>Ga0210388_10000012_pt1 | contig 329631 bp, 362 predicted proteins | sample IncBWC19OmetaG_FD_155485 | JGI IMG/M metagenome (GOLD analysis project Ga0210388, IMG submission 155485) | Forest soil microbial communities from Barre Woods Harvard Forest LTER site, Petersham, Massachusetts, United States - Inc-BW-C-19-O ... | reverse complement strand
GCGTCCGAACATCCTCATTGCATATTGTATATGAAAAACAAAAGGACTCTCTTCCGCCCTGCACCAAGTGCAAAGTTTCAGAGAGTCCAAGTTCAGAGGGCAGTTGGGTCGAAGGATCAGCCGCCGTCGACCCGATCGCCGTCGCGCCACCCACGCGGGCCCGACGACGAATGCGCCTCGACGCCGAACCCGCCACCACGGACGCGCCAGCGCGGGACCCAGAGCACGCCATCCTTGGGCGAGCGCTTGTAGCCGAAGTTGGCGTAGCCGTCCAAACGGCCTTTGCCCTTCTCACCGAGCTCCATCATCTGGAAGGTGTGAGCGAGGTGAGTTTCGGTGCTCGGGTTGTTGACCACACCGCCGTCGAGGATCTTGATGACCGGTGCATCGACGGAGCCCTTGACGAGCTCCCAGATGTAGACGATGCGCTCCGGGACGTCCTCCTCGACGAGTCCGTAGAAATGCTCCTGGAAGTTGTCGCCGATCCAGTCGATGCGACGACCGCCCACGACATTGCCGACCTTGAAGTTGTCGGCGACGACGAAACGCGGCACCGCCTTGAGCTTCAGGTAGCCAACGTATTTCAGGAGGCCGCCGACCACGAACCGGCCTTCAATGATCTCCTGCAAGGCCATCGCCACCGGAACGGGTGGCAGCGTGCCCTCGCCGACGCGACGCTTGAGGTCGGTCATTTTGCCGTCGAAGAGATGGCTGAGCGCAGCAGTATTTCCTTTGTCGCCGTCGGCGACAGCATGTGATGCCGTCATAAGACAGCTCCCTTTGGTTTGCGTGCCGCCCTGGTGGCGTTTAAGGCTTATCCGTTTGGATTTGCCACAGCGGAAAAGCGCCTGTCTTCAAGCTCCTTTTCGCTGCGGCAAATATCCCTTTTCTCAAAGAACGAGAGAAGAGATTATACTACTTTAATTATTTATGTCAATTTGCGATGATTCTGATTTGATCTGAAAGGCTTAAGTAAAATTTCGTGTTGGTCAGGACAAGCAAAAAAGCTTGATAGATCGAGCTCTTTTGCGTATCTTGACGGTGATTCTTCCCTCTCCTCCTGAATTGCACGAAAAAATGCACTATGCATTTTTCTTTTAAAAGACTGTGCTCACAAAAAGCAGTATGTGAGCGACAAAACCGAGATCTCTCCGGACCCTTTTTCGATACCTCTATGAAAATACCAACACGAAATTTTACTTAACCCGCTTTTATGAAGCACTGTCCGTACTGCAAACACGATATTCAGCGCTGGGGCAAGACCGCCGCCGGAAGAGTTCGTTTTTTCTGCCCGTCGTGCAAACGAACGGTCACGAAACGCGCGCAGACAAGATTTTCGGAACGCCGTCTGCGCACGGAGCTCGATCTGTGGCTCGGGGGTAAAGATAACTTGGACGAGATCGCGCAGCGGTATCACGCGACAAGGCAAACCTTCTGGAAACACTTCCGCCCGATATTCAGTTTTCCGTTCGAACCGACGATCCCGAAAGAGCGAATGCATACGCTGATACTCGACGCGACCTATATACACCACGGCTACCTCTGTGCGCTCGTCGCGATCGACGAACGCGACAGAATATTCTGGCGTTTCGCGAAGTACGAATCTTTTTCCGCCTGGATGCATTTCCTCTCGAATTTTTCCGAGCCGGACGTGCTCGTGATGGACGGACAGAAAGGACTCTTCGCCGCGGCTAAGTATTTGTGGCCGCATGTGCGCATCCAACGTTGCCAGTTCCATGTGATCTCTTTTTGTATTCAGTATCTCGGCAGGCATCCGAAAGAGGAAGTCGGGCAGGCGATCCTGCGTCTTTTATACGAACTCAAAGAAGTGAAGACATCCGAACGACGCGACGAATGGCTGCGCGCGTATAAACGGTGGGAAACAAAATATGAACGATTCTTTACTGCGCGCGACAAATTGGGGCGCTTCCAGTATCCGCGCATGCGCAGCGTTCGATACGTTATCCGCAAGGCGCTGCCGAATCTTTTCACCTATATCGATATCTCCGGGACGCCGAACACGACCAATCTCGTTGAAGGTTGGGTGAACGCCGCGATCGCGGAAGCGCTGCGGCGGCATCGCGGACTGCGTGAGCACGAAAAGAAAACGCTCGCCTCGATCGTAATGTCGCACCTCAAGCGATCAGGTCGATCTTCACCGCCATGATGAAGTCGTTTTCGGATAATCCTTTGATCGCGTGGGTCGTGAGCTCGATGGAGACTTTGCCCCACGAGAGTTGGATGTCCGGATGGTGCCCTTCCGCCTCTGCTATCGCGCCAACCTTGTCGACGAACGCGAGCGCTTCCTTGAAATCTTTGAACTTAAGGTCCTTGGATATCCAGCGGGCGTCGCCGCTGAGGGTCCAGCCCTTGAGTTGCGCCATCAGCACCGTCGCTTCTTCTTTATTGAACGGCGTTTCGGTGCCTTCGCACGCGACACATTTCTTTTGTGCAAGTTCTGACATCGAAAAAGTATACCACCACGCCAATAGCTGTAGATCTCGTCTCTATCGCAAATAAACTTTTCGGTATCGTTTTGTTCTTCGTTTTCCAAACTACAGCTATCGGTGTGGTGGTGTACCACGCCACGATATACTAGATGAATGGACGTACTCGGGGTCGTACGGCGCTCTTTTTATTTTGTGGTGGACGCGATCCTTCCGCCGCGCGAGCGTACGGCTCGCACGCAAGCAAGAACGCTCGGCGATATTCCCGTGACGCCCACGACGCATGAGCTTCTTGGCACGCACGTCACCGCGATCATGGATTATCGCGCAAGCGCCGTGCAAGACCTCATCCGCGCACTGAAATACGACGGCTCAGCCGCAGCAGCCTCGCTTGCTGCCGCCGCACTCGCGGATTATTTGCGCGAAGAACTCGCGAACGCAAAACAATTCTCGCCACGTGAATTATTGCTCGTGCCCATTCCCCTGCATCGTTCCCGCAAACGCGAGCGCGGATTCAACCAGATCGAGATAGTGCTGCAAGCGTTGCCCAAAGAATTCCGCGACGGCACGCTCTCGCGCCTCGCGCCCGAAGTTCTCGTGCGCACGAGAGCAACGAAACAGCAAACGAGACTTCACCGTGCCGAACGTATCAAAAATATGGCAGGCGCATTCGAAGTTCCGAAACCGCAGCGTATCGCGAACGCTCACATCTTCCTTATCGACGACGTCACGACGACCGGCGCGACGCTCAAACACGCGGGGTTGCCGCTCGAAAGGTCCGGCGCGCATGTCACCCTGCTCGCACTAGCTCGGGCGTAAAAAGACGAAGGCTCGCCATTGGCGAGCCCTCATTGTTGCTGAGAAGGGCATAGAATCAGAGCCGCGTAGCTTCGTACCTTTGCCCGATTAGATCCTTCGAGAATATGAACTGCCCAACGCTGATCACGCGGGTTTGGAACCTTGCCGCAAAGCCGAGAAGATACATGACCCATGCCCTCTTGAATCGTTCGACGGTTCCGAAAACCCGAAGAATATCAGATCCGATGAGCGGCTCGATCTCATCCCACTTTTCGATGAACTTACGGTGCCACTCCCTCAGGGTGAGGTGATAGCCGTTGCCGAAGTTCTCCCAGTCTTCGGTGACGAAGCCGACCGCTTCCGCAGCCCTCTGTATCTCCCACGTCGCTCCGAGCTCGCCTCCAGGGAAGATGTATTTATCTATGAACGGATTCTTCGAGGTTGGCAGACCGACGACTCCATGACAAAGGAAGAACGCGCCGCGCTCGCCGGGATCAAGGAGATCGAACGCCTTACGCATGTACACCGGATAGTTGCGGACGCCAACGTGCTCGATCATTCCAACAGAAACGATACGGTCGTACCTGTCTTCGTGATGCCGATAATCCTGAAGCAGGAAATCGACCGGCAAGCCTTCGCACTTTTGCTGTGCCAAGGCGAGCTGCTGCTTCGAAAGCAGTCAGCCCGGTCACGTTGACGCCGTACTCGGTAGCGAGAACGTACGCGAGCTCTCCCCAGCCGGAGCCGATGTCGAGAACTCGCATGCCAGGTTCGAGTTTCATTTTTTTGGCGGTGTGATGGATCTTTTGCATCTGCGCATCGTCGAGATTGTCGACATCTCCTGCCCAGATCGCGGAACTGTAGGTCATGCTCTTATCGAGCCACGGTTCGTAGAAGTTGTTGCCGAGATCGTAGTGATTTCTGGCGACCCTGATCGAGCGTGTCACGCTCTGCATATTGGCGAACATGGCTCTAAGAACGAGAAGAGCGTCGGAAAACCCTATCGCCTGCTGGTCGATCTTGCTTCTGAACACCCGGCACAACAGTTCAAACAGGTCTTCGCAGTCCCATTCGCTGTTCATATAAGCCTCGCAGAACGCGAGGACGCCGCCGGCGAACGTCTTGCGGAAAAGCGCTTCGGGGTTTTTCGTACGCAGATCCCAAGGCCGCGTCCCGTTGATCTCAATGCCTGCCTCGGCAAGCAATTCTGCGGCACGTTTTGCACTGGCACCCATGTCTTATCCTCTCTGGGTTATTCACTGAAATACTTTTACCACTAGATTCAGCTGCATGTCAAATCGAATGTAATGTATCGTTAGAATTCTCCCGTTCCTCCAAGCTTCATAACCACAAAATCGTTTTCGGAAACTCCTGCGACCTCGCATTCCTGGGCGAGCAGCTTCGGCGGCTCGTCGAGCGGTTCTTGCGTCAGCTTGAACGTCCCCCAGTGCATGCCGACGGACTTTTTGGCTCCGACTTCTTTGTGAACAACGACAGCTTCCTGAGGGTCGACATGAAATCGACCGAAGATCGCTTGCGGATAATACGCACCAATTGGAATGAGCGCGAGATCGATGTGCGGGAATTTTCTTCCTATCTCTTTGAAATACTCGTTGTGATATCCCGTGTCGCCCGCGAAGTAGATCGTTCCTATCGAGGATTGAATAACGTACCCTCCCCAACCCATGTCTTCAATGCCATACGCCCAGCGTTTGGACCAATGCTTCGCGGGAACTGCGAATACTTCGAACGCTCCGACTTTTTCGCTTTTCCACCACAGTAATTCGCTGACGTTCGTGAGCCGTTCATTCCTGAACCAAGCATCTACGCGCTCCGGCACGATGTAGTGCGGCGCGTTGCCGAGTTTCAATACTGTATTGCGGTCGAGGTGGTCGTAGTGCGTGTGGCTGATGAGCACGAGATCGATCTTCGGCAGATCCTCGAAACGGATCCCCGGCCGAGCCTGCCGCTTGGGCCCCAGCCACTGCAAAGGCGAAGAACGCTCGCTCCATATCGGGTCGGTGAGGATATTCATTCCCGCGACTTGGATGAGAAACGTCGAGTGCCCGATCCACGTGAATTGTATCTTCGAAGGATCGGGGTTTTGTATGCGCGCGATGTCCGGTGTCGCGTATTGCGGAACATACTTCTCGACCTCTTGCGCTTCCGACCGTGCAAGCCCGAACCGCCATTTGATGAAGGAGATGAACGTTCTCATGCGTGCAGTATACATTTCTCAACACAAAGCGTTGCTATACTTTCCAAATGGTTCCATTCGATGCTGTTTACTTAATAGGATTTCTGCCGATCGGGATAATATGGGCTCTTTTCTTTTTTGTCCGTAAAGATCTCAGACAGGAAATGTTAGTAACGAGCGCACTCATCGGAGTTTTAAGTCTTGTAACCGCATATTACTGGTGGACACGTGACTGGTGGCATCCGGCTACTATTACCCACACACGAGTTGGTATAGAAGATTTCTTGATGGGATTTTTTACCGGCGGAGTTATGGCAGCAGCTTACGAAGTAATATTTTCAAAACGTTTTTACAAAATGAAGTTTGGGGGGGTCCAACGACTAGGCGGGCTCACCATACTTTTGCTACTTGACTGTTTAATGATGTATTTCTTCTACGCGCTCGGTTTTAAATCCTTCTACGCAAGCTCTATCGCTTTGGCACTAACCGCTATTGTTATGTTTTGGGAACGGCCTGATTTGATCATCGACGGGATCACGAGCGGATTTTTGATGATTGCAATCACCTCTATAAGTTATTTGACCGTTTATCTCATCTCTCCGTCCTGGATCGCTCAGACATATTATCCTGACGGGTTCGGTTCCATTCCGGTTTTGGGGGTTCCCATTGAGGAGTTTATCTTTTGGTTCTTGGCGGGTCTTTTGTTCGGACCATTCTATGAATACGCACGTCGTTTGCGGCTGCGCCGTTCGCGTAATTGAATAGAAGACACATCTAGAGTACGATGCGCTGACCTGGAGAGGTGGCAGAGCGGTCGAATGCAACACACTGCTAATGTGTTGACCGGGAAACCGGTCCGAGGGTTCGAATCCCTCCCTCTCCGCAGGATTGAGCACGGTGTTACGCGACCGATGCATCTGAGGTGATTGGGCGACCGTTAGCCCAGAGAAGGTAATAAGCGGTTTTACATTGTTCCCGATTAAGCTAGAGTTGAAGTAAATTTATGGAACAGCGGGGTTTTATAGGGCTAGGCATCATTGCGGTCATACTCGCAATCGGATGGATTTTCCTCTCTTCAAATAACAAACAGGCTGCATACAACGCCCGGTACCAAGAGCTAACAAATTCGGCTACGACGCAGGTCAGGGCAACATACCAATGTCAACCGGATCTCCAGTTACAAATAATTTCTGTGCCTCAAGTGCAGCGTGGCACCTACGATATCTTTACGGTTGATATACCGCCATCCTTGCACTACATGGCCGAGTTTCAATTCAGCTATAAAGGCAACGTAATTTTTAGCGCAGTTGATAATTTGCCTACCCCTAATGATACGAATCTAAAAACAGATACGACGTCACCTGATTATGCGTTGGGAGTTATTGCCAATGCTGTAAACACTGACGCGGCGGGAAAGGTTGCGGTGAGTCAGTGTCTCAAAGATCATGAGTCCGAAATAGAAAATCTGGTCGGCTTTAATGCGAGGCCGCAATCGCTCACCACTTTCTACTTGAAAGACCAAACCCAATTTATTCACTAGCGACCGCTCCCCCTAATTTTGCTGAGTCGCCAACTCGCCAAAGAACCGTTGCTCCGCTTGAAGGGTTAAAGTTCTAGACTGACCCTCACCGCCAACCTGAGCTAGGTCATCGCGCCCGAGACGCGTCGATATCTAACTCTAGGAATTTCCAAACAAACAACGCTCCGAAAAGGGCGTTTTTGTTTCCAAGTATCCGCGTTACTATTGAGTTAACTTATGGAAGGAAAACCACAAGAAAAATCTCCCGAGAACGAAAAAGTCGGCCCAACAGCTTGGGGCATTGCGTATCGCAGGGCTAACTGTGACATACCTTTTGCCAAGGATATTCTCGACGAGTTGGTAAAGGTTATGACGCCAGAGGAGAAAGAAGAGATGAAATCTCTTGTGTCAGAAAAAGATCAGGCGCTCACTCCTCAATTTGAAGCTCGATACAAACTGCTTAACCGTCTTTTGAAACAGGGAGATGTGTCTCAAATCCTCGAACTTGCGGCTGGTGTTGCTCCACGCGGATTGGAGATGACAGAGGAACCAACTGTTACGTATGTTGAAGTAGATTTGCCAGGCATTAGTCGGCAAAAGAAAATAATTTTAGACGCGCTAGCACATCAAGGCACACCACCACGCCCGCACCTTTTTCTTGAACAGGGCGACGCACTCTCTCAGGCTGACTTAGAGCGTGCAGCGGTACATTTTTCTGCACAAAAGCCGTTAGCCATAATACACGAGGGGCTGATGCGTTATTTGAATTTCGAGCAAAAAACCCAGGTCGCTAAAAATGTAAAGGCGCTGCTGGAAACATATGGCGGCGTATATATTACGCCCGACATTACGCTGAAGATATTTATTGATGAGCGGGTGCAAAAGATATTTTCAAACATGATTGGCATGGACGCCAATGCAAACGCATTTGAGAATGTTGAGGCGGCAGAGAAATTCTTTAATGATCTTGGGTTTACGGTTGAGAAGCATCCTTTTGCTGAAATAAAAGACGAACTTGTTTCGCCGCAGAAGTTAGGATTGACAGAAGAGCAAGTTCGGCAGGCTATCGATGCGCCGGTTTTCTTTGTAATGCGTTTAAAGTAGGCGCTCAGGACGCGTCGTTCGGCTAGTGTAAAATAAGACTAATCCGTCAAGCAGGGCTTGGTTGTCAAAAGTCCGAACTCGAGACGGCCCGCAAAAAGAAACTTTTACCGGAGATGTGGATGCGTGAGCCTCGTAGATCTCCAAAACGTTTACCCTCAGGAACTTTGGCATGACTCGGTGCCAAATTTGCCTCGATTAACCCACGTCCAGTTCCCGCTAAGACATGTATTGTTAGAGTATGTCGCGATACTTAGTGCAATGATGAAAAATACTGCTAAGACGTAGCGCTGCAATTTGTGGTTTTGAGATATCAGTCCTGTGTAATCGCAAACAGCTACTGCGATGAGGACGATGGCACTTGCAAGCCATGCTGGTACAACTATCCCCGTCAGTAAGTTCGGGAACACGAGAACAAGCAACGACCCCACTAGGAAAATAATCGCTATCGGGTCAACTAAGCCGGAAGGATCTTTACTGGCTTGAGAGTCTTCAGGCATAGTTCGATATTTACTGTTCATCGCCTCCAGAAAAAAGATCCAGCAGCGCTTGAAACGGTCCAAACTTTCTTTCGACGAAAGGCTGTAGGCTGTCAATATCCTGTTGGGTTACAAACGGTCTATCGAGAACTCCTCTTTCGTTAAAAATAGCCGCAATAACAATTCCGAGGACGAGGCCGAAAATGCCTCCGATTACTGTGGCAGCAAAGAAATTCCAGGAAGTATTGAACGAAAAGATGACGAGTCCCAGAAATGCCCCTATTAATAGTCCTGTAAATCCATATACCAAAGACCGAATCATGTTTTTATGCTATCACGTAATGAACCGACCGTTCCCTCTAATTTCACCGTGTCGCCAACTCGCTAAGAAACCCTTACGGGGGCTTGACCCGTCTCATTCCGAGACCGACCCTCACCGCAGCAAAGACTTACACGCCCTTCGGATTTGGCCCGTACTGGTTTGAGCCGAGTTGGCTGTCTGTGGCAAAGAAGACAAGCAGTACTATCGCACCGATAAGCGGGATAAAACCGATAAGGAACCACCATCCTGTCCGATCCGTATCATGGAGCCTTCGTATACTTACGCCAAGGCTCGGGAGAAAGACAGCAAGCGAATACAGGAAAATCAGGAATGGAGCGTGCAAGACATTAAAGATGATACTAAGGACGATGGCTATCAGGAAATTACAAAGAGCGAACATCCAGTATTCCTTCCTGCGCGCTCTCCCGTCGAACACCGCATATTTCTTCAGGACATCGAAGTAGTAATTCATAAGGTTCTTTAGAGGTAATGCTTCCTTCGAAGTATAGCATCGCGCGAACTGGCCCGAGTGGTCCGCAATGACAACTTTTATCGACGGTAAAGTAAAAGCAGGGACCCGTCGTAACGAATTCCTGCTCTTCTACTTCTTCTTGTCCAACTGGAACCACTTCGTGTGGATCTTGGCGCCGTCATCCCTGAAGACCTTGCCTCTTTTCCAGGGCCGCCTGGGCAACTCGAGACTGAAACGTTGAATGACTTCTTGTACGAGTATCCCGGGATAGGCCGTGGATTCCCGGACGGGGAGAACTTCGTCACCATCGCTCAATGCTTTGAACCGCCCCTGCCCGATGAGCAGGCGAAACTCCTCCCACAGTCCCCGCGCCGCAGCTCTGACCGTAGATTCGCCGATCTTCCTCGACTCCGAGACGCTGTGTGACTTCAAGTTGTCGAGTTCGATCATCTCAGTACCTTTCTTGTAGACGCGCTTTGTCTCAAGAAGCTGGTACCCTTCAGCTGTGATGAGCACCTTGACGCTCATGCGCACTAAAAGTAATCGGCCGACGAATTCACGCAGATCAGACGCAGCGTCCGACGGCACAATAAGAGCCTTTACGTCTTTTCCTCTGATCTGCCCGTGAAGCTGCCGCAGGGTCTTCATGCCGCGATCGTCAAATGTCGCAAGATCCACTCCTTTCGCAAAAGAAAGGAGCTTTATCATGTCCTCGAAGGACACGTCGTTCATCATGAACACCATGACGCATCCCTTCTTTCATACGTTGTTCCATCGTTCTGCCACGACAATACACGCAAGGAGCCGATCTGCAAAGTGTGTGATCTACGCCAACTTCAGGACGCGCCGGAGGTCGGCAAGGCCGGTGGGCTTCACCAAGTAATGGTCAAAGCCGGCTTTGGTCGCCTGCTCCCGCGCATCTCCCGTGCTGTACCCCGTAAGAGCAACGAGATGACCAGTGAACCCGCGGGCACGTATTTGTTGTGCAACGGTATAGCCGTCCATGTCGGGCAATCCGACATCAAGGAGAATGGCCTGCGGTGAGAGACTGGAAGCCTTTTCGATGGCCTGCGCGCCGGTGTATGCATATGCGACGGTGCATCCTTGCAGTTCGAGGAGTCGTCCGATGCCTGCTGCCGCAGCGTCGTTGTCATCGACCACCAGTACGTTGAAATCCGCGTTCCTTCCTACAGACAAGCTCTCGATAGAAGGTGCGTCGATCAACTTTCTCCTTTTCTGCGCAGGAGGAGAGAGCAGTGGCAAGCGTACGGTGAAGCGGCTTCCCTGCCCCGGACCCTTGCTTGCCGCCACCACGCTCCCTCGGTGCATCTGCGCAAAGCTGTGAACCAGCGCAAGGCCGATGCCTAAGCCCCTCTGCGCGCGCACCCCTTGTTCAACCTGCTGGAATGGTCGGAAAATAGTTTCGAGCACGTCGGAACTCAGCCCGATACCCTCGTCGATGACCGCTATCTCGACAACGCGGTCCTGTTCTTGTACGAGAAGCGTGATCGTGTCGCCCTCGTCGGAGTATTTCGATGCGTTCGTGAGGAGGTTCGAGAATATCTGTTCGATGCGTACCTGGTCGCCCGCGACGTAGAGTGGTTTCTCCGGCGCAGAATAGATGAGCGATTGCCGCAATTCCTTGCGATGGTGGTCGGTCGAAAGTATGGCGCGCCGCAAGACCGATTCCAAATTGACCGTCTCGTACTTGAGCGTGACCTTGCCCTCCGAGATGCGCGAGATCTCAAGGAGATCGTCAAGAAGGTGCCGGACCGTGTTCATTCGGTCGGCCATGATATCGAGCGTGTCGCTTTCTTGTGTGTCCGGCTGGCTCGTAAGCTTCAGGGCTTCGATACCGGAGGCAATGGGCGCCAGCGGGTTGCGCAGTTCATGTGCGAGGATAGCGATGAAATCGTTCTTCGCCTTCGACTCGGAACGTACTCGTTCGATAGCGTCTTGCAATGTGCCAAGCTGGGAATGCACGAGATCCGTATGTACTCGCCGATCTTCCTCCGCCGATGCCATGACATAGAAAATGGTCGCCAGGACGATGAGAAGCGCCTCGATCTCAAATAGTTGCGTGCTCAGCATCCCCGTACCTTTCCCGGCAAGCACGCTTTGGATCGCAAAAACGGACGTAATGAGAAGCGCGAGCGTCACGAACCGCGGGCGCAACCGCAGCGCGATCCAAAAAAGCGGCATGAGAAGCACATAGACGAGAGGAAATCCGAATACCGTCGGAACGCGGAGCGTGAACAGCGCATAATTAATGCCGATGAGGACGGCGAATACCACAACTAGTTCAAGAAGTTGGAGCGGCGTTCGCTTGAACCACGTTTTCGTGAACCAGCGCAGGATGAACGGCGTGATGATAAGGAAAAAGAACAGCGCCGCGGTGTATGCGTGTCCAAAAAGGACGGACGTGTATGGTACTCCCCGGATGGCAGCAGTGAACGCATCGACGGCCGGCGAGATCAGTGAAATGACCGCTATGGTCGCCATGAGGTAGAACATGTCGCGGTAGCGACGGAACAGCGGATCGACACGTGCCTTGTTGAGAAGATATGCGCCGAGGGTCGCCTGGAGCGTCACGACGATCGGCACGATGAGGAGGGAAAGTTCCGACATGCCCGCAATGACCGCGGCAAAAAGTGCGGTCAGGTAGACGGCAGGCCAGAGCATCACGCCGCCAAAAAAGAGCGCGCCGAGGGCGATCGCCGTTGCCAGGTGAAGCTCGGCCGAGGCGGGCAGGAACTGTAGCGTCAGCTCGTTAATGACGAGGTAGGAGATGAGCAGTATCGCGACTATCCGCCATCGATGACTTTGGTACATGCGGATATACCCGGCGGTGTCCTGACGTGGCATAGGTCTGCAGTATGATAAATTTTGATAGTAAATGCAAAATAATGGAGATGTAATGAAGCGTCCACTCGGAGTATCGTTTCGGATAGCATATACTGCTTCGACCAAAGCCATGGGACGTATGCAATGCGTTATCGCGGGAATGTGCGGATCAGTCGCACTGTTGGTGCCGCTCACATTCGCGGACGCACTGTCGCTTTCCGTGCAGTCGGCCTCACCCGGCACGAGCGTTTTTGCGAACAGCAAAATAAGTTTTTCCATAGTCGCTTCAGGCTTCCTCCCGCAGTCTTACCAACTGTCCGACTCTTTCTCCGGCTCGACGATCTCGCTCAGCGATATCGGCGGGCTGGGAAATTTTGCATGGGTGCCGGTCTCAAGCGACGTCGGCACGCACGTCCTTTCGATCGGCGCCACTGATAATTCGGGCGACGTCGCGAGCACGACTGAAACGATCACGGTCATGCCGGCACCTTCGGTTTCCGTCTCTTCCATTTCTCCGGGAAGTTCGATCATGCCCAAGACGAAGCTGACGTTCAATGTTTCCACGATCGGATTCACCGACCCCTCGTTCATCTTGAGCGATTCCTTCAGCGGATCGACCGTTACAGATTCGGACCTCGATGCGTCCGATCACTTTTCGTGGACTCCGGCCGACATCAGCCAGGACGGCGAGCACACGATCAACGTATACGCGTACGATTCTCTCGGGCATATCGGCTCGATCAATGTTCCGATCCTGGTCGGCCCCGGGCCAACGCTGACGATCCAGTCGCTTTCGCCCGGCGCGAGCGTCTCGCCGTCGCAAGCCCTCTCCTTCACCGTTAACGGCAGCAATTTCTCTCCAAATTCATTCTCCGTAAGCGACAACTTCCCCGGCACGACGCTCACGGAAGGAGACATCAACACCTCCGGGTCGTTCTACTGGGTTCCGCAGATGAGCGATACCGGCACGCACGTTCTTACCATAGTCGGGACCGTCGGAGTATATGGACAAAGCGCGAGCACGACGCAAACGATACTTGTCCTTGCCCCCGCCGGTGCCGCAGTGTCCAGTACGGCATCGACCACTGTCGCTGCAACTCCTGTCGCTACAGTTCCGGCTTCGAACCTCTCCGGCCCCGCGTTCACGACCTCCTTGTACTCGGGCATGCAAGGCACCGCGGTGACCGAACTACAAACGATGCTCTCTGGGCTCGGATTCTTCTCGCAAACTCCGAACGGATATTTTGGCCCTCTGACGGTCGCCGCCGTAGAAAAGTTCCAAGCCGCGCACGGCTTGCAACAATTGGGCGTGGTCGGTCCCGCGACCCGCGCTGCGCTCAACGCGCTGCTCACCGGATCGCAAACGACGCCGAGTACGAGCGCCTCCGCCGTAACGAATAGCGCGTACGCATTCCAAGACCCTATAGGGTTCGGGGAAAGTGGCACCGACGTTCTCGAACTACAAAAACGCCTGGCTGCGCTCGGCTTTTTCTCCGGTCAGCCGACCGGCTACTTCGGCGACGCCACACTGGAAGCGGTCATACAATTCCAAAAAGCTCAGGGAATCCAGCCAGTCGACCAATTGGGAACGACGACCCGCGCGGCTCTCGATCAATAGCAAAGCGCAAGGGGTATATCACCACACAGCATACTTTTGCCGTGTCCACGGAAAGCTTGGCTTGAGTGACAGGGACTTTTCAGCAGAAAAGTACCCGACGGCAAAAGTATGCTGTGTGGTGATATACCCGAATTTTACATTCGCTTTTCGTTGACCTCGTGCAGCGCGACAATGAAGAGCGATTCGCTCCAGCCTAGCGGCGTGTTGTCGTTGTATTTCGTGGAGTTGGAAAAATAAAGTTCCGGAAGGCCGAGCTTCGTCGAAGTCTGCTTCGCGCGGTCGAGATATTCCTTCGCCTTTTCTTTCTGTCCCAACTTCTCGTAAATGATCGCGAGCCACGAGAGGCCGAAGGTCCATTCGGCTTCCTCGGACCAGCCGTCCTCGTTCTTGTTGTAGTACCGATCGCCCTTGTAGCGGATGATGCCGCGTTCGCGCAGCAAGTGGTATTCGACATGGTTGAGTATCGCCTTCGTTTGCGCCTCGTCGACGATGTCGTATGGCCAGATGAGCGAGACGAGCGCGAGGTCGACGAACTTTCCTTTCGATTCGCGCGGCAAAATAGCGGCGAGTGAGATCTTGCCGCGTTCGATAAGCTCGTCCGGGACTTCGATGCCGTCGACATTCTGTATCGAGATAAGTCCGGCGAGACACGCGCCGATCGAGGATGCATGCACTTCTTCGGCTTCTTCCCACACGCCGGAATCGGGATCTTGCCAATAGTTGAGCGTTGAAAGGTACCACACGAGCTTTTGCAATACGCGACGGTCATCGTCATTCTGCACGATCAGACCTGGCTCCTTTTTCTCCAGTTCGCCTATCTCGAAGAGGATGCAACCGATGGAATCGTTCTGCTTGTTGCCCCACTCTTCCCAATACTCGTCAAAGGTCTCCGGATGGTAGCGTGGATGGATGTACTGGTGCGTATGTTCGGGCTTTTTGGATATCGCGTAGTCGATCTTATATTCGTGCTTCTTGAAAACATCGAGTATCGCACGATACGTTTTCTGGACGGTCTCGTAATCGCCGAGCACCTCGAAGGCGAGGCATTCGTAGAAATTGTCGCGCAGCCACGCCTTGTCGTACCCCTCCCCTTCGCCCTTTTTCGACGCGGCAAAAAGACCAGACTCGTATTGCAATCCTTCGAGGATCTTCAAATGCTGCTGCAAAAGCTTGTCATATACCTCGGATGCCATTGCCGTTATTGTACCAAGTAACTACAAGTCGAGTTTCAATTCATCTCTCTTCCCCAGCTCACTGGATCGTTCCGATAATTTTCTCTGCTTCAGCAAGATTTATAGTGAGGGGAATCATGTCTACCTCAGTAAAGTCTTGGTCGCCAGTTTCCTTTAACAAAACTCTTATGAAGTAGTCGCCTCCCTCGTTGACCAGTAGAGGTGTGAAGATCGTTCGCCAGCGGATATATTTGAATTGTCGTTTGAAGTCGATCTTATGAGAATTAGAGCTACTCAACATGTTCCCGCTTGGATCCACTTCTTCATACTTGAGTTCAATGCCTATGTCTTTTTCTGAGCCTTTCTTTTGCAGTTTTGTCACGATGTGCAACTGCACGGGAATCGCGTAGCCCATGGTTTTCTCAATATTTCTTTTCTCCACCATCTCCTTTCCGATATCGATGTTGAAGCTGTCGACGACATTGTTAATCGTCAGATTTTGAGTATCGGTATCAATCGTCGAAGAATTGGACAAAATCGACCAAATATACCTGACGTTCTCGGTTCCGTTTTCTTTGTAGCTCATACATTGGCCAGCGTGTCCGCTGATCTACCCAAAATCGGGCCGTATAAGGAAAACTGACCGATGGGAGACTGTTCTAGCGTCGCAAAATATCTTTGTGTGTTGCGTGAGTCTGTCGTGGCTTCTTCTAACGGAAGTAATCTGCAGTCCACATACATATTGAGCACATATGCAATCTTCTGTAAGAATCTTAGGCTCGGCAACGCCGCTCCTTTTTCTAACCTCGAAATGCTCGATTGCTTTGTGTCGAGTTCGCTTGCAAGCGAATCTTGAGTGTACCCCCTTATTATTCGGTTGCGTTCGACTTCTCGACCAATCTGAAATGCCAAATCCCTCTTCACTTCTTTTACCGCATCGGGATTGCGCGCCATTATTCTCTGTTTGTAATTCCGGAGGTTCATATAAGTTTTAGTTTTTATTTTCTGAACGAATCTTTTTGATTCTCTGTTCGGCTGTGTCGTAGTGACCCTTAGAAAGTTCGCGAAGGGGATGCTTTTCGGCTCCATGAACGAGGTACATCGTGTGTCCGATCAAACATCCAAACAGGCGAATTCGTCTATCTCGTTTGATGTTCACCCGTACGTAATATAGACCCTCTCGACCTTCGATCTCGCGCATCTTATTTTCCACTATAAGATTCGCGAAGCCCAAGATACTGAAGTCGTTTTCTAGAATATCAAGTACCCGAAGTGCATCTGCATCGCCCAAACCATCTAAGAATTCCTCAACATACGACCTGCCCTCTTCCAAGTCATGCCATATCTCGAATGTAATGATTGTACCCATACATCCTGTGATTAATTTCGACCTTGCATATCACATTAAGTGACATAACAAATATGTTATACCCCTTTGTCCTGACGGTCAAGACCTCATTTGCTTACTGGAAAGGTATCGTGCCCTGCCAGTCCCGCGCGAACACCCTGGAGAGTGATGCGACGATCTGCGGATCGGAAACGATGAGTCCGAGTTCGCGGTTCTGGTCGAGCGATGTGGAGGAAAAATTCTCGGAGCCGACGAAGGCCTTGTTGCCGTCGGCTATGACGACTTTTGCGTGGATATAAAGCGGCGCGTTTGCAGCATACGTGCGCACGTGGACGCCCGCATTCGATAATGTTACGAATGCGGTCTTCCAATTCGCCGCATAGGTCATGTCGACTTCCACGTCGACACCGCGCGATGCCGCTTGCGAAAGCGCCGAGATGATCTGCGGATCTTGCATTTCTTCGTTGTAAATATCGAGTGACGTTTGTGCTGAATTAATAAGTGAAATGAGTTGATCGCGAGAATTCGGACTCCAGACAAGATCATCGCCATCTTGCGATTGAATGTTCTGTCCGTTCCAATCCGCGTCGAACACGGCTTTGATCGCCGAGACATCGTTCGGATCGGTATCCAGAACGCCGAAATCGCGATCGTCTTTGTAATATTGCGGCGAGAAGTTGAAGGTCATGATGAGTGCTTCCCTGCCGTCGACGACGAGTGATTTCTCGTGCGTGAGCGCGAAGTATGCGGGCGACCACTGCACTTGCACACCGTTCGAGCGGAAATATTCATACGCTTCCTGGTTCTCGCTCGAGCCCGCGCCGAAGTAGCCGTTGTCGAGAATGACGCGTACCGCAACGCCGCTTTTTGCGCGCTGCGCCAGCAATTGCTCAAGCTGCGGATCTTCGAACTCGTACATCACGACGTCGATCGAGGTCGATGCGCTTTCGATCAACTGTTCGACAGGCGCCATGCCGTCTTGCGGTTCGGTGATGAGCGAGAACGAACCTGCTGTGTCAGTTGCGAGCGCAGGGCGCGCTTGAACGTTCTGCGTTGTCGCTGGGCTAGCATGCCCGGAACCATAGAGCGCAGCTCCAGCAATAGAAAGCAGCGCGAACGCTATCACGCCAAAAAACCCCGCCGATCGCTTCGACCCCATTTCCCACCATTGTACCGCAGAACGAATTCCGCCGCAGGGTATTTGCCGACTCTCGGAGCTCGACGGAGCGAGAGCGAGCGGGATTTTTCAGCAGAAAAATACCCCGGTCGGCAAATACCCTGCGGCGGAATTCGTTCTTCTCAAACTAGGAACGCAACTGTTTGCGAGCAAGAAGCGCAATGAGAAAAATAGCAGCGAAGACCGTGACCGCCATCCAAGGAATGGTGACGAAGTTGAAATAGTAAATCGTCCGGATCGCGCAATCGTCGGTCGCATCACAAGGAATAAGCGCGCCGGAGGGCAGCACTTGCAAAAGGTGTTGGTAGAGCGCGAAAAGTGCGCCGATGAACGAGAGGGCGAGTATGTAATCCGCGATATCCGAGATCTTTACGCCTTTGATGAGCGCGATGAGAGAAATGAGCGCGATCGGATACATAAAAATGCGTTGCCACCAGCAGAAGATGCAGGGGCTCAAGCCTCCCGCGTACTGCATGATCAGCGTGCCTGCGACGGCGAGCGTCGAGAGAATGAATATCGCAAGCAGTCCGAAATCTTGCCCACCGCTCATGATCTTCATGCGCGAAGGTTTGTGGAACAGCGCAAGGATCTTGATGACGAGCGCGATATCGATAACGACCGTGCCTATCGCCATCAGATAAATCAGCGTCGAGACGTACGCGGGCATGTTTATTTCGAGGTGGACGTCGCAGCACTAGAAGAAGCGAGCGCCGCGTCGATGACCTGCTCGAATTGCGCGAGGCCGGAAGGATTCTGGATCTGCTGCAGATCGACGAAGAAGGTCGGCGTGTGGTTGATCTGCGCGGCGTTGCCGGTCGTGATGTCGCGCTGCACGCGCGCCTGCACCGCACTTGAGTTGATGTCGACATCGAATTCGGCGACGTTCATTCCGAGCGACTGTGCGTAGCCGTTGAAGAACTGCGAGACGACGTCAGCTGGCGTGAGGGTGGTGTTGGCGGTCCACTGCGCCTGATCCTTGTACAGAAGATCGTGCATCTGCCAGTATTGGCCCTGCAGCGCGGCGGCTTCGGCTGCTTGCGCGCCGATCATCGCGAACGGGTGAATCTGGTAGAGCGGGAAGTTGCGGAAGACGAATTCAACGCGATTGCCATACGTCTGCCTGAGCTGCTCCATCAGCGGTTCCCATTCGCCGCACGCGGGGCATTCGAAGTCGCCGTACTCGATGACAGAGACTGCCGAGCTCGCGTCGCCGGTAATATGGTCGGCCGACGTGATCGGTGGCACGCTTGTCGAAACGAAGTTCGAAGACGAGGTAGCGGCGCCACCGGAGAAGTAGGCCGCGGCTACAACCGCGAGAACGACCACTACGATGAATCCTCCGATAAGCCACGCCTGAAGTTTCCGGTCCATGTTCGCGTAATACTAATTGAACGCTCCGTAAATGCAACTCTAGTTCTTATCTGCGAATTCCCGGAATAACTCGATGAGACGCTTCGTGACCGGCCCCGGCTTGCCACCCCCTATCGCCCTTCCGTCGATCGATACTATTGGCACGATCTCCTTGAACGAGCCCGTGATGAAAACTTCGTCGGCTGCGAAAAGTTCGTCGACGGTAACGTCTCGCTCTTCGAGCGGAAATTCTTTTTTGGCGAGCTCGATCGCGACCTTGCGAGTGATGCCGAAAAGAATGTCACGGCCGGGCGTCACGATGCTGCCGTTTTTCACGACAAAAATATTACTGCCGGTGCACTCGAGTACCCGTCCGCCGTTCACGTACAATACTTCGGTCAAATGTTCTTCGCGCTTCCTGCGTTGCAGGAGTACCGCCTGAATGTAGTTGGTCGTTTTCATATCCGAGAATTGCCGCGCGTGCTCGATCGTCGCGATCGCGCCTCCTTCCTGGACCAATCCATCTTCGACCGGTATGAATTCTTCGACAAGGACATAGAACGTCGGTGTTTTCGGATCGTATGCGATGCCGCCGATCGCATGGCCGCCCGTTTCGATGATGCGGATGAGACCTTCCTTTCCCTCAGGCACGTTCTTGGCGAGAAGTTCCAGTATCGCCTGTTCGATCTGCGCATCTGTGTACGGGACCTCAAGCTCCATCCGCTGTGCCGAGCGCCGCATACGCTCCATGTGATCGGCGAACATGAACGGCTTACGATTATGCGTGGCCAAGCCTTCGTAGATACCAAAGCCCCGCAAGATGCCGACGTCATAGACGCTCACTTTCCCTTCCGAAAGCGGCACGATCTTGCCGTTCAAAAAACAAGACGGTGTCATTCGTGCGATTTTATCATGCCGTAAGGGCTGATCTTATGCCTCAGCCTGCAAGAAGTCCCGCACTGCGCTCATAAAATATCCTGTCGGGACGAACGGAAGCGCGGCGTCCCGGACCCGACCCAAAAGACCGCTCGCCATCACCCAACGGTCCATGCGTCGACTCGCCCCGCGCAACTGCGCCATTCGCTTCTCCCGTCGATCAGCATACTGCACGAGTACGGCATCGATATCGGACTTGTTCTTTCTCAATTCATCTGCAAGTACATATGCATCTTCCAAGGCCATTGAAGTCCCCATGCCTGCGACCGGAGAGAGAGCGTGCTGTGCGTCTCCCATCAAAGCGACGCGACCCGTGTGCCAGAGCGGCATCTCGACGTATGCGACATCGTCATAGTAGATCTCCTCGGAGGCCGGAGCTGCGTCGACGATCTGCCGCGCGAGCTCGCAGAATTCGGAAAAACGCTCTGCCAACTGCGTGCGCCGGGTCGGGAGGTCCTTCCCCGTTCCGCGAGGAACTTTGGCGACAAGCGTCCCCATCGACTTTCCGTTCAGCGGCAGAAGCGCGCAGATCTTTCCATCGCCGATATACCCCATGGCATCGCTCCCGCTGTGAAAAGATTCCGGAAGCCAGTACATCCAGACGCCCCATCCGAAATAGTTGAGAAAACCCGTCCCGAACGCGAGGTCACGCACAATCGAATGGGTCCCGTCGGCGCCGACGACAAGGTCGAATGTGTCGTTCGTGCCGTCGCTAAAGGATGCTTCGACTTTTTCTATTCTTTGCGTGATGCCTATGATGCTTGTATTAAACCTGATATCAATGCCCGTGAGAAGCCTTACAAGGCTCCCGTGCAGATCCGATCGACGTATGGCCACGATCGGCAAAGAAGCTTTCAGTGACGCAAGTGCGAATGATTTCAAAATATCTCCATGTCTGTTGCGTATGACCTCATGTGAATATTCGAAGCCCCGTTCTTCCGCGACCTCATGATCTATCCCGAGTTTCTGCAGGATCGTCCGCCCATTCCCCCACAGCTCGATCAGGTACCCGATGGTGCGGAATTCAGGCGCATGATCGACGAGCGTTACCTCGCCAAGATCGTATTTCTTCGCGAACGCCGCGAAGGCAGATCCCGCAATGCCTGCCCCGACGACAAGAATTTTCATAGAATGGTGTGCGCCTCAACAGCAGCGCCGCCTTTTTGGAGGCCATGTTCGTATACCTTCTTCAAGATTTCTTTGTCCGTGCAAAAGCTCGAATATGACAGGTCATTATCGATACATATAACGTTGCGATAAGACGCGACCTCTTCGCTGTGATCAACGAAGAGCTGCTGAACATACATGCTTCCGAGCAAGGGACTATACAGCAAGCTGATCGCGCGACCGGCGAGCAGATACAAAGGATAGAGCAGTATTTTCTGGAGCCAAGGCTCACGCTGCGATCGAACGACGATAAACATGATATCTTCGTGCCGTTTCACCAGGTCAATGTCCAGATCGTTCGAAATGGTACCGCCGTCGATGTATCGTTTCCCATCGATCTCGACCGCTTTGGTCGAAAGCGGGCCGCACTGCGACGTCGCCTTCAGTTTCTCGAATACGTTCGTTTTCGCAGAAAGATACGAAGGCATCGCGGAATCCACATCGATCACCTTTACATAAAAATCAATCGAGGACCTTTCAAAGGCTTCCATGTCTAACTTGTCGTCCGAATCTTTCGCGACGGCGACCACATAATTGAGATTGATATATTCCCTGATGCGCTTACTGTTCCTGAAGAAAAACACCTTGCAAAGGTATCGAAGGAAATTCTTCGCGATGAAATCCGGCTTGATCAGATATTCGGTGAAAAAGCGCTGCGGCACATCACTCTGACCAGAAACAAAATACACTCCGGCGCACGCTCCGGATGACGTTCCGTATACCGCAAGAACGCGTGTGCGTAGTCTTTCATCGATCGCACGCAATACGCCCGCTACGAATACTCCCATCATGCCTCCGTCGCCGAGAATGAGCACAATGTCTTTTTTAGTTTCCCCGTTCTCGAGCATGGTACGCAAATCTTTAGCTCATCTCATCTACTGAAATAGAAAATGATGCACGCGCCGATGAAGACGATGATGCCTCCGATGGCCGTACCGGGATGCAATTCTTCCTGGCCGTAGATAAGGTACGCGGCAAGCGCAATGAAGAACGGGTAGCTGATCTCAACGAAGCCCGCGAGCGTAGCGTCCTTCTCGCTGATCGAGAAATTGATGGCGAGCTCGGCGATGGTCGAAACGACAACGAACGTAAGAAGTACCAGGCTTAAATTCATTGACGAGCCGATCGTAGCCAGGTCTTTTTTGAAGTCACCGTCCTTGATCGCAATAAAAAGGAACACCAGCCCCATGAGCAGCGCTTCGATGGCCAGCGTCGTGAATACCGAAACTCGTTTGAAAATGTGCTCCGCGAGGATATAGGCAACGCCCCAGCACATCGAAGCGACCGTTGCGAGGAAAAACCACATCGCCTTCAGTGTAGCCTGCGGGAGACTCTCGTCCACGAGAGCGCTGGAACAACTGGGGTACACTTGCCTGCATGGAACTTCGGGTCCTGTCACTCAATTGCCAGCGCGGGTACCAGCCGGGGTTGGAAGATTTCTTGCACAAAACACTTGGAAGCGAGAATTACGATTTTCTGCTCCTACAAGAATTTGCCAAAGAGGTACCATCGTTCGTGCAGGGCTTCGGGTCATATGAGTTGTTACGGATGCCCAATACTGACGTCGGGGAACTGTCGCAAACGTGCATTCTATACCGCAAGCAATACGAGATTTTGGACCGCAATTTTATTCCGTTCGCCAAAATGCGCCGCGACCCGGTCATGGGATTTAAGCATGCCACGTTCGGTTCTCTTCTTGCGCGGTTTACGATCGGCGAAAGCTCTGTAGTCGTCGGATCTACACATCTGCATTCCGGCATGGACCGCAAAGTGCGCGCAAGACAGGTCGAGAAAATAAAATCGCAAGTACTCTCGCTTACGCGCGCTGGTGACCATGTGATTTTCGGCGGCGACTGCAATTTCGGTCTCCCTGGCGAACGCGTGAGAGCCGAACATGTACTCGCCCCGGAATTTATCTGTGCTACAAGTCGACTTGGCCCCACCCTTGATGGTCGCTATAGCGAGAACGTGCCGCATCTGCCCAATCGGGTCGCACGTGTTCTGGGATTTTTTGGCATCAAAACCCCGCTATGGACCGACCAGGTGTTCGCCGACGCAAAGACCGTCGCGTCACACGAGATATATTGTCGCGTTCTGCCGGAACGCGTGTCCGACCACAGCCCGGTCGAGATCACGCTTCGACCTCGGCAGTAACAGCCAAGTGGTCGGAGCCGAACGCGCGCGTTTCTACTCCTCCGGCACGCCACGACTTCGGGATGAATATATGGTCGAGGGGCTTTTGCCACGGGAGAAAAAGCGGGCATGTTGGGATATTACCTAACGCGTCGGTGAGATCGAGACGAGAGAAGGACGGAAATTCTTGGATGTGTTGTTCGGAAGAATTCCAATCACCGGCAATGATCACGTCGCGCCCTTGCTCCTGCTCTCGCGAGACAAATTTTGCGAGCACCTCTATCTCTTTTTCGTAAAGCCAGGGAAATTTATCCGCCATTCCCAAATGCAGGCCGATCGCTGTAACGGGCATGTCGTCGAGCCGTATGGCGGCGATCCCTGCTCCTCCGCCAGCATGTTCTTCCCACGACAGATCGATAGGGATTGCTGTGCCGGGTGCTTTTGAGGCGATGACGGTCGAGACCGTTGCGTCGGGATAATGCAGGCTTCCTCCCCAAACACGCGTATGGTATCCGAGCTGCTCAAGATACGGCTCAAGCGTCTCACGGTGAAATTGCGGAAGCACTTCGTTGAGCACGACCAGATCGGCTTGCGCTCGTTCGATGAGATCGAACGTGTTGCGTAGATCCACGTTGCTTTCAAGATACTTGACCCTTCGCGCACTGGTATACGCGTGGAGAGGTTTCAGACTTCGCGGATAGAACAGGAAGCGAAGCATCGTCGGACCGTGGAATGCCAAGTGCCCTTTGATCACTGGCGTCAGATGATCCATGTGAGGAAGGCCGAGCGCGATGTTGGCAGTGAGGATTTTCATACTTGTTCAAATTCAAGATACATTTTGGTCGCCTCAGGATTCACGACAAATCCGAGATGTTCGTAAAATGCTCGCGCCTGCCCGTTCTGCGTGAGCACTTCGAGTTCTATCCACCCGTACCTGTTCTCTTTTGCGATCTCTGCAAAGCCTTGCATCAAGAGCGTCCCGATTCCACGCCCGCGGAATGTCTCTCGCACAAAAATATCTTGCACATGGATGCTCCAGGTCGTTCGATTCGTGCTGTACGAGAGATAGTATGCAGCAAAGGCGGCCAGCTCTTTCTTCACCTCGGCAACGAGGCAGTAGAGCCTGGGATTCGCGTTCGCGTCAAGATCCCTGCGCAGTTTCGCGACGTCGGGCTCGGTCTCGTTGAGTACTTGCTCGTACGTTGCGAGTTCCTTGATAAGGACCGCAACAAGCTCTGCGTCACGCGGAAGCGCTTGACGTAAAACGACATCGGGCGCGCCCGCTTGCTGGATCATGACTGGAATTGTAGCAGGCACAAGGCCGCGTTCGTGCGATACAATAGAAGTGTCATCCCGCCCCTATGCGCTCACTTGTCCACCACCACTCGACCTGGCACGCGCGCCTCAATCATAGCTTCTGGCTCCTAGAAATTTCGGTACTCCTCTACATGCTGGCGTATTCGATCGTCAACATTTACATCCCGGTCATCCTCTACGAGCAGGGATATTCGATCCAGGCGATCATCTGGTTTTACGTACTCTACAATCTTTTCGACGTGCCGTTCAATTTCGTCGTAGACGCGTTCATCCGGAAATTCGGCGCAAAGATCGCGATGATCTTCAGCGTCCTCACCAAGATCGTATTCCTGATCATCCTGACGGCGCATCTCTTCGCCGGCCCCATGCAGCTGTTCGTGCTCGCGATCCTTTCTGCCATGTACGACTGCTTTTTCTGGATCACGCATCTGTATCTTTTTGCGGAAACGGGAGAGAAGCATTCGCCGATGGGAAAAGAGACGGGCATCATTTACGCAGTGCGCCAAGTGGCGGGCATTGTGGGCCCGGCGATCGGCGGCGCGCTTCTGGTCTTTCATTACAACGGCATCCTTACCGGCACATGCATAGTCATCCTCGCGATCTCCCTTGTGCCGCTTTTCTTCATATCAGGCGTACAAGACAAGCCCGTTCGCAAGCGAATGATATGGCCGCTCGAATTCTTGCGCGATCCGGTGAATCGGCGCAATGCCGTCGACCTATTCCTCTACGGATTCCACGACATCGCCGACTCGGTCCTTTGGCCACTTTTCATCCTCATCGTGCTCGGTTCGCTCTCGTCGGTCGCCATCCTCGCCGTGCTCGCCTCGTGGTCGACCGTCATATTTTCGTACTTCACCGGCAGCGCGAGCAACCGTTACGAAACATTGCCCATGGTCGCAGGATCGATCATCGTGATGCTCTTGTGGATAGGGCGCGTCGCGCTTTCGGCACCCTCCTTCTACTACGGAAGCCTTGTCGTCATGGGATTCGCAGCGGTCATGGTCATGATACCGGTCGACCGGCGGATCGCCTCGCACGGCAAAAGTACTGATGTGCTCGCGGCATATACGTACCGCAACGCGGCCGCCATGCTCGCCGAATTCATCGGCTTTCTCGCACTCGCTTTTTTGGTCAACGTCTTCCAGGTCGGCTTCGTGCTCGCGGCTGCGGCGATGTTCGTGTTCGCATTCGTCGCGGGGATCGCAGGGATGAGGCGGTATACTTGAGCCATGCAGATCAAACGGGTCTACATCGGCGGCTGGTTCCAGCGAACGACGTTGCATCTTTCCGAGATGTACGACTTCCTGCGCGAAGGGACCTCGGCGCTCGACCTCAACAAAGCGAAACTCTTGCAGTTGCACACCGACCTCGAGGTCCTCTCGGCCAACCTCAAGCTTGACGATCTTGAATACATCGCGCTCGAAACGAAGAACGGCATTTCGATCAAAATATCGGAGGACGGCCTCATCATGCTGGACAAAGAGGCAAACGATGCTGACGTCCTTGAGAGCGACATCAAATCACTCACCGACTACTACGAAAACCATCTTTCCCCCGCCTTCGGTTACCTCTTCTCGCTCGGTGCCCCTGTTCCGAAGGAGCTCGCGAACATCAAGACCATCTATCCGTACTTCGTCGTCGTGCAACACGCTTCCCAGGAGGACGTCGGCGCGCTCCTCGAGAAATTCGGCGAGAAAAAGTATCTCGAAGTCGCACATGAACGATTCGACCTCTTCCGCGGCGACAAGTTCTACCTGATCAACGAGAAGCGCGAGACCGACGAGCGGGTCGGCCGCTTCATTGAAGAGCAGATATTCGTCCGCGAGTTCAAGGGACAGCTCCATCGGTACCTGAACTTACACCGCATCATCTGGGAGCGGATCGCAGAATCGAAGGAGCGCGGTTCTATTTCGGGCCGCGAGGTCGGTGGGTTCCACGACAAGATCGAGGGATACCAAAAGACCATCAATCTCATCGAGGGGCGCATCAACCAAATGAGTGCGTACCTCGCGACGCGCGAACGGATCGTCAAAAACGACGATCGTCTCAAGGATTTTCTCGGACTGCTCGAGTACCGCTATGAAGCGCTCGGCGACACGCTCTCGTACGTAAAGGAGATCTGGGGCATGACGAAGAACTACGTCGGCTCCGCCCTCGATCTTTTCACGTCGCTCCAGGCGCAGGCGACGCAGAACTCCGTCAAGAACCTCACCGTCGTCACCTCGATGGGCGTCGGCGCGACCCTGATCGGGCTTTTCACGACCGCTGCGGCGCCGCAATTCACCGACTTCGGCATCGAATACTTCCTCATCCTCGTCTTTATCGGCTACGCAGCCAACAAGATCACGACATGGTTCTACGGACGCAAATCGTACAAGATATCGGAAGTCGCGTACGACAAGGACATCAAGTGATCATCTCGTGTCCGTGATCACGAACGAAAAGTACAGGCCGAGCAGCATGATCGCCGCGAGAATGAGGAAGCTCCACTGCAACGAGAGGAATATGAGCGAGAGCGAAGCGACAAGAGCTGCGACGACGTACGTCGCTGGTCGCGCCACACGGAAGAGCATGATCGTGTCGGCCTTCGAGCTGTCGACATGCTTGAAAAAGTAACTCTCCGTCGCGATGTCGACGCATGAGGCTCCGACGCGGCTGGCGAAGAGTATGCTCGTCCACAATATAAAGAACCTCGCCGACAGGAACGGCATCCAGAGGATTGCGCCGGCCATGATGACGAACCCGATGACCATCATCTCCTTCTCGCCCCAACGCGAATCAGCGATCTTGCCGAGCGGAAGTTCGAGCAAGAGGAACGGGAGTAACATGATCGTGAATATGACACCAAGCTGGTCCCAGGAAAATCCGAGCGAGAGAAGGTATAGCGGCGTATAGATGACCATCCAGCCATAAAAGAACCGCAGAATAAATTGCGCCGCGAAAACGTTGCGAAGGTCGGGAAGCCCGAGCACGTACAAAAACGTCTTCCCGAGCGAGCGCCGTTCATACGGAACGTCGTCAAATGATGAAAGCCGCAAAAGGATGATCGCGAGCGCGATGAGCAGAAATACGACCGACGCGATATAGACACGCCCGTACTGCGTTTCGTGCAGAAGATATGCCGCCAGAAGCGGGCACAGGACCTGCGCGACGTTGATCATCGTCAGGAACATACCGCGCACGCTTCCGGTCACGCGCTCATCACGCACGAATCTCTCCACGAAAATATCGAGGTTCAGGTAGATGACCGGCGACACTGCCGCGTATACAAGAAAGCAAAAGACGATCTCGTCGATGACATGCGCGAAGGCAAGCCCCAAAAGCGCCGCCGCTTCGAACACGACGAGGAGCGCTACCAATCTGACGTTGCCGAGCCATTTGAGCCAACCGACAAAACCGGCGAAGAGCGCGAGGCTGGCGAGCGACCCAACGAGATACAGAAGCCCGACCCCTGCCGCGCTGAAGGAGAGCCCGAGGAACGCCGAAGTCACGTAGATGACAAGATAAAAATGGAGAGAAACGAACAGGTTGGCGGCGTAGACGGATCCAAGTCTCGAGGAAGTCGCTTCTTTGTGCATGCACCAAAAGCATAGCATTCATGCGGTATCAATGCGGTATCAATGCGGTATCATGAGGTCATGTGGCAGCTCTACGTGCTCGGCTCGCTCTTCGCTTCTGCAGGAGAGGACGTCGTCGATAAGGTCGCGATCGTTTCCGACCGCCGGATCGATTCCACCGTCGCGACGTTCTGGCGCATCTTCCTCTTTTTCGTCTGCACGCTCGTCATCGCCTGGATCGGGGTCTTGGGCGGATTCCAATTCATTTTCGTGCCGGTCGTATTCCTCATCTCGGCGCTTAGCATCGTCAACTCATTCATCTGGACCTCGCTCCTGCGCCGCGTCGAGATAACCGGCATCGCTGCGATCTCGTATCTCGCGCCGTTCCTCTACCTCGCGATTGACACGCGCTTGCTGCACACCTCCCTTTCGGCCGGCGAGATCGTGGGCATTTTCCTCATGGTCCTCGGCGGGTTCGCCTTCGCGATCGACGGCAAAACGCATCATATGAAAAAAGAACTCTCGCCTTTTGTGTGGCTTATGTTCATCTACATGGCGCTCTACAGCGGCGCGGAGAGCTACGCCTTCAAATATGTACATGCGTCGTACGGCACGAGCGCCATCGGCTTCGTGCTGAGCTACGGACTTCTCATGTGCCTGGGCCTATTCGCGGTCGTCGTCGTGCGCGGCAAAACACGTCTCTTGTGGAAGCCGGTCGCACAGAAATACGTTCCCTACGTCACCGTCAGCAAAGCGTTCGACGCGATAAGTACTCTTTTGTGGACGCAAGCATTGACGCTCGCGGCCGTCTCGCAGGTGAGCGCGATGGGCGCACTCGAGCCTATCGTGCTCTTCGCGAGCACCATTGTGGTGCAGGACGTCATGCGCTTCAGCACCGGAGAAAAACTCGACCGACGTCGGACGCGATGGAAGGCCGCCGCGATCTCGATGCTCGTCGTCGGCGGACTTTTGATGAATTAAGACCTCAAAAGTTGTCCACTCTTTGTGTCCGATAGTTGTCCGATATGTAGATGGAAGGTATATAGTCCAGATAGGAAGCGGCACCGAGAATGGTCGCCGTCACCCAAGAAGGAGTCTGCGATGAAACGCAAACTTATCGCCGTATTCGGCAAAACCCGTAACAAAGTGCAGAGCGCCCTTTGGGCACTCTATGTAGCCTCCGGCTACCACCCCGAGCTGTATTACATGCGTGGCCCCGGCCCGAAATGGAAAGCAAAGCACCGCACCTGATCGAGCCCGGACCAACAAGCCTTCCCTCCCAGCCTCCAGTGCCACCCTTCGGGGTGGCACCTTTTTCTTGCTACAACGCCATGTGGATGAGCCACGAAAGTATCGAAAGCACGATCGCGCCCAGGAGCGCGCTCCAGAATCCCGCGATCAGAAATCCCGGGACGACGAGTGCCATGCCCCAGAAAAGGAGAGCGTTGAGAATGAGCGAAAAAATACCGAAAGTAAGGATCGTGATCGGGAGCGTGAGAATGCTGAGGATCGGCTTGATGAGAAGCGTGATGACGGACCACACGAGCGCAGCCAAAAGAACGGTGAGCCAGCCGCCGGTAACCGTGACGCCCGGCACGATGTAGACCGTGAGCAATATCGCGGCGACAGTGCCCAGGTAGCGCAAGACCGTATGCATATCGGAAGAGTATACCACTCACCTTTCGTTATTCCCACTTATCGTCAGTTTCTTCTTCGGCCACTAACGGATCGTTCTCATCGTCATCCGCTTCCTCCAGCAGTTCATCAACTGCCGCCTCGGGAACCGCGGCCTCATCGTCGCCATCGCGCTTTTTCTTATCGTCGTCATCGTATGCCATATATACAAGAACTAATTTCAGGTAACACGACTATTCTTGCGCACCACCCGAAAGACGCAAGAGAAAAAACGCGAGACTGTGGATATTGCAGTGCTCCCCGCGTATAGCACATTTTTGCCGTCGGGTAATTTTCTGCTGAAAATTCCCTGTCACTCGAGCCGAGCTCTCCGTGGACACGGCAAAAACATGCTATACGCGGGGAACAGTTCGGGTATCATACCGCTATGCAACCGTCCGATCTGCTGACCAAACACTTCCGGCTCACGCCTGTCCAACAAACAGCGCTGCGGAAACTTGGCATTTCGAACGTTCGCGACCTGCTGTATCACTTCCCTGTCCGTTACGACCAGGCGGGTGGCGAAGAAACTATCGGTGGACTTGTCGCCGGAACGCAAGCGACCGTGTTCGGTACGATCAAAAAACTCGAGACGCGACGCTCATGGAAACGGCGCATTCCCGTTGGAGAAGCGGTCATCGAGGACGGAAGCGGCTCGGTCAAGGTGATGTGGTTCCACCAACCATACCTTGCGAAGAAATTCTCGGAAGGTACGTTCGTGAAAGCGGTCGGTACGGTCGGCGGAAAGGATCAGAAATTGTATCTCGCGAACCCGCACGTTGAGGTCGCGGACCCGGCAGAGGCTGGACTCTTTTTTTCAAAAGGAGACGGGATCGAACGACAACTTTTTGCGGTCTACCCGGAGAGTCGCGGCGTCACCTCGCTGTGGTTCCGTCATGCGATCGACCGCGTACTGAGATCAGATCTTTTGCAGCATATCGAAGATCCGATCCCGCCGGAAACGCTCGTGCGATACAAACTTCCGGATATCAGCTCCGCTTTCCGCTACATCCACACTCCAGAGAACCCGCGTCACGCCGAAGCCGCGAGGAAGCGATTCTCATTCGAGGAGATCTTCACGATACAGGTCGCACGGGCACTCGAGAGAGCGAGCAATGATGCGGAACATTCGTTCACCATCGCGGACGCAGGTAAGGCGGCGGAGCGATTTCTTGGTTCGATATCGTTCCCGCCGACCGCCGCGCAAACTCGCGCGATACGTGAGATATGCGCCGACTTCGACAAAGGCTCGCCGATGGCACGGCTTCTCGAGGGCGACGTCGGCAGCGGAAAAACGCTCGTCGCTGCAGCGACCTCATATGCGGTAGTAACATCACGACCTCCGGGTCGGCAAAGCGGAACCTTGCAGGTCGCATACATGGCGCCGACCGAGATCCTCGCGCAGCAGCATTTCGCGTCGTTCATCGAATACTTCAGGGATCTTCCCATCAACATCGGCCTCATCACCGGCTCCGGCTGCAAAAAATCCCCCTCCAAGGCTTCGCCGGACAGCGCGACCAACATTTCACGTGCGCAACTTTTGAAATGGGTGGCAAACGGCGAGATCGCGATGCTCGTCGGCACGCATGCGCTCATCCAGAAGTCCGTCAAATTCCAGCATCTCGCGTATGCCATCGTCGACGAGCAGCACCGTTTCGGCACGCGACAACGCCGAGAGCTCGCACAGAAGAGCGTTGACGGCGGCTCATTGCCTCACTTCCTCTCAATGACAGCAACGCCGATCCCTCGCACGCTCGCTTTGACTATTTACGGCGACCTCGACATTTCCGTGCTCGACGAATTGCCGCCCGGACGCGCGAAGATCGTGACGAAAGTCGTAGCGGCAAAAGATCGTGCGAAGGCATACGAAACGATCCGGGAAGAATTGAAAAAAGGCAGACAGGCGTACGTCATCTGCCCGCGTATCGACGAACCGGATCCGGACAAACAGAATGCGATACAGGCGAAGTCGGTGAAAGCAGAAAGCGTTCGGCTTAAAAAAGAGGTCTTCCCCGAATTCGAGATCGGGCTTTTGCACGGCGCGATGAAGCCGAAAGAAAAAGACGACGTTATGCGCGATTTTGTCGACGGAAAGATCGACATCCTTGTCGCGACATCCGTCGTCGAGGTCGGCGTCAACGTACCGAACGCGACCTGCATCGTCATCGAAGGCGCGGAGCGCTTCGGCCTCTCGCAGCTTCACCAACTGCGCGGACGCGTGATGCGCTCGTCGCATCCGCCGCTCTGTTTTCTTTTTACTGGATCGAAAAGTGATATTTCATTGAAGCGCTTGCGCGCGCTCGCAGGGACCGATGACGGATTCAAACTCGCGGAAGTCGACCTCGAAAATCGCGGAGCCGGCGACCTCTTCGGTCGCTCGCAATGGGGCGTTTCCGATATCGGCATGGAGGCATTGAAAAATCCGCGACTCATCACTGCGGCCCGCGAAGAAGCCCTCGGCCTCGTTTCAAAACAAGCGACCCTTTCGAACGTACTGCTTGAACGGATCCAGAAAATTGCGGGCGAGTTGCATGCGGAATGATCCACGCCCCCGCCCGAAATATTCAATCTTGGAGGTACGCAGAGGCCGTCTTGGTATAGTTTGAGATATGGAAAAAGACATTATTTTGATCGTTGGCGGGGGCGGCATGTCAGGCATCTTTTCTGCCGGAGTCTTGAAATCTTTTGAAGATGACGAGATATGTAACAGGATCCATTCCGTATACGCCGTTTCCGTGGGGGCATGTACCGGTGCCCGTTTTTTAGTTCGACAATCTGAACTCGGGGGAAGGACTTTTTATACCAGATTCAATACTGATCGGTTTATGAAAGGTAATTTTGTAAAGTATTTTTTCCAGATATTGCGACGTAGGAACCTGCCCGATACCAACGTAGACGAAATATTCAACTTTGATTATTTTACGGAAGTGCTTCTTGCTTCCGAAGATAAAATCGATATGAACAAAGTGGAGGATTCACCAATCCCGTTCTACGTAAAGGTATTCAACAATAGCAAAAAGATTCATCAATACCTTCTTGTGAAAGGCCCTCATGCATATGACAGGGTGTTGGCAAGCGCGTCAATGACGCCGCTTACTTCACGACCAGTCGTTGTAGATGGAGAAGAATTATTTGACGGCGATACGATTCCTTCTGACATAGAGATGGACATTGTGAAGAAGAATCCTAAAAAACTCATTATCAAGATCGACAATTCGAAAAATTCCTTTTTCGGAGATTTTAATTTTTTCGTTCTCTTTGTGGTATACACACTCCTTCGAAGCCTCTATGGAGCGGACGTCTCTAATCTGTATTTCAAGAATTTTTTTAAGAGACCATTTTGGAGACGGCGCCTGCGAAGGTCCCGCAATGTGATCACATTACAGAGCGACACTTCGATCTCTTCCTTTTCTAAAGATACTCAACTTCTGAAAAAACTATATCGTGAGGGATTGGAAAAAGGCAACGAGCTACTAGCACAACTGAAAAGTTGTGAGCCTACAACACGCACTCATACGCGCTGACGCAACCATCTGAACTTGTCTGGAACGGCTCGACGGTTCCTGAACAGACCGGCTGCTCTACGACAGGGCAAGAAACTGGTGCTGATGAGGTGGCAGTTTGCGTGGTCGCGGGAGCAGTCGGCAGCGCGACTGAACATTGATAGTACATCGTGCAGCCGTTGGGATCCGTTACCGGCTGCCAACTGCTCGGACATTCGGTTGTCGGCGGCAAGACGTTCGTACATTGAGATGCCGATGAGGCCGTGCCCGATCCCGGCTGACACGAAGATTCCATTGCCGCTCGGGTCCTCGGGCCAACGACGCCGAGCCCTGTCGTTGCGGCGCTACCACCGATCACGATGCCGTTGTTCTCCTGCCATTGCGCTACCGCGCTTTGTGTAAGCGTTCCGAAGTAACCCGTCGCGATCGCGTTGAAAAGCCCTTGTTGCGCGAGGAATGTTTGCAGCCCCGCCACGTCAGGTCCGATCATGCCGATCGAAAGCGACCGCGAAAGATCGGGGCACTCACCGGAGCTGGTCCCTGTATGTATCTGAGCGGAAACCGCGGGAGAAGAAACAGAAGCGTTGGTCGTTGCGGCTCCCTCTCCCGCAGAAGTGCTGAGCGATTGTATCTCTTGTTCCAATGCGGAGATCTGGGCAAGCAGCGATGACTCGCTCGAGTCGGAAGAGGTTTGCGCGAACGCAGCGATGGGCAGCGCGAGTGCTATGAAGATCGCTGTCGTGATACGGAAAGCTTTCATGTTAGTTGCTGATCGAGACGCCGACCGTATCCGTCTGCGAACCGCGCGTAAGTGTCACGGTATACGAGCCACTCTGCGCGTACGTGTGGCTTAGTGTTTCCGTCTGCGCGTTGCCCGTCAGTCCTGTGCAACCAGATGCCGCTTGGCCACTGTCGTCCCCCCATGTAACGCTCGGACAATCGCCGGGGTTGTCGTTGAATTGCAGCGAGACAGCGAGCGGATTTCCTCCCACGTCAGGCGTCAGCGTCGGCGGTGTCAGGCTGCCGTTTGAGCCCGACGGCGTTGTCGGGCCGGTGACGGTGATCCCCTGCGACGCGACGCTCTGCGAAGATACGGTACCTTGCGCGTTGCGAGTGAAGACGACGAGTTGCGCGGTGTAACTTCCCGCGGCGGTGTAGGTGTGTGCGACTGACTGCAGGCCGCCGTCACAGCTCGATTGCGAAACGCCACTGCTGCCGAGATCGGAGCCGTCACCGAAGACGACGTCGTACGCGAGACCGGAGGCACACGAGATGTAGAACGTGGTCGCGAGCGGTGCCGGGCCGGACGTGACGAAGGCGCTCATCGAGCCCGACGCTTGCGTCGCACTGCCTGTCGTTACCGTAGTGGAAGGCGCGGCAGGGCCGGAAACGCTCACTGCGGCGGTCGAAGCATGCGACCCGCTCGAAAGCGTTATCGTGTAGGTCCCGCCATATGGATATGTGTGCTGGAATGATTGATTCTGCTGCGAGCAGTTGCCCGATGCGACCACGATTTGCTGGTCCTGCGTCTGGTCGCCGTAGTCGAGGTTGTACGTCGCACCTGTGCATGAAGCGGCAGTGTTGACGGTCGCAGTGACCGTCACCGTAAGCGGCGCAGTGCCCGAGATCGGAGAGACCTGCAAGAATCCGCTCACGACTCCCGAGCCTGTTCCTGTACCGGCCGAGCTTCCGCCGCTGCAGGCGAGACGAATGGCAGCTTCTGTGCGCGGGCCCACGACGCCATAGCCTGTCGTTGCCGGCGTTCCATAGGAAATGATGTTGTTGGAGGCCTGCCAGCTCTCGACTGCCGACTGCGTCAGGGTCCCGTAATAACCGGTCGCGGGAGAAACTCCCAGGAATTGTTGCAAGCCCAGGACGTCGCTGCCGGAGGAGCCGAGCGAAAGCACGCGACCGATCTGTGGGCAGCTGCCGCCGGCAACGTACGTCGGCGCTCCGGAAACGGATGCCGATCCCGAAGAATTCCCTTCGAGCGAATCTATCTCAGCGATGAGCGATTGCAGCTCCGAGGTGAGCGACGCGATGGTCGAGTTCGAGCTCGCCGTGACGCTCAGGCTGTAATTGTAGTTGGGATTCACGTATGTCGTAGGTGAGGTTGTCTGCACCGTGGTACCGCCTACGATGACTTCGCCCAGGATCGCGCTGCCGCCCGCATTGTCGTAGTAGTCGTAGGTGCCAGTCGAATTGAACGTGGCCGCGAATTCTCCTCCGGGCGCTATTGAACCGCTCTGGAACGTGCCGCTGTCCCCTGTCACCGATTGCGTTGTGCCGCTTGTGTTGTCCCACACCACCGTGTCGCCTGCATTGACAGCAACGGTGGAAGGAGAAATTGAATTCACCCCAAGCGATACCTGTACTTGTGCCGCGAAGGCGAGCGCCGGCACGAGGAAGGTGAACAAGAGGCTGATAAGAGGCAGTTGTTTTCTCATACCTCTCATTGTGGCATGGCGAAAGGGCTGCGCAACGCGCCTATACACATCTCATGAAGCGAGTTCTTCGAGGGCGGCAAGGGCGTGCGCGCGGACATCGGGTACGATATTGAATTCGTTCTTTTCAATCTCTTCCCTGGTGAACCACCTTATATTGGCCCCCTCGACCTCCGGCTGCGCTTTTGAAACGTCGGTCAGCGGCCGCGCAAAGTAACAAAGATCGACGTGTTCATGCGTGTGCGTCGTGTCGAAAAAATGGCGGTTGAGGAACTTGGGAGGGATCAATTCGCGCGCATTATATGGAGAATCGTACGAATGCACGTCGCCGACAAGCACGACGTCCAGCCCCGTCTCCTCCTTCGCCTCTCGTACCGCCGTTTCGTTCGGATCTTCATCGAGTTCAATGTGACCGCCGGGCTGAAGCCAGATATGGAGCTTTTTGTGCATATGCAGTAGGACCTTATTGTCATGCACGATATACACGCTCGCCGTGAAATCTATTTTTTCGTGGATGTGTGCCATATCAGAAGTACCAATAATTGAGTATTCCGTACATGAAGATGAGCGTGGCGACGACCGTCGTGACCGCAATGCCCCACTGACCTTCTTTCCATGCGCGATACGAGGCGTACGCCCAGAAGATCTCAGATACCAGACCCGCGATAACCCCATATTGCGGCAGCTTCGAAGCCGTCAAGAAAAATCCCAGTATCGTGAATCCGGGCAGACATATCTGCACGAGCAGATTCCAGATCCTTTCTGCGCGAGATTCCATTGGAATAGCGTAGCACGTTCTGATGATACAAATTTTAGGGAAATTTTATCGGCGACTGTTCATACTCCCTAGTCCCGACGGCACGGTGCAAGAGATGGCTTGACATCTAATCTCTTGAGGGTTCGAGTCCCTCCGTCGGGATTCTTGACAGTTAATTTGTATATCCTACACTTAATGAGTCAAGCCATCTCTTGCAAACTCGAATCTTCGAGGCAATGGAGAGAAAGATCGCTCGGAAGGGCGATCTTTCTTTTTACAGCATAAGGTCGTCGTTCATGTCGTCACGGATAATTTGCATCTGGATGCAAATTTCCGCGACTCCCTAAAGGGACTTCCGCCAACTCCGAATTAATTCGGAGTTGGGTCGGTCGCCCGCCTCGCGGTCCCACAAGCTTGTGGGACATCGCTCCGGCTCGGATATGTATACAAAATAGTGCGCAGGCACCATTTTTCAATCATGTCCGCCCGCTTGGACTCGAACCAAGAACCCCCGAGGTATAAGCTCGGTGCTCTAACCAATTGAGCTACGGGCGGTTAGAAACAGATTATAGAGCGAACGAATGATTTTCGCACGGGCGAACAGTTAGTGCCGCTCGTTCGCAAACTTGCGACGGACCTCTTCCTCGCCTGTCGCTATGTCGCGGTTGAACTGTTCAAGCTTTCGTTTGCTGTCAGTAAGCTTCTTGGTGAGTTCGTCGACAAGTTTCTTCGAACCTTCAAGCGCAAGCTTCGCTCGCTGCAGGTCTTGATCGACATGATGTGTTTCCTCCACGTGCCAGGCAAGCTGGCGTTTCAATTGTGCGAGCGACATCGCGTCCATGGGTAAAGTATACCCCACTCAGCGAATCACCTTCGCGACCGCTTTCGCGACTTTTTTGTCGAACATGTCGGGCACTATTTTGTTCGCCGTCGGCTTTTTGACGAGTCCGGCGATCGCGTGAGCGGCGTTGAGTTTCATTTCTTGGGTTATTTTTGAGACTTTGTGATCGAGCGCGCCGCGGAAAATGCCGGGGAATGCGAGCGAGTTGTTGATCTGATTCGGGAAATCCGAACGGCCTGTCGCGACGACTGCCGCACCACCCTTTTTTGCTTCCTCCGGCATGATCTCCGGATTAGGGTTCGCGAGTGCGAAGACAATCGCCTTCTCATTCATGAGCTTGATATCGTCCGCGGTCGCGAGTCCCGGACCCGAAACGCCGATGAGGACGTCCGCACCTTCGAGCGCTTCGCGCAATCCGCCTTTTATCTTTTTTGGGTTCGAAAGATCAGCGAGCTCGCGCTTGTGCGGCTCCGGGCGGGTCGTGTCGATGATGCCTTTGGAATCGAGAATGACAATGTTCCTCGCGCCTGCTGCGTGCAGAAGTGTCGCGACAGCGTGTCCGGCCGCGCCCGCGCCACTCACAACGATCTGGACATTTCCGATCTTCTTGCCGACAACTTTGAGCGCGTTCAAAAGTCCGGCGAGCACGACGACCGCAGTGCCGTGCTGGTCGTCATGCATGACGGGGATATCGAGTGCTTCGATGATACGTTTTTCTATTTCAAAACATTTCGGCGCGGCGATGTCTTCGAGATTAATGCCACCGAATGCAGGCGCGATGCGCAGCACAGTGTCGACGATCTCGTCCGTATCTTGCGTATCGAGCACGATGGGCACCGCATCGACATCCGCGAACGTCTTGAAGAGCGCGGCCTTCCCTTCCATCACAGGCAGTGCTCCGAGCGCGCCGATGTTGCCAAGGCCGAGCACTGCCGAGCCGTCGGAAATAACGGCGACCATTCTTCCTTTGATCGTATAGTCCCTCGCTTCTTTCGGATGTTTCGCGACGTACGACGACACCGCCGCAACGCCCGGCGTGTACACGAGGGCCAAATCCTTCCGATTGCGCACCGGCATCGTCGGCACGACGCGGATCTTTCCTTTCAGTTTCTTATGGAGCGCGAGGGCTTTTTTGTCGTTTTGAGACATCGTAGGGGCAAGTATAGCAAATGGCAAAAAAGGAGCGCCCCGATCACGTTTCGGGGCGCAGGTTTCAATAGATCGGCGGAAGCAATCGCCACGTGCGAGTCTTGTAGTTCGCATACTCGGGACCATAAACGGATTTCATCCGATCTTCCTCGGCGTTCAAGCCGAAATGGAATGGCACGAGTAGTGCGAACATAGCGACCGTCACCCAACTAAGGCAGGTGAGTTGGATCGCCAACGCACCGAGCAGCATCCCCGCATAGAACGGGTGGCGGATAAACCGATATGGTCCCCAGGTTATGAGTCTGTGGCCCGGAATATCTTTGATCGGCGTAAACGGTCCGCTCCAAACGCGCCGCCGCTCTTTCATAAAACGCGGCCACGTTATCAGTACGCTCGCCATTAAGGCCGTTATGATCGCGGCGAGATTGATCTGCGGGACAAGCGTCGCAGGCACCACGAACGCGAAAGGATCTCGTCCAAGTAACTGGACGCACCAAACGAACAAGCCTGCGTACGCAATTACGCTCAATCTATCGGACCTTGGGTCCTTATCGTGGATGAACCTGGTGGCCTGGTGCCTATCCCCCAACAGCCGTACCAGCATCGTGACGATAGCGATTGTAAGTACGATGATGCGACAGTACACGGTTTCGCTCATTGGGAGCCTCTCTTTTCCGTAAACCATGCAAAAGATGCATTGAGTTCTTATGTATGTCAATACTCTGCAATTTCGCGAATTCGGCGTTGGCGCTACGTACGTGCTCGGTTCACATGCTATTGTGACTTTCTATGGCAGAGTCAATCACTATCAAAAAACCCTTCGATTCGCACTTGCATGTGCGTCGCGGATCGACGCTTCGTGCGGTGACGCCGATATCAGCGGAGAAATTCATGGGCGCGATCATCATGCCCAACACCGAGCCGCCGATCGATACGACCGAGCTCGCGGCCGAATATGAGAAAGAAATTCAGGCTGCAATTCCTGCCGGCAATTCCTTCAAGCCGTTGATGACTTTTTATCTCACGAAAAATCTTACGGCTGCCGAAGTTGAAAAAGGATTTTCGGGCGAACATGGCGCGAAGGTTTTTGCGGTCAAGTCGTATCCCTTCGGTGCGACGACGAATTCGCAGTGGGGCTACCGCAGCATCCTCGAAGCGAAAGACGTCCTGAAAAAAATGGAAGAGGTCGGCATGCCGCTACTCCTGCACGGCGAGGTGCATTTGAACGATCACGATGAGGAAGAGGATCCGTATGAGGGCGAGCGGCTTTTCGTGCAGAACACGTTGCCGAAATTGCTCGAGCAATTCCCCAAGCTCAAAGTCTCGCTCGAACACATGTCGACCGCGGTCGCGTGCGATTTTATGGAGAAAAATGGAAAAGCCGGCCAGCTTGTGGCGACCATCACACCGACACACCTTATGTATGACCGGCGCGATGCATTTCGCGGCGGCTATCGTCCGCTCCTTCACATGAAGCCGCTCATCAAGACACAGGCCGACAAGGAACGCGTGCGCGACATGGCACGCAAAGGCCTGCCGTTCGTCTCCGCAGGTACCGACAGCGCGCCGCATCCGGAGAACAAAAAATTCTCGTCCTGCTGCGTCTTCGGCGTTTTCTGCTCCCCTGCCGCCGTCGAGATGTACACGCAGGTCTTCGACGAACTCGGCGCGCTCGACAAGCTCGAAAATTTCCTCTCGGTCAACGGCCCGAAATTCTTCGGCATCGAACCAGGCAAAGAAACTATCACGCTCGTGAAGAAAGACTGGCAACTCAAAGAGCCGGTCGTTACCGACGACGGCATCAAGATCTGGCCGCTCGGCAACACGCAAACCGGATTCGGCGATGAAACGATCCGCTGGCGCATTGCATGAATTGACTGTATTGGCCTGAGGATTATAGCCATCTTCAGGATCAACTCGGAGTAATCGCCATGAGCGACGATCTTGCCGTGAATTCGCCGGCGTCGAAGGACGACGCGGCCTCTGCCTTCAAGCGCATGATGAAAGATTCTGTTGAATTTCCTGTTTTCCCGTACCTGCAGGCGAGCGTGCCGCTGACCACGCTCTCTGGCGTGATCCTTCAGTTGCTGTTCGTGGCCTTGCTGTCCCGACAGTTATTCGGGGGGACGAATACATTTCAGTCAGCGCCGCTTGATGCACAAACGTTCTGGATATTGCTCCTCCTCATAGCAGGGATCTACACGTTCGTGTATCAGTGTTACAGGATCCCGCATTGGCGGGCGGCGCTCGAGAGGCTCGCCCCCGGAAGTTGACGGCGGTGAGACGGCGAAAGCGCGGGAGCAATCCCGCGCTTTTTCTATACGACGACCGGCGGCTCGATGATCTCTTTTTTCTTCGGCGTGATCCCGTGCGCGATGAGAATGTCTTCGAACGCTTCTCGCTCAAGCGTCTCAACTTCTACGAGTTTCTCTGCGATCGCATTCAAAGCGGGGCGATGTTTTTTGATGACGTTCTCGGCCTTCTTTCGCGCGCCCTCGATGATGTTCCTTACTTCCGCATCGATCTGCGCCGCCACCTCCTGCGAAGCGTCTTCTTCGACGCCTTCGCCGAACATCGTTTGGCGCTCGCTGCCTACGAACGCGACCGGTCCCATCTTTTCCGACATGCCGAAACGCGTCACCATGTTGCGCGCCAGCGCGCTCAAGACCTGCAAATCGTTTGAAGCGCCCGTCGTGATGTCACCGAACACCATTTTCTCCGCGAGGTAGCCGCCGAGCGAGACTGCGATGTCGTCGAGGAACTCTTTGCGCGACTGCATGCGATGCTCGTCGAGCGGCAGTTTCAGGGTGTAGCCGGCGGCGCGGCCGCGCGAGATGATGGAGATCTTGTGTACCGGATCGGCATACGGAAGCACGCTTGCGACGAGCGCGTGGCCGGCTTCGTGGTACGCCGTGATCTCCTTTTCCTTTTGATTGAGCACGTGCGAACGGCGTTCGGGTCCGAGCATCACCTTCTCGATCGATCGAATGAGGTCGTACTGTGTGATCTCTTTGCGGTTCTCACGCGCGGCAAGGATCGCGGCTTCGTTCATCAAATTCGAGAGGTCGGCGCCGCTGAAACCGGGGGTCCGCTCCGCGATGACGATGAGCTTCACGTCCGGGCCGAGCGGCTTTTTGCGCGCGTGTGTTTTCAAAATATCTTCGCGGTCCTTCCTATCGGGCAGGTCGATGGTGACGCGTCTGTCGAAGCGACCCGGTCGCAAAAGCGCAGGATCGAGCACGTCCGGCCGGTTGGTCGCGGCCATCACAATGACCTTTTCGGCCGGTTCGAAGCCGTCCATTTCTACAAGGATCTGGTTGAGCGTCTGTTCGCGTTCATCGTTGCCGCCGCCGACGCCGGAGCCGCGAACGCGGCCGACCGCATCGATCTCATCGACGAATATGATCGCAGGAGCCGACTTTTTTGCGGTCTGGAAAAGATCGCGCACGCGCGAAGCGCCGACGCCGACGAACATTTCGACGAATTCAGAACCTGAGATCGAGAAGAACGGCACGCCCGCTTCGCCCGCGACCGCGCGCGCGAGCAAGGTCTTCCCCGTGCCCGGCGCGCCCATGAGAAGCACGCCTTTGGGAATTCTCGCGCCGATCTGGATGAACTTTTTCGGGTTCTTCAAGAAGTCGACTATCTCCAAAAGTTCTGATTTTGCTTCTTTGGCGCCCGCGACGTCCGCAAAGGTAACGCGCTGGACCGTATCATCGGGAGAGGTCATTCGCGCGAGCGAGCGGCCGAAGGTGAAGGCTTGCATGCCGCCGCCCCCTCCCCCCCGCAGCATGCGCGAGAAATACCAGACGAGCCCGAATATCATCAAGGATGGGATGAGGATAGGCAGGATCTCGAGCAACCAGAATTGAAGACCGGACTGGTCTTCGACATTCATTTTCACCGCCGCTATTTTGTCGGCCGGAACGCCGTAGTTGACAAGCGTTTGCGAAAGCGAGTCTTCGTCCTCTTTCGTCGATGTTTTCGTCGAGCCGTTGGTGTACGTCGCTGTCAGTTCATCTCCCTGGATCGCGATGGAGGAGATCTTTCCCGCCTCGATGTCCGTCGCGATCTGCGTGATCGGGACTGCCTGACTCTCCTGCGTCATATACTCCCGCACGACGGAATAACCGCCGGAAAGCAAAATAAAGACAACAGCCGCGATGGCGAGCTGCATCCAGATCGATGGCCCTTGCGGCGCGGGCGTTTGGCCTCGTTGATTTTGCGGTCGTTGCTGGTCGGGAGAAGGCATTTCAAAGATTATACATATCTGAGGCGTAATGGAAAGAATCGTCGCTCGCGGTAGACTAAATGGAATGGCTATCGAAAACGCGCGAGCCGGATTTGATTATGTGATCCTCGAAGAGATCGAGGCGGGTTTGGAATTGCATGGATTTGAAGTGAAGTCCCTGCGCGCCGGGCACGGCTCGCTAAAAGGCGCTCGCGTCGTTGCGCGCGGCGGCGAAGCGTATCTCGTGGGCGCGACCGTCCCTCCATGGCAGATCCTGAACGCCCCGAAGAGCTACGATCCTGAGCGGCCGCGTCGACTTCTCCTTTCGCAGAAAGAGATCGCGCACGTAGCGTCGGCAGAAGGCGAAAAAGGGTTGACAATCATCCCTTTAAAAGTGTATAATAAAGGCCGTAATTTGAAGCTTCTCATCGCCATCGCGCGCGGAAAGAAAAAGGAAGACAAACGTCAGAGTATCCGTGCACGCGAAGAGAAACGGAGCATCAATAGAACGTTGAAAACGAAATAATCCCAAAAATTTCCCCTACTTCGCGTAAAGCTTCGTAGGGTGAAGCAGCCGGTCCCCACCTCTAATCTCCTCGCGAGATTGGAGGTGGGGGGTGACTGGCTTCGACAGGGAAATCGGTATGTGCGCGCGCGCGGCGAAGCTGCGATATCTTCACAAACTGTCGCAAACTTCAAGTGCGAACAAAGTAGCACGTGCAGCTGTCTCGCCAATTCAATTGGCAGACCTGCAGCTCTCCTTCGCTTAAGAGCCAAGGAGCCGTCCTCGGAGCCGAAGCTTGATCAAGCTTCGTTGGGCGTAAAAAATTCAAGCGCAAGTCGGCGGTGTTCAACGCTGACCCCAGCAAACGAACTCGGGATGTTGTGTTTTCGTTCATCTTCTATGCAGCATTCCTAAACAAAAACAGGTGATCTACGCCTCGTAGACACACGCACCGTACTTTTCTCTGGACGGGAGTTCGATTCTCCCCACCTCCACCACTTCGCAAAAAACCACACCTACGTGTGGGTTTTTGCTTCGCGGTGCACAGCACTGCGATGTTCGGTGAAGCTGCTTGAATCACCCTACTCAGCAAATAGCGAGTATCCGCAACGAATGAATACGAGGATACTCAAAAACCCTGTCATGTACTGAGGAAGCGTCGTGACTTCGCCTATTTTGAAAATATCGTGGAAAAAGAAAAGGTCGACGAGGAGAAAGCCGAGTATGAGCACCGCATCGATCACTTTCCTCATATCAATATGGTATATCACGGATCAGATATTCGCACGACTGGGGTAATTTTTACCTTCTCAATCCTGTAGTATGACTACATGCCTCGCACATACACCTCTACTGCAAAATGGTTCCATTGGCTCATCGTTCTTTTGGTTGGCCTTGAACTGCTGATCGGGATAACGATGCCTGGTATCCGCCGCAATACGACACCCGGCACGCTTGTGGATCTTCACTTCTCCTTCGGTCTCACCATTATCGTTGTGATGGTATTGCGACTCTTGTGGCGTCTCACACATCCAGTGCCGCCGCTGCCGCGAGAGACAGGATGGTGGGAAGCTGCAGCTGCGCACGTCATGCATTTCTCTCTGTACATACTGCTTTTCATCATTCCGTTCGCGGGATGGGCGTGGGCGAACGGCGTCGGCTGGCAAGTTACGGCTTTTTGGATCATTCCAATGCCGGACATCGTTCCGACGGGCTGGCAATACACATGGCTCGCCTCTGACGCTCACGTCTACTTAGCGGTGCTGATCTGCGTTCTTATCGGGCTCCACATTTTGGCTTCGCTGTGGCACTGGTATTTCAAGCGGGACGATGTTTTAGAGAGAATACTTCCTCAAAGCTCGTTCACGGATCGCGCTTTGGCATATTTCGATCGGTTCCGCTAATGTGGCTGCGCCTCGCTGGTCCTGCGTGTTGAGAAAAGCGTCCACGCGTATGCGGCGAACGCGACAAGAAACGCCAGTGACATGCTGTAGGAGTAGGCATTCATTTGAGATGGAATGAATATCGCCCCGCTTGCGCCGGCCGCAAGGATTCCAAGCAACCCAATAACAGATCCTATGATCCACTTTCTGTCTTTGTAGAGTATCGCGCGGACGCACAAGAGAATTGCTCCCAACACCAGCAGGATCGCAAGGCCAATATGCGAGGCGAGCGGCCACTGCGACCATGCGAATTCCCATGACTGTCCTGTGGTCGCATTGCTCGGAAAGGTCACGTACAGATTCACATACATCCCGAGCGCGTATTGAACGACAAGCGCTCCGAGCAGGAACGCGCCGTTGATACGAATGGAAAGAAGACGTCGGTCCATAGCAATACTATTTATTTTTCTTAGCTCGTTTATCAAGGACCCATCGCACCGATTTACTTATCTTTTTGTCTGTTCGATGGGTGCATCCTATCCAACAGCATGGTCGACGCATTCCCTCGATGAGTTCCGAGACCACCCTTCTCACATGGTCCTTTCGCGTTGCTTCTTGCTTGACCGAAATGGTCCAACAGATCCACTCGTTCCGCGCGAGCGCTGAGACGTCCTCCCATTTCGCAAGCGCCTTCGGAGAAGCAGCGAGTGCTTTCTTCAGATCTGCAGGTAGTTTATGTACTGTTCCGGAAGATATTTTCATAGGTCACTATCACAGTAAAGTATACCAAAACGGGGTTCCGACCTGCGCAAAGTAGATCCGATTCGGTCAAATAGTATGGTAATGCACTGTATAATTGCGCGACATGGAGGTCCTTCTTCTCTACCTCGTGATCAAAACCATCGCGGCGGTGTGCATCGGAATTGTGACGTACGCCTTTGTGTGGCCGATATTTTTCGGAGCGCCTTTTGCCACCTCGGCACCGCGTTCGGTCGAGAGCATGATGCGACTTCTCGGCGATGGGAACGGGAGACGCGCAGTTGACCTCGGCAGCGGCGACGGACGCATCGTGATCGCACTTGCGCAGGCGGGATTCGAAGCGCACGGTCTTGAGCTAAATCCGCTCCTCGTGCTCTATTCGCGCATGAAAATAAAGCGGCTTGGACTCCAGGATCGTGCATTCATCCATCGCAAAAGTTATTGGGCTGAAGATATGGCACCCTACAACGTCGTCACCATCTTCGCCGTCACATTCATCATGGGCAAGCTCAAGCGCAAACTGCGCAGCGAACTTACGTCCGGCTCAGTGATCGTATGCAACCACTTCACCTTTCCCGCGTGGGAGCCGACGAAGCGGGTTGCGAACCTCTCGGAATACGTTGTGTAATATAGCCGTTATACTATCCGCATGAGCTTAGAGCGCCAGAAAATCGTCCACTCTCCGGAGACTCAACAGCGCCGTTACGAGATATATCGCGAGAAACTTGGTCTCACCGACGATGTGCTTAAAAAGGTGCAAAGTATCTGCGACGTCGGCTCCGGCGCCAACGACTTCGCGGCATCACTCCGACAAGAATACCCGGATATTTTCGTTCTCGGCATAGAGCCGAAGGAAGATTCGTACGAACTTCTCGACGATCATTCCATCGACCACGAAGCACGGAACATCGGTATTCCGGACGAAGCACCGAAGTTCGATCTCGTCGTTTCACTGGATGCCGTACCAAAATACTTTGAGGTACGTGGTGCAGGAGTCGCGTCAGATAGATTCGATCATTCAATGAGCGAACAAGCCCCAAAGGACTTGGAAGAACGACTCGAGGCAATGGTTGGGGCGTTTTCCGAAATGCTTCGTCTCACGAAAAAAGGTGGGAAGGTCGTCGTGTATCCGATGCGTACAAAAAAAGACCGTCTCTTCACGGGTCAAGAATTGCTCGCTTCGCCGGGAAGTGTCATCTTAAGCGACGTCGCTCTTGCGAAACTCAAGCTGGAAAATCCGAACCTGCAGTTCAAATTCTTTGTGGACAAAGAAGCCTCAGCCGAACAAAGCGCGCTCGATAAGACGCCGGTCGTTATGTCGCGTCTTGAGATAACGAATCGGAGAAGTTAGTCTCGTCGAAGTTCCACGTCAACGTGCGTGAACGAAAGATACGCAACGAACCCAACGATCAAGATCGCGAGCATGATACTTACCGTGCCATCGCCCCAGCCTAATCCGCCGATCGACGGAGATTTGCCGAACCAGTCGGCGAATGATGCGCCGAGAGGGCGCGTAAGGATATATGCGAGCCAAAATGCGACGACCGCGTTCCTTGATTGTCGATGATGCTCGGCTTCAACAAAACTTTTTGCGATGAAATGCACGACCGCAACGATACCGATAAGTGCGGCGAATAAGATCCCGGATGTGAGGTAACCCAGTCCGAGCGTCGAGGCTGTCATGTCCCCTGCGGCGGTGCCGAGCGCAAAAGTGGTCACGACCGTGAGCCAGTAGAACATCTCGCGACGCGGCGTGTCGATGCTGTGTATGGAAAGTGTCTTCTCGACGACGTACCAGAGAATGAATATGACGACGAGCGCGAGCGCGAAGAATGTCGTAGATACGATATAAGGAATTCCAAGTCCGATATGCAAGACGTCGGCCATCATCGTGCCGAAGACGGCGACCATCGAAACGGCGAACCAATAGATCCATGCGTTGTACTTCCGCACCGAGAACTGGAGCGCGAGCGCGCCGACGAATGCGACGAACCCGATCATCACGGCGATCTCGGGATTAATGGTCTTCACGAGAAAATCCGAGGTGCTCTCGCCCACCGCCGTCGTCAATATTTTGACTATCCAAAAAAGAAGCGTGATCTGAGGGACTTTTCGCATAGTATTTCGGTACGTGGAAGTTTATACCAGGTTCCGATGTGACCAAAACGGACTTCAGTGCGAAAGGAAATTTGATGCGGTAGTATATGCTCATGGACATCAGCCCCGCGGTCGGTGACCTCATTACCGCGATCGCGAACATCGCGCTCGCGCTTTCGTTCGTCGTCGCGCTTATCTTCGGCGTCGCGCAGGTGCGGGCAGCTTCGCGTGATCGGCGGGAACGGCTCACGCTGGAAATGCTCGAGAATTTCCAGACGCGGGAGTTCGCCACGATCCTGCACTACATCGGTTCTCACACTACCCCGACGACAATGAAGGAATTGCGCGCCCTTCCGCATCAGGAACAGATCATCTTCATCCAGTTCGGGCAGCAAATGGAATCGCTCGGCATCGCGGTCGCCGAAGGCATCGTCGACATCGACCTGGTGGACAAAGCGCTCGGCTCGTACGTAGCGACCTCATGGCTCCAATTCAAACCCCTCAACCTCGACCTGCGCGAAAAATTGCCCGATCCGTACCTCGCGGAATATTTCCAATGGCTCGCCGAGCGTTTCGAAAAGCGCCTCACGCATCCGCGCGAACCGTTCTACAAGACCGGCGCGCACCCGAAGCGCCGCAAGAAGAATACGTGAGCTCGTCCCCACTATAAGAAAACGTGCGGCTCGCGCACGATATACTCTTCCTATGAGCGAACGTTTGTCCTTCGGATCCGGGATCGTGATCGCCTGCGCGATCGCTCTGTGCGCGATAGGTCTCGCGGAGCACGCGACAGCTCAGGTGCAATGTCAGTCACCCAGCGTCGCGATAACCGACGCGACGCGCGCAGCTGCAACCGCAGCTGGCTTCCCCGCCAACGCGCCGTGCTGGGATCCCAACAGCCCGTACGTCGGACAAGCGACCGCGCAAGCGAAACAGGAATTACAGAGCATGGTGTGCAATTCGGGAGTGAATATCCAAAACCTCGACGCCAACTTCGCGGTGTGTGCCGACAAATTTATGACGGCGCTGCGCCAGGTTAATCCGAGCGCGTGCATCGAGTCAGGGTACAGAAACAATAGCGATCAATTAAAAGCATGCATGCAAATCTGCGGAGCATCAAGCTGTCCCGGGAAATGCGCCGCGCCCGGCCTATCGTTTCACCAAAAGGGCCTCGCGATCGACGTAAGCCACATCAGCAACAACCAGCAGGCGTGGCAGATCGCGATCTCCTCGACAGGCGGCGGTGTTGCAAACCCACCCGGATTGCACAGCTCTGATCCCGACCACTTCCAGGCCTCCGGAAGCTCTTGTTCCGGAGCGCCGGTACCTCCGAACGATACTACCGACGTCTATACCGGTACGCAAACAGGGCCGACTCAATCAATATCGGCTCCGCAGGCGTCGCTATCGCCACAACAAACTGCGCAGCCGGCTCCCGTCGCGCAACCAGCGGCACAGCCGATCCAGACGCCGCAACAAACCGCTGCCACCACTCCGACAGCTACCCCCATCTCGCAACTGAATGCATTGACCGCCACGACGAGCAGCTCGTCCGCAGCGTCCGCTCTGCTCTCAAGTCTGCTCCAGCCGGCGCCCTCTACGCTGTTCTCAACGGCGACATCCGCTACGCAAGCGCTCAACATCATGACAAATCTTGGCTCCGTCGGTACAAGCGCATCGGCCTTTCTCAACACAACGATACTTAACAACATCATACCCGGTGATGCCACGACGACGGTACAGGCGACTACATCGAACACTCAGGAAATATCGTATTTGCAAGCCACGTTCACCTCGAATCCCGGACAATACACTCCCGGATATACATCCCCGCTCGACCAGATACTTCAGCCGTTGAAAAACGCACTCCTGGCACTGTTGGCATACCTACGATCCCTGTAAGGGATCGTCAACATCCGTTCAAATAGTTCGGTATACTTAGATACGATGCAACGCCCAGCTGCGACTATCGCTTCCCTCTGCATGTTGGCGCTGCTCGCGTTCCCCGCCGCCGCGTTCGCCGATACGAGTTTTGCGACACTGCTGAGCCAATTCGAGCAAGAATACCAACTCCCGACCGGCATTCTCTGGAAAGTGGCGCTCGCCGAAAACGGCGGCAAGGCGACCGGCTGCGCGTCGACCTCGAGTGCCTGCGGCATGTTCCAGTTCATCACCTCAACGTGGCTTGCCGACACGAAGGCACTCTTCGGCAAACCGCTCGACCCATCGCTTCGCAATGACCCTACCAACTCCGCCCGCGCCGCGGCATTCGAGCTCGCTAATATAAAAACGCAGATCGGTCCGCTTATAACGCAAGCCAACGTGAATCTTTCGGCAGGTCTGTATCTCGGCTACTTCCTTGGCTCGGGTGGCGCGCGAAGACTCTTCAGTGCGTACCTGCAAAATCCGGCACAAAGCGCTTGCGCGTTGCTCCAGTCGCAATGTTCGGCGAATCAAAGCGTGATGAGCGGCAGATCCCTCGCACAACTCATAAACTGGGCGGCGCAAAAGATGCAAGCGAGCGGCGTTCCGAATATCGCAGGCAACTTCCAAGACTCGAACGGCGTTTCGTACGCCTACTCATACGCCGATCTGCAATCCTCCAACTTCCTGCCCGCCAACACCGTGATCCCGGCAAACCCGTACGGCAAAGATGCGACGGTCTTCCCGGCCACGGTGAACTCCTCTGTCGCGCCAGCGGGCTCCACAGGAGTAGCCGCTCCCGTTTCGTCGGCCGCACCTGCAACGAGCGTCGCGCAACCGACCGTATCGCCTTCGACCGCATCGACAGCGACATCCGGTTCCGCGTGCACGCCGCAATATTACTGTTCAAATAACACCGTCTACTACCAGTCCAATTCATGTTCGACGAGCACCTTCCAGATTTGCCAATACGGCTGCCAGGGAACGATCTGCGCTCCGCCACCACTTGCATCGAGCACGTCGCTCAGCGTGAACGCGCAGCAAGTGACTTCTCCGCTCACCACCTCAGGCTCTGGGATCGGCACCACTGGTACCATCGGTACTGCTGTCTTCGCGACTTCGAGCACCATCGGCACCGCGTTCTCATCACTCCTTACTGCGGGTACTTCCACGATCGCTCAGCCGCAGACAGGTACGCAGATCGGAGCGCAAACTTCGACATCGGGGATCTCATACGCGACGAACAGCGAAAGCTCTTCGTTCGATTCAGTGACACTCACCTCAAACAACTCCGGCGGAACATACGCGGCGCCGATTTCTCCGATCTCCCAGATCCTCAACGAACTCAGGTCCGCCTTGAACGGACTGCTCGCGTACCTCGGCTCGCTCTAGCGGCACCCCTGCTTCTGTGCTATAGTCCTGCAACGAATGGGATTCACTAAGTACACAACGCAAGCGGACAAGGAGCGCGTCCGCATGAACGAAGGCATCCGCGCCCGCGAAGTGCGCGTCTTGGGGCCCGAAGGAGAGAACTTCGGCGTCCTTTCTATTGCCGATGCGGTCGCGAAGGCCAAGGAGCTCGGTCTCGACCTCATCGAGATCTCCCCCAACGCCAACCCCCCGGTGTGCAAGATCACCGACTACGGCAAGTTCAAGTACGAACAGAAGAAAAAGGACAAGGAAGTGAAGCAGCGAGCCAAGGTCACCGAGACCAAGGAAGCGCAGGTCAAGATCGGCACCTCCCAGAACGACATGAACATCAAAGCTTCCAAGATAGGGGCCTGGCTGCGGGAGGGTCACCGGGTCAAGATCGACCTCTTCCTCTGGGGGCGCTATAAATATATGGAATTCAACTTCCTTAAGGAGCGCCTGGAGCGGTTCCTTGCGATAATCCCGGAATCGTATAAGATGGCCGACGAGATCAGGAAGAGCCCCAAAGGCCTCTCGGTCGTTATCGAGAAGGACACTTCGAAATCGGCCCAGAGCCGACCTGTCTCGGGAGGGAAGCAAAAAGAGGTCAAAACCGTCTCAGAATCCGCTTCGGAGGACTCCGAAGAAACAATATGAAATCGAATAAATCATTCATGAAACGCCTGCGTGTCACCAAGAACGGGAAGATCATTTCCCGGGTGCCCGGCCAGAACCATTTCAACGCCAAGCGCTCCGGCGGTGAGAAACAGCGTCACCACCGCGCGGAAGGTTTCCACGCGGCCATGAACAACACCGCCAAGAGCCGTTTCCTTTCCAAATAATTAATCGATCCATTCGACTTCGCTCAGGATAAAATTCTTCAAATTTTATGGCACGAGTAAAACGTGGAGTTACCAAGAACAAGCACCGCAAGAACATCCTTGCGCAGGTGAAGGGCTACCGTTTTGACCGCAAGTCGAAGGAGCGCATTGCCAAGGTCGCCATCAAGCATGCCGGCGCGCACGCGCTGCGTCACCGTCGCGCCAAGAAACGCGAGTTCCGCCAGCTTTTTTCCATTCGCATCAATGCGGCAGCTCGCGAGAACGGCATCACCTACTCGAAGCTCATCGACGCTCTCAAGAAGAGCAACGTCGCGCTCGACCGCAAATCGCTCTCACAGCTCGCAATGAACCATCCGGCCATATTCCAGCGCGTGTTGCAGGTGCTGAGCCGCTAGGATAGTGCTACAGTTGGGCCATGGGCGCACTCGCGTTCGAGGCAATTCTCCTCATAATTCAAGTCCTGCTCTTCGTCGCCGTCGCGATCTTTTTGTACCGCGTATTCGTGTTCGCGATATCCGGATACCTTGATGTTCCCTTCGTGCCGACGCCTCCGCGCTATGCGGACATCGTCGCTGCAACGCTCGAGCTTTCTCCCGGCGATGTCGTTTTCGAACTCGGCAGCGGCGACGGAAGGTTCATGCTCGCGCTTGCCGCGCTGCAGCCGGGTGCGCGGTTCGTCGGGGTCGAGCACAATCCGCTCCTGCATGTCGCGGCGGTGACGCGCAAACGTCTCAATGGCACTCCCCACAATGTCGAATTCCGACGCGGGGATTTTTTCACAACCGACTTCTCTCCGGCAAATAAAATGTACCTGTATCTCCTCGATCCGGTGATGCACCAACTGCAGCCGAAATTCGATAACCAATTCAAAGGGCGCGTTGCCTCCCGCGCGTTCCCATTCGCGCGTAAAAAACTCTCCAACGTCGTCGCGCTAACGGAAAACGTCGGTGCGCATGGGCAACATTTGCTGTTCGTGTACGATTTCGACTGAAGATATGTTGAAGCATGTATTGACCGTGTTACCCTGTGCCTAATATGTTGGACGTTCCGAAACAAAAGGTTGAACGAGTCTCTCAAAATAATGCCGGGATTATTCAAAAGGACGGAAACTTTTTCGCTACTCTCGACGGAATTCAAATCATTCCCATTGAAAAGGAACTTGCGCAAAATATTGCCATAGCACTTCGGGTCCAGGATAAAGTTGACGAGGCACTTATTACTGGCAATAGGATCGGATTTTTAAAAACGATACAGATGCTCAATTGCAGGAAAACCATCTCCGCTGTTAGAGGTACGCGACCGATACAATCGCTCACAAACAGAAAAGAACTCGAACGGACTCGCAAGCTCCCTGTACAAGAGTGGTGGGTGAAAATGCAAGAGATAACCGGAGCGAAAGAAACATTGGAAGATGTCGACCGTATTTTGAAATCTGGAAAAGCACCAGTTATTGGTTCGAATGAAAGTCTTCAAGTGAAGGAGTCTCTTGACCGTAACCCTGCTGACCTACCGGCAGTAGTTCACGTATTTGATGTTCCACCTGACAACCTTGATGGAGTTGTTTCGCAACTAGCGCAAGGTCCGGGATCTTTTAGCACTGAAGATTTCGAGGGGAAGTTGGGCTTTAATCATACGTTTCTAGTTCTTGGAAAGGACTCGGATGGGAAATATGCCTGCTTCCAAAAGAGAGGTCCGGAAATTCGTGAACCATTTGAGATCTTGGAATTGGATGCGGCAGTAACAGCTGCGGTTATTCCTGCAGAATCGGGTACACATCTTTCTGTTATTGGGCGGTTGCTTTAGAGGATTACGTCGGCATTCTTCCCCGTTGCGCTCCAGTTGTCGTGGTTGTTGTAGACAAGATCCTTCCCCTTTTGCTTTTGCACCATTTCGAGCAGACGCTCGACGATGGCCTTCGGGTCGGCGTCGAAAATGATGTTCTCGTTGGGGCGATGCGCAGCGCCGATGACTTCGCGAATGAACTCCGCTGTCTTCCAGTCACCTTCCAGTACGCCGATCGGACGGCCGTCTTCAAAGCCAACGGCGAACTCGTTGAGCGTGCCGATGCGGCCGGGGCCGATGACCATCGCGTCACATGAGCGAACGAGGATCAGGTCGCGGCCGGAATACCCGAAGCCGGTGTAGACGATCACGTCCATGAAATCGAGTGGCAATTTGTATACTTCGAGATGCTCGCGCTCGGTCGCGGCGGGAGAAAAGCCGATCGAGAAACCGCATTCGTCTTTCGCGCCGATCGCCGCGTACATCGGAAAGCCGGTCGTCGCGCCGGTCGTGATGATGGCTCCCGCTTTTGCGATCTCGCGTCCGAGCTCTTTTGCTTTTTCGAACGCATCGAGGCCAGAATACGTCGTGTCTGCGGAGCCGGAGACCGCGATCTTGGCGACACCGTACCCATCAGGCAGGCGGCAGAAATTCTCCGGGACTTTCGCGTGGTTGGGATGGAGCACTCGTTTCGTCATTGAACTCGATTATATCATTCAACTTCGCTCATGACAGGTCACCAATCAATTGCGACAGAATCATCTTTGGCGGGCGTCAGCGCCTCGACGCCCAGATATTCTTTGATGCGCTGCGCGAGAAAAGACGAGGCCTTTGGCTCCCCCATCACGACGAACACCTTTTGTAACGTATCGCCTGCGCCTTCCACGAACGAAAGTAATTGGTCCCGGTCGGCGTGTCCCGAATATCCCGAAAGCGATCGTATCGTCGCCCGCACATGTACGCTTTCGCCGTCGATGGATACTGTTTTTTGACCGTCTTGGATGCGCCGGCCCAAAGAACCCGGCGCCTGGTATCCGACGAGAAGCACGATCGCTTTTGGGTCCGGCAAATAGCGCTTTTCGTGTGCCCGGATCCTGCCGCCAGCAGACATCCCCGCGCCTGCGATGACGACCTTCGGATCCGGCATGTCGTGGATCTTGCGGGAATCCGCAACGGAGGGCGTTTTGAGGAGCGACGGGAACGCGAAAGGGTCGCGGCCGTGGGTGAATTCATCTCTTGCTGCCGGATTCAAGTCCTCCTTGTATTGCTCGAACACGCTCGTGACCCTGATCGCAAGCGGCGCATCGAGATACACTTCGATCGGTCCTATTTCCTTTTTCTCGATCATTTCATTCAGCTCAAAGAGGAGCACTTGCGTCCGCTCGATGGAAAACGACGGGATGAGCAACGTGCCGCCTTTTTGTCGAACATCCTCGACCGCCGACCGCAGCATGTCGCGCCTCGCGCCTCTATCTTCGTGCACCCGATCGCCATATACGCTTTCCATCACTAGGTAATTCGCGCCAGCTGGCGCCTCGACATCGTTCAAAAGCGGTTCCGGCGTGTTGCCGATGTCCCCGGTAAAGATGATCGTACGATCACCACGCTGTAATTTGACCATCACTGAACCTAAAATATGTCCGGCATCGAGAAATTCGACCCGCACATCTTCCATTGAAAACGGTTTGTGGTATTCGTGCGTCTGCCAAAGCGATAGCGCGACATCGACATCATGCTGCTCGTACATGCTCTGGCAGCCGTGCCGCTCTAATTCACTGCGCATGATCGAGAGCGCGTCCTCGAACATGATGCGGCTCAGATCTTTCGTTGCCGGCGTCGATATGATCTTGCCGCGAAAGCCGTCGCGCACGAGCTTCGGCACCCTTCCGATATGGTCTTGGTGCGCATGCGTAATGAAAAGCACATCGATCGACTTCGGATCGTATGCAAAGGGTTTCAGATTTTCCACATCGCAGATCTGCCCTGCAGTATTCTCGCGCTCCAGCGCGCCGCAATCGACAAGTATTTTCTTGTTGCCCGTATCGAGCAAGAAATTCGCGCCCGTAACCGTTCCCGCGCCGCCGTAAAACGTGATCGTCGCGCGGTTTGCCATCGCGTTATTCTAGCACCGACGATGGCCTATCTTATTGCGTAACGGTAATCGTTGCGGTATCCAATACTGCCCCGCTCGCTCCGTAGAGTGTCACCGTATATGTTCCGAGCGCATTGTAGGTTTCCGAGCCGCTGCAAACGGTATCAGTGCCTGCGGCGTCGCACGAAATATTTCCTACATTTGAACCATTTCCCTGGATGAACTTATCTCCGTTGCCGAAGTCCATGGCAGTAAACGCAAGAGCATTGCCTTGCATCGTGAACCGCACTTGCAGCGGGGCAACTCCTGAAGTCGGCGACACGGAAAATCCGGACGTACTCGAAATATTCGAAGCGCTCGACACACTAACGCCATATGCACTCGCTTCCGCTTGGATCACCGCAGTCTGCTGCGCGGTCGGGATCGGAGTCGCGACATTCGGATTCGTCGCAACTACCGTTCTCGCAAGCGGTCGGACATCGTGTGTATCTGATGTGTCGCTCACGGTCACGAACTTGGTCGCGCTGAGCGGGATGATATCGTCATGCGTGAGATCTTCGAATGTGAATACGTGGAGTCCTCCGATCGTAGTTAGGGGAATTGGCGCTGGTGACGTCGTGGTTTTCCCAAAAGAAGTGCGCGAATACGTCCAGACTCCTGTGTTCGAATCAAAATAGTAGCTTTCGGTGTCGTTGGCATCGATGACATTACCGAGCGCGCCATTTAGCGGAGTTAATTCATCTATATCCATTACATCATTGCCCGTCGGACCATACAGCGAGAGTGAATTCATTACCCCTCCCCCTGCTTTTGTTATCTGTTGAACCGTCCAAGTACTCGGATACCAGAAAGAAAAGTCCGCCCCAACGTATTCGCTCATGCCTGAGACAGATTTCGGTTGCGAGTTGCCGCCGATGCAGATATTGTTGTATCCGATCGCCGTTTGCGCGCCGTAGTAGCCGGTCGTTGGGGAAATGCCGAGCATTGCCTGCAAACGAGAAACTTGCCCGTTCGTAGTCGCGTCCGTGTCGCCACGCTTCAAGCCGGTAGAAGCATTGCAAACGAGCGCGACGTCTGTCGTCATACCGGAAGCAGCCGTTTGAGGATTTGAAGCTGAAGCGGTTATTGGTTCCTGTGTTCCGACCATAGACTGAGCGCCGAGAATTTGTGTGATCTCAGTTTCCAGCTGTTGTATCAGTACCCGTATTGCAGCGATCAACGAAGAATTGTCGGTCGTTTGAGCAGAAACAAAGAGAGGTGAAGCAAGCAGAGTGAGCGTGGCAGCGGCAAGCGCGATCTTTTTATACATAGAGTGACCCCTAGCGAATATATGAAAAGTTTGTCACGCATTCGGAATTCACACAAGGACGCTCGAAGCACCAAAAAACTCCGCTTTCGCGGAGTCTTTTGGTGCGGCAAGTACGGAAAGCCTGGGTTTGATACCAGGTGGGTTTCCGCAGCAGCACGCCAAAGCGTGAAGCAATTAAGAATCCCTTACTTTACCAAGCAGGTTTAAGTACCTACCGCTGCATTTAGTATACTGCCGTGTCGCGAAGAGTCCATTCTGCAAACTATTACGCAACGCTCGAAGGGACCACAATGCCGCTTATCTGCATAAGTTTCTTCGGATCCTCTTGCCGGGGAGCGAAAACGGAAGGATCTGAGGTTTTAACAGTATGCTTTTGTTCCATGAGTGCACCCAAATTAGGACTTTTGACCACGAGCTCACCAAATGCCGACCCTACGCCGATGGAACTGTCCGAGTAACCATATTGTTCCCACTCTGAAGCGGTTATCATGATGTGAGGGAGGGGAACTTTGTGGGCCGCAAGTTCCGTAGAAAGACTGCGTACGAAAGTCTGCATCATGCAGTCATCAAAAATGAGTGTGACGGGCAACTCTTTCGCATGAGGATCTCGGATCAATTCAGATCGCCATCGCTTACCCAGGACGTTCGCTAGCTCGTAAAAGTTTATCGACTCACTGTCAGTATTTGCCAAGGTCGTACTAAGAAAAAACCTCCCGTAGCCGCCATGGCCGCCGAAATAAACCGTAAGCGGTTTCTCAGAAGATGCGATCTTTTCGAGCGCTTCATGTTTAGCCTTCGCGACGGTCTCAGCATTCGAATGCCATCCAGATACATCCTGGAAAAGCGGCGTCACGTGGCTGAAGGTCGCTGTCGCGTTGCCCGACATATGCAGCTTTTTCTGAAGCTCATCTGATAACTCCTGGTTGCCGAAACGCGGTTGTGCTTTTCCAGAAGCCGTGTCCCATAATGCGTCGGCGGAGATCAACATGGTGTCGCGATCGAAAAGGTTCTCACGGGCGAGTGACTCGCGACGATCGAGTATGGATCGCACCTCAGCTCGCACGCCCTCGGTAGTCGGTTCCTGATCCTTGAAGTGCAGATTGCGGGCAACGTATGCGATCGACTCTCCCAACTCAACTGGCTCGACACCACCGTATTTGCCGCTCAGATCCTTCAGAAGATCGAGGCGAACATCGGCTGTTGCCGGATCCGTCGACCTAAATTCTCTTGAGAGATCCTGCCAAAACGTGGCGTCCACGTTCTTCCTTTGCACAAGCGGCAATACAAGACCTTTGTTGACCTTATCCGCATCCTGAAGCGCGGGGTCTTTCTCGAAATCTGCATATTTGGGCGTATAACTGTGGGCAAGCAGCGCGACACTAAGGATAAGTTTCTCGGGCAACGCCCTTTTCTGGGCGGTGAATTCTTCGACCGGAATCTTGTCTTTTTCCGCAGACAATTTCAATAATATCGGAGGTGTATCCAACTTTTGATCGACCTTTGAGATTGCGTCGATCCCAGCAGCGCCAGCAATCACTCCCGAAAACATGGCGCCACTAAAAAGCATGCCTTTCGCCATACCCGTCATATTTTTCTTTCTTTCGGATGACTTCTTCTCCGCGTCCAAGCGCTTCTGTATGTGTCGCAGCTTGTCTATTCCCATGTGCTATCCATTATATGCCAGGATGGATCTCAAAAACGTGCGAACTGGGATTATGCGCGGGGTGGTATTCGGTCGTGTGCACCTTGTCGCCTTTTATCTCGAACACCGCGTGCGGCGACTCGCCGCCGGGATGAAAGGCGGTCGCGTATGCTTTGTTGTTCTCGACGCGATAGAGCGGCTTCGAAAGGTCGGGCCGGCCGCCTTTCATGTCGTAAATATGCCCGTGATCCATCGCCATGATGGGTTTTGCGGTGTGAAATCCACCTGCATGGCCATATGTCGATTGATGGAGGTACTGCATTGATCATTTACGAGTCGTTTGGGTGAACTTCTCGTGGACGGTCTCGTAATCGAAGAGTTCGGCTTCTGCGAACCAGTGCGCGATCTCAAGCTTTGCCTCTTCGGGGTCGCCGGAAGCGTGAATGAGGTTGGGCAACGCCACGTCCTGCGTGTCCGCATGCGCGAAGCTCATGTGCGCATAATCGCCGCGGATCGTACCCGGCATAGCAGCTTTGGGCTCGGTCGTGCCGACCATCTTGCGTACCAATGAAACCGCTTCGACGCCTTCGAGTACGATGGCGATGACAGGGCCGGATTCCATGAGACCGACGATCGAGTCGAACGCTTTCTGGCCTCGTCGCGAGATCATCTTTCCGATGGTCTCATAGTGGTGATAGTAGTGATCGTGCGAAGGCTGGATCATTTTGGCGCCCACGATCTTGAGGCCGGTTCTCTCGAACCGAGTGATGATCTCCCCGGTAATGCCGCGCTGAACCGCATCGGGCTTGAGTACGATGAGCGTGCGCTCTTTGGATGGATGTTGCATGGCGGGATTGTACTACACCTGCGTCAGTTTGTAACGATGATCTTTGCCGAGCACGTCGTACTGCCGCCGCTCGCACTGTAGAACGTAAATGGATAGGTCCATGTGCCGGTCGTTGCGAACGACATCAGCGAACCGCCGTTGAGCGGCCACATATTTTCCGTGTCCTTCGTTTGCTCGACCGCACCGACGGAACCCCATGCAAGTACGACCTGCTGCCCGACTTCTATGGTCGATGTCGAGAACAATGCAGCACACGCGAGCGGCTGCGATGAAGAAGCGTTCACTTCCTGCGCTTCGATCGCGGCGACGGTCGTCCAAAGCTGCACCGGCGTCTGCCCTATCGGGATCGACGACGTTGCTGGGGCGACCAAAAAACTAAGTCCTGTGATGAACGCTGCGGCTGTTTGCATGCCGCCATGATAACACAACGCCTATTTTAGAGAGACGGCGCGGCGCTCAGGCCGGGATCTATGACGGGGCGAGGCGGCGGCGCGAACTTGCGGCGGATCTCATCTTCGACTTCTTCGCGGGGCTTGCCGTAGGTCATATACGAAAGCTGCTTGAGCGCGTCGACGCGGGAGTAATCGAACTGCGGGAGATTCTGTGTTTGGATGGTGAATGGTCGCGCTGGAGTTCCATTGACGAGCAGAGCTGCGACACCGGTTCGGTTGGGCAGGTTCTCAAGGTCCTGCGCGTTAAAGGTCGGCGCGAACTGCTTCTCCAGGAATTCCGCGTCGCTCGTGCCGATGCGCATGGAAACTTTCGTGCCGACGTTGCCGATGACGGCGTCGCGGATGTCCTCTTCGAGCTGCGCAATGAACTGGTGCGCGACCGTGAGCGAAAGCTTGTATTTTCGAGCTTCCGAAAGGATGGTCGATATCGAAGGCGTCGCAAAGTTCTGGAATTCGTCGATGTAGAGATAGAAGGTCGGCAAATTAGCGCCGGCGGAATCCACGCGCGAAAAGGCAGCTTGTAGGAATTTCGAAACGAGCACGAGCCCGAGCAGTGCCGTATTGCGATCGCCAAGGCGGCCTTTCGAGAGATTCGCGAGGAAGATCTTCTTGCCATCGAGGATCTCGCGGAAGTTGAACGCAGATTTCTCCTGCGAAACGATCGGTCGCATGATGTCGTTGGCGAGGAAGACATCGAACTTGCTTGAGATATACGGTGTCACATTTTCGAGCGACGCATCTCCGCCCGCAGCTTCCGCGATCTTGCGCCAGAATTGCACGATGATGGGATTATTGCATTTCGAAAGTTTCAAATTACGGAACGCGGTATCTGCGAAAATGCGCGGCACCTCAACGAACGTCGAGCCGGAATCCGGATCTTCGACGACGAGCTGCACGGCGTTGCGATAATATTGTTCGAACATCGGGCCGAACGCTTCCGGCACGTCGGCATAGAGTTTGCGGAAAATGCCGTACACCTCATCCACGACGAACGTTTTCATTTCCGGACGGTTCCTGTCGTACTCGAGCATGTTGAGCCCCATCGGCCGCGCAGTGTATGCAGGGTCGAAGTAGATGACGTCGCCCGCGCGCTCCGGCGGAATGCTCGCGAGCACGTCCTCGATGTCGTTGCCGTGCGGGTCGATGAACGCGACGCCGTCGCCGTTTTTGATGTCCTGCAATATCATGTTCTTGATGAGGCCGGTCTTTCCGGTACCGGTCTGCCCGATGACGTAGCAGTGACGCAGTCGGTCTGCCGGCGCGAAGCGGACCGGCGTTTCGGTGGCGCCATACCTGTTGACGCCGATCGTGATGCCTTCGGAAGCCATCTCTACAGGCGCGGGCGCCTGCTTTGCGTACGATTTCTTGAGCTCGCGCGAGGTGGTGACGCGCTCCGCGGTGAAGTGGAAGATCGAGGTGATCTCGCCGAGCGAAAGCGGTACCGCATAGCTTTCAATGAACTCGCGGTATGTGAACTCCCGCAAGAATTGCGCGAGACTCCAGGTGCCGATCTCTTTGAAGACCAAGCGGTTGCCTTTGGAATCGTCGTACTGATTGAACGGCGCGATAAGGTTGGAAAGCAGGTCTTCCGCGCGTTTTTTGTTGGGACCCGATGCGACGAGCCGGATGACGGTCGGTGCGATGCGGGATTTTATTTTCCGTCCGATCTCCTCGGAAGCCACTTGATCGGCGCTGCGACGCATTTCCTTTTCTTTCTCTTCCTGCGACTTGGGCATGAAGAGGGCCTTGAACGTTTCCTGCGTGACCTGTCCCAGCGCCGTTTCCGGAACCTTGAGCGCCTCGTGAAGCGCTTTCCCCTTTCCGAGCTCCTCGATCATTTTTTTGTAGTGCTGGTTGTAGCGGTCGCCTTCGTTGCCCACGACGATCTGCATCGCGGCGCCTTCGCCGTGCTTGGCAATTTGGGCGAATGCCGCCAAAAGAATGTTCATCGGGTCGTGTTCGAACATGTCCGGCGTCTTGAGCGGGTACGCCGGGTTCTCGGCGAGCGTCGCATATGCCCCGGCATGCTCGCCTTCGTAATTGAAAATGTTGTAGTCGCCGCGCTGTTCGCTGATGCGCGCGTTCGGGAACACAGATGAAATGAGGCGCTCCGCGAGCGTCCGCTTTTCGCCCGGCACTGCCAAATAGAGGCTCGCTTCTTCGCTCCCTTCCGGCACGGCGATCTCAAGCGAGAAGCCTTCGTCTTGTGCGATGAGCGAGAGTAATCCGGCATAGAGCTGCTCGGACGATGAAAGGATGAGCTCCAGTTTCTGCTGACGCGCTTCTTCCTTGCTGCCCTCGCCGTGCGCTTGCGGCTCGATCGCGAAAAGCGCCAGATGGAGCGCGCGTTTCATTTTTTCCGTAACGCCACCACCCCTGTCGGGCAATCCTTCGGCGATGTATCGGATCAAGACGCGGTGCAGGTCGTCTTCGAGATGCGGATTTTTCATGCGGGCGACGACGGACAAGGCGTTCCTGATGCCGCGCTCCTGCACGATCTGCAAAAGCCCGTCGATCTGCGTGTCGTGCGTTTCCGGGTCCAGGTGCAGCACGTTCTTCAAAATATCGTGCTCGGGCATGACGACCGTCTCGTGCAAAATGGTCGCCGGAGGATGCTCAGCGTATTCGGCGACTTCGCGCTTTGCAATGCGATCCTTCTCAAAACGATTCGGTGCCGTCTCCAATTCGCGCTCCTTTTCAGCCACCTTTTCGCGCAAATACTGCAGCTCTTCTTCAGGCGACTTGAATTTCTCTGGCGAAGCGACTTTCGGCCGCTCCATCGTGGCTGGAGGCATCTCCTAAGTATAGCGCATCAAAAAGAAGAGCCGCCCGAGGACGCGAGTACAAATACTCAAGCGCTCTCCTCATGGCGGCTCTCACCATCACGGCTGTAGACGAGCCGCAACCTGTGGCGCGTGGTCTGTTGCAGCAACTCCGGCAAACGTCTTGCCATTTCGGCCCTGAATTCTTGGACCATTTCGCGTGTTCTCTCGTTCGCACGATCGACTGCGGCTCTTCCTTCAGGTGTATCCAACCAATTCATGACTTCCTCCGATCACCAACTGATCCTGATGCTACAAAGACTATACAGTCTTAAACTATTACAACAAGGATTTCGCTCCGATATCGCTGCGCATATATTTGCCTTCGAATTTGATGAGGTTGGCGGCTTTGTACGCTCTTTCGAGTGCTTCTTTCAGCGTTGTACCGACCGCAGAGACACCCAATACTCGTCCCCCATTCGTATACAAGGTTGAACCTTGTAACTTTGTACCCGCGTGGAAGACGACGACTCCTTCTACTTTTTCGGCTTCTTCGATGCCGGAGATGGGCAACCCTCTTTTGTATTCGCCCGGATAACCACCGGAGGCAAGCATTATATTTACAGCAGCGCCTTTGCTCCACTCGATCTTCTTCTGCGCCACATGTCCGTCGATGCACGCATCGATGAGATCCAACAGATCGCTCTTCATCAGCCGCATGTAGACTTCGCATTCGGGCGCTCCGAAACGAGCGTTGAATTCGAGGACTTTCGGGCCTTGCGACGTGATTTTCAGTCCGGGATAGAGAAGTCCGACAAACGGCACCCCGCGTTTTTCGAGCGCATCCAATGCCGGACGAACGATATTTTTTCCGATGTCTTGCATCATTTCTTCAGTCACCCACGGCACCGGCGCAATGACACCCATACCGCCGGTGTTCGGACCTGTATCGCCTTCGCCTATCGGTTTGTGATCCTGCGACGGAGGAAACATGAGAAAATCCTTTCCGTCGGTCAGCACGTGAATGGAAACTTCCTGTCCGTCCAGGAACTCTTCGATCACTACCTCGTTGCCGGCATCCTTCACGACTTTGTCGAGCATGATCTCTTTGAGTGCCCGCTCGGCTTCTTCGAGTGTTCGACACACGTACACCCCTTTGCCCCAGGCGAGCCCGCTGGCCTTCACAACGATGGGCGCACCTTTTTCACGGACATACGCTAGAGCATGTTCAAACGTCGAAAAAACACGGAACTCCGCGGTGGGAATTCCGGCTTCTCGCATTAATTCCTTCGCGAACGCTTTCGAACTTTCTATTTGTGCCGCAGCTTTGCTCGGGCCAAATATCCTCAATCCGCGGGCCTGAAAAGCATCGACAATTCCGCCGCCGATCGGATCGTCCATTCCCGCTACAGTAAGTCCGATCTTTTTCTCTTCGACGAAATCTGCAAGCTTCTCAAAATCCATCATGCTGATCGGTACCGCTTCTGCGACATTGCCGACTCCGCCATTTCCCGGCGCAACGTATACCTTTCCCACTCGTGGCGATTGCTTGAGTTTCCACGCAAGCGCATGTTCGCGCGTATAGTTACCGACCACCAAAACGTCCATCGCCGAATGATACACTATTACTATATGGGAGGTTTGGATAAGCCCAAGGGTTCGAAAATAGTGACCGCAGCGGCAGTGGGTGCGCTGCTTGCAGTGACACAGCCTTCTAAGGACCTCCAAAAACCGCCCGAAAAGCTTGCCGGACTTAACCGTTTAAGCCGAGAAATGGATGGTCCCAAAGTTGAAAAGAAAGACGGAAAAGTAATCGTCTATTTGACCGATCCACCACCCGAGAAGAAAGGCCCAGAAGATCTTGCGGACAAAGGCGAAGCCTGAGGAAAATCTTATTCTCTCGTCAAAATTTCCGGACCGCTTGATGTGATGAGGACCGTGTGTTCAAAGTGCGCGGTGCGCGAGCCGTCCTTGGTGCGATAGCCGTAGCCGTCCTTGTCGATATAGAGATCTCCGGTGCCGAGCGTCATCATCGGCTCGATGGCGATGACCATGTTCTCCACCAGCGCTGCGCCCTTGCCCGGTTCGCCAAAGTTCGGCACGTGCGGCTCTTCGTGCACTTGCTTGCCGACGCCGTGGCCGGAAAGGTTGCGCGGGTAGCCGAACTCGTATTTGTCGGCGATGAGCTCGACCGCGTAGCCGATATCACCCGTCGTATTCCCTATTTTCGCTTCACGGATGCCGACATCGAGCGCCTCTTTGGTGCCCTTGAGCAATTTCTCATCGTCATCGCTCTTGGAGCGGCCGACAATGACGGTCACCGCATGGTCGGTGCAAAGCCCTTTGTGCCAAATGCCGAAATCGAGGCACACGATATCTCCTTCTTCAAGGATCGAATCATTCTGTACTGCCGGCGAGTGCACTATGGTGTCGTTTATCGAAAGGCAAAGCGCCGAAGGATAGCCGACTTTGTCGCGCTTGTCCTTGTGGCCGAGGAACGCCGGCTTGTCGCCATCTTTTTCCACCATCTCGCGTGCACGCTCTTCAAGCAGGCGACCCGTGATGCCGGGCACCGTTAATTCTGCAAGCACGCGCACGTGCCGCGCAAGGCGTCTGCCGCCTTCACGCAATATTTCCCGTTCTTCTTTCGTTTTCGCGATCATACGAAGGTTCAACCTTGTAATTTGAGAGCTGTTAGAACATTTTTATGAATGGTCTCGGTGTCGGGTTCGCCGTCGATCTCGTGGATGGTGCGGCCGCGCTCCTTCAGAAGCTGCAGCTGCGGGAAGACCTGCGTCTTGGTCCACGCAAGACGCTTGCGGATCGCTTCCTCAGTATCGTCATTGCGTCCGCGAGCGAGCAAACGTTTGACCGCAGTGTCATCGTTGATGACGAGGTTGATGATCTGGAAATTATCACGCTTGAAAAATTGCATCATGTCGTCGAACGCGCGCGTCTGGTCCGGACCGCGCGCGAGCCCGTCGGCGATGATGTGCTCTGGGCCGGTCAGGTTGTCGACGATCTTCTTGGTCTGAAGATAGATGGGCATGAAATCCGGCATACGCTCCCCGGCATCGATGACGGTGCCCGTGAAGGTGCCCGCATACGAGCCTGTGTCGCGCAAATTGCGCAGCTCCTGTCCCATATCAATATGAATGACGCCACGGTCGGACTTGGACTTCAAAAGATCCACGAGCATTTTCACTTGCGTGCCCTTGCCCGCACCTTGCGAGCCGAAAAAAAGTACGGTGACGGGTTCCATTACTCGAGATTGTAGCCCTCTTTGCGGAGAATTCCAACGAGGCTCTTGACGGCTTCCTCAAGTTTTCCGTCCTCGTTGGAAATACGATAGTCGTACCAAGGAGATTCGTGCGCGACCTCGTTCTGGGTAAATTTCAATCTTTCTTGCCATTCGACATCGCTCATCGGCGAACGCTCCCGCACGCGCTTCTCAAAAGCGTCGAGCGACGGCGGCATGATGAAAATGGTCGTCGCGTTGTACTTCTCCTTCAAATATTTCGCGCCGACGATCTGCACGACCGCGATGACGACCTTGCCGCTTGCGAGCCGGCGATCGATATCTGGTTCGTACGTGCCGTAGTACGTATCGGTCTCGGCGCGATGGTAGTGCTCGGGAATGTTGCCGATCTCAAGCTCTTTCTTGAAACGCTCGTTCGAGAAAAAGTGATAATTGACGCCATCCTGCTCACCGGGCCGCATCGCGCGGGTCGTTGCAGTGACCATCAAGGTCGTATTGGAAAAGCGCTTCAAGAGCGCATGCGCGATCGAATCTTTACCGCTCCCCGCGGGCCCCGCGATCACGACGACCCGCTTGTCGGTGTTCATTAGGATCAATATTCGCGTATCGACGTCTGCGCGTCAATCTTCTTTACGACGTCGAGCACGACGGAAACTGCGATGAGGAGCGCGGTGCCGCCGACAGTGATCGCCGTGATGCCGGTCACACCTTCAATGATGAGCGGTATGACCGCGAGACAACCGAGGAAGAGCGCACCAACGAGCGTGATGCGCGTGATGATGTTGCCGAGGTAGTCGGAGGTCGTGCCACCCGGGCGAACACCCGGAATGAACGCGCCGTTCTTCTGCAGGTTCTTGGCGACCTGATGCGGCTCGAACGTGATGGCGGTGTAGAAATAGGTAAAGATGACGACGAGGAGGAAGTAGAGAACGCCGTAGACCCATTGATTAGCGAGTCCGTTCACCACGTGCGTCGCACCCACGGCGAGCCACGCGACACTCGACTTCGTGAGGAAGGTCGCGATCATCTGCGGGAAGAGCAAGATGGAAAGCGCGAACACGATCGGGATGACGCCGGCCTGGTTGACGCGAAGCGGCAAGTACGTGGAAACGCCGCCCATCACTTTCATACCGCGCACGCGGCGCGCGTAGGTGACGGGGATCGGACGTTCGGCCTCGGTGATGAAGACGACGCCTGCGGTGATCGCGATCGCTGCGGCAAGAAGTCCGATGATGCCCGGCAGCTGCGACGCCTGGAATCCGAATGCGAGCTGTGAAAGACCGTTGGGAATACGAGCGACGATGCCCGCGAAGATGATGAGCGAAACGCCGTTGCCGACGCCGAACTCGGAAATGAGCTCGCCGATCCACATGAGCAAGATGGATCCCGCGGAAATGACGAGCATGTTGGTGAGAAGCTGGAGCGGTGTGAGCGCGGCGATAACCCCGCTTTGCTGGTAGAGCAGAATGAAACCGAACGACTGGATGAGCGCGAGCGGCACGGTGAGGTAGCGCGAGTACTGCATGAAGCGTACACGGCCCGCGTCACCTTCTTCCTGGTACATTTCTTTGAGCTTTGGAATGAGCACCGTCATCAGCTGCATCACGATGGACGCGGTGATGTACGGGCCGACGCCGAGCATGACGATCGAGAGCGTCGAGAATCCGCTGCCGGAAAAGACGCTGAGGAGTCCGAAGAATTGGTTGTTGGCGAGGAACGACTGCAGTTCTGCGTCGTTGATGCCAGGTATCGGGATCGCGGCGAGCAAACGGAACACGATGAGCGCCCCGAGCACAAAGAGTACGCGATTACGGATCGAGGGGTCTTCGACGACGATCCGCACTTTCTGAACGAATGCGTCCCACATAGATTATTTGATCGAGCCGCCGGCTTTTTCGATCGCGGTCTTCGCAGAACCCGACGCGGTGACGCCGACGAGATTCAATTTCTTCGAAAGGTCTGCCGCCGTGCGAGCAGAGACGATCTTCACGCGCTTGTTGCCGCGCGCCGAAAGCAAACCTTTCTCGGCCAATGATTTGCGAGAAATTTCCGCGCCGCTGTCGAACAATTTCTCGAGACGGTCGAGTGGGAGGGCCACCGCATCAGTGCGATAGACGTACGTGCGTCCGCGGTTCTTGCCGTAGCCACGGCGCTTCGGGATCTTCTTGATGATGTCGCGAAGTTCCGGGCGGCGCTTGTTGCCTGCGCGCGCGGTCTGGCCCTTGCCGCCGCGGCCTGACTGCTTGCCGCGCGTGGAAGACTGGCCTCGACCGACGCGGCGATATGCGCGTTTCGTCGTTCGCTTGAGTTCTGAAAGTGATGCCATAGATTATTTGGTGACGCTGCGGAGCGCTTCGATCGCGGCGCGAGCGTTGTTGACCTGGTTGTGGCTGCGCGAGAGAAGCTTGCCCGTGATGTCGGTGACGCCTGCGAGCTCAAGGACTGTTCGCACGGAGGAACCGGCGACCAGGCCGCGACCCGGCGAGGGACGGATGATGACCTCGGAGGCGCAGTACTTCGCGCTGACGTCCTGCGAGATCGAACGGTTCTTGGTGAGCGGAATGCTGATCATCGCCTTCTTGGCGGCGCGTGTCGCCTTCTCGATGGCAAGCTGTGTGTCGGCAGCTTTCCCCAGCCCAACACCGACGCGTCCCTTTTTGTCGCCGATGACGATAGCTGCAGAAAAGTTGAAACGTCTGCCCCCGGCCATAACACGGGCAACGCGGCGGATGCCGATGAGTTTTTGCGAAAATTCGCTGCGTGCGGCGTCGCGCGGGCCACCACGGCGTTCTCGAGGACCACCGCGGCCACCGCCACGGTTGTCGTTGCGTCCGCGTGCCGGACGGCGATCGGGCGCGCGAGGTGCTTCGGCAGCGGGTGCCGCAGTCACTTCCGTAGCGACCACCTGCTCTTCTTGATTCTGTTCGATTTCATCAGCCATATATATTTGTGAATTAAAATTCCAGTCCCGCCGCTCGTGCCGCATCCGCAAAAGCCTTGATAGTACCGAGGTACTGGAAGCCGCCGCGATCGAATACGACCTTGGTAATACCTTTTTCCTTCGCCCTCGATGCGATCACCGCAGCAGCCGCTTCAGCGCGCTCGCGCGGAGTATTTCCTTTCTGCTCACCTGATGAGACCGCAACGATCGTCTTCATCTCGTCGTCGTTGATGATCTGCGCGACGAGCTTCCTGTTGGACTTGTACACCGAAAGACGCGGACGTTCGCTCGTGCCGATGACACGCGCGCGAACGCGAGCGTGACGACGCTGTCTCTTCAATTGTTTCGTATCAGTTGCCATAGATTATGCGGCTGCCGATGCAGCCTTCTTGCCCTGCTTGCGACGGACGACCTCGCCTTCGTACCGAATGCCCTTGCCCTTGTACGGCTCCGGCTTCTTGGTCGCGCGGATAGTCGCTGCGAACTGGCCGACCTGGTCTTTGTTGGCGCCGGTGATCGTAATGATGTTCTTCTCGACGAGCGCGGTGATGCCTTCCGGGATCGCGATGAGGACCGGATGTGAAAAGCCGACCAGGAGCTTGAGCTGCTTTCCTGAAAGTTCCGCGCGATAGCCGATGCCTTCCACCTGCAGTTTCTTCTGGAACGGCGTGTTGACGCCCGTGACCATGTTGCGAACGTGCGCGGCGTAAGTCCCCCAGAGCGCTTTCGCGAGACGCGTTTGCTGAGCCTGAGAAACGACCGCTTCGCCGCTTGCGATCTCGATCTTCACGGCCGGGTGCATGGCGCGCTTCAAGGTGCCGCCCTTGCCCTTGACGGTGATCTCGCCGCTTGCGACCGAGACTTCGGTGCCTGCGGGGATTTTTATCGGAAGTTTTCCAGTTCTAGACATAATGTTACTTGTGGTGAACGTAGTTGAACTACCAGATCTCAAACAGCGCTTCGCCGCCGATCTTCTCCTTGCGAGCTTCTTTGTCGGTCTTGATGCCTTTGGGAGTCGAGAGGATGAGCGAGCCGTGGCCGTAGCGGACCGAGGTGATCTCGTGGACAGAACGATACATGCGGCGACCCGGCTTCGAGATGCGGCGCGCGCCGTTGATGACAGGTTTGCCTGCTTCGTCGTATTTGAGAACGACGTCGAGGGTCTTGCGGACCTTCTTGCCCTTCTTCTCGATGCCGGCGACGTAGCCAGCCTCGCGGAGCTTTTCTGCGATAGCGAGCTTGAATGCCGAATACGGAATAGCGACGGTCGCCTTCTTCACAGCGCCCGCGTTCTTGAGCCGGACCAACAAGTCTCCAACAGGATCGTTTACCATACAATTACCAGGAAGATTTCTTAACGCCGGGAATGTTGCCCTCCAAAGCTTCCTCGCGGAAGCAGATGCGGCAGAGGTTGAAGTCACGCATAAAACCGCGCGGGCGGCCGCACTTGAAGCAGCGACGAACCGTGCGCGAAGAGAACTTCGGCTTGCGGTTCGCTTTTACGATCATCGACTTTTTTGCCATGTATTGTGAATGGCCGCGATAAGGAGAGTTCGGGGCGCTTGCATCCCTCCTTGCGGAGCGGATTATGGCGCTTTGCCCTGCGAAGCTTTACGCGAAGCAGGGTTCCCGTTCGTGATCCTGAGTCCCTCAATTAACTTCGGGTAAGACAGGACCCCCTACGAGGCTCGGACAATATATGCGAGGCGTCCCCTAAAGTCAAACGGCCGCTTTCGCGGCGAAGTCGCAGTAGATTATTGACGAAACATGCAAAACGATGCATTATGCCGCCGGACGCAGACGAAGCGTGCAACCTCGCAAACTGAAGAATCTACTTCTCGGAGGAATTCAATGAGCCAGACTACGAACGGCACCGGGTCGACAACTTTTCCCGATCAGCCTACCGAGCTCACTGCAGGGCTAGATCCCGCGCAACCCCTACCACAATCGTCCAAGCCGGAGGCGGATGATGTCCGGTCGGAACCGGCAGTCCAACCTCCGATCGACGAAGCGGAGTGGGCGAGGTGGCATCATCGCTTATTCGGTGGGACCCCAGTGGAAGTGGTCATTGTCGGACCAGATTGGCCACGCTGAACAAGGCGCTCTCTGCAAGCACGACATACGAAAAGGCCGCCCCTCGGGCGGCCTTTTGCTTTATTTACTTTCGGCGGTTGCCGCTTCCTTGAGCGGGAGGCCGAGGTGGCGGAGGAATGCTTCAGCTTCTTTTTTGTTCTTGGCGGTCGTTGCGATAGTGATGGCGATGCCGAAGATGTCCTTGGAATCTTCGTCGGCAGTCTCCGGGAAGACCGTGTGCTCGCGAAGGCCGATGGTGATGTTGCCCATCTCGTCGATCGCACTGGCATTGATGCCGCGGAAGTCCTTCACGCGCGGCAGGACGATGTGGATGAGCTTGTCGAGGAATGCCTGCATGCGCGCGCCGCGGAGCGTGATCTGGTAGCCGACGACGTCGCCTGCGCGGGACTTGAAGTTGGCGATAGCCTTCTTGGCTGCGCGCGGAGCCGGAGCCTGGCCGGTGATGCGCGCGAGGCGGCCGACGACGAGTTCAAGGCGCTTTTTGTCCTTGTTGACCTTGCCAACGCCGCTCGAAACGATGACCTTCGTCACTTTCGGCGCTTGCATTGCCGAGGTGTAGCCGAAGTCGCCCTTGAGCGCCTTGAATGTGTTGGATTGTGTTTCTACTGCGTTCATATGTTTATAGTTCCTGACCGCTCTTCACGGCGACGCGCGTGCGAGCGCCGTCTTTGCGGGTGATCTTGAGGCGGGTCGGTTTGCCGTCCTTCGGGTCGGCGAACATGACATTGGACACGTGGATCGGCATCGCGATATCGACGATCTGACCCTTGCGCGTCGTTGCGGTCGCGCGGCGGTGCTTCTTGGCGAGATTCATTTTGTCGAGAACGACCATGTTGCGCTCGGTAAGAACGCGGATGATTGTGCCCGTCTTTCCCTTCTCTTTGCCGGCGATAACGACGACCTTGTCTCCTTTTTTAAGTTTCATATACAAGAATTTATACTACTTCCGGCGCGAGCGAACCGATCTTCTGATAGCCAGCTTCGACGACTTCGCGCGGAATAGGACCGAACACACGGTTGGCCTTCGGCTCCTTCGGCTCCTTGCCGGATCCAGCGACCAAGACGACCGCGTTCTCATCGAAGCGTATGTACGAACCGTCCTTGCGGCGAAGCGCGTTCTTGGTGCGGACGACGACCGCGCGGTGAACCTCCTTCTTCTTGACGGCTTTGCGCGGCTGGGCGGTCTGGATCGAGATGACGACCTCCTCGCCGATGCTTGCGTAGCGCTTTTTCGAGCCGCCGAGCACTTTGAAAACGCGTCCGATCTGTCCGCCGGAGTTGTCTGCGATCTTTACGAGTGAACGGTCTTGAATCATAGGGATAGTTTTCAGTTGTCAGTTTTTAGTTTTCAGTGGCAGCTTCTGCTTTTTCGACTTTCGCGATGCGCGATGCGATGACGAAACGCTTCATTTTGGAAATAGGACGGGTCTCGCGGATGGTGACACGGTCGCCGACCTGGACGGAGTTGCCGGGATTGTGCACGAGGAACTTCTTGCTGCGGCGGATGTATTTCTTGTACTTCGGGTGCTTTTCGTAGCGTTCGACTTGCACCGTGCAAGTGTCCTTCATCGCCGACTTAACGACGATGCCCTCGAAGATCTTTCCTGAAGTTTTAGGTTCCATAGCGTTACTTTGTATTCGAAAGCTGCCTCTCGCGCAACTCGGTCAGAATTTTAGCGATATCTTTGCGGAGTTCGCGACCTTCGCGAACGTTGCGACTGCGGCTGCCTGCACCACCGAAACGGAATGCGCGAAGTGCCTCGCGTTTGTCCGCAAGCGTCTTTTGCAGCTCGTTCACTTCCTGTGTTTTGAGAATGTTTGCCATACGAAATTATTCGCGCGCGACGACCTTGCCTTTAAGCGGGAGTTTGGTGCCGGCTTTGCGCAGTGCCTCGCGAGCCATCGCTTCAGGAGCACCGTCGACTTCGAAAAGCACGCGGCCCGGACGAACGTCGATAACGTAGCCTGCAACGTCGCCTTTTCCAGAACCCATGCCCACTTCCGCCGCCTTCTGTGTGAACGGTCGGTCGGGGAAAATACGGACCCAGACCTTCGCGCTCTTCCCTGCCGCGCGAGTAAGCGCGCGACGAGCGGCTTCGATCTGGTTCGAGGTGACGCGTGCCTGCGTCATTGCCTTGAGGCCGTATGCGCCAAAAGCGACGGTGATGCCGCGTGTTTCGGGGCGCATGAGGCGCTTCACGTTCTTGCGGCCGGTCTGCCACTTGCGGTGTTTTGCTTTTTTCGGTGCCAACATATGTTATTTATTGCTCTCCTTCTCGAAGATCTCGCCGCGGTAGATCCAGACTTTGACGCCGATGACGCCGTACGGGAGGTATGCGATCTCTTTCGCGAAGTCGATGTCCGCACGAAGTGTCTGCAGCGGTACGCGGCCGCGCTTGATCTCTTCCTGGCGCGACATTTCCGCGCCGCCGAGGCGTCCGGAAATGGCGATGCGAACTCCCTGCACGTCGCGGTTGGCCATCACCTTCTCGACGGTCTGTTTGAGAACGCGGCGGAACGTCTGGCGCTTCTCCAAGCCTTCGGCGACCATGTATGCGACAACAGGAGCCTGTGACTCAGGCGAACGGACTTCCTCGATGTCCAAGCGGACAGCGAGCTTCGGCGCGCCTTTGACCGTGCGCATGAGCGCTTCGATCTCTTTGGAGAGCTTCTGCGAGCCTTCGCCGCCGCGGCCGATGACGAGGCCCGGACGGGACGTCTTGATGAGGATGCGGATGGAATTCTGCGAGCGCTCGATCTCGACGGAGGTGACGTACATGCCGCGCAAACGCTTCTTGAGGAAGCGGCGCGTGGTGGCGTCGACCATTACATTGGTGCGGTACTCGAGCGGCGTCTTGGCGAACCAGCGCGACTTCCAGTCGCGGATGATGCCGAGGCGGTGTGCGTATGGATGTACGGTGTGTGTCATATTATTGTTCGTCGCTCGCTTTCACGACCTTCTTGGCGCGAGCCTTTTTAGCCTTCGCCGGAGCGTTCGTGCCAAGTTCGAGGGTAACGATGGACATGGTCTTGCGGATTGAGCCCGAACGACCACGAGAGAAAGGTCGGGCGCGGCGCATGACCGCGCCTTTGTTGACCGCGATCGATTTGACGAAGAGCGCGTCGGGCGTTGCGCCGGAATTGGCGACAGCGGATTCGAGCAATTTGGAAATAGCCGGAGAAGATTTCTTCGGCAAGAAGTGGAGTGCGGCGCGTGCAGCCGGAACGGACTTGCCGCGGATCATGTCCGCAACGAGGCGCACCTTGCGGGGTGACTGGTGATAATTTTTGAGCGTTGCCTTCATAGATTACTTGTGGTGAGCATTGTCGAACTATTTCTTTGCAGCGGTGGCAGTTGCCTTTGCAGCGGTCGCTGCAGTGATCTCTGCCTGCTTCGCGGCCATTTCGGCTTCCTTCTGCATCTTGCCTCCGTGTTTGATGAACTTGGTCGTCGGGGAAAATTCGCCCAAACGGTGTCCGACCATGTCCTCGGTCACGAACACGTCTACGAAATCCTTACCTTGGTGGACGGCAAACGTGTAGCCGACGAACTCAGGAGCGATCGAGCACGAACGAGCCCACGTCTTAATGGAGCCGGCATTCGGCTTGCGAGCGCTGACCTTTTTCATCAGCTTTTCGTCCACGTACGGACCCTTTTTGAGACTGCGAGTCATAATTGCAATGTAAAACGCCCCTCGGGCGTGGGCACAATGTATACGACTTGGACTCGGGTGTCAAATTCTTTCTGTAATTCCTGGGAAAATTGAGGGTCGTGTTGCAGCTTCGTCTTTTTGTGGTCAAATGTGATATAAACAAATGGCTCATACTGAGTTCGAAGAGTCGAGTATACTTTGGATATTATCTCTATTTTATAGCAATAAATATGGCTGCATCAGAAAGTTTCTTTGGTGGAGACAAAAGTAAGCGAGTACTTGAGAACGCGGCTCGTATGAGGAGCGGGAAAGATGAGATGGATAATTTCCTAAAACGAGATTTTGACCGACTTCCCCCAGAAGAACAGCAGAGTCGCCTTGAACAAGAGGAGAACGAATTACGTGCTGAAATAGCCTCATTAAGAGCAGAGGCTGATGATAGTGAGAGTCGTTTCAAAGATATAGCGCGAGGGCGAGCAGAAACAAAACTCAATAGAGACCTTCGTGGCGTAAAATAACAGGCTGGGAGATTACTTCCGTTTGCCGACCTGCCCAACCGAGGGTTCCCCTCGGCAAACATAACTGAAAAGCCCGGTCGATCGACCGGGCTTTTTTGTTTTTCTTACTTTCTCTTTCCGACTTTTCTTCGAGTGACAATGAAAACGTTGGAGTATTTCTTGGGGTGGCGGGTCTTCTGGCCCTTGCCGGATGGCTTGCCCCACATGGTCTTGGCGCGGCGAAGGCCTCGGCCCTGGCGGCCTTCACCTCCACCGTGCGGGTGGTCGACAGGGTTCATCGCGGTACCACGGACGGTCGGACGGATGCCCATGTGGCGTGACTTGCCTGCCTTGCCGAAGTTGATGAGGTTGTGTTCCTGGTTGGACGCTTCGCCGACGGACGCCCATGCAGTGTCGATAAAGCGACGGATCTCGGTCGATGGCATTTTGAGGTGCGTGTACCCGGCGTCCTGAGCGATGACCTCGCAGTAGTTGCCTGCGGAGCGCGCGATCTTGCCGCCGTTGCCCGGTTTTATTTCGATGTTGTAGACGAACGTACCGACCGGGATCTTGCTCAGCGGAAGGCGGTTGCCGATCTTGACCGGAGCCGTTTCAGAAACGATGAACGTGTCGCCGACTTTCACCTTTTGCGGAAGGACGACATAGCGTTTCTCGCCGTCGCGATAGACCGCAAGGCCAACGAAGGCCGAGCGCATCGGATCGTATTCGATCGACGTGATCTTTGCGGGAATGTCTTTCTTGTTGAACGTGAAGTCGACGTCGCGGTGGCGCTGTTTGTGGCCGCCGCCCTGGTGGCGAACCGTGATGCGGCCGAAGGAGTTGCGTCCGCCGTGCTTCTTCGCACCCTTCAAGAGCGGCTTGTGCGGCTTGTGGCCCGAAAGCATCTCGCGGTAGTTGATACGCGAGGTCTGTCGCAAGCTCTTGGTGACCGGACGATAGGTTTTGATGCTCATATGATTATGCGATGGTGATGGTCTCGCCGTTCTTAAGGTAGACGTAAGCCTTCTTGCCGCCGATCTTCACACCGCGCTTTCCAGTGCGGGTGCTGCGAGTCTTCTTGGCAGGCACCTGCACGATGCGGACCTTGCGGGGCGAGACCTTGTAGACGCTGCGGATCGCCGCCGCGATCTGCGTCTTGGTCGCACTCGTCGCAACGTCGAACGTGTAGACCGAAATATTCTGGTGCATGCTCGCCTTTTCGGTGATGCGCGGGTTCTTGAGGACGTGCGCGACAACACCCATGTTCATGGTCGTATTCGTCTGCGCGGGAACTACCTTCGCCGCTTCAGGTTTCATTTCTTCAGTATTCTTTTTTGAGCCAAAGAGTGCCATATAGTTTTATTTTGTGCTGACCTTTTTAGTCATGCGACCTTCGATGATCTTGGCCGATGCCTCCGGGCTCTCGATGACGAGGAAAGAATTCTTCAGGACGGTGACAGGGTTCAAGTCGCGGACGGAAACGCAGGACATGTTGCCGAGATTGCGGAAACTTTTCTTCTGCGCTTCGCTGAGCTCCGGGATCGCGATAAGCGCCGCGTTCTTTTTCTTTGTCGAGAGCTTCTCGAAGCCGGAAATGCCACTGAGCGATTGCATCGTTTTCTTGGCGATAGCCGTCTTGGGCTCGGTGATGCCGAAGCTCTCGATGAAAATGATCTGGCCGTCACGAAGCTTCCTCGAAAGCGCTATGTAGAGCGCTTTTGCGCGCATTTTCTTGGGGATCGTGCGCGAGAAATCCTTCTCGTTGCGAGGACCGTGGGTAACGCCGCCTCCGCGCCAGATCGGACTGCGGATGGAACCATGGCGAGCGCGGCCGGTTCCCTTCTGGCGCCACGGCTTCTTGCCGCCGCCGCGAACATCGCCGCGATCCTTGGTGTGCGCAACGTTGGTACGGGCGTTGTCCTGCATCGAGGTCACGACCTGGTGCATGAGCGAGTCGTTCCAGGCGACGCCGAAAACGCTCTCGGGCAATTCGACCGAGCCACTCTTCTTTCCTTGTGCGTTGTAGATAGGTGCTTCCATATTATTTTTGCTTGTCCTGAGCCTTGTCTAAGGAGCCGCGGATCTCGACAAGCGTTCCCGGGCGGCCCGGTACGGCGCCTGAGATCAAGAGCGTATTCGTTGCGGGATCGACTTGCAAGACGCGGAGGTTTTTCACGGTAATGCGGTCACCGCCCATGCGGCCTGCCATGCGCATGTTCTTGGCGACGTGTCCGCCTGCGCGAGCGCCTCCGCCGATCGAACCCGGTGCGCGTTCTTTGTTCTTCTGGCCGTGCGAACGAGGACCGCCGTGGAAGCCGTGACGCTTCACGACGCCCTGGAATCCTTTGCCTTTGGAGATCGCCGAAACTTCAACGACATCGCCCGGTTCGAAGGTCGAAACGTCAACGGTCGCGCCACGCTCCACGCCTTCGGCCGGGAATTCGCGAAGGTATCGTGCGGGTATGAGGTCCTTCAAGTGGCCCTGAAGCGGCTTACCAAGGTTCTTTTCTTTCTTCGTACCAAAACCGAATTGCACCGACGCATAGCCATCTTTTTCTTTTGTCTTGACCTGCGTGACCATCAAAGGTCCCGCGACGATCATCGTCGCAGCCGAAACGACGCCCTTGTCGTCGAAGACCTGGGTCATTCGTGCCTTGGTGCCCAACATGAATTTCATATCTTTAAAATTGAAACGCCCGCAACGGCGGGCTTTGGAAAGCTCACCATTGGTCCATATACGGACTTGGGTCGAGGCACTATATACGAGCGGCTTGGTAAATGCAAATCAGCTGAGAGCCGGAAGGAATTGTTGTTTACGAGACGAGGATGGCCACGGCTGCAGCCTCGCATATAAAGAAGTATTCTCCCGCAGGCTCCGAAAAAGACACTCTATTCTCTGCGCCTACATTTTTACCCCTGCGCGTGAGGATGACCCATCTCGCGCATGATGCCGTAGATGAGAATGAAAAGCGCAGCCAGGACGAACAGTGCGATAGGAATTATCGGAATTGAACCGTCAAGACCGAACGCTTGGGCGAGCGAGCATGAAAGGCCGTCGCACGACGAGAGCGTGGATCCTGTCCCCGCCTGGATCCCGGGTCTGTAGGTGAGCTGCGAGTTCGTGAGACCTTGCTCCTGCGCTTGCAAGGTGAGCGCGTTCACCAACGAATAGATCTGCGCTTGCGTCATATCCTTGGAACGAGGGTCCGCCATGATCTCTGCGGTGATCGTCGCGCGCAGCTGGTTGTTCTCGGCAGTTTGCGCATGCACAAGGAATGGCATTGCTGCGCAGAGCGCCAACATCGCGATAATGAGAGAGATCTGTAAGCGTATGGTGAGCATAAAATTATGTTTCTTGGAACGTCGGTACGACGTTGACCGTCACCTGTTCTGTTACAGATGAGTCGTCGAGTCCCGTGCAATTAAGCGTATAAACGACCTGTCCTTCAATGGCGCTCGAAGTTTGCGTGCCGCTTTCCCCGGTCCAGGAATCGCCATTAGTGCCGGTGACCTTGCACGAACCGAGAACGACATTCTGCGCGCTCCACGTGATCTTGGACGTCTCGCCCACCTTCACGATCTGCGGCGCCGCGGTGATGGAGGCGGAAGGAGTGGGCGCAGGCAAGCACGCGTCCACCGAACATCCGTACGAGCAATCCTGCACGAGACTTGCGACGCAGCTCGAATCCTCATAGTAGAGATCGTTGCCGATGCAGCTGTAGCCGATGCTGCACTGATCGAGGACGCAGGAGTTGCCTTCTTTCGTATAGCCCGACGGACAGCTTACGAATACGCACGTATTGCCCTCTAAGGCATAGCCGATCGGACACGCATTCGAAACGCAGTAGCCTCCTTCTTGAGTGTATCCGATGTCGCATTGATTTACGCATTGATTGTTCTCGGAGAGTTGTCCCGTGGGGCAGCCATTGGGTCCGCCTCCGCCTGGGGAACCCCCGTTGGGGCCTCCGGGAGGATTGTTGTTGGGCCCCCCCGGAGGATTGTTGTTGGGGTTCGAACTGCACGCGCTGGTATTGCCTTGCGCGCAGGTGCATTGCGTTACATCACTGTTGGGCGCGAGAGAGCCGTCCGGACATAATGGGTCCGAGCCGCTGCATCCATAGGGACTGTCGGCGTCGTATGGATCCGACGGACACGAAGCGGGGACGATCGAAAGACCGTCGGGAGACGCGTCCGTGAAGTGAACCTCGGGCGATGCGACAGCGACAGCGCCACGTTGTATGGAGCTCTCGTTCAGAACGATCGCGGTAATTCCTGTCGCAAAAAGAACGAGTACAAGTACGGGGGCCCAGTGCCATTTGGGGACTGAAAAAAAACCCGGCTTGCGCGCTCTCTTAGTCATGCGATGCATTCAATTGTAGCGTGCTTGAAGCCTCTGCAAGCTGGATGCTGTGCATATTCTGTGCCGCTGCCGCCTGAAAGGCCGCGATGCCGTCTTCGGCGACCTTCGGATCGTTGCCGGGATACGCATGGAGCCAATCTTGCACGGTCATTTTCGCTCCGGCGGCGACTGCCGCTTTCGCCTGATCGAGCGCGGGGCCGGTGAGTCCCATTTCATAGAGTGCGATCGCGTTGCTGTTGAGGAGCCACGGGTTGGCCGGAAAGAATTTCAGGCCGTAGGCCGTTTCCGTCGCAGCTTCCTGTGCATCCCCCATCTTGAGAAGGACCCAAGCGTAGTCATTGATACCGGCCCAATCGGTCGGATCGAATTGCAAAAAGTATTTGTAGTCCGCCGCTGAATCCTTGTAATCTCCCATGAACCCTTCGATCAATCCGCGGACATAATACGAATTCGGCTCCGAAGCGCCGTGCATGTCGATCTGGAAATCGATCTGTCCGAGCGCGGTCGGGAAATTTCCTTTCAAGAATGAAATGCGCGCCAGTTCGTGATAGAGGTACGGGAGCGTCGGATCCTTCGCAGCGGCAAGCTCAAAGAAATATTCCGCGCGATTTATGTCGTAGTCTGCCGGGTCACTCGCGTTGAAATGCAGCTCACCGTATTCGAATGCCCGCTGAGGCGAAGGATCGATGGCGTACGCAACGTTCTCGTACTGGTCTTCAAGGAACGGCCTGAACAAAAAAACGAACGTCGCCAGGACGATCACGGCCGTCACGACGAGAGGCCAGTTCCTTCTGAGAAAACTGTACGCTTTTTTCATGCCGGCTGATCACCCCAGCCTAAAAGTCTTTCGCGGTCCAACCGAGCGAAAGAAGGAGCGTTTTGAATTGCGGGTCTTCGTTCGCTAAGGTGACGAGGTTCTTTTTTTGTCCGAGCGTATTTGTGCTTCCACTCGCGAGGAATGACATGATGTACGCTCCCTTGTAGCCTGCGTAGTCAGTCGACAAAGGCGCGAGGGTGGTTTCAAGATCAGCCTCGCGTGAAGGACCCTGGGTGGAGAGGAACAAGGCGTAATAGTAACGCGCAAAACCATCTTGGTATTGTAATCCGTCTGATACGAATATATTCATTGCAGCCTCGCAGGCCTGTTCGGTTTGCTGTGCAGTTGCAAGGTTATCAGTATACATACGTAGGTATAAAGCTTCTTCTCCCACAAGAATATCCGGAATGAGCGTCGCCGCATTCGGATCGCTCTGAGTTCGCGCGATATCAGCATTCGCGAGCGTAATGGCATGCTGCATGATCGCAGGATACGAACTGGTCGGAACTCCGTCCGGCGTTGAAGTAGCGTTACTATTTCCTGCATACCAGTCCGCGATGCGCACTTCTACAAGGCCGAGCGGATAAAAACTCGCCGCGTATTCCTCAAAGTGAAGGTAGGTGAGCGAAATATTTCCTGGCACCACGAAGCTTGAGTACGGAGCATCTTTGAATATTTCGGCTGTTACGGCGGTATTACCGGTACGAAAATACAATTCTGCCATGCTCTCGACGGCGTAGGCCTTTATGATCGGGTAGTTCGCATATTCGGGATTCGCAACGATGGCTTCGTACATATCGACCGCCTTGATCGGGTCCCCGTAGTAATCCTCAAGGAGTGCGAGCTTGAAGGCTATCTGGCCCTGTTGAGTGGAGTCCTGAGCTTGTCCAAGCGCTTCTTCATACAGCGTCTTAGCTTCCTGATAGTTCCCGGCATTCGCGGCGGCTTGGGCTTGTGCGAAATACGGGTTGCTCTTTGTTAGCGCCGAAAAGACGGTGTTCTGCGAACTGTAGACCTGGGCGTTCCCGCTGCGGGTGAAGTAATCGTAAATTCCTCCAGCAATAACAAGTACTAGTAGCAATGCGATGATGGTCCAGATGAGTTTTGATATTTTCATGAAAATTCTCGTTCCACCACTCTCCATCATTCACCGCAGTCGGCACCGCCACAGCCGTCGCTCCCGCCACCACAACCGGCGCCGCTTGCACTGCCGCTGTCTCCAGAGCAAGAGACATCGACACCACAGGATGGGGCATCTGCGTGAGCAACTCCTCCACCCAGGGCTTGCGGCAAGTGAAAGAGTCCTGGCGATTTTGCAAAAAGTATGAAGAAAAATCCGGCTACTATCAAAATTCCCCTGGTCAGGTTTCGAAAGAGATTGCGTGCTCGAGAGTAGGTTTCTTGGATTTTACCCATGTCAGCTCATTATCTACCCAGCATGGGGTATATAAAACCAGGAAATGTGGATAAGGGGGCTCTTGCGCGTGTAAAATCTTTCCCGTAGCTGCCATAGCTGCTATCATCCGTTCCATGCTGTTTGAAGGCATCCCCTTTGCGCAAAGAACCCCGGATCGAGGTACGTCTGCTGCACACGCGATACATTCATTCCTCGGATTTATCGAACGAAAATTGGGGGTCACGATCATGTATGACGCGCGCCGCTTCCCTTTCGGTCGTCCGGATCTTGTGGAGCCGTTCCGTTTGGCGGAAAAACTGACGCGCACTGGCGTTATAAAGTCGTTCTATCCTCTGTCGAATTTTCCTGACGAACCTCCACTGAGCTTATGGGGGGCCGTATGCGGTGGCGACGAGAAAAACACGCCCGTCGGCGGTGGCACCTGGAAAAACGACACCAACGCTCTCATGGCATGTCTTGCCGAAGGACTCGAACGATATCTTTGGTGGGAAGAGCGCGATTATTTTGTTGCACCTGTCCGCGCTACTGCCGACCAGATAAAAAAATATGGTCCGCATATTGCACCGGAGCGCTTTGCAGCCTTTTCTGCGAAACAACGGAAGGAAGATCCACGCTGGAAACTCGAACCCTCAAGTGTATTTCTCTGGATACGAGGCACTTCGCTCGTAACGGGTAAACAGACCTATGTACCCGCGCAAACAGTAAGCGCTATACATGATGCGCACATCTTCAAAGGAGAGCCTCTCATCCGTCACCGCAATACCACTGGGCTTGCGACATGGCCAACACAAGCGGGAGCACGTCTCGCCGGTGCCCTTGAAGTGATCGAGCGTGAGGCGTATATGATCATGTGGCTCAACCAGCTGACACTACCGCGCATCTCCCTTACAAAGATCCGCGCCAGAAGCACTTCGCTTTCTGAACTCATTGATTCGTGTGAACGTTATCGTCTGAAGATCCACGTTGTACAACTTCTGACCGATGCGCCTGCGCATGCAGTGTGTGTTGTGCTCGAAGATCAAAGCGGACAAGCCCCTCGCTTTGCAGTTGGACTCAAGGCACATCGATCACTTACGAACGCCATCGAAAAAGGGATCGTTGAGGCTTTGCGCGCGCGTCGCTGGCACCGTCATCAAACCAACGACGGAAAACGGTGGAGCCTGGGCACTTCCCCAAGCGAGGTTGGTCACTTCGACCGTGTCTTGTATTGGGGCGTTGCAGCACATGCCAAAAAACTTGAGTTCATGATCGCGGGAGAGGAAAAGGATGTCGTCCCCGCGGCTTGGGAAAGCGACACGTCCGAACAGCATTTGCAGCGGATCACCGACTGGTGTCGAGGTTCCGGCTATGAATGCGTGTCGGTTTCGCTCGGCACATCAAAGAAAAATCCGACGCCGTGGTCGATAGAAATGGTCGTGATACCAGAATTGCAGCCAACGTATTTGGAAGAAAAGTCACAACAGCTTGGCGGCGAACGCTGGAAGAGCGTGCCGCAGCACTTCGGTATCACTCCCCGCTCCGCTCCGTTCTCAGATGAGCCTCACCCTTTCGCCTGATATGAGCTCGTTCCTCTCCCATTTGCATACCGATCTGCGACGCGCGCGTCTCACGAGGCGTGGAGCGACGCATGATGTGAAAGATGTTCCGATGGGGGTTCACAAAGAATACACGCGGATGGAGCGATTCCTTTTGCCGGAGCCTCTGGCTCTTACATGCACACTTCAGCAGGCACTCGAGAAAAGGCGCTCGACTACGACTTCTGAAACTGGAGTGCCGCTCACGCTGCAGGACTTGAGCACGATCTTTGGCGGGCTTCGTATCCACGAAGACACGATGCGAAGGCAATATCCTTCCGGCGGCGCACTGTACCCTATTGAAACGTATTTAATTTCGACGCAACTCGAAGGAGCCGCACCCGGTGTTTTCCACTACCATCCGACAGCACACGCGCTCGAACGCCTCTGGGCGCTACCCTCCGGATTTTATCTGAAAGACATTATCTCCAAGCAGGACACATTGAACCCTTCCGCACTCATCGTTTTCACCAGCGTATGGAACCGTTCGTCGGCAAAATATGGAGACTTGAGTTACCTGCATGCGCTGCTCGAAGCGGGACACATGTCGGAGAATGTTCTTCTGCTCTCGACCGCGCTCGATCTAGAAACGCGACCGTACGCGGGATTCGACGACCAGCGGATCACAGAACTTCTCGATATCGATCTAGAGTTGGAAGAACCGGTGCACACGATCACCCTTTCAAAATTATTGAATCGCACGACACCGCTCGTCCGTCAGGAAATGGGTGAAACGTAAGAGTATGAACTCATACGATGATCTACGAGAAGCGATCCGAACTCACGCGTTCGTGACCAGTGTTTCTGGGGCGCAGATCATTAAGAATGAAGCCGGAACGAGTTCCCCGTGGCTCTTTGATTTCCGCGCACTCTTACTGCAGCCGAAATGGCTGGATCGTTATGCCGAGATTTTTTGGGAAAAATATGCTTCGAGATATCCGTTCCAGGTCTGTGCGATGGAATCTGCCGGTATATCGCTCGTCGCGGCGATCGTTATGAAGAGCGTTGAGCGCGGCACGCCGGTCAACGGCTTTTTCATCCGTAAGTCGCGCAAACGCCAAGGCTTGATGAAGCAAATCGAAGGGATCGTTACTGACGAGCCTGTCATCATGGTCGATGATCTCATTAATTCAGGCAGTACGTTCAACAAAATGCTGAAGATACTTGATGAAGAGAAGCGTCGTGTTTCAGATATTTTTGCACTTCTGGCTTTTCGAGACATGAGTGCCTACGAATTCGCGACTACGCGCAATATTCACGTCGATGCACTCTTCACATTAAAAGACTTCGGACTCCCACTCCTCCCTGCGGAGTCCGCCGCGATACCGAAGGAATCGTTCGAAACACTTTGGCATTTCCAAGCGAAGGATCCGAGCTTCCATTTCGTGGTCCAGAAGTCGGCTCCCGTGATCGACGAGAGACATGTCTATTTCGGTACCGATTCGGGGACTTTTTACGCGCTCAACCAGTCCGATGGCTCGATCGTCTGGACATTCGAAACAAAAAAGCACCCTGAAGGTAAGGGCATCTTCTCATCGCCTGCGTTATGCAACGACACAGTATTCTTCGGCGCGTACGATGGCAATGTGTATGCGCTCGAGGCAAAGACCGGTAAGGTTCGATGGACTTACAGCAAAGCCGACTGGATCGGCTCATCGCCTTCGGTCGCTCCGGACCTCGGACTTGTTTTCATCGGACTTGAATTCGGACTCTTTCGCAAACGAGGTGGCATCGCCGCGCTCGACCTGAAAACAGGAAAAGAGATGTGGAGTGCGCGAACCTCAGAGCAGACTCACGGCTCGCCACTCTATATAAAGGAAGAGGATCTTGTGGTGATCGGAAGCAACGACGGCATCGCATACGCGTATGATGCGAAAAAGGGTGGTGCGCTTTGGCGGTATACGACCGAGGGAGATATCAAAACAACATTCGCGTATGATGCCAAACGACGAACGGTACTTTTCGGTTCAATGGACGGAAAACTGTACGCGCTTTCTGCGCATGACGGTACGCCCATCTTTGCGTTCGAAACAGGGGCTGGTATCTATTCAATTCCACTCGTCGTTGAAGACACGGTGTACGTCGCATCGTTGGATAAAACAATATATGCGATCGATCTGGAGACCGGTTCCCGCCGCGCTTCATTCGATACAAATGGTCGCATCTTCGCTTCTCCGATTCTCGCTGAAGGTTCGATCTGGATCGGCTCCAACGACGGCAGGCTCTACGAGCTCGAATCCAAAACACTCAAACTCAAGAGCTTCTTCCAAACGACCGAACGTATTGTGAATAGGATCGCTTACAACCCGAAGACAAAACGATTCTTCATCCCGACGGTGGCCAATGAATTATATTGCCTACTTCCAAAGCCTCTGTAGTAAGGGGGACAAAGAAAATTGCCGCCGGCAGACCTGCCGGCGGCAATTTCAATAGAGCAACGAAGAGGCTCAGGGAAGAGCCCCACAGAGCCGGCTGCACATCGACCCGACTTCGGAGGGACGCCATGACCCGTGGGAATTGGTACTCATGCACTCCTGGTAGCCGTGATAGTGGCGCCCGCTTGGACTCACGCGACAGACCGAGGCTGGAACCTGCGCGTAGGCGCCCAGAGGGTTCTTGCCGGCCGCCTGGGCCGAAGTTCCCGCCGCCAGCACTGCGATCGTCGCCAGGATAGCGGTCAAACTTGACGTCTTGGTCATCTCTTTTCTCCCTTTGCTTCAGGGGGTTGTGCTGATGCAATATCAGCTCCCAAAGCACACTGTACAACAGTATACACTAAATGATATGAAAGTCAAGTGAATTTCGCTCCCTGGGGATAAGCCATAGAGCTCTTTTCTAGAACGTAGCCGCTCTATTTCGTCTACTATATACTTGCCTCTTATGAGCGCCGTAACATTCACAAAAGTACATGGGGTACTAAAAGTGAAATTCGACGCATGCACTCGAGAACCATTATCTTGGAAAGAAGAACTCTATGCTGCGGCCCGACTCACAGCATCAAAAACGCCGAAACCTCTTTGGCTCTGTTTTTCTGGCGGTATCGATAGCGAGATCATGTGCCAGGCATTCTTCGATCAGGGCATTAATTTTTCCGTTCTCACCCTAAGACATGCGGCTGGCACGAACGAGCACGATATTGAATTCGCCCGAGCGTGGTGTCGAAAACATGACGTCCGACAAGAGATCGTCCAAGTAGATATGGAAAGATTCCTTGGAACGGATATCGATGGATATATCGAGCAAGGATATATTGCTAACCACGTTTTTCCCTATCTCCAAATCAAACTCATGGAGACCGTCGATGCATTCGGAGGTTTCGCAGTACTCGGAGCAGGTGAACAATATTATAGGGTCGATGCGAACAAGGCGCAGCTTTCACGCAACGATATCTATTTGGAATTCGACGAGGATAAAGCGATCCCCCTGCAGTGGATCGAGAAAAATGCCGCAGCCCATGAACCGTACTTCATGTATAGCGCTCCGGAGCTATGTCTAGCATACCTCCGCATTCCTCTCATTGATTTCGTACTCGACCACCCCGATATACTCAGGCATCGAAACAGTTCGTTTACACTAAAACGCCTGGTATTTCAGTCGGTGTGGCGTGAACACATTTCGCGGCCTAAATATCACGGTTTCGAAAAAATAGAAACGGAAACGGCCGCCGTGAAAAAAGATTTGATAGAGAAATTTCCAGAACAGTTGCAGAGCTACCGGATACATATTCCGGAATTCTATGCACAACTCAGTGCGAAATAGCGAACGTGGATTTTTGCTACCTGTCGCACCGAGAAGCGCAAAAGTCTCAGTGGTATAGTGGGCCGATGTCGCTTTTCGAACGACTGCGCCTACTGACGAATACCCTTACGGGGAACCCCCGGCTCGCGGGATACCAAGAGCATGAGCATCGCACTCATTGGGAACATACGCCGGAATACTGGCGCAACTGGGCATATCCCCTGCGGCCGAGTCCTGAGACGATAGCCATATATCGATCGCACTTGAAACGAAAGCCGGGCGCGAAGCGAATACTGGTACTTGGCTCGACCCCCGAGATCCGCGACCTGGTTGCGCAGGAGAAAGACTCGCAGGTCTGGGTAGCGGATTTTTCCAAGAACATGTTCACGTCGATGCTGGCCTTCACGAATCAAGTCGACCCGTCCAGGGAAACATTCGTTCAGGCAAACTGGCTTTCCCTTCCGCTTCCGGAGAACTTTTTTGACGTCATCATCGGCGACATCGTGTTGCATCAGGTCACGCCGGCGCATGAGCGCGCGTTCCTGGAACGTATACGTTATCACCTGAAACCGGGTGGCTACTTTAGCTCTCGTTTTTTATGCATTACCGACTCGTTTCTGAAATATGATATACGGAATATCGTTGAAAGTATCATAGCGACACCGTTCACGACGGGACAAAAGAGAATGCTGCTTGAGCAGCTCGCGTCCTGGCACAGTACTGACCCGCAGGAACGATCCCTTAATCGCTCGCGCGCCGCGCAGCTCCTGGCGTCCGCCCAGAGCGCTGTGAAAGACCATAGCGAGCTGGTCCTGCAGGTGTACTGGAAGTTGCTCAGCACCAGATCCGCCAACCGGAATTGGTCTCCGCCAATGAAAAAAGCCTGTTTGGAACTGCTCTTAGAACAATTCGAGATCCTGGAAGAACGAGAGGCTACCGACGTGATCTGCGCCGATATCTTTCCGGTGCTCCTGTTGCGTCGGGCCTGAGGTCAGCTGGAAGCATCCGGCGCCAGACGCAGACGCGGCCATTCTATACCGCAGCGACACTTTTGAGATAAAAGTACCGCACGATCTCCTGTGTCATATCGAATAAATGGCATGGCACGATTCATTAGGTCAGTGATCACGATCCGGCCCTCTTCACCTTCCCGAACCGATGTGCCATGCTCATCGAGCACTTCGATGATGAAAAGATCGCTATATACATGGAGTCCATCGTGCTGCGCGCATTCCATCGCGATCACGCCGAACTCCGGAAGCTCATAGCAGCTGTAGAGCTCCGCACCAAGTTGCTCTCTGATGCGGGTACGCGCAAGATCTGTCGACACTGTGTTTTGGACGGCATAGGAAATACGCAATGGCGCACCTCGATGCGAAGACATCTCTGCGAGATCGGAAATGACCGCAGCGTCGGCCTCGATCGCGTCAGGGCGGAATTGTCTGATCTCGGTCAGCATCGCATCCGGATGAAGAACATAGTCGGGTGTCGCAATACGTAAGTTCGCGCTGCTCGAATTCAGGAACGAATCGTTCACCTGAACCGTCTTGATCGCCGACAGATCCGTGCCAAGCTCGCGCCACAAAAGGAAGCGCAGACGCACGAGGTCATCGTACGTACGATCGAAGCGGCGTACGGACGGGAGAAAATGGAGCTCAACGCCGTTTCGAACAACTTTCCGCCAGCGAACGGAAACTTGCGTGCTGCCGTCCACATATTCTTCGGCCGGGCGCTTTGCATACGTATATGAAGATGTCACCGGCAGGCGTGCAATTTCGAACGTCGCATCGGCCGTCGAACTCTTTTCCAATGAAAGCGCCTGCGGCTCTTTCCACATCGGCACATGAGCGCGCGCATGCTCGACCAGTTCGCGAAACAGCGTGCTTTGCCGTCTTTTTGTTGTGGATGCAGAGCGCATATGCGCCGTATGCAGTCGTGCGATTTCGAACCGCTTTCTCAGCGCTTCGAATATCATGACCGGTCTGTGAAAGCCTTTACGAAATAGATCGCCTTCCCCGTCCGCGTGGGCTCGATCTTCTCGACCGTTTCCCAGGAAATACGCGCCTCTGGATGCAACGCGCGCACTAAGCGATCCTGTATGTCTTCTCGCATCGTATCGAAGAGCTCGCCGGGGATCACGCGAACGGTGAATTTCACCGGAGCTGTTTGAACGATCTGGAACTGCCTGACCGCGCCGCCGTACCAGTTGAAAATGACAGACACATTGAGAAGCGGGACGATGCGCCCTTGCCCCAAGTCGATGTTGTCCGACTGACGTCCGACCACACGAATGGTCCGGAGCGTCCGGCCGCATACGCAAGGCTGCGCTGTGATGACGCCATGGTCACCGATCGCATACCGGATGAGCGGCATGACGCGATTGTCGTAAAGCGTAACGACGATACGTCCCTCTTGCCCTAGCGCGACAGGCACTCCCTCGGCATCCACTATTTCGACGTAAGCCCACTCTTCGTTCAAGTGCAAGACTTTGTGCTCACACTCGAACGCTAGGTAGCCGCAATCCCGGGACGCATAGTTCGTGAACATCTTCGTGCGCAAATTCCTTTCGATGAGCGTGCGATCTTCGGACGAAAGCGATTCGCCCGTGCCGATCGCTGCCCTCACTCGCAGATCTTCAGGTCGATCCTGCATCTGTTTTGCCACTGCCAAGATCGCCGACGGATAACTGTAAAGAATGCACCCGCTGTACCGCTGAGCACACTCAATGAGGTCGTCGATGCGATGCGGGACGCTCATGATGCTCTGCAAGTAAAAGAGATGATACTTGTAAAATGCGAACCCCGGCTTATGCCCGCTGCGCATGCCGATAATCTGGTATCGGCGGCCCACGTTGACCTTGAACATGCGCTCGCAGATCGCGAAGGAGCGGAGCTCAGCTTCCCGATCGATAAAAAACTCGAACGGCATTCCCGTTGAGCCTGAGGTATGGTCTTTGAGTGCATCTTGCAGACGCGAAACATCGACATACTGCGATCGGTCGTGCATCAGGAAATCCTTTTTGGAAAGGATCGGCAGGCGGGTAAGATCGGCAGGCGTTGCCGCCTGGGGAACGATGCCTGCAGTTTCGAACCTCGCGCGCCAAAACGGAAGCCGTGAGGCGCTTATGAGTGTCTCGCGAATGCGTTCGTCCCTCATTTCCTCGAGCGTTGGGCGATCCCAGTACTGGCTTTTCAAAAGCGCCTTGGTGTCGAGATAGACCGGAATGCGCGAGAGATACCCGCCATACATCCTTTTCTTGGTCCAGATGGAATCGCTCCGGAATCTCTTTTTCTGCAAAATAACTCGCTCCAGTTTGCGCATCGGGAGCATTTTACCACCAACACACCGCCCGGCGCAGCTTGACTCCATACCGAAAAAGTTCCCGGCTTGCAGGGAAATCGCAGATAGTCGTGGACGAAACGATCGGTTAGTCTTTTTGGAGCGGATAAAGCGCAGTAAAATCTTCAGGCGATGGAGCGGTAACCACGTGCGAGGAAAATACGTCCGATTCTAGATCTTTTAGATCGATCGGATGCGCTTTCAGGTATTCTTCAAACATCTTCATCGCCGGCAGATCTTCTTGGACTCCCTGTCCTCGAGCCCGGGACATGGCAACGATCATCTCGGACGGTATACCGACGCATTCAAAAGGCTTAAAGCTCTGTATGCCAAGCAACCGTCGAAATGTCGGGAGTAATTCCGGCTTCGCGTACAAATTCTCGCCAAAAATATCCTCGACGACACGTAGCGGCAGGAAAGCAGTGAGGCTCGTGAATATAAAGACGCACTTCGGGCACTCATTGCACCAATATGACCTCCCAGGCCGCACCTCACTTCGCGCCGCTGATCCTTTGCTGGGGTTCATGTTGCAGCTTGAGAACGCATAAAAATACTTCTCATGCTTTGAGAAGCGTCGCACCATCTCGAGTTCGGAATATTCTCGGATCAAGGAGAATGGCACGATGTCTTCTGTCACATACTCTTTGAGATACTTCCTGAGAAGGATTTCGGCCTCCGAAGATTTACTCCATTGGTGATTCACGTCGAGACCGAGGTAGTGTAGGTTGCCCACGTCGGCACTTTGCTCATTGGAGAATATCACGTACCGATAATCCAGAAGTGCAGCCGTCAATATTGCGATACATGTATGAATTGATACAGAAGGAAATCCGTACGCAAGCTCTTTTGCATCGCGCATCGCGCGATACTTAGGGTCCGGGATCTGCCGCACTTCAACGGTCGGTCGGCCGATCATCTCAGCCACTTTTTTCTGCGCCTTGTTGGGCGAGATCGAAAAAGTATCGAATTGGACTTTCCGCTCGATGAGAAGTTCTGCACTTACGGCCGAATCCTTCCCGCCGCCCTGCGCAAGCAACGCGCGCTGTCTGCGAGGGAATGAAAGTGGATCACCGGGTACATATTCTTCGGAGTATGGGAATGAAACGAGGCCCCTGAAATCAATATTGGCACGGTAGAAAAACTCGCCAAGTCCTTTCGTGTAAGATTCGTTCCAAAACTCTGCTTGCTGACGCGACAGCACAAATTGCCGTATGCGTATCTCAGGAGCACAGCCCACTTTCCAATATTTTGTTCCTATGCTCAGACATAGCATTTCACAGATCGCGCGTAACAAGTTTGCAGGTACGGCATCCCACTGCCCCTTCGACACAGAGGGAAGTATGATCGTGTCGACAAAAGATCTCCGAAGGTCGTCTTGTAGCTCTACTTCGTAGTCAAAGTAAATGGTCGAAGCAATTATGTCGATCCTGTACCCTGCTATCGTAAAAGTCTTGGCTCCGGGCATTGAGAATAGTATAGGTATAACCGACTAAATGTATATATCAGTTCTTACATGAAAAATCCGCCGGGTGGCGGACGATCCAAACGACGAGAACCTGCGGACTACATCATCTTCACGTCGATCGAAACGCCGGAGGGCAGGTCGATGTTGGTGAGGGCTTCGATCACTTTCGCTTCGGGATTTAAAATGTCGATCATGCGCTTGTGGATGCGCATCTCGAACTGTTCGCGCGAGTCCTTGTCGATGAAGGCGGCGCGGTTGACCGTGTATTTCTTGATGTCGATGGGGAGCGGAACGGGGCCGACGATGGTCGCGTTGTAGCGGGCGGCAACGTCGATGATCTGCTTGACCGAGCGGTCGAGCACGCCGTGCTCGTAAGCACGCACGCGAATGCGCAATCGAGTCGGGCCTTCCGACTTCTTCGCCCGGCTACGAGAGGGCTTTTTGGCTACCGTTTCCGCTGTCATAGAACGAGTGGAGTATGCACCAGAGCCGCTAAAAAGGCAAACCCTCTTGGGAACATAGCGTGAGGGCGGTCGTACTTGTGCACGACCGCCCTTTCAGACAAGACCACGAACAGTGCGGAACGCGAGATCAGTCGTAGTAGCTCCGCATAAGAGTGTCGCACTCTTCACATCTAAGGGCGCTTCTGCCGCCTTCAGCGAAGCTGATCATGAAGTAATTGGTGGAACCGCTTCCACAGTTGGGACACCGATTGGCTGCCGACCGACACCGCGGAAGATCCGCATACTTCGGGCGAGATGGCGTCGTCGGTCTAACGACCGTAATGCTGATGCCCGGAAGCGGAAATATCCGGCCATCGCACATGTAGCCCATCCGCTTGCCCCCCTCACTGGGCATGCGACCGTTGTGCGTGATAACGACAATGCCTGTCATCGGCTTCTTTCTCCTCTCTATTGCGGAACCCGTTCGGTTCCAACGACCTGCGGTATATCACACTAGCGAGAATAATGAAACTCGCCTTTCGGCAGCCTTCTTTGCTATTTCTTCTCCAAGAAATTGCGCAACGAACTCTATGGCATTAGGTTCTCCGTATAACAAATCGGGCCGCGGCGATCCGCCGCGGCCCAGCCTGTGTCTTCTGTGAATTACGGAACGATCAGCTACGCATTCCGCCATCGATGCGGAAAACCTGTTTGTTGGAATCGCTCTTTGCGATGTAGAGAACGAGCTCTGCGACTTCGTGCAGGTAGGTGGTGCGTCCTGTGGGGATCCGGGCGACGGCAGCATCCCATGCCTCTTTCGGGATGTTCTCTGTCATTCGGGTCTTGACGAGACCCGGACACACGACGTTGCACGTTATCCGGGACTTCTGCGTCGCGAGTTCATGGGCATACAGCCGCGAGAGCGAGATGACAGCGGCTTTGCTTGGCGAATATGCGCCGGAGCGGGGGAGCGGATCGATCCCCGCCGTAGATGCGATGTTGATGATCCTGCCCTGGTCGGACTTGGACAAGATCGGCGTGAGCGCTTTCATCATCTCGAATGTTGCCGTGACGTTGGTCGCAAATACATTCGCCCAGTCCTCGGCTGAGGTCTCGGCGAGCGGCATGCGTTCTCCCGCGACCCCGGCGCAGTTCACGAGGACATCGAGTCGTTCGTAATCCTCCTCGACGAGCTCCCTCAACCCCGCGATCGCGGCCGGACTCGTCACATCAAAGCAAAATGACTCGAAACGCGGAAAGCCTTGTAGCTGCCCCCTGTATTTATTGCGTCCAACAGCGATAACCGATGCACCCTCCAAAAGGAAGACCTCAGCGATCGCGGCGCCGATCCCGCTCGTTCCCCCAGTGATGAGGACGACTCGACCAGTGAAACTAGCCATCTTCGAACTCCCTAGCTTTCGTGCCGATTGGCACCCGCCGGCATATTTCACCATTCTTTCGTCTTAGTCAACTCGGTGCGACTATCTTGACCGCCATCACGAAACTATTTGCAGCGCCATCGTGGCTGCGGTACAAAGAGGTCAGCCAGGAGGTGCGCCATGCGCTTCATCGTTACGTTCTTATTGAGGAACTTGAAATCTGTCCGTCTCAAATTGCTGAGGAACTTACTGGGCTACTACTGCGCAAAGGTATATGTGCAATTCCCGCCGGAGGAGTGGATCACCTACCAAGAGGTTCTTACGTTCGGATGTCCGCAACGATACTTGAGTGTCGTGATCGGGACACTCGTCGAGATCGAGCGTCTTGAAGCGAGAGTTTCGCTCAGTTGCCCGTGTTTTGAACCTGAGCAATTCGATCCCGCAGAAAGGGAGGAGCTGTCGCGGCTGGATTTCGACGGAGAGTGCCCGGAAATGTTCGAGTACCGACGGATCGATCACACTCCAGCGCCGAGCGGGAGGCATGAGCCGTTCATGGTCTCGCAATCTGTTCTCTCGTACTGATACGCAACGAGAAAACCCGCCATCGCTGGCGGGCTTTCTGTTGCGATCTCTTATGGTACAAGGGCGGCCCTTGTACCCTCAAATCCCAAGGCGAATCTTTGGCATGTATACTATCTGTATGAATTGGACACTGCTGGGCGCGCTTGCGGTGAATCTCGTTTGTGCACTAGCTGGGAGCGTTTCCATAAAATTAATGACCGTTCACCCGTCGAAAGTGGTCATCGCAGCCTGGATATTTTTTGTGATAGTGACTCAGGTCTCGATGCTTTTGGTTGTTCGGGCGGGCGGCCTTGCGGAAGGAGCGGGCGTAGCCGTAGTCCTTACGTTTATCGGAACAGTTCTTCTGGGAGTACTGTTTTTTCAGGAAGCGCTTACGATAAGTCAGTGGATCGGGATCATCCTCGGAATTATTTCGGCACTACTTATATTGAACCTGATGAGATTCGCATAACTGATCTATGCCGAAAAAAATAGCATGGCGCACGCAGGGCTCGATGAGATCGAACCCGGAGAGATGCCGATAGAAAGCAGTCCTTCTTCGGTCGCGATAGGCGGACTTATGACTAACAGTGGTTTCCAAATGCGCGCACACCTTATTCAACAACTCCGAGAGAAAAAGGCTCGGAAGAATTCGTCCGGGTTCTGGAAGAACTACAAGAGCTACTGCCGGAAATTCCATAATCGAACCGGGCTTACAATCTCTCGCTACTTATCGCTGCATTCGAGGAAATGGTTCCTGACACCTTTTTCCCGTACGATCCAACGCTTCTTTTACTTTTGCATTCCAGTCGATCTTCATGGCTCCTCAAGAACCCGTGTTACGCTGCCCGCTTCATCGCCGAATCGTACATCTCAATATTCTTGCGTACCTCATCCCCAGCTGTCCGCAATACGAGCGCTCTATAACTATAAGGTGAATACTCATTCGGATCCTGCGCAGGCATCACTCCTTCTTCTACGACCGTCTTCAGTTTCGCAATGCGGTCGAAATATTTATTCACGAGTTTCTCGGATTGCTCCTTGTTCCCCGAGGCTGCGCGAAGCATCTCTTCGCGCAGATGACGCATCTTTTCTGCGTTGTTGCATGCGCTCAGGAAGGCCTCACGGATATCGTCCGGAATACGTTCCCCTTGTATCTGCTCCCATCCATCCAACAGAGGGCTTCTATCCTGCTCTTGGTCTTCGTGGTCAATCCCATATATGCGGCCATCTTTGTATAGAACATTTAAAGAACGACGGTCCGTGTTGTTGAGGATAATATCAAGCAGCGTAAGCTGTATAAGTTGTCTCTTTATTCCTTCTGTGGGTTCAAGAGCTGCTCCCGGTATTGCATCCTCGATGTAGCCGACCATGAGTCCGGCGCGATCGCCTATGTGAGTGTCCACGGATGGCGGGAGCACATCGAACTGAAATGTGTCGCTGACAAGTTGGGCAAATTTCTCATTAGTATATTCGATATTTTGCGCAATAAGATTTCCATTCATGTTCTCGATCCGCTCCGGAATGAACGCCGCATATGCGTTCGGCAACTCTACTTTCAGTCGCGCGTTACGTATGTCACCCTCGCGTGCTGTATTGAGTTTTTCATCCATGCGTATCACTTGTCCGCGAAGTGTCCGCTCAGCTTCTTCTCGAGAGAGTTTTTCTATCGCTACGTGTGGTTGGCGCAATTTCTCTGCTGGATCCGGAGGTTTCGGAACCTCCTTGCTGAAGAGTCTGAGCTTCTCCATACCCATACAAGGAGTGTAACGCACAAAACCCCGCCGTACAGCGGGGTCCTATGCGTATTGGCCGGAGCCAAATAGTTACGCGACGATCTTGGTGACGACACCTGCGCCTACCGTCTTGCCGCCTTCGCGGATGGCGAAACGCATTTGGTCTTCCATCGCGATCGGGCCGACGAGCTTCACCTTGAAGGTAACGGTGTCGCCAGGCATGACCATCTCAACACCTTCTTTCAAGGTCACTTCGCCGGTCACGTCCGTGGTGCGGATATAGAACTGCGGCTTGTAGCCCGAGAAGAACGGCGTGTGACGGCCTCCCTCTTCCTTGGTCAGAATGTAGACTTCCGACTCGAATTCCGTGTGCGGCTTCACGCTGCCCGGTTTGCAGAGCACCTGGCCGCGGTGCACGTCTTCTTTCTTGGTGCCGCGCAAGAGGACTCCGGCGTTGTCACCGGCCTGGCCTTCCTGCAGGGACTTGTTGAACATTTCGATACCGGTGACGGTCGTCTTGACCGTGTCCTTGATACCGACGATCTCAACTTCTTCACCAACCTTGATGATGCCGCGCTCGATGCGGCCGGTGACGACGGTGCCACGACCTTCGATCGAGAACACGTCTTCGATCGGCATGAGGAACGGCTTGTCGAGTTCACGGACAGGCTGCGGAATGTACTCGTCGAGTGCTTTGACGAGCTCCATGATGCGGTCGGACCATTCGTTGCCCGGTGCCGAGTTCTCAAGAGCCTTGAGACCGGAACCGCGGATGACCGGCGCGTTCTTGCCGTCGAAGCCCTGCTTGTCGAGCAAGTCGCGGACTTCCTCTTCGACGAGGTCGATGAGGTCTTTGTCGTCCACCATGTCAACCTTGTTGAGGAACACGACGATCTTCGGAACGCCGACTTGGCGTGCCAAGAGGATGTGTTCGCGCGTCTGGGGCATGACGCCGTCAGTCGCTGCGACCACGAGGATGGCGCCGTCCATCTGGGCGGCTCCCGTGATCATGTTCTTGATGTAGTCGGCGTGACCCGGCGCATCGACGTGCGCGTAGTGACGCTTCGGTGTCTCGTACTCGGAGTGCGAGAGCGAGATCGTAATGCCGCGCGCCTTTTCCTCAGGCGCCTTGTCGATGTCATCGACGCCTTTGACGGTCGCGCTGTATCCGTTGCCGGCCTTCGAGAGGACGGTGAGGATCGCCGCGGTCAAAGTGGTCTTGCCGTGGTCGACGTGACCGATCGTGCCGACGTTGACGTGCGGCTTATCGCGTTTGAATTCTGTTGCTGCCATATTCTTTAGTAACAATTTTTATAACTAGGTGAAACGAATGACTACTTCGCTTCGCCGTCTAATTAAGTGTTCGTCGAAACTAAAGTCTCGCCGAACTCGAACTTTGCAAGCAAAGCTCGATTACGCCAACGCTTTTGGGTGCTCCGGCTATCTTTCTTTGTATTGCGTTTCGCTTGCAATGCGGGTCGCTACGCCGCACGAGACACAATTGAGGCAAAGAAAGACGCACAGAGCGTGCGTGCAGACATACTAAACAAAGCGTACGCTGGCGTCAAGACGCGATCGTCCTCGTGAGATCTATTTCTCCTGGTAGAGCGGCGTGACGTTCACCGTTTGTGACTGAGCCACGCTCGGGTTCGAGCCATATGCAGGGCACGAAAGCGTGTAGATGACTTGCCCGCTAATGGCCCTCGATGTCTCTCCGCCGGTAGGTGCAGCAAGCCCGCTCCATGAGTCTCCGTTGGTCCCTTTGACCGTACATGATTGCGCGTTGGAGACGTTCCAATAGACCTGGATCGTACCGCCCGGATGCACGATGTTGGGAACGAGCTGCAGATCTCCGGTGAGGTTGCCGGAAGGATTAAAGGAGACCGTCGGGTAAAGACAGATGGAGGAGCCCGACGAGCAGAATCCGGGAGCACCACACGTACCGATGAGCGAGACTTGGCAAGAAGAGTGCAGGTATTGGATGGTGCTGGCGTTCGAACAAAAGAACGCCGGGGTGCAGGAAACAGTAAGCGTGCCGGACGGAGACGTGCCGGGTGCCGTACAGGTATTGGTAACGCCTCCGGAAATTACAGTGCCGGTGTAGTCGGTCGAGGAGCTCGGACTTACGGTCCTCGAAACCGACGTGTTGGGCGTGAGCGATCCGACGTTATCGATCGAGAAACTCGTTGCGTTCGAAGAAGAATAGGTGAGTGTCGAGGACTGGCCTTGCGTGATCGATGTCGGAGAGAGTGACACGGTGCATTGCGGAGAGGCGGTTACGGTGACGCTCACCGACTGGCCATAGCTGCTCCAGTTGGGAGAATAGTATTGTGTGATGGCATACGGCTTGAAAACGTACGTGCCCGTCGAGTTCGGAGTGAATGTGTAGTCGTATCGAGAAGCGGGACCAGAGCTATAGATCGTCTCTTCGCTACTGCCCGGCGGTACCTCATCGAGCGCGATGCCATCGAGCGTGTCTCCGGAGCCGGCGGCGAAGGTCGAATGGATGCCCGTAGAATTTCCTATGGGTATCGAAGAAGCATCCGCCCGGATGGTCAGTGACGGTTGCGGCGGCGGGGTGACAGTGAGCGTCGCAGGGTACCAAGATCCGAATCCCGCGCTGGCCGTATATGCCGCGCAAGAATAATCCATCGACGGATAGTTCGTTGTCACGCCCGGACCGATGCCGGTCGATCCGGAAGTTCCCACGTATCCGATATTCCTGATATATGCGCCACTAGCATATGAAGTGGTCCAGGACAGGTTCGTAGTGCCACCGTATGCGATCGGGTTTTGACTGAACGTGACCGTACAGACAGGCGCATTCACGGTGAGAGTGGCATAGGCAGGCGCACCGTATCCGCCATAATTGTTATATCCTTCGCAATAATATTGCGTGGTAGAGCCCGGAGCGACCGTGGTCGAGCCTGAAGTCCCGACGGATCCGACATTACTAATGTAGACGCTGTCGGCACCGGAGGACGACCAACTTAAGGTCGAAGAGCCGCCGGTTTGTACCGATGTCGGGCTCAAACTTATCGAACAGCTGCCCGGATCGCATCCGTTCGGCGAATCTGCGTCGTCCGGGTCTGAGGGGCACGACGCCGGAACTATTTGCATGCCGTCCGATGGATCGGTGAACGCTAGCTCCGAGGATTTAAAGCCCGCACTGCTATTCATTTGCATGAACGCGACAGCACACAAGGCAACGACAGCAAAAACGATGGGGAGCAAAACATCCTTCCTGATGCTACGGAAAGAAAACTTGCGGCGATGCTCTTTTTTAGTCATGCGCAATGACGTCTATCACGCCCGTGTTGTTCTTGTTCAGATTATTCTGATACATCCACGCGCCGCTTTGTGTGAAGGTAAAGTCCCAGAACTGTCCCGGCTCGATCGGTGCACAGCTGTCGAATCCGCTTCCCCCGCAACCCGAGTTGCCTGGATATGCGGGATCTTCGGCCGTGCTGCTCGCGGCTACCCACACTTCGCTTGAGGAATTATTGGTGAACCTGACGGTGTCACCCACCTGCACGGTCGCGCTCAGCGGCTCAAAGCCTTTATCCGTATAGGAGATGACGAATTCGAAACTCTGCGCGGCCTCCGCGCTCTGCGCCGCAGTGGGCAAGGGCGGCGGAGCGCTCGGAAGTTGTGACGCCGAGGTCGGGGCTTGCGGCGCACGGGCTCCGGGCTGTGCAAATAGTGAGATAAGCACGAGCAGCGCGATCAGGGCGACGAGCACGAGGACAAGACCGCCGATGCGGGTATTCATATGCTCAGTATACCGTTCGCTCTTCGTAAGTCGCGCGATTATCCACCGTATGGACGTGGATGAGTCGACGAGGAATCACTTCCCGATCCCCGCCAGAAAACTCTGCAGCACACTCTCAAGTCCGGTCAGCGCGTTCGCCACGTTCGCACTGGGCGCGGGAGCGGATGCAATAGTTTGCGACACACCGGTGGAGTCCATATACACGCACGAATACGAACCTAGCAAAGATGGTGGAGCGGGATTCGGCGCTCCTCCTATTGCACCATATCCGCTCCCAACTCCTGTTTGCTGTGAGAGACACCAACTTGAACATGCGGACGAACCCCCCTGAATAGGTGTCGTGACGCCTCCGTAGGTGCAGGTCGGCGTTGTCGTGGCCGGCACACAAGTATTGTGCGGGACTTGGCACCCATTTGCATCAGTGGTCACTGGGCCAGGCTCATTTTGTTGACCGGGGGGACACAACGGGAACAGGTATACGGGGCAGGCTACTGGAGGGGTAGTGGTATTCGCGGCACATGCATTCGTTTCAACGTCACATCCGTTAGAACCCGTTGAGTGAGTGATCACATTGTGTTGGCCGGTCGGACATAGCGGAAATGTATAGACGGGGCATATCGTCGGAGTCGATGTTGCGGATCCTGTCACCGTGATCGTTTGCGAACCGAATGTCTGTCCGGATTGCCACGCGCAGCTCCAGTTCGACATCACGGAAGCGAGCGACCCGATGTCTACGACGGGGCATGTGTATCCCGCATTGATACCAAGCGTCGCAGTATAGGTGCCCGCCGACGTGTAGACATGAGTCACGGTGCCCTGATCGCAAATGGGAGTGGAACCGATCGTCGCCGTTTGCGCGCATTGCGCCGGAGGAATTGTTCCGGTTTGTCCGTCGCCGAAATTGATAGTGCCTCCTTGCGACGAAGAGAATGTCACGGTGAGCGGTGCTGCGCCGGATGTGGGACTCGCCGTGAAGGTTGCTACTGGAGTTGGGTTCGGAGCTGCGGGAGGCGTTGCCGCGGACGCAATGCCGCCTATGGGAACAACTGAGTTGGTGGGCGGCAGTGTGGGAGGAGTTCCTGAATTCGAAGCGACGGGAACTGAAGCGGTACCGCTTGTGGTCGAACCTCCGATCGAGGTTCGCTCGGCGATGAGTTGTATAACGATCTGCGTCAGCTGTTGGATTTCAGTTTGAAGATCCTGGATCGTCGGGTTCGGCGGAAGCTGCGGGATCGTAAGCGTTTGCGCAGAGACAACGAAAGGAGCTGCGAGCAGCGTGAGTCCGACTATCGCGAACGTGAATTTCCTGATCATCACTTTATGATGGCATTCTTTTCCCGGCCGCCTGAAGACGAATGGGGATAGCACGAAACGCCCTTTCGGGCGTTTCGGTCTTTCTTCTTCGTGATCGTTGTTAGTGTCCTAAGTATGTTTTGAGCGCGGATTCGAGGGCGGTCAATGCGCTTGCGAGTTGGGAGTTCGTGCTTCCTGAAAGAGAGACTGATTGCGAAACGCCGACGGAGACCGACGTGGAATCAATGATCAGGTTGCACGGTTGCGTTGACGCGGTGCACGCGTAATTGATGACCGAGACGTTATACGTTCCTGCTGCGGCATACGTATGCGTGAAGTATCCAGCGTCGCCGCACGAGCTCGACTGACCGGAGAGCGGAAGCGTACATGTCGGGACCTGCTCTTCCGTGCCGTCTCCGAAGTTGACCGTATAAACGAGACCGGGTCGCACGAACGAGAAGAAGGTTGGAGTGAGTACGTTCACCGTATGTACCCCGATAAGGTGGCTCAGCGAACAAATGCCGTTGTTCAGGTAGTTGACGGGGCAGGCTGCGTTTATCGGGTTCGGCGGAGTCAGAAGCGGCGGTGGAGGGGTAGGCGGTGTCGAGACGCTTGCTGTCACGGTCTGCGAAATCCCGGAAGACGGCAATCCGGATATATCGAAGCCGTTGGTCCAGTCGCTCGTTGAGAATTGCGATGTGCCGTTATCGTTCGGCGACCAGATGAAGTTGCCTTGCAACGCGTTCCCATTGGCACTTGTCAACATTTGATAACTTGCGTCGCCGTCGAGCGTCGTTTGAACGCTGGCATTACCGGTCGGCGTTACGTTATCGAGGACCTCGAAGTAGTAGGTTGCTCCGGCCGGGATCTCAAGTCCTTGTCCGTTCCCTCCTAGGAATATCGTTATCGGACCACCGGCGAATACGCCCAAGTTGGAAAGCGAGCCGGTGCTAAAGCCGACACCATTGCTACTCGGAGAGAATCCGGGAACGGCTTGCGAAAAGCCGGAGTCGGAATATATGCCGTATGTCGGCAGCGTGAGGCTTGCCTGCGAAGCGGAAATGTTGACCCCAAGCATATAGATAGCAACGGGGCCACTCGGACTTGCCGTGATACTGAAGCGCAAGACCGGCGCAGAAGTTTCTATCCCTCCGATGACGCTCTTGAGCGGTATCTGCGCGACAGTCGGATACGACGTGAAGATGCGCGCACCGAGTTGGGCGGGTGCGGAACCTGATTGCCAGATCGCACCGGTCTGTACGCCCGTTGCGACAGCGTCAGCGAGTCCGAGTACGATCTGGTCGCCGGGGGTGCCAGTCTGTACCTTTCCTATCGGAGCAACGTCAACTTTTATGGTGAAGTTGGCCTGCGAGCCCGAAGCGAGTTGTACCGAAGAGATCGTCGTTGTCGCGAAGTAACAACCGCCCGAAAAGACACCGGTGAAGTTGGGCGGACAGGCGCTAGTCGCAGACGCCGTGAACGGGAACGCGCCGACAAGATTGGAGCCTTCATAGATATATACGTGTGAGATGTCCCAAGGCGATGCGTATTGTGCGGCGAGATCAAGACCGATTTGCTGCAAGTTCATGTTCTCTCCCGAAGGCTGGAGCGTGAACGCGCCGATGGTGACGCCTGTCGTGCCGCCCGCGACTATTGAAGCCGGTATCGGATTCGGGTTGGAAGCGGTGAGTGTGCCAGCTGAAGGATTTGCACCACCAGTGACCGCCAGTGTGCCAGTTGCGAGGACCGTACCCATACTTGTTCCCGTGTCGTTATCTATCACTTGAACAGCATAATTTCCGGGCGCAGGAAGTGGCGCATTTATTGTCCAAACGCCATTCACTACGGTCACATAAAAGTTGCTCAGGCTTTGTACGGTGACTATGAGTTGCTGTGCGTTGGAAGCTGTGCCGGTAATGGTCTTGTAGGTAATTCCGTTCCCGCCGCCGGTCGCTGAGAGTGAACTCTGATCGATCGCGGCAGACGGCTGGTGCTTGTGAGCCGAGAGAAGCTGGTTGAGGATCGTGAGTAATTGCTGGATCTCGCTCTGTAGGCATGCGATCGTGGGATTGGATGAACAATCATTTGGAAGCGTTACCTGAGCTGAGGCGACAAAAGGAGCTGTGAATAAAGCGAGACCGACTGCCGTAAAGGCGATTTTTTTAAGCATGCAGTAGATGACCCTAGAGTAATGCCTGAATGATGACATATAAAAACGCATCGTTCTAGGGTTCTGGGGAAAACGTACTGCCCCGCGAATTGAAGTTGCGGGGCAGCGTAGCCTTCTAGAAGGGCCTACGGAGAAGAATTCTCCAGCCGTAGACGTTGCTGAAAATGGCAAAACCGGCAGTTACTGCGAGTGACGCCGAGATGAGGGTATCGAACATCGTTGAGGCCTCCTTCTTGAGCAGATATCACTCAAACACGTTTTTTAACCAAACGCAACCTCTCGTCTATTTCCTGCTCGCCACGATCTCTTCTTGTACGTTGCGGGGAACAATAGCGTAGTGGCTGAATTCGAGGTTCGGGACGCCGCGGCCTTCTGTGGCAGAGCGCAATTGTGTGGTGAAGCCGAAGAGTTCCGAGAGCGGGACTTTCGCGGTGATGACACGCGCTTGTCCGCGCTCACCCATCGCTTCGATCGAGCCGCGCTTCGAGTTGACCATGCCGGTCACGTCGCCCATGAATTTCTCCGGTACGACGACTTCCAGTTTCATGATCGGTTCGAGGATGACAGGCTTCGCGCGCTGCATTCCCTCCTGGAACGCGTTGATGGCAGCGAGCTTGAATGCAATTTCGGACGAGTCGACGTCGTGGTAGCTACCGTCGTAGAGGTCGACGGAAATATCGACGACCGGAAAGCCTGCGAGCACGCCGCGGTCCATCGCTTCTTTGAATCCTTTTTTGATCGGCTGGATGTATTCCTGCGGGATGACGCCACCTTTGATGTTGTTGATGAACTCGAAGTGGTCTTCGCGGTCGACGTTGTTCTTGACCTTCACATCCGGATCGATCGGCTCGAGCGGCTTCATGCGGATCTTCACGTGGCCGTATTGGCCGCGACCTCCTGTCTGCTTGATGTGTTTGTATTCCACGTCGGACGTTCCCTGAATGGTCTCGCGGTACGCGACCTGCGGCTTTCCGGTCGACGCCTCGACGCCGAATTCGCGCTTCATGCGGTCGACGATGATCTCAAGGTGCAGCTCTCCCATGCCGGAGATGATCGTTTCGCCCGTTTCAGGATCGGATTTGATGCGGAACGTCGGGTCTTCGTCGGAAAGTCTCGAGAGCGCGATGCCCATTTTCTCCTGGTCGGCTTTGGTCTTCGGTTCGATGCGCATGGAAACGACCGGCTCCGGAAAGACGATGGATTCGAGTGCGATCGGGTGCTCGACGTCGCAGAGCGTGTGGCCGATCTTCACTTCTTTCATGCCCACCGCTGCCGCGATCTCGCCGGCGTAGACGGTCTTCACGTCCTCGCGCTTATCAGCCTGCAATCGCACGATGCGTCCGACGCGCTCTTTTTTGTTGTTGGCGGAATCGTATACCGTTTCTCCGGCCGTGAACGTACCCGAGTAGACGCGGAAGAACGAGAGCTGTCCGACGAACGGGTCCGTCTGGATCTTGAAGACGAGCGCGGCGAACGGTGCGTCGTCGGAAGCCGGGCGCGTTTCCTCGGCACCCGTGTCGGTGTTGTGACCTTTCGATTCCGGCATGTCTTTCGGCGAAGGCAGGTAGTCGACGACCGCGTCCAGGACAAGCTGCACGCCCTTGTTCTTGAGCGAACTGCCCGTGAGAACGGGGAAAATTTTGTTGGCGATAACGCCTTTGCGCAGCGTCGCCTTCAAGACTTCGTTGGAAATTTCTTTGCCGTCCAAAAAATCCGACATGATCTGGTCGTCGTTCTCGACGATGCGTTCTACCAATTCCGCGCGGTATTTCTTGGCGTCTTCCATCATGTGCTCCGGAATATCGTAGGCGACAACGATCTTCCCCATCTCGCCTTCGTTGCGATACGCTTTCATAGAAATGAGATCGATGATGCCCTCGAACTGGTCTTCGCTGCCGATCGGCAATTGCAAGCGGACGGCCTTGTTGGAAAGACGATCAAGGATGGACGCGTACGATTTTTCAAAAGACGCGCCGGTGCGGTCGAGTTTGTTGATGTAGCAAATGCGCGGCACTTCGGCTTCTTCTGCGTAGCGCCAGTTGGTCTCAGATTGCGGCTCAACGCCGGCAACACCGTCGAAGACGACGACCGCGCCGTCGAGCACACGCATGGAGCGCTTCACTTCCGATGTGAAGTCGATGTGGCCAGGGGTGTCGATGATGTTGAAACGGACCTTTGCTGAAGTGTCAGAGCCCATGTACGTCGGGTTCCAGAAGCACGTGATGGCGGCCGCGGTGATCGTGATGCCGCGCTCGCGCTCCTGTTCCATCCAGTCGGTGACCGTGTTGCCTTCGTGCACTTCACCGATCTTGTGGCTCTCTCCTGTGTAGTAAAGGATACGTTCGGACGTAGTTGTTTTACCAGCGTCGACGTGTGCGACGATGCCGAAGTTTCGAACTTTTTCGAGTGGGTAGTCTCTAGCCATGCAAGATAATTGACTTGTTCAAAAGTAAAACGCCCGGAGGCGTTCGAGTAATGTAATGGAAAACAGGCGCTTACGCAAGAAGCTAATTCGTTCCAGCCTCGAGATAATCTTATAGCATGGTCAAGCAACGCGTATCGCATCGCGGGCAACGCGCTCATAAAAGCCTGCGGTGTTGCGGTCGTTCAAAAGATCGGTGATGCGTGCGAACGCGGCGGGTTCCATTTGCGTATCGCGACGCCAATCCACGGGCAGCAGAAAGAATTCAACGTCTTTATACATGAGAGGATCGATTCCCAGCAATTTCGCAGCGGCCGAACTCTTGGCGTTTCTTCGTTTGAAAGAGGTGAGGTCGTAGAGGAACGGCGCGAATTTTTTAACGATCCATCGCTGCGGATACAGAACGTGCGGCCAGCGGACGCGGATGGCGTCGTGTTGTTCACGCCACCACTCCCTCGCGAGCGGATCTTCGACGAGCAGTGCAATGTCCGCATCATGACCAACGCCGTTGCGTGCAACACTACCGAATAGATCGATGCCCTGTATTTCCGGATTGGGATCCTTCAATTTTTTCGCCAAAGCTTTCGCTTCTTCAAATGTGACCACGCCAAAAGGGTACCACGCAAAGACGCGGCTTCATCAATTTGCGCAATGTACCGTCTTACACGAAGAACCTTGTGACGATAGGAATGACAAGTACGGCGATGGGAACGATGTCGCTGAAACGCGATGGCGCATCGAGGCCGAACCATTCTTTCATATAGTGGTCTATGCACGGGTCGGTATACGGCTTTTTACCTGCGCTTTTCCTGAAAGCGTTTTCCCAAACCGTTAGGGGGCACTGTCCCGCGTAGAAGTACCACGTTACAAGGATGAGTACACCGATGCCGCCGAACACCCACAAGGAGTATTCGTTGAACGCCTGCGGATAGTGCATGGCGATGAACGGCGAGAGTATACAAACGACAACGAGCGCGGAGAAAATGAGCGTGTGGAAAAAGAGGATGAGCTTCGACATAGCGGAATTATAACTCCGAAATGCGGCGGCCATGCGGCCATCGTTTTACAAGGTATGGTGTCAGGCACGTCAAAAGTTGCCGAAGTGTGTCGTAATCCGAACGAACTGCTGAATAATTACCAAGCGAAGTGGGCGAACGCTTTGTTTGCCTCTGCCATTCTGTGGGTGGTCTCCTTTTTGGTGACCGCGACACCTTCGCCCTTGATGGCGTTTTGAAGCTCGTTGAGAAGCGATTCGTTCATCGGCTTGCCCTTCGTGCCTTCGGCAGCTTCGACGATCCAACGCATACCGAGCGCGAGACGGCGCTGCGGGTTCACTTCGCGCGGGACCTGGTAGTTGGCGCCACCAACGCGGCGTGAACGGACTTCGACGGTCGGGGAAGCGTTTTCCAAAGCCTGGTCGAGGAGCGCGACCGGGTCGCCGTCCTTCTTGAGCTCGTCCATCACTTTGTAGACGATCTTGCGCGCAGTGTCCTTCTTGCCACGTTCCATCACGTAGTTGATGAGCTTCGCAACTTTAAAGGAGCCGTACACTTCGTCCGGCTGGGGCTGCATTCTGTTCTTAACTGGTCTTCGCATAAATAGTTTTTAGTTTTGGGTTTTTAGTTTTTAGATTCTGAAAACTGATAGCTGAAAACTCTTAACTATTCTTCGGCTTCTTTGCTCCGTAAAGCGAACGGCCTCGGCGGCGCTTGTCGATGCCGGAGGTGTCGAGCTTGCCGCGAACGATCGTGTAACGGATACCGATGTCCTTTACGCGACCACCGCGCAGGAGTACCACCGAGTGTTCCTGCAAGTTGTGTCCTTCTCCCGGAATGTACGCGGTAACTTCCATGCCGTTGGTAAGGCGGACACGGGCGATCTTACGGATGGCGGAGTTCGGCTTGCGAGGTGTCTTGGTCGTCACACGGGTGCAGACGCCGCGCTTGAAGGGCGAATTGTAAAAAGTGGGGCGGTTCTTGAGCGTGTTAAAACCGCGCGAAAGCGCGACGGTCTTGTCTTTTGCGCGTCGGATCGTGCGACCCTTGCGCGTAAGTTGATTTATCGTAGACATTTCAAATGAAAACTCCCAACGGGGAGCTCGGCGAGTGTACTATTGATTGGCTGTTGATGCAAGAAGTGCGCAGCTGACCTCAGCCGCGCACTTCATCGGTGTTCCCCTAGAGTTTGAGAGCGTCCTGCAAGTACTTGCAGAATGACATGCGCAATTCGCGATTGACGGCTCCGGCTGGCAACGAAATCTCACAAAAAACTCGCGACGAGCAGTAACTCTCATGTCCGCCCCTCCCCAAACGATCTTACTGAAGTTGGCCAGAATATCATCCGAAGGGAATTCTTGCGCGCGGCCGTCGCGTCGCGTGAGTCGCCAAAGGTTGTGGCCTTGTCGTTCTCTGTCGTAAGCGTGACTCGCCATTTCGATAGCCAGATTGGGCATTTTCGTCTCCGTCAATTTTCGCTTTCGCCGTAGAAAAAATACTACAATTACTATGCTCCTGCAATGGCGCTCGCAACGTCGTAGATGAGGTTGCTGAAGACTCCACCTAATAGAAGAACGATGATAATGACGAGCAGCGTGCCCACGAAGGGGTTGCGCTCCATGCTATGGCGCCACCGATTGTATCCGTACTGCCAGGAGCGCGGTAGCAGCGCTTCGAGCACCTTCGAGCCGTCGAGCGGCGGGATCGGGATGAGGTTGAAGATGCAGAGCATCACGTTGACCACAACTATTAGAAAGAAGAAGTCGGAGAGCGTCGCAAAGACACCCAGTCGAACGATGATGCCGAACACGATCGCGATCACCGCGTTCGAAGCCGGCCCAGCACCGGCGACGATGGCTTCCGAAAATCTACCGGGGCGAAGATTGTATGGGTTGTACGGCACCGGCTTGGCCCAGCCGAAGAATATCGGCGAGCCGCTCAAGACCAGCACGAGCGGCAGAAGGATCGAGCCGATCGGATCGATATGCGGAATGGGATTGAGTGTGAGGCGTCCGGCATAACGTGCGGTCGGGTCGCCGAGCTTGTCTGCCGCGTAGCCATGCATCACTTCGTGGATGATGGCGGAAAAGATAATGATGACGACGAGAAATACCGCACTGACGATATCCATTGGAAGCACTATAACATTTTGACATTCGAGCGTCCTTGCGATAGAGTGCGCCGACATATGGCACGCGTTTGCGACATAACAGGCAAGAAATCCCAGGTCGGCGGCGGGTATTCCAACCGCACGCGTGCGACCAAGTTCAACCCGACGGGCAAACGCCGCCGCCAGGTCAATTTGCAGAACAAAACGCTTTTCATTCCGGAGCTCGGCAAGAAAGTGACGGTCAACGTTTCCGCCAAGGGTCTCAAGACAATGAAGAAGCGCGGCGCGTACAAGACGCTGAAGGCCGCCGGACTCGTTAGCTGATCCAATTACCTTTCAATACAAAAACGGGAACTCTGAGGCTCCCGTTTTCTTCTTCTACCCGACGGCTTCAGGATATCCTTTTGTATCCGACAGAGAAGCAGCGGAGCGTCATCCAGAAGCCGAGCACGGTTTCAAGTAGCGACCATGTATCGGGCGCAGTGTTGAATCCGTAGGCGACAAGAGCCAAGCCGGTCGGCATAACGACCGATCCGACAAGCCAAAATCTCACCGCGAATATCATCATCCAGATGAGCCAGACCATTCCCGTCGTAAAGACCAGGTCCAGGACCGGCTCGCCGACAGACGCGGCAACAGCCAGCGCGACATTCTCGAATAGCGCGGAGAGGCTCCCCATGCCGGCGACCCAAGCGATCTCTACGATCTCTTCGCCTTCCGGAAGAAGGTTAGAGAAAAATATCCAGCGTATGAGTTGTATGAGTTGTTTCATCGCATCCTCCAAACATGGCTGCACGCACGGTACCAAACATTGGCACGTAAACAAAGTTATTCTTCAGTGACCGTTTGCCCGTCCGAGAGGAATGTGACGGTTCCGCTGCACGTGTCGAGTGTTTGGATCTGCAATATCGAAAACATGGAAGAGGTCGCGCTTGCGCCGCACGGGATGACCGCGAATTGCGGAGAAACGAAACCGGCAAGAAGTTCCGGATCCTCGCCGGTCGCGAGCAGCACATCGGACTTCAGTTTCGTTCCATCGAGCGTTGCGAGATAATTCTCTATCGCTGCTGAGCCGCACGCAAAGAAAAACGATGTGTCGCCGTAGACGAGCTTGAACGCAAGGCAGCCATCGCTCGCAGACATGTCTGAGGCATCACGGTCGGGGAAAAATACTTCGATATACGTCGCATCTCCCAAGCTGATCACCTGTCCCCTTTGCAAAATAAGTAAGCGAGTGCCGTTTTGCTGCGCATGCGACACCACGCCGACGAACGCCTGCACTTGCGGCGCGCTGGAGCGCGCGGCCGAGCGCGCAACGACCGCAACGTCATATCGAGACAAGACACTCGCGAGGCCGCCCACCTTCTGCGGCGCCTGCGCCGTTGCGACGACCAGATCGATCGAACGAGCATAGAACGGCATCGCTTCGCCGAGTTGTCGCAAGACTTCATCATCAGGTCCGCCGTCAATGAGAATTCGTCTGCCGGAAGGTGTTTCGACGAGTGTTGCGTCACCTTGCCCTACCGCCAAAAAGGTGACCTTAAGCGTTCTGTGATGATCCTCGCGTAGCACTGCGTACCAAACAATGCAGGTTGTGATGCCCAAAAACAAAAGCGTGGCCCCAAGTATCTTCGCGCTCGAACGCATCGCAAAACTATACGGATCTGAGATAAGAAAAATATAAAAATCTCATCATTCTTTCATTTGGATAAATGATATACTTTCTCGATGTACACCTACGAACCAAAAACATTTACCTTCCCCGAGCTTGACGGCATCTCGAAGAAAACGATGGATGAGCATATCGGGCTCTACCAGGGCTACGTGAAGAATTTCAACGCGATATCGGCTGCTATCGCAGAACTCACCAAAGACCACGACAAGAACGTGCACGCGATCTCGGAGCTCATCCGTCGCCGCAGTTTCGAATTCGACGGCATGCGCTTGCATGAGCACTACTTCGCGCAACTCGAGGGTGGAACAAAAACTTTCGACGAGGGCAGCGCCTTTGCGGCAGCTATAACGAAAGAATACCGATCTTTGGAGATCTTCACGACGAAAGTAATGACTACCGTCGCATCGCTGCGCGGTCCCGGCTGGGCGATCCTTTATTTCGACCCGGAGGCCAAGGAGCTTCTGACCGGTTTCTCGGGCGAGCAACACCAAGGACATTTCGTGACACTCCCCATCATCCTCGCACTCGACGTATGGGAACATGCGTTCATTCTTGATTACGGCGCACAGGGCAAGGGCAAGTACGTCGATGCGTTCTTCAAGAACCTCAATTGGTCAGTCGTCGAAAAACGATTCGAAGAGGTTTCAGCGTAAGTGCTTGCACTTCGAAGCCCACACCTGAGATAAAAACGAAGCCCTACTTCGCTAAAGCTACGAAGGGCACACTTCTTCGCCCTAAGGCCCAAGGGCGAAGAAGTGTGGAAAAGCCGTTTGCAGCCCTATGGATCTGCGCTATCCTTTGGGGATTACGATAGCTAAATACTTATGAAAATAGAACGAGCCATTTTAATCGCGTTTCTGGGTAACTACCTGGTCAACAATGTCGTCGCGGCGATCGCCGCTTTCGTTCCTGCAGGAACGGGCACGATCACGGCGCAGTACGTCACCTTCGTCATCCTCGCCGCCATCCTCATCGCCATCGTGACGTGGTGGTACATGAAGAAAGGGCCGACTGGCTTCATGGCCGGACTCTGGTTCGGTATCCTCGGCTTCGTCGTTTCGATCGTCGTTGCCTTCATCACCGGCGTCTCCGGCGTCCTGGTGCAGACGGCTTCGTTCTCGACGCTTTGGAGCGTTCTGCCGAACTTCGGTCCGTTCCTCTGGAGCTGGTCGACGCTCGTTCTCCTTGGCTACTGGGTCATTCCGGCCGTCCTCATCGGCTGGTGGATGGGTCGCGGCAAAGCGATGCCGCAGCAATCGATGGGAAGCGTCTCGATGCCTCCGCGCGCGATGTAATACTGTTTTTGAAACGAACAAAAGCCGGACTAACGTCCGGCTTTTTCGTACTTGAGTAAATCGCAAATACGTGGCATTATCCCGCACATCCTACGAAGTAGGCTTCCGCAGCGTATTGCGGACAACAAGGTTCTTTTCGGGAATGGAAAAATGGAATCGAGAACTGACGATATAACCGCCGCGAAACTGATCGCACTGATCCATTCGGCCAAGAGCAATAGCTCGACAGAATTCGACTTGCTGATCGAGCTGCAAAGGATCAGCAGGAGGATCAGGTCTGCGATCTCAGATCTTTCGCGGGAAGAGCTCATCCAGGTCAGCAACATCTTCTCGGAAGCTTTCAAGCCGATCGGCAAGAAGCCGCCGTGGGCCGTAGAAATTACGGTTCTGATCGATCGCGCCGTCATGGCCAGCTATTCGGCAATGTACCAGCGTGGGCTGACCGGCATCCCGCTTTCCGAATTCACTCCGCATCTCGCAGAGTCCGGATTCGCAAGCTCCTGAGCCTCGGCCCCTGAACTTCGTTCCTTCATTTCATCGATATCATTCGGCCGGAGCCCCTGCGCTTCGGCCGTTCGATTTTTTATACCAGAACCAAATAAATAAGATCCCGTAGGTGACGAACATCCGTGTCGCACCGAACGATGGAACTGAGATCGCGGCAAAAGGCAGGCTCGCAAGAACGTGTGCGATCGAAATGATGTACCAGAGCAAAGCGTATGCCGGAAAACCGAGTATCGAAACATGCGAACCGAAGAGCATCCCGCCGACTCCTGCAATGAGCGAGAAGAACATCGCCCACGGCACCGGCAAGAGTGCGAGCAAATTGGCGGGCAATGCAACGAGGCTCAGCATTCCGTTCTGATACAAAAGGAGTGGCAATACCATGAGCTGTGTCGCGCAGGTCGATGCGAGGATCTCCCGCGCGCCAAAATGTTCCGGCACTTTTGAGAACCACCCGGTGAACGTCGGTGTGAACAAAATAAGACCGAGGGTCGCAAGCGCACTCAATTGGAAACTCGGGTCGAAACAAAGTGTCCACGGATTCCATACGACCATTACTACTGACACGAACGCGAGTACGCGTTCGCCGAAATACACGCGATGTGTCGCGCGAGCGAGAACGGCGATGAGCGCCATGAGCCCTGCGCGCACCGCACTCGAAGCACCGCCCGCCATGAACATAAAAAAGACGACCACGAAAGTACTGCCACCGAATTGCAACGTTCTCGGTGCCCCCTGCAAACATCGTGCGACCGCGTTGAGAACGACCGTGATGTTGTACCCGGAGAGCACGATCATGTGCACGAGCGAATCGCGCTGGAAGTCGTTCGTGAGGTCGGGTCCGACAGAACGTTTGTCCCCTACCGTAATGCCACCCGCAAGCGCGGCCTCCGGATCAGGCAGTACGAGATCGATGCCGCGCAAGAAATTCTCTTTGGTATCGATCGCGAAGGCTTTCAATGGCTCTCCTGAATTGCCGAAAATGGAATCGATCTGCGCATAGCGAAGCTGATACTCGATGCCTTGCGAGGCGAGGTACTGCGGATAATCGAATTCCCTATCCGTGCCCGTATCGAACGGCTCCGGCAATTCCAATGTCCCTTGCACCTGCACGCGGTCGCCGTACGCAACACGCGCATGTGCCGGCATTTGCGCGAGGACTCCCGCACTCACGGAAATTTTCGTATTACCAACGATAAGGTCGGAAGCGTCGACCGAAATGAGCGTCGCCGTATCGCGAGCATCCGGCTCTTGCGAGACAATTCCCTCGATCACAACGCTTTGGCCCAGATGTGCAGTGAGGTTCGGGTCGCCTGTCACGACAGCTGATTGCATGCGAACGATCCCCAGCGCGCACGAAAAAAGCGCGACCGCGATAATGATGTATGCGTATGCCTTCGTACGTTCAACGAACGCAAGAACAAGGACTAAAACTCCGAGCAACGCGAGCAATCCGACAAAATTCCACCCGATCGGCAAAAAAGAACGGGCAAAAACGCCCACCAAAAATCCAAAAACAACCGCCCAAAAAGCGCGTGACCCCATAGTCGTGAAATTGTATCAAAAGAAAATCCCCCGGAAGCCACAGCTTCCGGGGTTCGTTTGTCGCTCGTCGAGACGAGCAGTTTCAGGCGCGGACGAGCACGCGCGGAACGCGGCCACCGGTCCTGGTCGAGGGAGCCGGACCATCCTGGCCGTCGTGATCGTCGGAATCAGCGTCGATCGCATTTGCCGCAGCCGTGGTTGCATCTTCGATGATCGCGGCGACGGCTTCACGGGTCGCGTTCTGGCCCGGGGGGATCGAGACGACCGCGGCACGTTGACCCTCGCTGAGCAGCGTCACCAAGACGTGACTGCCGTCCGGGAAGCGCACGGCGTCATGATGCCGATCCTTGATGTGGGAGTCGACGGGGTCAAACACCCCGACGCAGTGATCGAGCGTTCTGTTCACGATCCCGCCCGTGATGTACCTGATCTTCTCGGTGAACACAAGCTTGGTTCCCGGCAGCATGCACACCGCCACCGTCGGATCCGCTGGCGACGCGAAGCCGCGGGTCGCAGTGCCGGAGAAGGTTGTGGTAATCAGGCTTTCACCAGCTTCGGCCGGGCGTGTTGCCACTGCATGAAGGCTATAGTCACACATCGTCAATCCTCCAGAAAGTTGGGTCTACGGAATGCCCGCTATTTCGCTAGCATGAAACGAACATTCCTACTTCTGACGATACTCTTTCGCTATTGAAACGCAAGTCCTTTACGCACCGGCTTCATCGATAGCTTCATTCACGAGCCGGTCAGCCTCTTTGTTCTGTGCGCGGGGAACGTAGAGGAATTTGTATGAGGGAAAATCCTTGAGGAGCTTGCGGACTTTCTCAGCTTGAAGTTTGAGGTTCGCTTCTTTTATTTTCCAATTGCCCGAAAGCTGCTCCACGACGAGCTGACTGTCCATGCGAACCTCCAACTCGCGCCCCGCCAAACCTTTTTCTTTGGCTTCCGCAAGCGCGAGTGCGACGGCTTCGTATTCAGCCCAATTGTTGGTCTGACGCTCGCCAAGATACTTCTTTAGTTCAAAAGTTTTGTCTCCGTTTATGAGAACGGCACCGGCTCCTGCAGGACCAGGATTCCCGCGGGCGCCGCCGTCTGTGTAGATGATGACTTTCGACACGTTATGCGATCACCGTCGCCCCGGAAGAATTCTTTGAACGGGCCTCGAGGGTTCGGTATGCGTGTACGTTGGCGAGTATCAGCACCGGATATGCGACGAGAAGCCCGACGCCGAGGCAGATCAATCCGAGGACCGCTATCAGCGCAGAGAAAATGCCAAGCAATAAGAGCTCCCACTTATAGCCGTAGGTGATACGTTTACTTTCCTTGAGCGCTTCTACCGGCCACATGTTCTTATCGATCGTCAGGTAAACCGCGAAACCGAACATGATGCCCCAGATGATGCCCGGGATCACGACGAGGACGAGGCCGACGAGGAATATGATGCCAAAAAGGATCGAAGTCCCGGTATATTTCCAGAACGGGCGCGGGTGCCAGAGATCAGTGAGCGAAACATGTTCGATATCGTCGTGCGCCTTGAGCGCGAACGAAAGGACACCCATGCTGATCCACATCTGGACGGCGAAACGAGCAAGAAGTGCGATGAAGGCCAAGACTCCTCCGTAGTTGATAACTACGTTAAGCAGGCTCTCAACGGCAAAGATAATGGCAAGATAAAGAAGTGTCGCCTCCATAAACAACCATGGGCGCTTTTTGAAGGTGTCCCACCCGAATCGGACACATGACCCCGCAGTGAATGTATTCATGCCACTATGCTAGCACGGCCTATGCGGGAAGCACGTCGACTATCCGCAGCGTAAGGCCTCCCCGGAACGCGTCGCGCTCCACGGTACCCAGCACATTTGCGAAGTTCCCCACTTGCGGCACATGGGAGAACTGATCAAGCCGTCTGAAAAAGTCAAACGCGCGCACCGGCGCCATACAATTGCCGTCGAGGATCAGCTCAATATGGTTCTGTTCCTTGCCAAATTTCTTTATGGCCGTCACCGTCGCGTGCTCCACGAGGAACACGGGCTTGGGATTTTCCATGCCAAAAGGAGCGAGACGTGAGATGTCTTTGAAAAGCGTGCGCGAAATTTCCGCGAGCGTGATGCGCGCGTCGTATTGCGGACCGTTCGGTGCGACCGTTGCGTTCGTGAGACCGAGGCTCGCCGTCGCGAGCGCGTTCTGCAGTTCATGCACGCGCTCGTGCGAAACGGAAAAGCCGCCGGAGCGCTCATGCCCGCCGAATTCCTCCACCGCGTCCTTCGCATTGGAGAAAAGTTCGACCACCGAAAAGGACCCGTCGGAGCGACAAGAGCCCTTGAGCCTTCCAAGCGCGTCTCGTCCCCACAAGCACACGACGCCGCCACGTTCCTCGACGACCGAGTTCGCTGCAAGCCCAAGAAGTGCCGGTTTCCATTCGGGATTTCCCAAGACGACAACTTGCTCTTCCAGTTGGAAACAGTCATGCGCGCGGCGTTTCGCTTCGCGCACGATCGCGCCCGCTGCTCCTTTGCGTTTTGTGTTGAGTGATTCGAGCTTCGCTGCGAGCACATCGGCTTCGGCCGCATCTTGCGTGATCAAAAGCTTGAGCGCGAGGTCCGGATCGTCCATGCGCGAGGCGGCGTTGATGCGCGGGGCAATGGAAAAACCGATATCATCCTCGGTGAGTTCCGCTTTTCGTATCCGCAACTTTGTGCAGAGCGCGGAAATGCCGACGCGCTGTGATTTGCGCAACACCTGCATGCCCCAGAAAACGAGCGCGCGATTTTCGCCGTTCAGCGGAACCATGTCGGCAACGGTCGCGATCGCGACAAGGTCGAGCAGCCACTTTTCCCAACCGTCCGGAATGTCGGCGAACTCCGGAAGGTTCCGCTTTTTGCCTTCGCGCAGAATTGCCTGTGCCAGTTTGAACGCCATAGCTGCTCCACACAATCCCCCAAAGAGATACGGCGCGAGCTTCGGGTTCAGTATGGCTATCGCCTTCGGCAATTCGCTCACGATCTCGTGGTGATCGGTGACGACGACGTCAACGCCTTTCTCTTTCGCATGCGCGACGGCATTCACGGCGGTCGTGCCGACGTCGACCGTGATGATGAGCTTGACGCCATTTGCAGCCAACGTGTCTATCGCTTCCAGATGGAATCCGTATCCTTCGCGGTCGCGATGCGGAAGATACACTTCGAAATTCTCATATCCGATCTTGTTGAAAAGATCTGAGAGCACTGCCGCGCCAGGAATGCCGTCGCAATCAAAGTCTGCATACACAGCGACGCGCTCGCCCTTTTCCATAGCCAACAGAAGCCGATCGACGGCAATATCCATGTCCTTCAGCAAAAAAGGATCGTGCGTGTGCAGATCGTAATCCGGATTCAAAAAAGCCTGTATTTCGTGATCATCTTGCATGCCGCGCTTCAGAAGGAGCGAACGAACCAGTTCAGAGAGAGCGGCTTCCATTGGAGGAATTGTAGCATTACAATGAACCGATGCCTGATTGCATTTTTTGCAAAATAGTTCGTGGCGAACTGCCTTCCTTCAAAGTCTATGAAGACGATAAGACCTTCGCCTTCCTCGATATCCATCCCGTGAGCACCGGACACGTACTTGTAATACCGAAAATCCATGCAGCGAATTTGTTCGAGATCTCAGCGGAGGGTTGGGCGCAAGTGCAGGAGACCGTGCGGAAAGTCTCTGTAGCGCTTGAGAAAGCAGTCGGAGCCGATGGCGTGAATATTATGATGAACAACCGCGAGCATGCGGGGCAAGTCGTCGACCACGCGCATGTGCATCTCATTCCTCGCTTCAAAGGCGACGGATTGAAATTGTGGCCGCACAAAGAATACAAGGAGGGTGAAGCGGCTGTGGTTGCAGAAACAATAAAAGCGGTTTTATAAAAAGCACTATTGGGCGATCACTTCTTGATAATCTCGAACAAGTACCCTTCAGTCATTGGATCGATATCTCTTGTGTGAGCCTCTACTTTCCCAAATGTCGGAGCCATAGCTCGTGCTGACATATTGCTGCTCACTCTTGGAGGCAAATCGAAGTAGGTATCCCCGCCCAGAGCAATAATCCACTCTTGGTTTTTGTTTTCTGGACTAGGAAAAACTATGGAGGGTCCCGATATACGATCATCGCGCCAACGTGTTTCCCCCACCGCAAACAGCTTTCCATCGGATTTTGAGAAAATACGAACGCGCAATCCCGGTGCGGGACCGGCCGCCGTCATCTGCTGGATTAAAGTCCTAGCGTCTATGAGCTTCGGCTCGCTTTTTTCGAGTCTTTTTCCTTCTATGTCCTTCATACTTTGAATACTAGCATGTAAAGAAAACGAGATGAGAAGTGTCCGCCGTAAGTCAGTTCAACGCCTCAAGACCTGGCAGCGTTCCCTGCAATAAATATTCCAGCATCGCGCCGCCACCAGTCGAGAGGAAGCCAAGAGATGATTCGTCCATGCCGCTTTGTTCGATCGCGGCTATGGTATCGCCGCCGCCGATCACCGCTTTAGCACCGCGCGATACGGCGTGCGTGATGAGTTCCGCGATCGCCTCGGTGTAGTGCGTGTAGCCGTCTTCGTAGAGGCCAGTCGGGCCGTTCCACAAAATGAAATTCGCCTGCTCTATATATGGCGCGATGAGCGCGACCGAGTCAGGCCCGATGTCCACGATCTTTTCGTCCGCTGCAACTTCTTCCGGCTTTTTTACTTTCGCCTGTTTGTCAGTTTGCTCGACCGTGACGTCAACCGGCGCGAGAAAGTGCGGATGTTCGAGGACGTCGGTCGTGGGTAATTCTTTCGACACGAGCGAGATGCCGACCGGAAGTCCGCGAGCTTTGAAAACGTCGTTGGCGAGTGCGCCGGTGAGGAAAAAGTGGTCGTAGGTCGCGAGAAGCGTTTTGACGAGCGGAGCTTTCGTCTCGAATTTCGCTCCGCCGAGTATCGCGAAGGATGGTGCTTGCGGCGTACGGGCAGCGCTCAACGCACTCACCTCGTCGCGCATCAAAAGTCCGCAGTAATGCGGGAGGAATTTCGGAATACCGACGATCGATGCGTGGGCGCGGTGCGCGGCGGCGAATGCATCGTCGACATACAAATCTCCGTATGCGGCGAGTTCTTTGGCGAAATCATCACCATTTTCGGTCTCGCGAGGATCGCGACGAAGGTTTTCGAGAAGCAATACCTCGCCGTCCGCCATTGCGCCGACGGCTGCTTGCGCCGCAGGTCCGAGAAGATCCGGTACGTACACGACTTTCCCGAATTGCTTGAGTGCTTCAGCGACTGGCGCGAGCGTTTCTTCCGGATCACGACCAATGTGCGAGAGCACGATGACTTTCGCTCCCGCTTTCACGAGAAGATCGATCGTCGCCCAACCTTTTTTGAGACGGAACACGTCGGATGCCTTGCCGCTGTTGTCGAGCGGAATGTTGAAGTCGGCTCGAACGATGACACGCTTCCCTTTTAGCTCACTTACGGGGACTTCGTCGATGCATTTCATGCCAGAGATCTGATGAGTGTGGTAAATCTTTCAGCGTCGGTCGACGCGCGGCCGACGAGAAGACCCTGCACGTCGCCTTCAACGAGCATTTCGCGCGCATTCGTTTCATCTATCGAGCCGCCGTAGAGGATCTTTGCCTTCATTCCCTTCTCGCCGTGCGATCCGACAAGTGATTTACGGATGAATATCGCCATCTCATGCATCTGTCGCGGTGACATGGCTTCGGTCGCACCGATCGCCCACACTGGCTCGTACGCGATAACGATCTTGCCCAGATTTCCCGGCACGACATCTTGCAATCCCGCGCGAAGTTGCTCTTTCACGAAGAGAAAATGTTCGCCGGAGCCTGAGCGTTTGTGTTCGCCAATGCAGAATATCGGTGCGAGCTTCGCTGCAAGCGCGGCGTTCACCTTCGCCCGCGTCTCTTCGTTTGTCTCGCCCATACCACGGCGCTCGGCGTGGCCGATGATGACGCCGGAGGCTTTGGAATCCTTCACCTGGATCATGGAAATTTCGCCCGTGTATGCGCCGTCTTTCTGAAAATGTGCGTTCTGTGCCGCGAAAGAGAGCTTTTTGCCTTTGTAATTCGTCGAAAGCTCCCGCAAGAATATCGAAGGCGGCGCAACGATGATGGAAACATTCTTTGCACTCTCGGCGGCCCTCCGCGTCGCCTCAAAAAGCCGTTTCGCCTCACGCATCGTTTGCGGATTCATCTTCCAATTCGCAACGACGATGGATCTCATCGCGAAATTGTATCATAGGCACTAGAACGATCTCCAAAACCAAACTGCCGCCGCTACGATCGCAACGAGCACGACAACAATGATCCATGGAAACGCCGCCGATGTGCTCGATGAGAACGCGATCGGGCTGACGCTGGAGGGCTGCGCTGTTATTTGTCCGGGCGTCAGGTTCTGATTCTGCTGTGAAAGCTGGGCGTTTTGGATGTCAGTCGGGCTTGCGGTGCGTTGCACGCTCTGCGAAACGGCCGGTTGCACGTCGGGCGGAAGCGGTTGGAGCGTGTTCTGAGGCGGCGCGAGTTTCATATCAGTTAGAATACCAGCTCAATTGTTGGTATCCGGAGGTCGAGAGCGGAAACGAAGGCGGCGGTGAATACATGAGATTGCTGTCGTACGTGTCGTTGGTCGTCGCATAGCCGGAGACGTCGTTGTTATTGTTGTCGACCCATGTCCACGTCCACTGGCCGTAGGTCATGATGGAACCGAGCACGTTAATGGTGTTTTTCACAGCAGCATCACTCTGGTAGTAGAGGAATTCCACGCTGCCGTTCTGTGCGATCATCGCCGCATCGATGGTGAGTGTTTGCGGTGCAGCGTACGTCACGATGACATTCTGCTGCGCCAAAAGCCCGAGAGAGTCCGCGCCATTCGTTGTCGCATACGTGATGTTGTTCGGAATGTATATGGTGGGCGCAGTGGACGAGTTGTACGGCAAGTTCGCCGCGACGACCATCGCTCGTCCGTTCACGACCCCTTCGACCCACACTTTGTCTTCGATGTAGAAAATGCCGTTCGAAGGAATATTTTCGGTGAAAAGAAGCGTACGATTCTTGTAATCAGTGCTCGTATTCACTGCGACGTCGTTCACGTCCCATCCGGTCGGCTCGGTCTGCAGGCTCGTCACTTTGTAAATGCTCACGGTGCCGTTCGAATTAAAGACCAACGAGTATCCGTCCGCGTTCGACGGCGAGAGGAAATAGGTGCCGCCGGTCTCGGCTTGTGCGGTGGATTGCAGCGTCGCAAGATTTGCGGTGAGCGATGAAAAGTCGACTGCCGGGACAGGATACTGCCAGAACGCTTGCACGCTCTTCGACGCGCCTCCCCACACGCCGTTCTCGGTCGTCGGGCACGGAGATCCTTGCGTGGCCGAGCATGTGTAGGTCGATTCTGCGGACATAACCGGTGCGTTGGTCGTGCCGTCGAAGCGCACGCCGTTGTTGGATTGCATCTGTCCACTCACATTCTCGTCGCTGCCGATCCATATTGGCGCGTTACTTAAGAATGAGTAAATCGCGAGCGATGGAACGCCGTATTTCGCCGTGACGGTGCGTGTGACTGAAGGATTGTCGGTCGTCCAGCCGGTCGATTGAATGGTCACGACGGTCGAACCGGTCGGAGGGGGTGTGATGGTGAGACTGTAGTAGCCGATGATCTGCTGCGTGGTCAGGTCCGTAAAGGCGTGCACGTAAGGACCAACTTTGCCAGTGCCATCCTGATAATCGGTCGGGAACAGTGCAAGGTGCCACTGATAATAATCGGCGCCTGACTCCGCGATCTGGAGTGCTTCTTCTCTATCTATGCGCGTTTTGGCGACGCTCAACTCTTTGGCAATCACGCCGAAGAATGGAATGAGTACGAGCGATACGATGGTTATGAGTAAAAGGACCAGAATCATTACTTCGCCGCGAGAAACAGTTTTTAGTTTAAGGTTTTTAGTTTTTAGTAAAAAGGATCGCCGTATTCCTTCTAAAAACTCTTGATTAAAAACTGAAAACTGTTCCTTCATATTAATTTCCAAGGTTCGTTTTTAGGTTCCGTATTGCGGCGCCCGTTGAAATGACAGAGGTAGTGGTCGCTCCGATGACTTCCTGCAATTGTACGGCGAGCGTTATGCCGACGTACGTGACCTGATTCACACTGACCGGCTGAGAAAGCGGAGACGAAGTTCCGGCGTACGTGCCATTGTAATAATAGAAAATGGTCGAGGTGCCGCTGCCGGAAACGTGCGGCAAAACCGTCGTTATCTGTTCGTTCGCCGTGTTGTACGTTGCGGGCGAGCCGCTCGGAATCGTTATGCCTTCATAGAGCGTTGAACTCGCCACAAAATATCGGATACGGTCGACCGTCGTCGAACCTGAACTCCCGAACGGTGAGAAGAAAATGATTTGCGTCGTCGAAGCCTGGTTCAAGGGATACGACCCGTCGTTGCCATATGCCGCGTCGCGGACCTGGTTGACGAACGTCGACGTTACGCCTTGCGCTTGATCGACCGCATTCAACGCGTTCGGGTTCGTGGTCGCATTCGAGAATATCGCCAGCAAAAGATTGGCTGTGATGACCATCACGAGCCCGAAAATAGCAATTGTCACGAGCATTTCGATCAGCGTAAAGCCCTCTCGGCTGTGGCGAGCGAAGTGCGGATATGCGCTTTTCGGCGCCCTGCGGAACGCAAGCGCCCTCACGCTCAGCCGCAGTTTTCGCCAAGGCGAAAACTGCGGCTGTAGCTGCGGGTTCGGTCCTCGGTCGCGAAAAGCGCATATCCGCACTTCGCCCCGTTCGTTCGTGGTATTCCCAGTCATATTATTCAGCCAACTGCACCTGCAGCGAGTTGTATCCGCTAATATTCACGCCGGTGATCGTCTGCGTTTGATAGCCGGGCGCGCTCACGACGATCTCGTAATTCGAACCCGATGAAAGTCCGGCGAACATCGCCTGCCCGGGGGACGCACAACCGGAAACGTAATTAATCGTAACGTTTGAAACGACCGGCGTCGTCGAGGTGCTCGTCGTCGTGAGGTACATCTGATACCGCAGGTAACGATTATTGCTCTGTGCTGCATTGATGGTCGTGCCGGGAGTCGTGTAGTACGTCGAAGCAGTGCCGTCGGGTCCGACAAAATTCCAGGTCAGGTCATCGTTATTGGTCGCGACCTGGAATTCCACAGATGTGGACGCGTTCTGCGATGTCGGATTCCAAAAAAGCGTCGTGTACGAACTCGATGCGGTGCCGGTATCGAACGATGACGATGTCAAAGTGCCGGACGGCGCGTACGAACCGGCGATCTGCTTAAGACGCACGCCGGTCGGCAATGTTTGCGTGTCGATATTTCCGTTGTCCGCATAATATTCCGTCGTGGTGGAAAAATCGTACTGCCCTGCACCGCCCGACCAGTTATTTTGATACAGAATACTGCCGGCGGTGAGCAGCGTTTGGTTGTACGAAGGCGACGTGCTCTCAAGTTGCACCGATGCGCCTTGGATCGGATTGCCGGTCGAAGAGTCTTTCACGATGACGAGCAAACTGTTGGCCGTCGAAGGACCAAGAACGAGCGTTGATTGCTGCGCGGTCCCTGGCAAAAGATCGATCTGCTGGATGGGCGAAGAGCCGTAGATCATGTAGGAGGACGTGGTGATCGAAGGCGTATATGTGTCCCACTCGATCGGGTTGAGCGCGACCTGCCCCGACGAATTGCTCGTGTAGCTATTGCTGAATTTGTACACGTTCGGAGACGTCCCTATCAATTTGGTGCCCTGCAACTGCACACCAACGCCGGAGAGCGCCTGGCAAGTCTGATTGACCGTGTTCACCGTGAGCGAGCTTTCCTGGTCGATCGCGAAACTGACTGCGGTTACCTGACCGCCCGCGATGGTCGCATTGGGTTTCACCGGATTTGGATTGGATTGCGAGCTCGCGTAGGTTTGATCGGTCGAATACCCGCTTTTGGTCGCGACGATGTGATACGAATTTGCGCTGTTCTGAAGTCCGACCTCGATCCAGTCGCCTTGCGAATTCGTTGTACGAGTGACGTTCAAGGAAGGCGACGTCGACGGGTCGGTGATCGTGAGCGTAGCGTCCGGTACCGGTTGCCCGTCCGCGTTGATGACCTGCAACGAAAGCGCGCCACCGCTCACACCGCCGATCCCGAGCGGGACGACATTGGTCTCGAACGGAACGACGAGCCCGTCGGTGGGATTCTGTATGTAGATCTTTACCTGTTTGTAATCTTCATCGCCCGAGTCGGTGGTGGAGGCCGCCGGATCGTTGACGTACGTAACGATGTAGTACAGCTGGTACTTCGTTCCATCGTAGGTGAGATTGAGCTCGTTGGGCTGGTCCGGCAGAACGCCGTGCGGGTTGCCACTCAGAGTTCCGACTTCCGAATACGGCAGGTTGCGTGCGATCTCGATGTATTGGTCAGCGAGCGCCGCGACGTCTTCCTTTTCGCGATATACCCGGAGCGCCTTCGTGGATGCCACTTCGAGGTTATACGCCGCAACGCCGAGCATCGTGAAGATGACCACCGCGATCATCGTCGTGATGAGGCTGAATCCGGCGCGAGGCGTAGCGCTACACATGCGTTAATTTCCGATCACGTTCGAAAGTGAGTAGATCGGCGTGATCATCGAGACCGCGAAGAAACCGACCGCCGCGCCGATGATGAGCATAAGGATCGGCTCGATGATCGTTGACATATCCCTCGTCGAGCTATCGACCTCGTCCTCGTAGAAAAGCGCGAGACGTTTCAACATTTCGGCAAGTTGTCCCGTTTCTTCGCCGACCGACATCATTTCCCCGACGAACGGCGGGTACAGATCCTCGCGACGGGTGAACGCGGCGGAAAGCGGTTCGCCCTGGCCGACCGACTTCTTCGCGTCCGCAACGACTTCCTGGAAATACGGGTTCTGCACGACCTCGAGCGTGATATCGAGCGAGCCGATGACATCAACGCCGGAGGAAAGGAGCGACGCGAGCGTGCGCGCGGTGCGCGCCGCGTTCGTTTCCCGTATCAAGGTACCGATGACGGGGACTTTGAGGAGCGCGTAACTGCTGACGCGCTTGCCGATCTTCGTCCGCAGGAAAAGAACTAGAGCAACGACGACGCTGATGAAAATAAGCGCCGCCAACACCGTATATGAGACCAGGAAATTGCTGGTTGCGATTATAAGCTGCGTCGATGCGGGCAGCGGCGCATTCATCTGCTTGAACGTCGCCGCAAGCGATGGGACCACATCGGTCATCATGAATACGCCGATGCCACCAATGGCACACAAAATGACGCCCGGATAAATGAGTGCGCCGCGGATCTTGCGTTTGAGCGTGTACGTGCGTTCCATCTGGTCGGCGATCGTCTGGAGCGCGTCTGAGAGATTGCCGCTTTCCTCGCCTGCGCGGACCATCGCGACGAATAAATGTGAAAAGACCTTCGGATATTTCGCGAGCGCGGCATGGAGCGTATCGCCTCGGCGCACGTCGCTCCCGACCTGTGAAAGAACGCTCGAAAGTTTCGGATTTTTCGTCTGCCGCTCAAGGATGGCGAGCGCACGCGCAAGCGAAAGCCCCGCGCTGAGCATCGCGCCCAAATTCCGCGCAGTGAGTATCCTGTCGTACTCTTTGACCGTCGAGAGCATGCTGTTCCAATACGCAAAGCTCAGGACGTTGCCGCTCTTGTCCTCGCCAACGGAAAGTATTTTCCCGCCCTCGCGCCTCACGACGCTATATAATTCGAAACGATCCGCCGCCTCGGCCACGCCCTTATAGACCTCGCCGCCAGTTTTCTCGGCGGTGTAGGTGAATCGTGTCACTCCATAAGTATATCGTGCAAAGCAAAACGAATGTCCGAAAAACGGGTCGGTTGTACATAAAATCGAAAGCCCGGTTCTCCCACCGGGCTTTCCAACTTCAGAGACCTCATTGGTCAGGAATGAACCGCCGATGACCGATCAAAACGAACACGGAAAATGCGAACAGGAGGATCCAATCGTAGATGTTGAAAGGTCTCAGCACTGAAGGCATCGTAGCTGCTCCCCAAATCGCAAGTTCAATTGCGAGCGTGAGAGAGAAGAGCAATACCACGAGAAAGACGATGATGACCCCGACTCCGCCGAAAATTGTTCGCACAAGTCCGAGGATCGTTCCCGCGAGGAAGAGCGTGAACAGCGCGAGAAAGATCGGCTGCAATTGCTCGTGTTCTGGTATGGGCGCCTTGAGCACTCCGAGGGAGATGAACAGAGCGGAAATCAATGCGCAGAGCATTCCTACGACGAACCAGATGGAGGTTAGAAAATCTCCACGCGTCTCAAGTACCGAAGGTACCTTGGTGCTATCCTCGTCCATGTATTCCTCCCAAGAACGAACGTCCCGCGGACGTTTCCGGACTTAGTTGTAGTACGAAGTATGTAACTGGTCAAAGCTACTCCGCGACCACACGAAGAACCTCTTCAATAGTAGTGATCCCCTGCGCTGCGCGGAAGATGCCGTCTTCGCTCATGGTGAGCATGCCTTCGGTCTTCGCCTGCTTCTCGATCTCGTCGCCGGTCGCATTCTTCATGACCAACTCCTTTATCGTTTGCGTCACGGGCAAAACTTCGTAGATGCCGACGCGGCCTTGGTAGCCGGAAGGCGCTTCGGTCGACTCTTTCGGCGAATAGAATGGGATCTTGTTCCACGTCGCGTCTTTGGCGACCGCTTTTTCTTCTTTGAGCGCGCGCAAGACGTTGCCCGCATCGACGACTTTTTCTAATTGGGTTTGTTCGTCACGCGTAAGGTCGTGCTTGTCCTTGTCGGCGGCGAGTTTGCGCACGAGGCGTTGGCCGATGATGACGCGAAGCGTGGAGACAAGAAGGAACGGTTCGACGCCCATGTCGAGCAAACGAGCGACGGCACCGGATGCTGAGTTCGTGTGAAGTGTAGAGAGCACGAGGTGGCCGGTGAGCGCGGCGTTGATGGCGAGCGATGCCGTTTCTTTGTCTCGGATCTCGCCGACCATGATGACGTCCGGGTCCTGACGCACGAGCGAGCGCAAGCCGTTTGCAAAAGTGAATCCGATCTCCGGCCGCACCTGCGTCTGATTGACACGTTTCATTTGGTATTCGATCGGATCCTCAATAGTTGAGATGTTCACGTCGGGCGTGTTCACGATATCAAGCAACGTGTAGAGCGTCGTTGATTTTCCGGCGCCGGTCGGGCCGGTCGTGAGTATCATGCCCGTCGTGCGGCGCATCGCTTCGTGCATGCGCTCCAAACCCGTACCGTGGAAGCCGATGGATTCGAGCGTGAATCCGGAGATCGCATCACGCAAAATACGCATGACGATCTTTTCTCCGTAATATGTGGGTAAGACCGAAACGCGGAACGAAAGTTTCTCGCCGCCCGACTCCGCGCCAAAACGTCCGTCTTGCGGCAGGCGGTGTTCGTCGAGTCTCATGTTGGAAAGGACCTTGATGCGCGCGGTGATCGCGGCAGCCGCGTGTTTCGGCAATTCCATCGCGTCATGCAAGATGCCGTCGATGCGGTAGCGAATGAGGAACGAATCCTCGAGCGGTTCCATGTGAATGTCCGAAGCATTCTGCGCGCTTGCGTGACGAAGCAGCGTGTCGACAATGCGGACCGCGGGCACGTCTTGCGCCATCGCTTTCAGGTCTTCGTCTTTAACTTCTGCTCCGGCAGCTTTCAATTTGAGCGCCTCTGTCTCGCGTTTAATGACGTCACCCAAGTTGTCCTTGAGCCCCTGCTGATACTGCTTGAGTGCAGTTTTGATCGAGGCTTCGTCGGTGAGACGCGGCAGAACTTTCAAGTGCGTTTTCTTCTTGATGAAGTCGATCGCGGCAAGGTCGTCGGTGTCGAGCATCGCAACTTCGAGTTCGTCGCCCTTGTGTGAGAACGCGATGATGTTGTTGCGCCTGGCGACCGGCTCCGGAATGAGCGAAAGCACATCGAACTTGATCTGCGTGCCGACGAGCGAGACGAATGGAATGCCGAGGATGTATGCGTACGTGCGGCGCAATTCGTCCCCGCCGATCTCGTTCTTCGCCGTGAGAATATCCCCGACCTGCTTTCCTGCTTCCTTTGCTTCCGCTTCCGCAGCGTCAAAATTCTTGGCGGAAACCAATCCCGCGTCGGCGAGGAAGGAACGGAGGTGGGTGTCGGAAATGTACATACATTCAGTATACCAACCTTTGACAACTGCATGAGCAGGAATAGAGTGTTTTGCAGGTTCGGTCACGATCATGGGGCCGAGATATTCAGGGAGATAGAATATGCTGCTAAAAAACAGCGAGACTGTGCATATACCGCCACCTGTCGAAACGTCGTTCGCCGCCCAAGAAGCGGCTATCAAATGGCTGAACGGTGACCTGCGCGTGAACGAGGCAGGCAAACGCGTATTGGTATTGACCTATGACGACTCAGGCTACCTGGGCGCGATCGAGGATACTGACCCCGATTTCGTCGTGAGATTCTGCTTCCAGGACCGGAGGCTGGTTCCAGCGAAGCTCGATAGGATCGAGCCTAGTGACGTTCGAGAAGGTGTCCGAGCGATCGGACAGGTGATCAGCGCGCTGGTCAAAAACGGGCAGGTGGTCCAGGTTGAGGCTCCCAGGCAGTATAGTGGCGCCGCCGTCCTGTACGGACTGCCTCACTAAAGAATATCGTCGACGCCAAATATTAAAATGCGCGACTTGCTTGAAACAAGCCGCGCATTTGACTTTTAGACCTATTCCACTATACTGCCCCTACTTCTTCCGGCCCTGGCCGGAATTTTTATTGAAAGTTAGCGGTTTACAACACAATCCATATGGCACTGTTCGACCTAAAATCCTTGAATTCAGCCCTCGACGAGCTCCAGACGGAGCGCGGTATTTCGCGCGATTCCGTAGTTGACGCTTTGGCGACCGCCCTTGCGGCCGCGTATCGCCGCGAATACGGCAAGCGCGGGCAGATCATTCGTGCGACCTTCAACCCGGAAACCGGCGATCTGGAATTCCGCCAAGCGAAGATCGTCGTCGACAACACGCTCGTACGCCAGGAAGGTGAGGAAGCGACCAGCGACGAAGACCACCGATCCCGTTTCAACCCCGAACAACACATCATGATCGAGGACGCCCGCCGCATTAAGCGTGACGCGCAGCTCGACGAAGAACTCTCGTTCCCGCTCGAATCGCAAGAGGATTTCGGCCGCATCGCCGCGCAAGCCGCGAAGCAGGTCATCATGCAAAAGGTCCGCGAAGCCGAGCGCGCCTCTATTATTGAGGAGTACGGCGAGCGCGAAGGCGAGATCGTCACCGGCCACGTGCAGCGTTTCGAGCGCGGCAACCTCTTCATCGACCTCGGTCGCGCGACCGCGATACTTCCCTACGACGAACAGATCCCGGGCGAGCGCTACCGCCAGGGCGAACGCGTTCGCGCGCTCCTTTTGCGCGTCGACGAAGGCGTACGCGGTACATTCATCCGCCTTTCGCGCTCACACCCGCGCTTTTTGACGAAACTTTTCGAGACCGAAGTCCCGGAAATGGCCAACGGTATCGTCGAGGTGAAAGGCATCGTCCGCGAACCGGGCAGCCGCGCTAAGATCGCCGTCTTTTCGCATGACGAGCACGTCGACCCGGTTGGCTCGCTCGTCGGTCAGCGCGGCGTGCGTGTCGCAGTCGTCACCTCCGAACTCGGCGGCGAGAAGATCGACGTCGTTGAATGGAGCGAGACGACTGGCGACTACGTCAAGGAATCCTTGAAGCCTGCGCAAGTCCTCTCAATAGAATTGAATGAGGAAGAAAACCGCGCGACCGTCATGGTCGCCGAGGACCAGCAATCGCTCGCGATCGGCCGCGGCGGACAGAACGTCCGTCTCGCTGCGCGCCTCACCGGCTGGAAGATCGACATCCGTTCGATGGGAGGCGAACAGATCGCCGGCACCGAGGAAGGCGGCGTCAAGAAAGAAGTGATGCCGACCGATGTCGAAGATATTTCTGAAAAGGAAAGTGCGTTCGACGAAACCAAAAAAGAAATGGGTGACGACAACGAAGCCGCCGACGGGGGCGAAATTAACGAAGATGCCCAGCCGCAGGACCGCGACATCAAAGATGAAAAAGTTGATGGGGAACAGGAGGGTGACACCAAGGACGGCGAAGTCGACGTAGACGAAAGCGCACGCACCAACACTGGTACCGAAGAGGAAACGGGTGAATAATTAGGGCATGGAAGTTCCTGTCCCGAACGGTCCTGAAAAAGTCACCTATAAAGGAAAGGTCATCGAAGTCATCGAGCGACCGATGAAGATCGGTGCAAAAGAAGTCACCTTCGAGCTTGCGCGTCGCGCTCCTGGGACTCGTCTCATCATTGAAACCCCTGATGAGAATATTTTACTTACCAAAGAATTTCGCTCTGAACTGAAAACTTACGACTATCGACTTCCAGGTGGAAAAGTCTTTGACTCACTCGAGGAGTACAACAAATTCTTAAACGGTAGCGGCGATATTCTGGCACAGGCGAGACTCGCAGCTTTGAAAGAAGCGCACGAAGAGGTCGGCGTCGATACAAAAAACGCCGAATTCTTTGCGATCTCCAAATGCGGTGCGACGGTGGAATGGGATCTGTATTATTTCGTCATCAAAGAGTTCTCACAACATTCGCAAGATCTTGAAGAGGGCGAAGACATCACGATCGTTCCGACATCCCGTGAAGAAGTCCGCATAATGTGCCTCGACGGACGCATCCAGGAAGATCGCAGCGCGGCGATCCTTCTGCGGTATCTCAACAAGTAGGTTGCGCCTCCCGCCTTTTGGTTTACACTTCTGCGATATGGCAAATATCGACCACAAGCCGAGCAAATACATGCTCAATCTGTTGCACGTGCTCCCTCCGTTCGCTGACGAAGAAAAAAAGATCGTCAACGTACTCATCGAAGTAACCGCAGGTTCCATCAATAAATACGAATTCATTACCGAATCCGGACAACTCAAGCTGGATCGAGTCGGCTATTCTTCTCTCTCGTATCCTTTCACGTACGGCGCGATCCCCCAGACGTGGGACCTCGACAACGACCCGCTCGACATCGAGATCGTGAACGTTACCGAACCGCTCGTCCCCGGATCGCTTGCGGAAGTGCGCATCATTGGCGCAATGAAGTTCGTTGACGGCGGCGAAGTGGACGACAAGATCATCGGCGTTCTGGCGGATGACAAGCGAGTCGACCACATCAAAACGGTCGCGGACCTCGGCGAATACTTCATTAAGGAAACCAAATACTACTGGGAGAACTACAAGGCGCTCAAAAAGCCGGGCACGGGTGTAGTCGGTGAATTCCTGGATGTTGCCGAAGCAGTCAAGATCATAAAAGAGAGCTCGAGTCGCTACGACACGGACTACAAACCAAAGCTCGACTAATCCCCTGCCTCCGAAGCGAAATACCGCTCTCGATGTGAGCGTATAATGGGTGTATGCCACCACCCTCCTTTGAACCGAGAGAATCGAAAGGATCGGGCGCGACGGTCGGGATCGTTATCATTTTATTCCTTATCGTCGCGGGCGCGATCTACTTTGCATATGCGAGACAAGAGCAAAAGGTCGACACAGTGCCGCTCATCACCGGAAATACGTCGACAACAAGCGCTCAATAATATACACTCGCGCGAATGAGTACTGCGACGAATGTAAAAGTTTCCCGCGACGACAAACGCTGGGAAGCGGAGATAACAGCTGAGATCCCGGCTGAGGCGCTTTCCAAATATCGAGACGAAGCTCTCAAAGAGATCCAACGCGACGCAAAGCTCGATGGATTCCGTCCGGGCAAAGCTCCGATCGAGCGCATCGTTCAGATCTACGGCGAGCCGACGATCCTGCGCCATGCGGCTGAGCACGCGATCCAGCACGAGTTGCCTGAGCTATTGGCTGAACAAAAATTACCGGTCGTCGAAACGCCGCGCGTCACGACCGACACACCGGAGATCGGCAAGCCGCTCAAATTCACCGCGCGCGCCGCGCTCGCACCTGAGATCAAGCTCGCCGATCACAAAAAGATCGCGTCCAAAATTACTGACAAAAAGGAGGACCTGACCGTTTCTGACGAGGAACACGCGCAGGCAATGGCGCATCTGCGCCGCGAACGTGCTCGCATCGACAAGATCGAGAGCGGCACCGATGCACAGAAAGCAGCAGAGGAGGTCAAAGCGCTCGCCGACGCCGACCTGCCTGCGCTCGACGACCAATTCGTGCAATCCTTGGGCTACGAAAGCGCCGAGAAATTTTCCGAAGCTTTGCGCACGAATATCAAGAACGAGAAAGAGCTGCAGGCCGCGCAAAAGCGCCGCGCCGCGATCCTCGACGAGCTCGTGAAGGAATCTACCATCCACTATCCCGCCCTTTTGCTCGACTACGAACTCGACGACATGGAAGCGCGCCTCGCCTCAGACCTTTCGCAAATGGGCCAGACGGTCGAGTCATTTCTCGCACAGCAAAAGAAAACCCGTGAGCAGATTCGCACCGAATGGACCGAGGCTGCCGACAAACGCGCCAAGATACGCCTCCTGCTCTCTGAGATCGGTCGCAAAGAAAATATCGAACCTTCCCAAGAGGAGCTTGAACACGAGATCGAGCACGCTAAGCAGCACTACCCGCAAGCTGAAGCCGAGACCCTGCGAGCGCACGTCGCTCATGCGATGAGGAACGAGATGGTCATGCGTTTCCTCGACGGCTCCCCTGCTCCCGAGCCGCATCACCACTAAACGTAACAGCTAGTGCATCGTCTCGCCTGAATTGAGTTCCGGCGCGATGTTATCGAGAAACCCGTCTAACGTTTTAGTGTCTGCGGGATTGACTTCTTGCACTTTAAAATCCTTATCGTCGTCCACCAGCGAAGCGAAGAGTGCAGAAGGGGTCACTTCGTCGTTGTTTGACATGGCCCATGCTCGCATGGCAGCACGCTCGAATTCCTTGTTGATCACAGGCAATGGAACTCCAGGTTTGTCCTTCATATAGCGACGGATGGCGAGACGAACAGCAAGGGCTTGTTGCAATCTCAGATCTGCTGGCCTGTTTTCTTCAAGCAATCGATGCGGTGTTTTCGGTTCTTTTGTATTTGATTCCTGTTGCTGCATTCCTTCCATACAGAAATGCTATCACGTTCATTGGCTTGCAAACGAGTTATGCATTTGCACCCGCCCTTCTCTTTCTGTACACTGGCTCGCATATGAATACCCCACGAGCACAAATGTTGGTCCCGATGGTCATCGAAAAGACGTCTCTCGGTGAGAGAGCGTACGACATTTATTCAAGACTTTTGAAAGAGCGCATCGTCTTCTTGGGCGGGGCGATCGACGGCGACGTTGCCAACCTCGTCGTGGCCCAGCTCCTCTTCTTGGCCTCAGAGGACCCGAAAAAAGACATTTCCTTCTACATCAACTCGCCGGGCGGCCACGTTTCGGCCGGCCTCGCTATTTTAGACACCATGAACCACATCCAGCCGGCGGTTTCGACCGTCTGCGTCGGCATGGCGGCTTCCATGGGTGCAGTCCTTCTTTCCGCTGGAGAAAAAGGCAAACGTTTCGCGCTCCCGAACGCCGAAATAATGATCCACCAGCCTTCCGGCGGCGCTGAAGGTATGGCGGCGGATATCGAAATTACGGCCAAGCAGATACTCAAGATCCGCGAGCGTCTCAACAAGATCCTGGCCAAAAATACGGGCCAAAAGCTCGAAAGGATAGAAAAGGACGTGGATCGAGACTTCTTCATGGACGCGGAAGAATCCGTCAAATACGGCATCATCGACAAAGTGCTCAAATAAATAGCGTTAGGCCACGAATTCTCCCCGTTGGCCATACCCTGGTGGCTAATTCTGCTCTTAGTGGTATACTCTAGTTTCACCATTACTTATGAATTCAAATTTTCATCCGCGCACCTTTGTAAACTCACCGAAAATCGTGAGAAACGTTGATTTTTATAGTCAATAAACCCAAGGTGCGTGGGGAAACCTACGCATATGTCAGTACTTGAAATCCTAATTCTCCTCGCCCTCGGCGCAGTCGTCGGAGGGACGATCGGCTATTTCGCCCGGTTCTTCATTTCCCTCGGCCAGAAAGGCTCGATGGAATTGCAGGTGCGCAAAATGATGCTCGATGCAGAAGAGCGCGCAAAAAAGATCGTCGAAGAAGCCGAACACCGCGGCCAGGAAAAAGTAGAGCAGCTCACCGCCGAATATAAGGAACGCGAACGCGATCTCAAAGGCACCGAAGACCGTTTGGTGCGCAAAGAAGAGATGATCGATTCCCGCCAGCTCAAAGTAGATGCGGATGAAGCGAACTTCGCGAAAAAGACCGAAGAAGTCGTCGCGACAAAAGCAAAAGTCGACGAATTGGTCCGCGCGCAACAGGAAAAATTGGAAAAAGTCGCCAATCTTTCTGCTGATGAGGCAAAGGCCCAGTTGATACAAACGATCGAAAAGCAGAACGAGAGCGACATTGAGAGTCGCATGCGCAAGCTCGAGATCTCCGGTAACGAAAAACTCGAAAGGCGTGCCAACGAAATTCTCACGACCGCCGTTCATCGCCTTGGCAATTCCGTCGTATCCGACATTTTGGCGACCACCATTACCCTTCCAAATGACGAGATCAAGGGCAAGATAATCGGCAAAGAAGGCCGTAATATAAGGCAATTTGAGCGCTCGACCGGCGTCGACGTCATCGTCGACGACACACCTGGCACGATCACGCTCTCTTCCTACGATCCCATCCGCCGCCAGATCGCCCGCATCGCGCTCGAGAATCTTATTCTCGACGGTCGCATTCAACCTGCAAAGATCGAAGAGGCTGTCCAAAAAGCTGAACAGGAGATCAACACCATTATCAAGAAAAAAGGTGCCGAAGCTGCCTACAACGCCAAAGTACAGAACGTCGATCCGAAATTGCTACAAATTCTCGGGCGGCTCTACTTCCGCACGAGCTACGGACAGAACGTCCTCGACCACTCCGTCGAGGTCGCACACTTGGCTGGCATGCTGGCCGAAGAACTCGGCGCAGACCCGGCCATCGCGCGAGCAGGAGCTCTCTTTCACGACATCGGCAAAGCGGTCGACCACGAAGTTCCGGGCACGCACGTCGAGATCGGTCGCAGGATCCTGCAAAAGTTCGGCGTTGACGAACGCGTGGTAAAGGCGATGCAGGCTCACCACGAGGAATACCCGTACGAAACTCCGGAGTCAATGATCGTACAGGTCGCTGACGCCATTTCCGGTGGCCGTCCTGGTGCTCGTCGCGACTCTGTCGAGAACTACATCAAGCGATTGGAAGATCTCGAAGCTATTGCCAACCAAGAAAAGGGCGTTGAAAAGAGCTACGCCATCGCAGCAGGACGTGAACTTCGCGTCATCGTGAAGCCTGAGAACCTGTCAGACCTTGAATGCCGCGAAGTCGCGCGTCGCATTGCTGACAGGATAGAAAAAGAACTTCAGTATCCGGGTGAGATAAAGATTTCGGTCATCCGCGAGACCCGTGTTATCGAATACGCAAGATAGGCCTTTGTTGAGCCATATTTTGGAAGACCTTTTTGAGGGCTTAAAAGCTGTGGATAGTGGATTTGTGCCATTTGACAGCCCTGAAATAGGGCTCAAAATGGTTGAATCGGTCGAAAACCCTTATATTTACTTACTAAATTTGCAAATTATATGGCAAATAAAATGGACCTCGTAGAGAAAGTCGCACAGACCATCGGCTCGACGAAAGCCGACGCGGAACGTGCGGTCGAGGCGATCATCATGATGATCACGGAAAAGCTCAAGAGCGGCGAAGAAGTTTCGGTCGCTGGCCTTGGTATCTTCGAGGCAAAGACACGCGCCGGTCGCATGGGCCGCAACCCGCGCACGGGCGCAAGCATTCAGATCAAGGCGATGAAAGTTCCGAAGTTCCGGGCTTCAAAGACCCTGAAAGACGCGATCAAATAAGTTTCTGATGTGTTTTCACGAAAAGGCCGCCAACTGGCGGTCTTTTCGTTTTGTGCGGGATGGGAGAATCGAACTCCCGACCTCAGTTTGGAAAACTGATGTTTTACCATTAAACTAATCCCGCTCTCAACGGACGCAGCGTAACAGATTTACGGATACTTTTCACCTCTCATCGAATCATATATGCTCGTCACATGATGCGGAGATCTCTCTTTGACCTTATTGTAGTGATCGTACTTTTGCTCGGCGGGGTCGTTTTCTTTTTCTATGTTGAACCGAACACATCCACGCCCGACGTTTCTCCTCAAAACGAACTTTCCGCCGCGGTCGTTTCACATGCAACATCTACACCGCCTACTCCACCGGTCGTTGCAACCAGTTCGGTGGCAACAACTTCTATCGAGGGACCACAACCCGTCCAAAAATCGCCCAGCGAAGCCCCTGCTCCAGCCTCTGCAACGACAAGTGATGAGATCGCTCGGGTACAAGACCCCTATTCCACCCCACCGGAGTCGTCTGACACGATAAATACAGATACTCGCGCCGCGCTCGTCAACATCCTTTGCGAACCAGAAGGACCCTCTTCTCTCGACCCGATCTCCGGTTCTGGCGTCATCATCGATCCGCGCGGCATCATTCTTACGAACGCCCACGTGGCTCAATACGTGCTGCTTTCGGAAAGTCCTCAAGTAGACCTCCAGTGCGTTGTCCGTACCGGCTCCCCTGCCACAGCAGCGTGGACGGCCACCGTTCTATATATTCCCTCGATCTGGGTGAACGAACACGCCAGTGAGATCCTTGAAGCACATCCTGAGGGTACTGGAGAACACGATTACGCACTCCTTTATATAACGGGGTCCGTAAACGGAACACCATTGCCCTCACAATTCCCCTATCTGCCCTTCGACACCCGTCCCGGGATCGGATTTCCTGGCGACGAAGTGCTAGTCGCTAGCTACCCCGCTGAACTTGTAGGAGGGATTGCAGCACAATATGACCTTTATGCGGATAGCTCGTTCACAACCATAAAGGAGCTACTCACCTTCGGCTCAGGAACACCGGATGTCGTGTCTCTCGGTGGCGTTATTGAAGCTCAAGAAGGATCCTCCGGCGGCGCCGTGGTGAACGAATGGGGACGGCTAATAGCGCTTATTGCAACCACAAGCAGCGGAACCACGACAGCTGACCGCGACTTGCGGGGCGTCGCCCTAAGCTACATCAATACGGATCTTCAAGCACAATCGGGTCAGAGTTTAAGCGCAATTTTGCAAGGTGACCCAACGACGGAAGTTCAAGATTTCTCTTCGACGGCCGCAAGCCTCATACAGCTTTATATCGAGCAGCTCTCGCCTCCTCAGCAATAATCAATCGGGCCGCTGGGAATTGAACCCAGTCTGCGTGCTCCCAAAGCACGTGTACTACCGGTATACGACGGCCCGTAGTGAGGAGCAAAATGAAAGCTAGCTTTCATTTTGTCCGAACGACCGGGACGAAAGCTTTGCTTACGGCCCGTCGTGTCGACCATAGTAGCACAGTTTATAAAGGACATAGGGATTCGAACGTTTGTCCTTTAGAAAAGTCTCTAGTAGACCTGCTCAAATAGCCTACAGCGCGCCAACCTTCTTTCAGTGTCCATGAAAACGCCGACAACGTCGATCTGATACTCTCTTGGGTCCTTGCTGGCATTCATATACATTTCCGCAGTTCTTGCGATCTTTCTCAACTTCCAAGGGTGTACCTGCTCCTCTGGACGATAATTGTTGTTTTCACGCGAAACGTCATGGAGGTACTGCCGAGTCACAGTTTTCACTTCGACAAATCTAACGACTCCGGCTTTCTCAGCGATTATATCGATCTCTCCCCAAGGCCTACGGAAATTATGCTCAATTACTTTGTACCCCTTCCGAACCAAGTATTCGGAAGCTATCTGTTCTCCAACGCGCCCAACCTCCGCACGACGTGCGTCCTTTGACCCCATACGCCATGAATTATACCAAGTCTTTCACGCGAAACCTCTTGAACGTTTCGTGTGAAAACAATAGCAATGTTTCTAAGAAACATCTTCTGGAGACCTTAAATGCTTAAAGGACGCGGTATATATCGTGTCCTTTATCCACATATCCCCTTAGTTATCCACAGTTTAAGCGCTATTTTTCTTATAGAGGACACTATCTTCATAACTCATGGACGCAGATTATATGGCTTGTCCTATAGATATTTTCGCGTATTGGATAGCATTGGAACACGATTTTGGTCTTGACGTTAATAGACCGTTCATACTACGGTTCGCGCATGATCCTCAGATCTGCTTCGAGCAGGGTTTTCGCACCGCTGGCTATTGCGATTGCGTTCGTTTTCTTTGTTGCGATCTCTCCAGTACACGTAGCTGCACAGACGGTTTACAGCAATTCGGTCCAGACAAAGGAACTCCTCCCTCCTGGGCAAAATACTTGCCCGTCTGTCGCCGTAACCGACATTGAACCCCACGTCTATGGCGGGGTACTTGAATCATTCGATGTGACCATTTCCGACACCTCCAATACCTATGTTGGTATCCTTGGGCAAGTAGGGAACACATCGATCCCGCTTAATTACATTACCCGCTGGGCGGGCTCGCCGAACGGTTTGCGCATACACGTCGATACGCCGGACATGACGGTCGGTAGCGGGCTTCCTGTCAGCCTGACGCTCCTCGCCTCACCTCCCGGGGCTCCTACCTGCGTTACGAGCGTTTCATTCAACGTGAGCGGTTCAGGCATCGCTGCACCTTACAGTGCCCCTGCAACCACACAGGCGCCTCTTGGCTCTGTCCAAAACCCCATCACTGTACCGACTCAGACAGTGACAGCCCCTTCGGGCCAAGCGACAGCTTTAAGCGGAGGTACGACGCAGACGCATACAGCAACTTCAAGCATGCAAAGCGGGTCAAGTACTCTCGGCAGCAGCGTAGCGGTCACGTCGGCAGCGAATGAGAGACTGGTCGGCTCGGTCTGCGGTGGCAGCAACGCGTATCGTCTGTGGTTCATCCTTCTCATAATTTACATACTCATCGTTGGGATAGTTGTGTTCACGGAACCCTGGTTCCTCGAAGATTCCGTGATCGGTTCGACCGCGGCGATCTTGATCCCTCTCATCTTGCTGCTCGCGTTCTGGTACTTCTCAGCAGAATGTCGAGCGGCTTCGTGGATACCCGTACTTGCTTGTGTAATAGCGATCATCGGACTTTTCCTTGCGTTCAGAGAATACGAGACAATGCCCCTTTTGGCGGCACCCTCGGAACAATAACAATGAGGAATGGCGGCGCATTGCTCGCTGCGTCAGGCGAGTTATAATCGGGCGCGTTGCGGATATGGCTTCGGTGGATGACACCCTAGTTCGCGTTCGCAGCTCCAGAGAGGTTTTGTTGTAAGTCTATATTGCGGATATGGTTTAGTGGTAGAACGCCACCTTGCCAAGGTGGAGATCGGGGTTCGATTCCCCGTATCCGCATAGTTGAATGAGTCGTACTTGTTTTCGAGATCAGTTCTCACGCACAACTGCGTCGGTGAGATCGAGCGCGCGTCGGACCGCTTGCACGTCGTGCACTCGTAGGATGTCCGCGCCACGTTCCGCGCAGAGAACCGCTGCCGCAAGCGTTCCTTCGACACGCTCGGAAGGGGGAAGGTCAAGTGTGTATCCAACGAATGATTTGCGCGATATTCCAGCCAAGATCGGATATCCAAGGGTTTTCAGCTCGTCGATACGTCGGACCAGTTCGAGGTTCTGTTCTACTGTTTTGCCAAAGCCGAATCCCGGGTCAAGGATAATATTCTTGGGTGAAACGCCGTGAGCTTGCGCAGCTTCGGCAAGCGAGCGCAATTCGCGGCTCACTTCGTCGACAATATCTTTTGAATCGGCGCCCACGAATCTGCTGCCGAGCTGTGCATCTTGATACACTTGTTGGCCGGCGGTTGAGTTGTGCATGAGAACGATAGGGGCCCTGAGCTCAGCTGCGACCGAATACATCGCCGCATCTTTCGTACCACCCCAGACATCGTTGATGCAGTGTGCTCCGGCAGCGATCGCCTCGCGGGCAACGTTCGCTTTGTAGGTGTCTACGGAAATGGGAATTTGAAGCATCTGCGACAACGCACGTACAACGGGAATGACGCGCCTCAATTCCTCAGCTTCAGAAACGGGCTCGCTGCCCGGTCTGGTCGACTCGCCGCCCACATCGAGAATATGTGCGCCTTCTGAAACGAACCGCTGCGCTTGCGCGACCGCAGCTTGTACGAAATTTTTTTCAACAAATACCCCGTCGCCGGAAAACGAATCCGGCGTTACGTTGAGTATCCCCATGACATAGGTGCGCTCTCCCCATGAAAACTCAGTGTTCCCAATTTGGGTTTTCTTCATATCGAGTATTCGGTCCGTTGAATAAGATTTTCTTCCCTTGCGCATTTGGCAAGAAGTTCGCGCACGGGAACTCGGAGTACCGGGTGCAACAGTTCGGGGTCGATATCGCAAAGGGGAGCGAGCACGAACGCGCGTTCGTGCATACGCGGGTGCGGGAGCATGAGTTCGGGAGAGTCGATGCGAAGATCATCATAGAGAAGAAGGTCGAGGTCCAGCGTACGTGGAGCGTTCTTTGCTTCGCGCGCGCGACCGTTCTCTTTTTCGATCGCGAGGCAGATCGAAAGGACTTTTTGCGGAGAAAGTTCGGTTTCTGCGGCGAGCGCTGCGTTCAAGAATCTGTCCTGTGCAGCAGTACCGATCGGCTCCGTGTCATAGACTGCCGAGGTCGCGATAATATTCATGTACTGCCCAAGAGCGTCTTTTCCTTTGCGCAAAAAGGCAAGCCGGTCGCCGATATTGGAGCCAAGAGCGATATAGATCGTACTCATAACAAGCCTTTTAGGCGCGCAAAAAGCGGCTTAAATAGGTCGTCAGTAAGCTTGATCTTCAATTCGTTGCGGTTGATGCGCTCGCAAAATTCAACCTCCACATCTTGGATAACGGCGAGCGGCCGCCGCTCGGCTCCTTCTCCCATCTCAAAAACCGCGGCTGTTGCGAGCGAATCCGCGACGTCGACCCGCGTTATTTTGAGCGGCCGATCGAACAGGTCCTGCTTGCCACGGTAATCCTTTACGCCGTGAAATCCCGCATATCCGAGGGCAACGCCTACTACACCGGCTCGCAATGGCAGCACGCGACTGTCCGTGATAATGACTCCCAGTCGCTTGAGCCGGTAGTGCTTTTTGAGCGCGCGGCGGATACGCGCAGCCTGCGTGAAACTATCTTTCGGCAACAAAATTAGACGGCCCTGGGCATTCGACTCGTCGACACCGGCAGAGGGGAGTACGACGCCATCCTTTATGGTGAGCCACGCATGCTTGGTCTTGATAGCGAATTCGCTCTCGGAACGAATAATGCGAGTCTTTTCTTTGTCAGAAGCGATATCCGTTACACGACCCTCCGCGAGCGCTACGATCTTCGAGGTAACGACCACGATAGAGCCTTCCTTGATGCGCGACACGTGTTCAACGATGAACTGGACCAAGGGCTCTTTCTCGTGAAACAACCTGGTACGGATGGCGCGCACGTTCATAGCGAAAACGGCTGGCGGCGCGTTATGGAAACACCGGGTACAGAGTCCTCGAACCGATGCGGCTTTCGGATGGTGATCGTGGCTTCAACAATGCGTGCATCCCCGAGGACTTCTGCGGCGATCAGCGAAGCGAGATGCTCGAGCAAGTTGCATGGTGCTCCGGCAAACACACGCTTCGCGACGTCACGCAATTGTCCGTAATCAACGGTGTCCCTTAACTTGTCACTGACACCCGACACAGAAGCGTCGAATGCGATCGAAATATCGACGAGAAAGTCTTGCGGCTCCGTACGTTCAACTGGAGTATCTCCATGTATCGCTCGTATCAAAAGCCCTTCGACGAAGATCCGGTCAGACATGCGCGAAACTATACGCGAGCTATCGGGCGATTCCAAACGGAATCACAGCGGGCACGAATTGACATGTCCGACCCACGACCGTAGCATCCTGTGACACGCGGCTAATAGCAGCATATGAAAAAACCCTCCTATTCCGGCCCCCTCATGGGCAAGATCTTCCGTAAGGTCGCGCCGAAGATCGGTGCGAAGGTGGTCATCGAACCTGTGTGGGATACCGTCGGCCAGATCATCTATCGAAGCGGCCGGAAGCGCTATTTCCGTTATTCGAGCCTCGACCTCAATACGCTCGGCGCCTCAGAAGTGGCGAAAGATAAGGATTACGCCAACTTTTTTATGGAACGCATGGGGTATCCGATTATCCCCGGACGGACATTCTTTTCTGCGACGTGGGCAAAAGCTATCGACTCGCGACGAGACATACATGCCGCTTATACGTACGCGAAGTCGATCGGATTTCCTGTTATCGTAAAACCCAACAGCGGCAGCCAGGGTAAAGGAGTCGCGCTCGTTCACACGCGCAAAGAATTCTACGACGCGATGCGTCACGTTTTTGAGTTCGATCGCGTCGCGCTCGTACAAACTCCCGTGACCGGTAAGGATTACCGCATCGTCGTGCTCGACAACAAGGTCATCTCCGCGTACGAACGCATTCCTTTGAGCATCGTGGGAGACGGCAGATCCAACGTCCGAACGTTGCTCAAAAAGAAACAGCGAGCCTTCGTCGGGAGCAGTCGTGATACGCGACTTCGTATCGAAGATGCTCGCATCAAAACGAAGCTCAAGCGGCAGCGTTTGACACTGAGCTCGGTACTTGCCCGCGGACAGCGCGTATTCCTCCTCGATAACGCGAACCTTTCAACGGGTGGAGACGCGGTGGATGTGACCGATGTCATGCATCCGAAATTCCGAAAGCTGGCCGTGAAATTGACGCGGGACATGGGACTTCGGCTGTGTGGCGTAGATCTCATCATCGATAGCGACATCGAAAAAGCGCCCAGGACGTATTGGGTGGTCGAGATCAACTCGGCGCCTGGGCTTGATCATTACGTGAAGACCGGGAAGGCCCAGAAGAAGATCGTCGAGGACATGTACCTGCAAGTGCTGAGGCACATGGAGCAACCTTAAAGGAAGCCGCACGCGAACACTGCGTGCGGCACCTTGTTTTCAATACAAGAATATGTGTCAGCATCTTTCAACAGAACAAAAGGTCGTTGTGTTATCATGGCTCGATGCTGAAGGAATTACAGGATATCGGACTGTCAGAGAAGGAAAGCCGGGTGTACTTAGCGGCGCTTGAACTCGGCCGCACCACCGCTGAAAAGCTCGCCAAACACGCCAAGGTCAATCGTTCCACGACCTATGTGCAGCTTGAATCGTTGATGGCGAAAGGGCTCATGAGCACCTACGAAGAGGAGAAAAAAACCTATTTCGCGCCGGAATCGCCGGAACTTTTGCGTCGGCTGTTGTCCAAACAGAAAGACGAACTTCAAAGCAAAGAACGGGACCTGGGTTCTGTTTTGCCCGCACTCCTACAACAATATGAAGGTGCTGGCGAGAGACCCGTAGTGCGATTTTTCCCGGGTAAGGAGGGCATCAGGAACGTGCGGGAGGAAATACTGACCGCCAAGAATAAGCAGATCTATGTCATTTTCTCTTCGGACGACATGTCAAAGATCTTTCCGGAGGCCGAATTAAATGCCTATACTGAGCGACGCAACGCACTCAAGATACAAACAAAAGCGATCTATACGCATGAGTCTTATTTCAACGAACGGGTAATATTGAGCGAGTTGAGCGAACGACGCTTTGTATCAAATTTGCCGCTCACCATCGATATACGGATTTTTGACGAAAAAACCGCGATTTTCTCGCTCAAAGGAGCTCCGTATGCAATGGTGATCGAGGGCGTACAGATGGCTACTAGTATGAAACTTCTTTTTGATTTTCTTTGGAGTCACGCAGATCGATCTCGCCGTAAAGGAGAAAAATAAAGAGGGGGCCCGACTGCATAGCAGGAGCCCCCGATTCCTTACACCTCAATCGTCGGTGAAACTTGGTACTTGGAGTTCCAATAGTGTCCGCGTGCGCGGATACTCAGGAACGGCGCCGACGATAGGCGCTAATCGTCGCTTCGAGGCGGACCCCACTTGATGTCGTCGCTCAGGGTTTGCGGCTCGAAGTGATTGAGAATGTTCATGTCACGCTCCTTGCGTTTTCATGACTAAGCCTATTCGGAGACATCCCCGCGGGGACTTTTCATCCCGCAACTTAGAGTCTCTCTGACTCCAAGATATGGATACTTTATCATGGTCAATCTTTATTGACAATGCCTTATGTGCATAAGTTACCTTATGTCATAAGATACAGAATCCTAATATGTCAAATATGGCTCTATATAGAGCCAAAATCTACTTATCCACAATATATCTGTCAGCGCACATTGACAGTATTATACGAGGGGATATATTGCTTATGTTTATGGAAAATAACAAAGAACAACCGCCTCCGTAGGGTTTACCAGCTAATCATTATTAGTAAAGAAAACGAGCATGAACAAAAATAATCACGGGCCGCCGAACTGAGAGAAGTAAAGCTGAAGATACCGGGGTAGCTCAGCCGGAAGAGCATCAAGTTCGGAACTTGACCGCGGAGGTTCGAAGCCTCCCCCCGGAACCAAAAGAGAAAGATCGCTCAGGCGGTCTTTTTCGCTTTTGCTCCCGCCAGGATTCGAACCTGGAACGACAGTTCCGAAGACTGTTGTGATATCCATTTCACCACGGGAGCCCGTCTACCGATAGGCAGGCTTCGCGTCTATAATGCACTACAATACGTCCTATGGAAACCGCTAAGCTCCAAGTCCCCGAAGAGATCACCGAGCTGTGCGGGGAATTGCGGAAGGCGGGTTTTGAGGCCTACCTTGTCGGCGGATGCGTACGAGACCTTCTTATCGAGCGAGAGCCGAAGGATTGGGACATTACGACCAATGCAAAACCGCAACAGATACAAGGCATTTTCCCGGAAACATTTTACGAGAACGATTACGGAACGGTCGGTGTGGTAACTCAGTCTGAAAATCCACGCATCAAAGTTGTCGAAATAACGCCGTATCGTATAGAAGGTAAATATTCTAATGCACGTCACCCCGACGATGTTAGTTTCAGCGACAAGCTCGAAGACGACTTGGAACGACGCGACTTCACTATCAACGCGATAGCCTACGATCCAGCGACGCAAGAGCTTGTCGACAGGCATCATGGCCTCGAGGACCTTAAACGAAAGATGATCGTCACCGTAGGCGATCCGAATGAGCGTTTTGCCGAAGACGCACTTCGCATGTTGCGTGCGGTGCGCATTTCCGCTGAACTCGACTTCAGTATCGACGCAGCAACGGCGCAAGGCATCGCGCAGAACGCGCAGAAGCTCGCTGAAATATCGCGCGAACGCGTTCGCGACGAACTCATTCGTATTCTCATGAGCCCGCGACCGTTGCAGGCGCTTTTTATTGCTCAAAAGCTCGGTATTTTGAAGTACGTCATACCGGAGCTCGAAGAAGGCATCGGCTGTGCACAGAATCAGGCTCATTCGTTCGATGTGTTCGAGCACCTTCTGCGATCATTACAGCATGCGGCCGACAAAGACTGGTCGCTCGACGTGCGACTTGCCGCTCTTCTGCATGACGTGGGCAAGCCGGCGACGCGAGAATGGTCCGATGATAAAGGGGATTGGACGTTCTACGGCCACGACGTGGTCTCGGCAAAAATGGCAAAGAAGATACTTTCCGACTTGAAGTTCCCGAAAGAGACCGTCGAAAGAGTTTCGATGCTCGTGCGCTCGCATATGTTCTTCTCGGACCCTGATGTGATAACACTTTCGGCCGTGCGTCGGCTCATTGCGCGTGTCGGGCAGGAAAATATTACCGACCTGGTCAACCTGCGTGTGTGTGACCGCATCGGCACCGGCAGGCCCAAGGAGCATCCGTTCCGCCTGCGCAAATACATGTCGATGATCGACGAGGCACTGCGAGACCCGGTTTCGGTCGGCATGCTCAAAATAAACGGCTCAAAACTTGTAGAAATGGGAGAAAAACCTTCCCCTCGAGTTGGTTGGATATTGCACGCGCTGCTCGAGGAAGTGCTCGATGACCCGAAAAAGAATACGGAAGAATATCTGGAAAAGCGGGCAACTGAACTCATGCAACTTTCCGAAAAAGAATTGAAAGAGCTCGGTGAGGCGGGCAAGGATCGCAGGGAAGCTGAGGACAAGGCCGCGGTCGCCGATCTACGCAAGAAGCACCACGTGTCCTAAATAAAGTAAAAGCCGCCCTGACCTGGCGACGGATTTTTTCTCTTTTCAATCTGTCGCCGTCGTCAAGACGGCTTTTGTTTCGCTCTCAGTGTCCCTTAAAGAACGCGAGATACAAAATGGCAAAGTACTTTAGAATCCAATCAAGAGAGAACGGAGGTTCTCCTCGTAACAAGTTTGTATTTGTAAGTACAATTGTCTGGTTATGTATCCCGTTTGTTAAGAACAAACGAGAGCTGATAAAGATCGTCCAATAAGGAGTCTATAGGCTTATAGGACAATGTAAAGGACACAGGTGGGGATATCTTGTCCATTAGAAAACCCTGTCTTTAAGCTATAAATCGAGCTCCAGTAAGATAGGGCAGTGGTCTGACCCCATGACGTCCGGCAATATGATCGAGCGTTTTACGTGGGGAAGTAGTTTCTTTGAGACAAAGAAATAGTCTATACGCCAACCGACGTTACGGGCCCTTGCGTTGCTGAAATGACTCCACCAGGTGTAATGGCCTTTGCCTTTGGTGAAATACCTGAATGTGTCAACGAACCCTGCAGCGATAATCTTGTCGATGCCTTCACGCTCCTCCTTGGTGAAACCATGCTCTCCTTCATTTGCCGCCGGGTTCGCCAAGTCGTCAGGAGTGTGCGCGACATTGAGATCACCACAAAAAATGACCGGCTTTTCTTTCTCTAGCTCCTTGCAATACGCCAAGAAAGCCGGGTCCCAGATCTTATGACGAAGGGACAGCCTTCCAAGATCGGGCTTTGAGTTGGGCGTATAGACATTCACCAGGTAAAAAAGCTCAGATTCTAGGGCTAATACGCGACCCTCCGCATTTGGGTTGCCATACGCATCGGGTACCAAGCCGTATTTCTTGGCTATATTGCTAGGAAATTCGAACGCCACCGACTCAGCCGGCTCGCGGGCGAAAATTGCCGTTCCGGCATAACCCTTTTTGCTCGTGGAAGAGTTCCAATACTCCTCATAGTCGGGGAGTTCGACTTCGGATTGGTGTTGCTCGGCTTTGGTCTCCTGCAAACACACATAATCCGGCTTCTGTTTCTCAATAAGGGAGTCGAGCGTGCCCTTCTTGTGCACCGCGCGAATGCCGTTCACATTCCAGGAAATAAGTTTCATGTGCTTACGATATCACGAAGCTTACTTTCGTATGAAACAGTGGCTACCGGCGTTTTCCGTGGAACGCCTTGTGTACTTCGCGCAGGTGCTTGTCGGTGACGTGCGTGTAGACCTGTGTGGTCGCGATGTTGGCGTGTCCCAAGAGCGCTTGGACGGAACGCAGATCCGCACCGTTTTCAAGGAGATCGGTCGCGAATGAGTGACGGATGACATGCGGGGTCACCTTTCGCGTGATGCCGGCTTTCGTCGCATAGTGTTTCACCATGAGTTCCACCCCGCGCGGGGAGATGCGATGCGCGTCCATACCTTTTGCGAAGCCTTTGCCGTATGAAACGAACAGCGCCTCGCCCATATCGCCACGCTTCTTGAGATATTCGGCGATCGCCTTTTTCGCGTCAGGAGAAAGAAATACGACTCGCACTTTGTCGCCCTTGCCGCGAATGGAAAACTCATCGCGGGTTAGGTCGATGTCGGAATTGAGCGAACAAAGTTCGGAAACGCGTAGGCCGGTCGAGAAAAATAATTCGAGGATCGCGCGATCGCGCAGCGCCTGCAAAGAATCTCCTGACGGCGCTTTCAATAATCTGTCGAGTTCGCTCGCGGTCATGAGATCAAGATCGCGGCCGGATGTTTTCGCGAGTTCTATCCGCTCGGGGTTCAAAGATTCGATATCTCGCTTACGAAGAAATTTCAAGAATGCACGTAGCGCGATCAGGTGATAGTTCTGCGTATTGCGTTTCATTGAGCCCGAAACTCCCGCAGAGCGGTTCAAATTGATGCGGAACTCGCGGACCATCTGTTCCGTAATTTGAGAAGGCTTGGAAACTTTTGCGTAGGCAAAAAAACGATTGAGATAGCGATCATAATTCTCGACCGTCTTTACGCTTCGTCCTTTTTCGATCTCGATATATTCGAGGAACTGTGTTTTGAGTGCTTTCAGGTCATCAGCCATCTTCTCTCTATTGTATCAAATATTGTGCGAAGCTCCCTGACATGCCCCTGCCACGGACACTATTTTCTTAGTTCAGGCAGACGTCTATGCCCGATAGGTTACAGACAGCTTTTCCGAATCCCAAAAAGTTCGTAACAATTGGAGGAACCGCGGGAGGAACTGTTCTGGTGAGAGTTTTCAAAAGACCGACCATTTGCTGTGGAGTAAATTCCGATACCGGACCGTTATACTCTATTTGTAAGTACTTGTTGCCGTCCGGCCAAAAAAGTTCATAGCCCTGACTTTCTCCTGCAGGGCTAAATCCTTGGTATACCGTGCCTGGGGTATCATTAAAAGTAAACGTGTAAGCTACCTTCCCCTGCTGTCGAACAACACTTTCCGCTGCGTCATAGAATTGTTTGTCAGTGGTTTCACCAAACCGTAGATCTGAGTTCGGATTAGAAGAGTCGTAGTTTTCAATATCGTAACTATTTGCCATAAAAGAACGCATTTCGACACTTGAGAACGGCGGCGGAAAAGATTCTGCCGAGGGAATCAAAAATCCATCCGAGGGAGCTCGTTCTAAAGATATGTACTGAGTAACCATGTATGCGGAGGCCGAGCCAACAACAGCAATAGTAACGATGGATATGATGATTGATGCTACATACCTTTCTCTAAAGTAGGCAAAAAAACTGAGCAGCCACGGCACCATGTAGAGCCCCTCGAGAAGAATGATAGGCAGAAGGCCAAATATCGCCATGAACGGCACCGGTATAAGGAACGGTACAGAAACAACACCGGACAGTAATGTTAAAAGACCGGCTACGCGTTTTATCAAAGAAGACTCTGCACTTGCTCCCTGCGACCCCATAAATTATTTTAAGTCTAGCATAAGGGGCATAGTGAAAACGACTTATTTCAAGTATTTTTTCTTTTTCAACTTATCCGGCAAATAAGATTCTTTGTCGTAGAGTTTGTAACCTTTGTGATACCCGAGCTCTTTCATTAATTTGGTCGGGGCGTTGCGGACTTTCATTGGGATAGGGAGGTTGCCGGACTCTTGCACGTCCGCGAGCGCTTCAAAATACGCGTCGTATGAGGCGCGGCTTTTCTTGCAGGTCGCGAGGTATGCGGCGCCGTGCGCGAGGTTGATCTGTGCTTCGGGGTAGCCGATCGTTTCGCATGCGCGAAAGACCGCGTTGGCGACGACGAGCGCGGTCGGAACTGCGAGACCTATATCTTCACTCGCGAAAATGACCATACGCCGTGCGATGAAAAGCGGGTCTTCGCCGGCATCGACCATTCGCGCGAGATAATAAAGTGCGGCGTCAGGTTGCGATGCTCGCATGCTTTTAATGAACGCGGAGATGGTGTTGTAATGTTCTTCGCCTTTTTTGTCGTAGCGCAAATGTTTCGATTGAACGGCCTCTTTGAGCGTCTCGATCGTTATTTTTTCGTATAACTTTTCCGCCGTTTCAAGTGCGGTCAGTGCCTGTCGCGCATCACCGCCGGAAAATTGTATGAGCCAGTCGCGCGCGTCTTTCGGGACTTTGAGTTTTGTCCGCGCGATGACCTTCTCCATTTCTTTTTCGGACAATTCGTTCAACACAAAAACGCGGCAACGCGAAAGCAACGGGGAGATGATCTCGAAACTCGGGTTCTCGGTGGTCGCGCCGATGAGCGTGATGTCGCCGCGTTCGACGAACGGCAATAAATAATCCTGCTGGGCTTTATTGAAGCGATGAATTTCATCGATGAATAGGACTTTCGGTTTGGCACCAAGCTTGAGCTGGCGGTTGCCGACGATCTTTCTCACGTCCTCTTTGCCTGAGTCGACCGCGGAAAGTTCGTAGAAGTCTGCGCCAACTTTGTTCGCGTATATTCTCGCGAGCGTTGTCTTGCCGCAGCCGGGAGGTCCCCACAAAATGAACGAGAAGAGTTCCTTTTTTTCGATCGCGACGCGCAGCGGCTTTCCTTTGCCGACCAAATGTTCCTGCCCGACGAACTCGTCGAGATTTTCCGGACGGATCTTTGACGCAAGCGGCTCCATACTTTTTCACTATATTCTTTTTCCACACACTATCCACACCCAAAGCGCGAAGAGAAGACTTGTGCTATTTCGCAAGCGGGGTATCTTTATCCCATATGTCCGGAAAAACCATCACGATTTGGGTCATTGTCATTATCATCATTATTCTTGGAGGCTGGTTCATTTACACAAAGACTGCGGGTAGTGGCACTGCGCCCTCCACATCAGCAACTGCTACGACAACGCCGCAAGTACAGGCGCAGGACATCACTGTCGGTACCGGCACAGAAGCCGTGCCTGGCGACCTTGTTTCGGTGCTCTACGTCGGCAAGCTTAGCGACGGAACGGTCTTCGACTCTTCGGCAGCGCATGGCAACCAGCCGCTTAGCTTCACGCTCGGCGCACAAGGCCTTATCGCCGGCTTCCAGATCGGCGTCAATGGCATGAAGGTCGGCGGCGAACGTGTCATGCAGATCCCACCCGCACTTGGGTACGGCTCCCAGGCCGTGACCGACGCAAGCGGTACCGTCATCATCCCTGCCAATTCGACCCTTCTCTTCGATGTGAAGCTCGTAACCGTAAAGCCTGGCACCACGACCCCTACGACGAGTGGCTCTACAACCCAATAAAACCGCCTTGTGTGGCCCTGATGCTCCGCCGACCTCCTCGACGGGGCATCTTGCAATTGGTCGATGAATGTGATACTCTTCCGCGATGCTTACCAAGCGAAAGAAGGCGAACGAGATCTCAAAAGGCGCCCGTCACGACTCTGACACCGGTTCTCCGGAGGTTCAGGTTGCCATTTTGACCCGTCGCATCGAAGAGCTTTCCGCGCATCTTGATAAGAACCGCAAGGACAAGCACTCGCGCCGCGGCCTCCTTGGGCTTGTTGCGGACCGCCGCAAGCACTTGACCTACCTCGAGAAGACCAACAAGCGCGTGTACGGCAATCTTTTGCGCAAGCTCGGGCTCAAGAAGTAGTTTTAACTTCTTTTTGCTTCGTTCATTTTGACGGAGTACACTTGGGGAAGCATTTTAAAAAGGTTCGTTTTATTTTTTAAGTTTTTTATTTTATTTGTATGGCAATCATTAAGCATCCAGAACAGCGCGTCGGCGTTTTCATCGACACGCAGAATCTTTATCACAGCGCGAAGAACATCTATCATGCTCGCGTCAATTTCGGCAACGTCCTTAAGGACGCGGTTGGGGATCGTCGGCTCGTGCGCGCACGCGCCTACGCTGTAACGACGGAAAGTGGCGAAGAAACAGCGTTTTTCGAGGCTTTGGAGAAAGTCGGCATCGAAATGCGTCTCAAGGACCTCCAGGTATTCGCAGGCGGCGCCAAAAAGGCGGACTGGGACGTCGGGCTCGCGGTCGACGCGATCACAGCATCCCCAAAACTCGACACGGTCATTATTTTCAGCGGCGACGGCGACTTCGTACCGCTCGTGCACTATTTGCAGAACCACGGCGGCTGCCAGGTAGAAGTCGTTTCTTTCGGTCGCTCGACCTCGCTCAAATTGAAAGAAGCGACCGACGACTTCCTCGATCTCGACGAAGATCCAAAGCGCTACCTCATGAACTACCGGCCAGTCCGGGGACGTAATTTCCGCTCAAAGCCCGATAACGATGATGCCGATGACTCAAAGGCGAGTCTTGAAGACGTGAATCGGATTACGGGGGTGGAATAATAAAATCGGAAAATTCGCTTTGTAAATGAAGAGGAGAAGCTCATGAGCTTCTCCTTGTTCGTTTATGGGAGGAGTAGATCTCCCAAGCACGCTCTGCTTTTTCGGTTGCTAGCGGACTCCCTTCTTCTGCTCTCACACATTGGCCGAAGGCCACGTTAAAGAGAAGGCTCTGTTGTGGGAATGCTTTAGGCAAGTTGACCTTGCAATATACCGTACAGGCGTCTTGTCCCTTCTCTAGCCTCACGCGGGCAACCGTGGCACTGAGTTCCTGCATGAATTCCGCTTTGTTCATTGCTATCTCCGAAGTTCTTATGGGTGGATCCGCCAGTAAGTATACAGTTATTTTAAGATATGTCAAATAATATTGATGATGAAGTGATGATACTATTGTTATATAAAATAAGGATTATTTGTATATATGTCAAAAATTATTGATGAAATCGAAAACAAGGATTTCTTAAGAAAACTTGAGGGGCTTGGATTAAGCGAAAAAGAATCCCTTGTATATTTAGCTCTCTTGCCTTTGCGCGATGTCGGATCATCCAAACTCATACAGGCGACTGGTCTTCATGGCCAATTTGTATACGACGCACTATCAAAACTTGAAAAAATGGGTCTTGCAAAGCACGTGATACAAAATGGTCGCAAGAAATTCAGCGCAAATACGCCAAACCGACTACTTAGCTTAATAGAAGAGAAACGTTTTGCAGCGCAATCCGTTGCCAAAGAATTACAAGGCCGCTTTTCTGGGATACATGAACAGGATTTTGAAGTATTTCAGGGCGAAAGCGCTTTTCACACCCATCAATTCGACATGCTTGAACGAGTAGAAAAAGATCAAGAGGCACTGGCGATATGCGGACCAACCGAACGCTTTTTAGATACACTCGGATCCGGAGAATCGGACGAATTTGAGAGACTACGCGTTGAGAAAGGTCTGCGCGTTCGTTATATCGGAATGGAACCTATGCGTGAGAGACTCGCGCAGATGCGAACGTGGCGGAAACTATGGGAATATCGGATTTTCCCAGGACAGTCTACAGGACTTGTCGATACTGACATCTGGCCCGACAATCTCACATTCAACGTTTTCGGAGACCCGATTCTTTCTTTTACCATCACCAGTAAAATTATTGCGCAGGGGTATCGGGAATTTTTTGAGGCGCTCTGGAACCTTTCAACGAAGTAGGGTATAGTCAATATATTAATAAATAACCGTGGCGGGCGGATAGGCAGGATTTCCTCACAGAGAGGTAAATGCTGAAATCCGAACGTCACCAAAGACGAAATGCAAAAGAAAGAATATTCCGTCGAAATAGGCGGGAAGACTATGTCCGCCGAGTTCAACGATTGGGCGGACCAGGCAAATGGTTCGGTACTGCTTCGATACGGCAATTCCGCCGTGCTCGCGACGGTCGTGATGGGCCGCGAATCGGACAAAGATTATTTTCCTCTCTCCGTTGAATACGAGGAGAAATTTTACGCAGCCGGTGCGATCCTTGGGTCGCGATTCATGCGACGCGAAGGCCGTCCGAGCGAAGAGGCAGTACTTTCCGGTCGCATCGTAGACCGCACTATCCGGCCGCTTTTTCCGAAAGGACTGAAGCGCGACGTGCAGGTCATCATCAGCGTGCTCTCGATTGATGAATACGACACCGACGTGCTTGCGGTCAACGCCGCATCGCTCGCGATCGCAACTTCAGACATTCCATGGAACGGTCCCGTTTCGGCAGTACGCATCGGACAAGAACTCGGCAACGAGACATTCATCACCAATCCGAATTACATCCAGCGCACAGAAGGGACAGAGAAAATGGACTTGCTCGCTTGCGGCAAGGACGGCCTGATCAACATGATAGAGGTCGGCGCGCGCGAAGTATCTGAAGCGATACTTTCAGACGGGCTCAAAACAGCGAGCGACGAGATCGAAAAGATCCAAGCTTGGCAGAAAAAGATCATCGTCGAGATCGGGAAAGAAAAAGCGGCATTTACGCCACCGACGGCAACCGCGGACATTGAAGCTGCATTCAATGAATTCGCCGTGCCGAAACTCGAAGCGGCAGTCTTCGGTTCGAATGACGGCAATGTCGGTAAGAAAAATATCAGCGCGCTCGAAAGCGAGTGGATCACGGCTATGCAGGAAAAAATGCCCGACGTATCGCTTGGCATCCTCAAGTCGCATTACGAACATAAGATCGACGAATACATTCACGAAGAGGCGATAAAGAACGATCGTCGCGCGGACGGTCGCAAGATGGACGAGATCCGACCGCTCTACGCGCAGGCCGGAGGCCTTTCGCCGATCGTGCACGGCGCAGGCATCTTCTATCGCGGCGCTACGCACGTGCTCGCTGCGCTCACGCTCGCAGGACCTGGCGACGCGCAACTCGTCGACACCATCGAATATCAGGAGACGAAGAAAACCTTCATGCTCCACTACAACTTCCCGCCGTTTAGCGTCGGTGAAACAGGACGCGTCGGCGGCATGAACCGCCGCATGATCGGTCACGGTGCGCTTGCCGAGAAAGCATTGCGCGCGGTGTTACCGACCAAGGATATTTTCCCGTACACGATCCGCATCGTCGCAGAATCACTCGCGTCGAACGGTTCTACCTCGATGGCAAGCGTATGCGCGGGCACACTCTCGCTCATGGACGCAGGCGTTCCGATCACTCGACCGGTCGCGGGTATCGCGATGGGAATGATGTCGGACGGAAAGACGTACAAAGTCCTGACCGACATCCAAGGTCCGGAAGACCACCATGGCGACATGGACTTCAAAGTCGCAGGCACGAGTGAAGGAGTTACTGCCGTGCAAATGGACGTGAAAGTCGATGGTGTACCGCTACAAGTACTGACGGAAGCGTTCGCCCAGGCGAAGAAAGCACGTATGCAAATTCTTGAGGTTATCACCAAAGAGATCATCGAACCGCGCGCAGACATTTCACCGCGCGCACCGAAAATACTTTCGACGAAAGTTAAGGTCGACCAGATCGGTCTCGTTATCGGTCCCGGCGGCAAGACCATCAACGGCATCAAGGAACGGACGAAAGCTGATGACATCACCATTGAAGACGACGGTTCGGTGTTCGTTACCGGCAAGAACGGCGCCGCAGAAGCTGCCCTCAAAGAGATCATAGATCTCACACGCGACTACGTGGTCGGCGAACGTTTCGAAGGCCCGGTCGTACGGCTCATGGACTTCGGCGCGTTCGTTCAGATAGGTCCCAACAAAGACGGTTTGGTACATGTCTCGGAAGTCGCACCGTTCCGCATAGCGAATATTTCCGATGCGGTGCAGATCGGCGACATCGTGCCGGTCGTGTTGAAAGAAATAGATGACAAAGGGCGCTATAATCTGTCTATCAAGGCCGCCGATCCGGATTTCGCCGCTCGTAAGGGGCTAAAACCGGCCACAGGCCCTGACCACAATGACCGAAGACGAGACGACCGTCCCCGCAGAAGGGAATAACAAAGAAAGTAACGGGCAAAATGTACCGCAGCCGGCATCCGTGCCGGCTGTGGCACCCGTTGTTGCGGCAGTTCCTACGCCTGCTCAAGTTACAGAGTTCCCCGCACAACCAGAAAAGGAAAACTTTGCGAAGATACTGGAAGAAGTGAAGCTGCCGGAGCGACGCAACTTCAAGGCTGGGGCAGATATACCGACCGCGCCGACCGACCTGCCGGAGGCCGCAATTCTCGAAGAGCACATCATAAAAAAAGCTGAGGTGCCTGCACAAAATCCTCAACCTGCTCAGCCGGCGAACGCTACGCCCGAAAGTGAGCCGCAGAACGTCGAACGCTCTTCTTCGATCGTTTCGCCGCTGCGCACATTAAAGGACGACCTGCAGACCGTCGTTCGAGAGCAAAAAATATCACTCGTACACGCGGTCACGCTCGAACAAGAGAAAAAACACGGACAAGAACACCTTGCGCCGGAGCAACAGGAGATAAAAACGCGCAGAACTCGCCGTACCGTAGGCGCAATTTTTGCCTCCGGCATCTTTGTGCTGCTCGGGGCCGCGGCGCTCTATGGAGTATTTTTTGTCATTCAGCAGCAGCAGTCCATACCACCTGCGCCACAGGCATCGATACTGTTCGCGGAAAAGACGGTGACGTTCCCGCTCGACGGTCAGACTCCCGGAAATTTGAAAGCCACGCTCGCGCAGGCTCGTACCCAGCAGCTTGGGGCTCTCGGCTCGATCATTCGTGTCGTTCCGACGATCATGTCGACGACTACAGGGTCAACGCCGCAGGCCCAGCCGGCGACGCTGGCACAATTCTTCTCCGCGCTCGGCATGAATCCTCCCCAAGAGCTGGTGGATGCGACCGGCCCGGATTTCTTCTTCGGATTCCACGTGGTCGACACCAACGCGCCGCTTCTCGTCATACCCGTCACTTCCTATGACCACGCATTCGCCGGCATGCTTGCGTGGGAACCGACCATGGACAGCGACCTTTCACCCATCTTCACGCAAGTTTCCATGACGATCGCGACGAGCGGCATCCCGGTAGAACGGACATTTCAGGATGCGGTGATGCGCAACTATGATGTGCGCGAGCTGACCGACGATTCGGGCAATATCGTGCTGTATTACTCGTTCCCAACGCCTGATATCCTCGTCATCGCGCAAAGTCCGTATTCATTCACGGAGATCTTGAGCAGGTTACAAGCGCAACGCGAGCTTTGATATTGGTTGCGCGCAAGTTTTTGGTATACCACCTCACCAATTTTGCGTGACAAATTGGTGTAGTGGTATACTAGCGACCATGAAGATACCGCAAGAGGATCTGGAGGAGTTACGAGGGCAACTTGAAGCCGAGCGCGACTCGCTTGAGGAGGAGCTCGCGTCGCACGGACGCGTGCAAGGCGAGACCGGCGAATGGGAAGGAGCTTCGGTCGGTTTTGAAGGCGAAGAATCCGACCCCAGCGACGTTGCCGACCAGATCGAAGAGCTTGCGACCAATGTTCCGCTCGTCAAAGAGCTCGAGGTGCGCCACACCGATGTCGCTGACGCGATCGAGAAAATGGATGAGGGTGTCTACGGCATCTGCGAAGAATGCGACGAGCCGATCGATCTCGATCGACTCAAGGCCAACCCGGCAGCTCGCACGTGTTTGCGGCACGCGGAAGTCTAGGTCCTATATAGCTTCTTTCAAAATATTATTTTTTTCCGAAGGATTGGTGCCGTTGAGCATCGCGGTTATGGAATCTAGAAATTTAGGTAACTTAGGTTCACGAGAAAGACGCTCTCGGATCCTATCCGAGTAACTTGCCAAAGTAATTTCGTGAACACCTTTTAACACGTCTTCTCGCGACACCCCGAAGAATGGCAAAAGTGGTCGAAGCTTAGAGAGCGCCTCAGCCCATGCACCCCGTTCATCACGGAGCACTGTTTCGGAGTCCTCCTCAAATTTCTCTTCGCGATTTTTTAAAGCAAGTATCGGATGATTGTCGCGCTGTCGCTCGAATCTCGTTTTCGCCGCCTCGAATTTCGAGTACTCCTCCTTGGTCATATCAGCTATCCTTTCGCAATGCCCTATCTCATGAAAGAGGATAAGGAGCCCGAGGAATGTTGTTGGAGTTCCGTAGAGCAATACATCTTCTCCTGTGATGGTAGCGGCCGAGCGATCGAGTGTTTTGCCTGGTGCAAAGAGAATGTGTCGAACCGGAAGTCCCGAGAGACCTAGCTGTACGCCCGAACTCGTCCGGATTGAAAGGTCAGTTAACTTTCGGAACTTGCCCCGCTCCATGTCCACAACGGGCCCCCAATTCGCGTCCTCGAATTGATTGACGATGCTCATATCCAAGTCCGATGTAGAATTCCAATATTTTTTGTACTCTTCTATTACTTTCGGAGGTACGGGTTCATATGAGAATGTGAGTGTCGCTCCTTCTTTCAGCTCTAGGGTTACTGTGCCGGATTCGGCAAATTTTAGACCCGGATCGAGATCTCTGCGGACACTCTCGGGGAAAGATGCTTCCCACTGTTTTCCAGATCCACCTTCGCGGAGTTCTTTAGGAATACTTTGTGGCTCAAGATGTCGTTCCAGATACTCTCTCATAAGAATCAAGTGTAGCAGCAAAAACTGGGCATATGTCAATCGTTGTGGAGCCTCGACAACTCAAAACATCTGGTAGAATAGTGTCGTTATGGGGTCAAACTTCGCACGCGTTTACGCTGCGCAGCCGGCTTTGCCTGCGGCGCAGTTAGTCTCGGTCGAGGCTGACCTCGCGCGCGGGCTGCATGCGTTTTCGATAGTGGGATTGCCCGATAAGGCAGTGGAAGAAGCACGCGACAGAGTCGCGAGCGCTATCAAAAATTCCGGACTGACCTCGCCAAAAGGCACGAACAAAAAGATAGTTATCTCGCTTGCACCTGCGGAGCTCAAGAAAGAAGGCGCCGCATTTGACCTGCCCGTCGCACTTTCGTACCTGCTCGCCGCCGAAGAGATAGATTTCGACCCGAACGGGAAACTTTTTGCAGGGGAGCTCGCGCTCGACGGCAACGTGCGACCGATACGGGGCACACTTTCGATCGCACTGCTTGCAAGACAGGAGGGGCTCAGCGAGCTTTTCATTCCGAGCGAGAATGCGGAGGAAGCATCGTTGGTCTCCGGCATTTCGATATTGCCTGTGCGAACACTCGGCGATGTGATCTCACACTTGAACGAAAAGAATGAATTTAAATTAACCCCTTATGTCGGCTCGCGCGCACAAGTCGCTATCGAAGATGCAGAATTTTCTTTGAGCGACATTCGCGGCCAGGAGAGTGCAAAACGCGGACTCGAGATCGCCGCGGCCGGTCGGCACAACATCGCGCTTTACGGACCTCCGGGCACTGGGAAAACAATGTTGGCGCGCGCAGCGTCTGCACTTTTGCCACAACTTTCCGAAGATGAGGTTATCGAGGTCACGACCATCCATTCACTCGCGGGCACATTGGATTCCGGCGCGATGATGCGGCCGCCGTTCCGCGCACCACATCATACATCGAGCTATGCCTCGCTCATCGGCGGCGGCGTGATCCCTCGGCCGGGCGAGGTGACCCTCGCGCACCGTGGACTCCTTTTCCTCGACGAATTCCCGGAGTTCCATCGAGATGTCGTGAACGCGCTACGTGAGCCGCTTGAAGATTCAAAAGTCTCGATCGCGCGGGCGCGCGGAACGGCGACTTTCCCCGCTAATTTTATGCTCATCGCCGCGCTCAACCCCTGTCCGTGCGGGAAATACGGCACGCCGGGTTGCCAATGTTCGCCGATCTCGATCGAGCGCTACCGGCGCAAGATCTCCGGTCCGGTCGCCGATCGTATCGATATGTGGGTGCACGTCGGAGAAATGCCGCCGGAAAAACTTGCGCAGCGCGCGAAAAAGAACGACCACGAAACACAGGAGGTGCGCGACAGGATCGCGCGTTCTCGCGAGCGTCAGGCCGAACGGTTCAGAGATACAAAAGATGTTTCCACCAACGCAGACATGGGCCCGAAAGAAATAGAACGTTTCTCAGAACTTTCTCTCGAAGCAGAAGAGACCTTGATGTCGGCAGCAAAGCAAATGAAACTTTCCGCCCGCGGGTACCACCGCACCATCAAACTCGCCCGCACCATCGCGGACCTTGCGGATGCGGACACTATCGAGCCTTCGCATATGTTGGAGGCGCTACAATATCGGCAACGCGAATTATAAGAAGTGAAGATCTTACTTCACGATTCTTTCATTCAATTACCGCTACGCTGCAGAGCTTATGGCTGACACAATCGTTAATACGCCACAGCCTCAACCGCAGGGCGACAGCTCTGCAGGATGGGCTGTCGCAGTTATCATATTATTGGTCGTAATAGTGGTCGGTGCATACTATGTACTGCATCATCGTGCAGCTCCTGCCGCAGCTCCGGGCGCGACCATCCAGGTCAACCTGCCGAGCGGTTCAACGGGAAGCGGCTCTACCGGCGCATCGCAATAAGCGCACAACCTGAAGATCACGTCGAGCGTGTAGTACCAACGTAAATGTGATATGCACATCCCTACGCGCATGGGTTCGTTTCAGTAGTATTGTTCTTATAGAGAGTAGTAGTGCGTGCTCCTGATTTGAATATTTTGGAGGAGACCGACCATGAGTGATCAAGGCACGAGCGGAACCCAAATTCAGCCTACGCTAGGAAGCGGTGATCGGGCTCATGCGGCCGGAATGTATTGCCCCTTCTGTCACGGGGACTTACAGGTGAGTGGCGATAATTTCGTCTGTGTGGGTTGGCCCAACACCGAAAGCTGCGGCCGAAAATGGCCAATCTCGCACGAAGAGTAGGTGACACCATGTCGTCCTTCTCTTCATAGAAAGCCGGGCACGTTCCCGGCTTTCAACTGTAATGTTTCACTTACAAACTTCGTCCACCTTTTGCAGCGCGCGCTTCACCGCGTCGCGCCCTTCGATCGCTTCGTACCATTTTTTCGCGTTCGGAAACTTCGATAGATCAACGTAGCCAACGTTTTGTCCCGCACGGATCCAGGGCCACGTCGCGATGTCGGCAATGCCATACTCTCCGCCGAGGTACGGCACCTGTGAAAGCCTGGTTTCGAGGACGCCGAGCAGACGGTTGGATTCGTCAACATATCGCTTGGTCGCGTACTCGATCCTCTCAGGCGCGTACTTAACGAAATGATTCGCCTGACCGAACATGGGGCCGACGCTCGCCATCTGGAACATAAGCCATTCCATGATCGAATACTTTTCCTTCAGGTCCTTCGGTTGGAATTTGCCCGACTTTTCTACGAGATAGATAAGGATCGCACCGCTTTCGAATATCGTGAGGTCACTATCGACGAGAACAGGGATCTTGTGATTCGGATTCATCGCGAGAAATTCCGGCGTCATCTGCGCCCCTTTTTGAATATCGATCGGAACGATCTCATATTCGAGTCCGAGTTCGTCGAGCATGATGGGAACCTTATACCCGTTGGGAGTTTTCCATGTGTATACTTTCATAAGTAAAGTGTAACACCACATCAATGAAGAACTGGTGTGATGCCGTGCCTATCTGGCGCGTCAAATCGTCTCTTTCGATTCTGAGAAAAACACGTGCGATCTGGAGAGCCCGAGCGCTCTCAACCGTTTCAACAGAAAATCTTTCATCGCTTTTTCGCTCTTGAAATTGACGACTTTGCCATTGTCGATCACCGCCCAACGTTGGACGACGCGCAAGACGTCGACTTTGTTGAAAACCAGATGCGTGACGCCGTTCATCCGTATCGCGCGCTCGAGCAATTGCATGTTCATCCAATTCACCTGGCGCCGACGGCCGGTCGTCGAGCCGTATTCCTCGCCCGCCTCGGCGATCTCGTTGAAGATCTCATCGCCCTTTTTCCCCTTTGGCTGGAACTTCTTCGCGCCGACGTACGTTTCGTACATTTTGGCGATGCCCCACACCTGGCGTACCGCGCTCGCGGGAATGCCGTTCAGGACCGCGCCGCCCACGTTGCAGTGCGACGACGTGACGAAAGGATAATCGCCCCAATCGATATCGAGTCCGAATCCTTGCGCGCCCTCGGCGAGGATCCTGACATCCTTCTTTCCGAACCATTCTTCATAGAGATCAGTGATGTACGGCTTCAATGCCGGAACATCTTCGGCGCGTACGCCGGTGCGGCCGTACTTGTCCCGGTACGCCGGGCCGTTACCGCGTCCAGTTGTGCCGATCTTTTTTTCCATGCCATCTTCGGTGCGATGCCGCTCCTGGATGACATGCGTGTTGCGCGCGATGAAAACCTTTCCTTTCGTTTTGATGCCGCCTGCCTCGAGTCCTTTGATCTCCGCAAGAAAGCGGTCGGCGTCGACGACGCAGCCGGGACCGATCACGCTTCTAATGCCGAAAAAAACACCTGCCGGAATGTGGTGCGTGACGAACTTCTTTCCCTTATGAAAAATGGTGTGGCCGGCATTGCAGCCGCCGTTGTAGCGCAGGACGTGGGTATATTCGTTGCTGCTCGCGAGATGATGGGAAACTTTGCCTTTGCCGCAATCGCCGTATTGGAGATCGACCACAACATCAGCACGTATTCCCATAGCTGACTCATTATAGCATGCGAAGTTTTTCGTCGCACGAATCTCGAATTAGAAACCACGTAGACCTTTGCGCCCCGCAGACGGCAAAAACACAGTGCATGCGGGGAGGCCGGGCGTTATCTCAAAAACAACTTCACGAACTGCACAAGACCGCGCAAAAAATGTATGTCGAACATGATGCTTAGAATGGATTGCGAATGCCGTCACGAATTTCAAAGTGGACGTGAGGCCCGGTCGCGTCGCCTGTCTCGCCGACATAGCCGATGACTTGTCCTTGGACGACGCTCTCGCCGTCGTAGGCCGCGACCTTGGACATGTGCGCGTATAACGTTTGCGAACCGTTGCCGTGCTGGATGACGACATAGTTGCCGTAGCCGCCGTTCCATCCGCCGGTTCTTGCGACGATGACCGTGCCGTCCGCAGCAGCCATGATCGACGTGCCGGTCGGTGCGGCGAGGTCGACCGCGTTGTACCCGTGAATGCCCTGTGTCTGTATGTAGTGTTCGAGCGGTGCGATGTAGTACGCATCTTGCGCGCAGGTGCCGACGGGTCCTACGCCGCGTTCGGGCTCTGCAGGATTGTTGGCATCGGGAACGACGGTTCCGCAGGATCCAGCCGAGCCCTGCAAAACTTTCGTGGAAGCAGATTTTGTGCCTGTTGTTTTACCCGAGCCCGAACCGGAACTTGTTGTCGATGGCGCTGAAATGCTTGCCTCAGCTTCACCGTTGGGGACGAGTATCTGCATGCCGGCGGCGATACTGGAATCGTCGATGTTGTTATAGCTCTCGATTTCCGTTGCGTCCGCGTTAAATTCCTTTGCAATCGACTCGACGGTATCGCCCTTTTTCACCGTATAAGGAATGCTCGTGATCGGAAGAATGACGAGTTGTTCACCCGGCTGGATGACCGCGTTTCGTGAGAGGTCGTTGGCAGAAAGGATCGTACCGACCGAAACATTGAACGTCTGCGCGATGCTCGAAAGCGTGTCGCCAGGCTGCACTACATAGTTGGTGATGGTGGCATTCGCAGGCTTCACAATGTCGGCGAGCGTCCCCGAAGGTCCTTCTTCGGATACAAGGGCGTTGCCATCGATGATGGTGACGTCTCCGTCGCCCACGCCAGCTGTCGGGTCGATGTTGGTGGCGGGTTCGAGCAATGACATGGTCTGGAGATTTCCCGTAATACTCGACGACCCCGAAACATTGCCGGTCAACGTTCCAACCAAAGAAGACGCCCGCGCAAAAGTCGGGAGCACAGCTCCTATGAGAATGAGCAGAGAGATAAGCGAGACGGCAGAGCCCACGACTCGCCGGATCTTCGCTTGTTTCCTGGCCTTTTTGGGACCTTCGGATCCTGAATTATATGTTTCTATATGCCTTTTCAACAACTGTCCCGTCAGTTTCCATGCACAACAAAAGCCTTCAAGGCCCCGTATATGCTATAGAAGTAGACTTTAAGCCGTTTTTTGACGATGGCAGGACAGAGTCACAGAAATACGGCTTTGTTAAGCCATTTTGCTTGAATGGCTGCCGTTGCAGAAGGAGGAAAATACCACCGCTTGGTTCATGCTACCTTCTTGGGGTCTTCAGCGTCAATTCATAATCGGGTAGCGCGGTGGATAACTTTTTTGTCAACTTTGGCGCTGCCCAGCAGAACAGGAAGCGCCTCGGTACTTTCGTACCGGGGCGCTCGCAAACGCTTACCTGGACTTCCTATTTTGTCGATGTGGTTGATGCACTCCGCGACGAACTTCTTCGCTTCGTTCAGTTGGAAGAGGAGAGTTCTCACGTCGTGATCATTGCCTAACAGCTTACCGACGACAACTCGTTTGTCCCTATCCGTAATCTGGTCGCGGAAAAGCTCCAGCGACTCCATCCCAACGCGGCACGAGTTCTTGATAGAGGCTAGCTGGTGCGATACGGCGACTTCGCGTACCTCGACGGGGTTTGCAGCCTCGTCTTTCGTGCCTTGTCTACGAAGCTTGACGATCGCGCCGCGCAGGCGGGGCAGTCTGATGTCCTGGCTCATAACGCGCCTTGCCAGGACAAGCTGGTTCTCTGCTGCTTCCCCGGCAATCTGAATTGCCGCTGTCAGGAGCAGGCGCTGCTTTTTCGGCAGCTTCGGATCCAACATCGCGAAAACTTCTGGTATCAAGAGCCGTAGACCGTAGATCGCTTTGGCCCAACCTTCGCTGATTCCCATGAGTTCCGCAACTATCTTCATCGGAATCCCGGCGTCGACGTTACGTTTGATGCCGTGCATCATCTCTTGAGGATTGTGCCCCTCGCGATTCGTGTTCATCATAATGGAAATAATGAACTGCACGACTTCGTCGTCGGCTTCGATAAGCCGCGCCTTATAGTGCGGCCTTTCTATCGATGGGATCAGCCAAATAGATCGCCACCGCCGTTCGCCGTCGATGAGCTCGTAGTCCGAAGTTCCCGGAACCCGGCGTCGCTCGATCTCGGTACCCGTGTCGATGGCCGCATACGCATCCCCGCGGTTCGCGCGCATAAGGCCTGGGTTTGCTTGGCCGCCCAGCCGAATAGAGACCGAGAGCTTCCGCAAACCGTCGGGGTCGAAATAGTCCCGCGGCTGTTTCAGATAGGGTCTGATATTATTGACCGGTATATTGATTTCGCGTACCGTCTCGAGCGCCTTCTTCATGCGCTCCAGGAGTGCCACGTATTTCTGATCCAATTGCGTGCCTCGTGCGGCAGCAAGAGCCGTAACGCCACTCATATCGTTCATGGTATTCCTCCGTTGGAGCGTTGAAGGGTTTCGGGCAAGGTAAGTAACTATATTAAAGAGCCTAAGGGGAACAGTACGCTAAGGTCGGGATACGTCAAATAAACAAAGGAACCCCGGCGGTTGTGCCGGGGCTCAAGGATCCTCTTCGTCGAAACCAGGAGGTTCGGTCAGATCTGAGTCGTCTTCTTGCAGAACTCCTGAAGCGAGCAGCTTGCGCCAGGCCGTGTCGAGGCCTGTTTCAGGTTTATTCTTGTGCTCCACTTTCGATGAGTCGACGATATCGTCCGCGTCGGTAAAAACCGAATACAGTTCTTCATACGCTCTGGCGATCGGATAGTAGGCGTCGTCCTGCGAGAGTCCGTCGGTTGCATGCTTCAGTCGGTCGATGTCGATATGCTCTACCGCCGTCGGATTGTCCATCAAGTCGCGCAACGACTCGCGGGCGCGATTCACTCTTGATTTGATGGTCCCGACATTGCATCGGATGGCCACGGACGCATCTTCGTAGGGCATCTGAAGATATCCTATCGCCACTAACGCGTCCGCTTGCGGAATTGGAATGCACGCAAGCAACTTCAAGAACTGCTTGAAGTCCACTGTTTCGTCGGCGCCTTCGGACGTGAAGCTGAAATGGAGCCAGTTATCATATTCCGGCTTCCAAGCGGTTTCATGCCTACTCTTTCGATATTGCGAGCGGAATAGATTGCGCAGGATCGTAAAAAGCCAAGCCGGCATATTAGAACCAGGCTGGAAGCTTTTGTGCGCATCAAGTGCTCGCAACACCGTCTCTTGTGTAAGGTCGTCCGCTCGCTCGGCATTGCGGCACAGCGAGATCGCGAATGCTCTCAAAGAACTGTAATTCGAGAGCACTTCGCTTTCGAATTTTGCCGTCCAGGAACCTGGACGACTGACTGATGCGTCCATGAATTCCTCCTGTTGCAGTTGCGATGAAAAATGTAGCACTTAGCCTGAAATTCGCAATCTTTTATGGCTGCCGCCAACGACTTATCGTTGATCCTTCATTTGCAAAAGCGCTTCGTGAAAGGAGATCGTGCGGACATGCTATAGTCGCCCAGTGAAAGACGAAAAGTACCTCGCTGATCTCAACGAACGCCAAAAAGAAGCTGCTTTGCACACCGAAGGTCCGCTCCTTATCATTGCCGGCGCCGGCGCCGGCAAAACCAAGACCATTACGCATCGCATCGCACATCTAATGGAAGGCGGTGTCGCCGCCCATACGATACTCGCGGTCACGTTCACTAATAAAGCGGCCGGAGAAATGCGGGAACGGGTCCGGATACTCGTTCCCAAAGGACGGGGCGTCCCGATCGTCACGACGTTCCACAGTTTGGGAGTTCGGATATTGAGAGAATTCCATGTCGCCGCAGGACTACCGAGAGGATTCGTTATTTGGGATCGGGACGATTCGATACGCGCGATGAAACGGATCGTCGAGGAGGTCGGTTCGGACCTTCCGCCGCGCAGCGCGCTCGGCACGATCTCCCGGCAAAAAGGGGACGGCGTTACGCTCAATTCATATGCGCAAGGCGTGAGCGATTATCGAACTCGGCAGATCGCACGAATATGGGAATTGTACGATAAAGAACTCAAAGAAGAGGGCGCGCTCGATTTTGACGATCTACTTTTGCGCACACTCGAACTCCTGCGTCGCTCGGAAGAAGTGCGGACGCTTTTGCAGCACCGGTGGCAATATCTCACTATCGACGAATACCAAGATACCAACCGTTCGCAATATGAGATCGCGAGTATTCTTGCAGGGGAGAAAAAGAATATCTGTGTCGTCGGCGACATCGATCAGAATATTTACAGCTGGCGCGGCGCGCTCATCGACCACCTGCTCGATTTTGAAAAGAACTTTCCCGGCACGAAGGTCGTCTTGCTCGAACAGAACTATCGTTCGACTCGGACGATCCTCGCAGCAGCCAATTCGATCATCGAGAAGAACCGCCGACGTGTTCCGAAGAATCTATTCACCGACAATCCGGTGGGTGAGGCGATACAAACGTTCGCCGCCCGCAATGAAATAGAGGAAGCGTGGTTCGTCGCCGATCGCGCGGCTCGAATGATCGAAAAAGGTGTACCGCCGAAAGAGATCGCGGTCTTGTATCGGGAAAATTTCCAGTCGCGAGCGCTCGAAGAGGCAATGCTTGCGGCGGGTATTCCATATCGCGTGCTTGGCACGAGATTTTTCGAACGCAAAGAAGTGAAAGATGTGCTCTCGTACCTGCGCGGGGCGATGAACGATAAGAGCAAAGTGGACATGACACGCATTGTCGCGACGCCTGCGCGCGGGATCGGCAAGGTAACGCTCGATAAAATGCTTGCCGGAGCAGACAACGAACTTTCGGGGGCTACAAAGCAAAAAGTCATGACGTTCCGAAATGTATTGCAGGAGATACAGTACGCGACGGCGCAGCTGCCGTGCTCGGAAGCCGTTGCATTTGCTGCGGAGAAGAGCGGCATCGATGACATGCTCAAGAAGCAGGGCGACGAGGGCAAGGAACGTCTCGACAACGTTCGCGAGCTCGTGAATTTCGCAACGCGCTACGATGACAACGCGCCGCCAGAAGGCGTCGAACGACTGCTTGAAGAAGCCGCGCTCCAGAGCGAACAGGACGAGCTCGCACACGACGAGCGGAATTCCGTTTCACTCATGACCGTTCATGCGTCGAAAGGACTCGAATTCGACACGGTATTCGTTACGGGACTCGAACAAGGACTTTTTCCTTCGGAGCGTGAAGGCGGCGGCGAACGGGACCCGGAAGAGGAGCGCCGTCTTTTCTACGTCGCACTCACGCGTGCAAAATCGAGAGTGTTCTTGAGCTATGCGCGAGAGCGGCTGCGCTGGGGTTCGCGCGAGTACACGCTGCCGTCGGAATTCATCGGAGAAATTGATGAGCGATTGTTGCAACCGGCAGGATTCGAAGAGGAGGAGCCGACCATCCGCATATGAAACGCAAAAAAATAAAACGGCGTGGTGCAAAACTCGGACAGCATTTTTTGACCGGCACATGGGCGGCGCACAAGCTCGTCGAGGCTGCAGAAATAGGTCCCAAGGATACCGTGCTTGAGATCGGCCCCGGCACCGGCGCGCTCACGCGCGAATTGTTGAAGACCGGTTCGCGAGTAGTCGCGATAGAAAAAGACGGGACGCTCGTCGGGCAGCTTCGTTCGACATTCGATACCCAGATCGAGAAGGGCACGTTGACCGTCGCCCCGGGCGACGTCCGTGATCTGGATCTCAAGGCGATGCGGCTCGGGACGTATGTGCTCGCGGCGAACATTCCGTACTACATCACCGGCGAGATCATCAGACAATTTCTTTCCGCTGATCTGCAGCCAAGGACAATGGCTCTTCTCGTACAGAAGGAAGTCGCCGAGCGTATCCTCGCAAGAGATGGCAAAGAAAGCATTCTTTCGATATCGGTGAAGGCGTACGGGCAGCCGAGCATCGCGGCAAAGGTCGCGAAAGGTAATTTCAACCCGCCGCCGTCGGTCGATTCTGCGATACTTGTCGTGAAGAATATTTCTAAGGAATTCTTCTCGGATTTCAGTGAAGAATTTTTCTTCGAAGTTGTTCGTGCGGGTTTTGCGTCAAAACGAAAATTTCTTTCAAGCAATCTGGCGAAAGAATACGGTCGCGAGTCTGTTTCTACTGCGTTCACGTCCGTTGGACTGTCAGAGAAAATTCGAGCTGAGGATGTCTCTCTCGAACAATGGAAGAAAATCTCTGAGTTGCTCTCACGTCACTGAGAACGTCACGCATATTTCGTTTGCCGTCGCAAAAGAAATTGCGCGACCCCGCCTCGCGGTCCCGCAAGCTTGCGGGACATCGCTCCGGCCGAGTAGCCTAAAGAAAAAGAGTGCTCAAGCACTCTTTTTCATTGGCTACTCCCCATCATCGTAATAGCGATCCCTGTATACACGATGATCGGTTCGATCGAAACGAGACAATAGTACGGCGGACTTGCGAGGCCGAGCAGCCATTGGCCAGAGTGCGCGGGCGGACCGAATTCATACGTGACCGTCGAAGGTGTCCACACGTATTGGCCGCCACGCGGCGGACCGACGTTGGCCCAGATCGCGTCGTTGTAGCAAAAAATGACCTGACTGATCTGTCCGCCGAAAGGAAATGCCAGCGCGGTGACGGGGAACGCGAGTGCCACCGCGACAAGAGCCGCTATCGCCCGCAATTTCATGCACTCATCGTACCACACGAAAGAAACGCGAGTGGTATACCACAGCACCAATAGCTGCAATTCTTGTTTCTATCGCATAAGAAACGTTGAGATAATTTTACAAACAAGTGAACTAACTACAGCTATTGGTGTAGTGGTATAGTTTATGCATGGACTTTTTCCGCAGACATCTGTATGCGACGACACTTTTCATTGTTATCCTCGTGATCGTTGCTGGTGGAACGATCGTGACAACGCGTTCACCCGTCGCTCCTTCGCAGAATTCCCTGACGTGGAATGGTGGCACCCTTACCCCTGCATACCAAAGCACTCCGCAATCGCAACAATCGCCGCAGCAGATCGCACAAAATGTCATCCAGGGTCCCGCGCCCACGCTGGTCTCCTTGCCGCAGCTCTCTTCAACTTCTTCGCAAAGCGCACAAACATCACTCCAGCCTACGTCGAATTCGATCAACTACGTCGAACTCCTTGCGCAACTCTCAGGAACCGCGGGAGCCTCGACTTCCGTCTCGACATCGCAGGCAAGCGCGAACGCAGCGATAAGCGAGGCATACCAATTCATCCCGACAGGCCTTATCGCAACGACCGCTCCCGCAAAAAAACCGATGACGGCGGACCAAAAAGCGCTCTACGATTACGGCAACGAGGTCGGAGGCGAGATCCAGTCGTTCGAAGAGCTTAATCCCGACGAGGCGCAGATCCTCAAGGACCAGGCAGAAGATCGCACCGATCCTACGAAGGCTGCGGCCCTCGTTTCACTCGCCAAAAATCTCGCTGCCGTCGGAACGTACATGCAACAAATGCAGGAAGTACCGTCTTCGGTCTCCGACGATCACAATGCGCTCGCACAGAGCTACCTCGGTATTGGCGCGAAATTGCAACTGGTCGCGCAGGCGCAAAGTGACGCCGCCTTCGTTCAGGCTATCGAAAACTACGACACCTCGGCCGACACGTTCGTGCACAATTACGGGGCGCTCGCGCAATTCTTCACGGAACAAGGCGTCGTATTTTCTCCGCAAGACCCGGGCAGCGTATTTTCGTTCACTGATACGAACGGGGCAGGATCCCTGTAGGCAGCGCACGGGGGCAGGCAATGTGGGGTTTTTCGGCACCGCGGAGACTGGTCGAGCACAGCCGATTTTTTCACCAGAAAAAATCGGGCATGCCGAAAAACCCCACATTGCCTGCCCCCGTGCGCTACTGCGCTATCCCAAAAACCCATAAATCACGACGTCTTTGGTATTTTTGCGATGCTATACTTTGAGTCGTGGAACACCCGCTCGGCAGGGACATTTCCCACATTAAAATCACCGCCGCACTCGCGGTAGTGGTTCTTGTTGGCGTCGGAGTGTGGCAAGTCGCCGGATCATTCAACGAAAAGAGCGCGGCTGAGACTTTCACAACAACGAGTGATGGCTCATCCGGTGCCCAGAGCGCTTCGGTGGCCGCCGTCGATGCGACAAGTTCTGACAATGGCAGTCCGCTCAGTACGCTGTCCCAAAATGCGCTCGGCGAAGTCGTCGGGGCCTACGCTGGGCTCCAACAAGAGGGCATATACAGTTCGACGACCGCCGCGAATATCGCAACGTCGATCGGAAGCGGTCTGCAAGCCCCCGTTTCGTACACGCCTATCAGCGCTTCCGATGTCAAAACGAGTCCTGACACGTCGTACAGTGCCATGATGCAGTACCGCGCCTCGTTGCAAACGTCGCTCAAACCGCTTCTGAGCAATACGGAACCGGAATACGAGATCTTTGGCATGTACGTCGAGACCGGGCAGGAAACGTATCTGGAGCAGTTGCGTGAAGCTGCGGCGAATTACGTGCTCGCTGCCTCTTCGACCGCCGCGCTCACCGTGCCCGCGGACGCCGTGCAGGTACAGGTCGGTCTGGTGAACTCAATGAACGAATTCGCCGCAACGCTCGACCAGCTTGCCGACCAGGCCAACGATCCGATCTCTTCGACCGTCCTCCTCGAGAACTACAACCAGGCTGAGAACGACGTCCTGACCGCGTTCCAAGCTCTCGTTACCTATGAACAAAGCAAAACGCAATAAATCTATGAAGCTTTTTTGCGTCTTCACTCGGACGAACTGTGAGCGAGCTTACAGCTCGCTCCTCGCTAGCCGCAATAAAATTTCATTGCTCGTAGTCTTGATGGCGCTTATGCCCGCGCTTTCTTTCGCGCAAACGACTCCTGCGGCGGGCGCAACGGCCGCGAACACCAATACGAGTCCGACGACGATCGGAGTTCCGCAAGGATTCAACGGCATCTTCAGTTGCAACCAGAACGGCGCATACGCGATGTCGGTCGGCGCGCTCGGCGCGACCGGCGGTGTCTACGTCCCCGTCGCCGACGCGACGGTCGAACTCAATACCGGCACGCTCGTATACAAAGAGTGTGTCTTGCGCGAGATCGTTGACGCACAAAGACGGACCGCGACCGCGGGCCTCACGCAGACGGCGACGAACAACATACTGACGGGGAAGAACGGCGGCGGGGCCCTCTTCGCGCAACAAATAGGGCCGCAGGCAACCCAGGTCAGAACGGCGGCGGTTCAAACCGTCGTGCAAACCGCACTCGGCTCACTTGATCCCAATATAAAAAATCAAGTGTCGAACGCGGTCGCGCAAGGATATGCGGTCGCGACGTATAACGCGCCGAGCACGCTCGCGTGCCCGTATGCGGGAGCGACGACCGCCTTTACGAATTCCGGTGCACAATTTTCTTGGAACAACATTCTCGCCATAGGATCGCCGTGCAACGCGTACTTCGGCTACATCGGCGCGAACGATCTCGCCAACGGGTACGCCGCGCAGGAGCAGAACTGCCTTCAGAACATCCTCCAGTGGGGCGGCGGATTCTATGCGGTGACGACCGGGAGCGGCGGCCCGTGCGAGCAGACGATCGTGACGCCGTCGTCCAATGTGAACAGTTCGTACACGACCGTTCTCAACAGCGGATTCAACCAGCTTCAGAACGCCAATGACATCGGGCAAATGGTGGGCGCACTCTTCGGCGGTATCTCCACGCAGGTGCTTTCGGGGAGCGCGGGAGGCATTGCCGGTATCAACCAACCTGTCGGCAACTCGCCGTCATACTTGCAGCAGGCACTCAGTCAGGAATCACAGAACCTCCAGTCGACGATCAGCAACGCCGCGCTCGTCAACCTGGATTCGGCACTGCAGATCGAAGAGAGTTACTACAACATCATGAGCTCGATCGCGGGCTCGCTCGAAGGAGCGGTGTCCCAGCTTCGCGGCGCAGAGAACGAGTGCTGGCAGCAGGTCATAACTGCAGTCTGTTCGGGACCGGTATCGGCGAACGGGACCTGTACCGAGGTGACCGGAGCGTGTACGACCGATCAGAGCACCGGGGTCCAGACCTGTCCCAACGCCGCGACCCTCCACGTCGCGACCTCGACCGAGTTCTCGCAACCTGTCATCAATTCTCAGATCGCTACCCTCGCCTCGACGACCGCCAACAACTTGCAGGTCTCGCAACAGGCGCTCACGCTCATCAACCAGCTCATTCAGAATGTTTCCAACGGCTCGGCGGATTCCCAGGCGATCGCCGTCGAACAACTCAATGCACTTATCGCGAACAACGAACTGCACACGCCTGCCGACCTCACGACCGCCCAAACGCAGCAGCAGTCGATCCAGAGCGCGATGACGACGCTCACTACGAACACGCCAAGCCTCTGGGCCGGCACCGATCCCAACAACAGCGCGAACGACAACATTCCCTGGAACGGCAGCGTCGGCGCTACCATCCAATTGACGGACCCCGGCACCGGCTGGTGCAACTTCAAGAACCCGATAACGATCAGCGCATGGGAGCACGCGTGGGGAGGATAATGCTATGAATAAGATCCGCATGAACATCAAAAAAATACTCCTCTGCGGGTTGTCATTTCTCATACTGATTGCGCCAATTTCTGTGCAAAATTTGGGCGGAATAAATATTGCTGAAGCGCAATCGTTGCCTACAGGATATTCGGCTACACAGTGCCCACAGCCGGCAACAAACGGTGTCTGGACATGCACAACGGCAAGCGGTGGCTTTATTCAAGTTAATGCAAGTGGCACTCAAGTAAACGGCGACGGGACACCATATACCGGACAAAATATCAATATTTCTCCTAATGCTGCCGAGTCCGCCCCTTCCCAAGATTGTACCGCGAGCGTATTAAGTTGGACCGCATTTTTCAGCCCTTCTTGCTGGGGCCCGCTCATTGCCGGGGTTGTCGCTGAAGCTTTGGTGTATATCACATCCTCGATACTTGCGATCGCCGGCGGTCTCTTTAATTGGGTGCTGTATGAAACGGTACTTCAGTTCGGGCAGCTCATCAACGGCGGCGTGAGCGGGAACAATCCCGGGATCATTAACGGCATCAATACTGCCTGGTCGGTCTTCCGTGACCTTTCGAATATCGTCATCATCGGAATGTTCACGTTCATGGCGATCATGACCATCCTCGGCAGCACCGATTACGGGTATAAAAAGCTGCTGTCACGTGTGCTTATCGTAGCGATCATCATCAACTTCAGTTTGCTCTTCACGAAGATCATCATCGACGTGTCAAATTTCACTGCCGTGCAATTCTATAGTGCCGCAAGTGCGAATAATCCTAACCTTCAAGACAATAACCCAAGCCAGGCATCGCAGGGCCAGACAGGGACAGCTCCTCAAACAGGGATCGCCGGAGCATTTATGAACTACGCGGGAGTGCAGGGCCTCGGTGACACCGCGAATGCCGTGTTCGCCCTCGGCAGCTCACCCGGAAGCAGCGCCTGGTGGGGACTTCTGTATGGTGTCATGACGGCGCTCCTCTTTTTGGTCGCAGCGCTCGTACTCTTCTACGGTTCGTTCTTGTTGTTCTCACGCGCGATATTGATGATATTCCTGATGGTCACTTCCTCGATCGCCTTCGCGTCGTATCTTATTCCGAGTCTTTCGCAAGGCAATTATGGCTGGAACATGTGGTGGCAATCGCTGCTGAAAAACGCGGTGTTCGCTCCGCTCCTCATGGTACTTCTTTGGGTGACGCTCTCGATCGCAAGTGGTTTTCAGGCAGCATCGGGTACGCTGGGAAGTGCGGTATTAAATCCCGGAGCTCCACCCGGTATAAGCGCCCTCTTTGGCTACGTCGTCGTCATCGGGCTTCTCTTCGCCTCGTTCAAGATCGCATCGAGTTTCTCGACTTCGATCGGAGGGTTCAACTTCGCGCAAGCGATCGCTGGGACACCCATCTCTCTCGGGTCTCGCTTCGCTGGAGTTCTCGGCCAACAAACGCTGGGCCGTCTCGGCGCTCGACGAGAAGAAAGTTTGAAGAGGCAGCGTGATGACGCAAAAGCGAAGGGCGACGAACAGCTTGCAAGCCGCCTGAACCTACGCCTCGACAGAAGCAAGCGTTTTGGGGTCGCAAGCCTTGGCAGGAAGGACTTTAACTTAATGAATACCTCTGTGGGTAAGGTGTTCGCCAAGAGTGCGGGGCTTTCCGGAATTCTAGCAGGAGTGACGAAGGGCGGTGGTATCAAAAAGCGGGCGGAAGCGGCAGGGAAAGAAGGAGAGAAGGTGGGCAAGGAACTTGTATTGTCCAGTGAACAGAAAGATAAGATCAGGCAGACCGCTTACGAAGAGAAAATGCAAAACAGGGAACGAGATAAGCAGCTCCTGGAATCAACGAAAAAAGCTCAAGAGGATCAGCTTAAGATCGCGAAAGACACCGCTGAAAAACAGACCTCCACGCTTGAGCACGAAAAGTCGACACACGAAAAACGCCTTGAGGTCGAACAGAAGGCGCAGGGTGACCTTAAGAACAAGCACGACAGCATCCTCAAATCGATCTCCGAGGAGCTTGGGAAACATAACGAAGGGACGCCGGAACGTAACGACGCGGAGGTGCGGTACCAAAATGCGAAACTCGCACGAGATTCGGAAATGGCCGCCCAAGACGAAAAGATCAAGACCGTGCGAAATGAGATAACGGCGCCGATCGCTGATCTAGAGAAGAAAATCGCCGAGATCAATGCCCCCGTCGCAGCACTTAGCAAAAATGTGGCTGAAACGAATTCGGCCCTCAAGGATTTTGATACCAACTACGACCTCACTGCGAAGGAGTACGGGAAAAAAGTGGCTGACGAGGCTGCCGATCGGTTCAAGAACGCTGCGAGCGACCAGGCGGCCTCATACGCGCAGCGACGTGTGTCGAACCTACCCTTTGCTTTAAGCCCCGGTGACGACCTCTTCGCACGGGAAGCTCGCGGTGCCCTCAAGAAAGGTCAAAAGGACCACGCATTGCAAGAACGTCTCAAGGCGTGGCGAGCATTGGATAAAGCGGACAAGGAGGAAGGAGGGCATGAGGAAAAAGCAGATGATGACAGTCATTAAAAACATCCATGGAACCTGAGAACAACGACAAAAAAATAGACCAAAAGTTGGACGAGCGATTCAAACAGCTCCCGAAGGTCGTGCAGGATGCGATCACGTCCGCTGATGTCGAGAAACGCATGCGCTCGCTCGCGGATACGCAAAAGCTGCATCTTGATCAATGGGAAGCTCTCGAGAACGAGGTGATGCTCGCGCTGCTGGGCTTCCAGCCGATCGAGGATCTCCAGAAGAACATAAAAAATGAGCTCGGCATTCCCGACGAACTCGCAAAAACGCTGACCGAGGAGATCTCGAAGATCGTGTTCGAACCGATCCGGCAAGAATTGGAACGGGAATTGGAGCATCCGGAAGCAAAGGCAGCGGCCTTAAGCGGTGTCGAGCAAGCCGGAGCGCAGGCACTGAAGGTGGAAACTGCCGCACCTGTCGCGCCGGCGACACCGCCTGCACCTACAAATGATGAAAAATCACAGCGAGCGCCTGTTTCCGACACCTACAAACCAGGCCAAGTTTCGTCTGAGCGCAAAGAAGTACATGAAGATCCTTACCGCGAGACGCCGGCCTGAGCTTCGAGTCTCAAAATGAGGACAAACGCTCATTCGGAGGCTTGCGCTGGGATATAATGAGTGCATGCAATTCCAGGTCCCGCAATTCATAGAGGTCGAGGACAAGATATTCGGACCGCTGACCTTCAAGCAGTTCATCTATGTCCTCGGCGGCATCGGTGCTTCCTACATGGCATGGCGCCTGCTGCCGCTTTTCATTGCGGCTCCTGTCATCCTCGGCGTCGCGGCGGCTGCGGCATCGCTGGCGTTCCTGGAATACAACGGCAGGCCGTTCATCATCTCCGTCGAGAACGCATTCTATTTCGTGATACATCCAAAACTGTATTTGTGGAACAATGAGCGCCGGGCCAAAAAGCCGGTCGAGCAGAAAACGGTCGACCTGTCGAAAGGAACTGTGTATATTCCAAAGCTTTCCGAAAGCAGATTGCACGAGCTTTCCTGGTCCTTGGACATCAACGAGCGCGTCGCGGCGGGCATCAATGAGAACGAGGAGCATCGGGGCGGTGTTGTTTCGCCCATCATGACCGCACGCGAGGGAATGGTGCGTTAATTTCTTATGCCTCCAAAACAATCAACCGCCCGTTCAACCCAGGATTTCGTCCCGGTCTCTGAGGTGCGCGACGGCGTTGTGGTGCTTAAGGACGGCTCGCTGCGCGCAATACTGCTCGCCTCATCGATCAACTTCGCGCTCAAGTCCGAAGATGAACAGACGGCCTTTATCGTCCAGTTCCAGAACTTCCTCAACTCACTCGATTTTTCCGTGCAGATATTCGTACAGTCGAGAATGTTGGACATCCGTCCGTACATCGCGACGCTCGAAGTGCAGTTCAAGCAGCAGCTCGACGACCTCATGCGCATCCAGATCCGCGAATACATCGAGTTCATCAAGAGCTTCACCGAGGCGGCCAACATCATGACGAAGAATTTCTTCGTCGTCGTGCCGTATTCATCGACCTCGGTTTCCACGCGGAGCGTCACGAAGATGCTGCCCTTCGGCAACAAAAAGACCGATACGGAAGCGGCCAACAAAACGTTCGAGGAACAAATGACGCAGATCGAGCAGCGAATTTCGATCGTGCAGCAGGGATTGGTCCGCACCGGCGTGCGCACCGTGCAGCTCGGCACCGAAGAAGCGATCGAGCTCCTGTACAAAATGTTCAACCCCGGCGAAGAAGGGAAGCCGATGACACTAGAACAGTCATGAGTTTACAGTTTTTAGTTTTCAGTAATACACAAGCCAAGGCAGGCACTAAAAACTAAAAACTGTAAACTTAAAACTATCTTATGGCACTCACCGATTACTTGTCCTTCGGAAAAAAGAAGACCGCAACGCCGGAGGTTCTCCCCGTATTGCCCGCGGAGATCTATCAGACCGGCGTTCTCGACCTGCAAGACGTCATCGCGCCGCACGCGCTCAAAGTTTCCTCGAAAGAAATAGACCTCGGCGAGAAGATCGCGCGCACGTTCTTTGTCATTTCGTACCCGCGATTCCTCACGACGGGCTGGTTCGCGCCGATCATCAACATGGACAAGGTGCTCGACATCTCGATCTTCATCCACCCGATGGACACCAACGAAATGCTCCGCAAGTTCCAGAAAAAGGTTGCGGAAGTGCAATCGCAGATCGCGACACGCGAAGAGAAGGGAATGGTCCGCGACCCGATGCTCGATACCGCCTATTCGGACCTCGAACAATTGCGCGATTCCTTGCAGCAGGCGCAGGAACGCATTTTCGACGTCGGGCTTTACATGACGATCTACGGCTCGACGCGCGAAGAGATCGACAAAGTGGAATCGGAGGTGCGCTCCGTGCTCGAATCGAGGCTCGTGTATATCCGCCCTGCGCTTTTCCAACAGGAGGGTGGCTTCCGCTCGGTCTTGCCACTCGCGACCGACGAACTCGGCGTGCACACCAAGCTCAATTCAGCACCGCTTTCCTCGATATTTCCGTTCATTTCGTTCGACCTCACCTCCGACCGCGGTATTTTGTACGGCATCAACAGACACAACTCTTCGCTCATTCTATTCGACCGCTTCTCGCTGGAAAACTACAACTCGGTGACGTTCGCAAAATCCGGTTCCGGCAAATCCTACACGACGAAATTGGAAATTCTGCGCTCGCTCATGTTCGACACCGAGGTCATCGTCATCGACCCTGAACGCGAGTACGAGTATCTCGCCGAAACGGTCGGCGGACGCTACTTCAATATCTCGCTTTCTTCCGAGCACCATATCAATCCATTCGACCTGCCGATCCCGCGCGAAGACGAAGCCGCCTCGGACGTGTTGCGCAACAACATCATCACGCTCGTCGGACTTTTTCGCATCATGCTCGGAGGTCTTACGCCTGAAGAAGACGCCATCATCGACAAGGCGATCACCGAAACATACGCGCTTAAGGACATTACCTCAGACGCGAACTTCGCCCTCGTCGAGCCGCCGCTCCTTTCCGACTTCGAGCTCGTGCTCTCCGGCATGGAAGGCAGCGAGTCGCTCGTGCAGCGCTTGAGCAAGTACACCAAAGGAACCTGGTCCGGCTTTATGAACCGGCCGACCAATGTCGACATGAACAAAAAGCTTGTTGTCTTTTCGGTACGCGACATGGAAGACGACCTGAAGCCGGTCGCGATGTACATCATCACGCACCACATCTGGAACACGGTGCGCAAAGAATTGCGCAAACGACTGCTCGTCATCGACGAGGCGTGGTGGATGATGCGTTCCGAAGACACCGCCTCGTTCCTTTTCGGTATCGCAAAGCGCGGCCGCAAATATTATCTCGGCATCTCCACGATCACGCAGGACGTCTCGGACTTCTTGAACTCGCCATATGGAATTCCAATGATCACGAACTCATCGATCCAAATTCTTCTGCGTCAATCGCCGACATCGGTCGACCTCGTGCAGCAAACCTTCAAACTTTCCGACGAGGAAAAATATCTGTTGCTCGAGTCCGACGTAGGTGAGGGCATCTTCTTTGCGGGATTGAAACACGTCGCGATCAAAGTCATTGCCTCGTACACTGAAGACCAGATCATCACCTCGGACCCGTCGCAAATTCTCGCCATCAAAAAGGCGAAGCAAGAAGTCGATGACGCGAACGCCGTTCCGGAACAAGCTCCAGCGACCGCGACGCTCGAAGCGCGCGCCATCGAGGGTAGCGTGGCGGTACCGCCTCCGGCACAGCCCGCGCCGACTCCCGCTCCCGCAACTCCTGCTCCAGCTCCGGTACCGATCGAGCACGCCGCGCCAGGATCCGACACCGCCCCCGCAACGGCCGCACTTTCCAGCGCTGAGGCGCCGGGCGTATGAACGAAGACGAAGGGAAGTTGCCAGTAGAGGCGGGCATCTTTCTGATCTTTGTCGGTATAGCAGCAGACGTTGCGAAAGTCGGTCTCGATGCAGTGTTCGGCATCGGTTTTATCCTTGACCCGCTCCTCATCACTCCGTTCGCCGGTTTTATCTTTTGGCTAACGCTCTATCACAACAACATTTCTATGCTAGGTGGGAAACGCTGGTGGGTCGGCTGGGCAAATCTTGTGTACAGCTTCTTGCCCGGATTGGATTTTCTACCCGACTGGACAGTGTACGCCGTGTATCTGACCTTCAAGTACACCCGGCAGCGCCGATGGCACTGATATAATGAGACCATGATCCGTCGACTCATCGCGCTCCTTTTCGGCGGGGTCCTTTTCGTCGCACTGCCTGCCATTGCGCAAGTGAACTCGATCGGCACGAGCGCGCTGACCATCTCCGCGAACCCGACGTATCCCGGCCCGAATTCCGTCGTCCAGCTTACGGCCGAAAGCCCGTTGCTCGATCTACAGGACAGCGACGTGGAATGGACGGTCAATGGCACCGCGGCAGGCGCAGGACAGTCGATCAGCGTGCCGCTGGGCGCCTTGGGAAGCGAGGTGAACGTTGCCGTTTCAGTGTCGGGACCGACCGGGAACGATTCGGCCACGCTCGCGATCGTGCCCACTTCCATCGACCTTTTGTGGGAGAGCAATTCCTATGTGCCGCCGTTCTACAAGGGCCGCGCCGCGCCCGGCTCCAGCTCGATGATCCGCGTGCTCGCGATACCGCACTTTGTCAGCACGGGTGGAACAGCTATTCCTTCGTCCGACATCGACTTCACCTGGAAAGTGAATGATGCCATCGACGAAGCGCAATCCGGGATCGGCGAATCTTCAGCGGTCTTCCCTGCGGGAGTTTTGTACTCGACGGACAATATCGATGTCGTCGCGCAATCGACCGACGGAACGCTTTCGGGCGAAGCGAGCATCTCGGTGCGCACAGGAGATCCGGAGTTGGTCCTGTACGAAGACAACCCGCTCTTCGGCGTCATGTACCACCAGGCGCTCCCATCTTCGAGTACGGCGAGCGAATCCGAAGATTCGTTCGCGGCCGTGCCGTACTTCGCCAGCGCAACGTCCGCGAACGATCCGTCTCTTGCATACCAATGGACGGTGAACGGCTCTTCCGTGGCGACTGATCCGCAAGACCCGAGCGAAATAACGATCGACGCACAATCCGCAGACGTGGCGGACATCACGCTCTCGCTCGAAAACCCGTCCGACCCGTTCTTCTCCGCTTCGGGAGCCTGGCAAATCGCGTTCTCGGGTTCTTCGGGAAGCGCAAACAACCCTTTCGGGTCTTCGCAATAGTATGAAAAAATATCGCACACTCTTTCGCCTCGTCGCCGTTTGCCTGATCATCATCGTACTGGGAGGACTTCTGGGCTGGTACTATTTTCTCCACGCGAAAAATTCACAGGTGAACGCCGAGAATGCCGGTACAGGGTACGGCACTGCCGCTCCGACATTCGAAGGTTCGACCGGCAGCACGTACGCCAACGTGATCTCGACGCTTGGCGAACAGCCGGGAGTGACAGCGACCTCGTCAACGTCACGGTTGTGGGAAGTCTCCGAGGTGCCGGTCGCAGGATTCGGCTGGCAAGGCGGAAATTCCGCCACGCTCGATTTCGTCGAACGCTCCAGCGGGTATGTGTTCGAAGCACAAACGCAGGGAAGGAGCGTCGTACGCCTTACCGACACGCTCCGTCCGAAGATCTACGAAGCATCCGTCTCGCTCGACGGCTCGGTCATGGAGCGCAGCATCGACGATACCGGTGCACTCATCACTTTCACCGGCACCGTGGCCAGCTCTTCCTCGGCCGACGCGACCAGCTCCGTGGGGGATCTCCTAGGCAACGACCTTCCGACGGGGATACTGGCGATCGCGGCTGACCCGGCGTACGACGCGCTCCTCTACCTTATTCCCGGACCATCCGGCGCGACCATCGTTTCTACGGATCGGACCGGCCAACATGAAAAGCAGCTCTTCTCGTCGGCCATCACCGGCTGGCGCCTTATCGCGCCCGGCGACGACACCCTCGTACTGCTCCAAGATCCGCTCGACGGTGTCGAGGGATACGCGTACCGACTTCAGAAAAGCGGCGGGCTTTCGCTCATCGCACAAGAGCCAGGTCTCACAGTGCTGCCCCAGGCTTCTTCGACGGCACTTTTGTATGGCGCATCTTCGAACGGCACGCTCGCACTCTTCGTACGATCGAGTGCGGGGTCACCGGCCCAGGCGCTTCCTCTGCAAACGGTCGCCGACAAATGCGCGTGGGCCCCGAACGCTTCCCCCTTCGCATACTGCGGAGTCCCGCAAACAATTCCTTCCCAACAATTCCTCGATGACTGGTACAAAGGCCTCGTGCACACGTCGGATGAATTCTATGAGATCGATGCTTCCGCTGCATCCTCGACATTGCTCTACGACCCGATCGGTGACACCAGCGCACAGCTCGACGTCGAAGATCCTTCTGTCGATCCGACAGGGCAATACCTCGCGTTCATCAATGCCAAAGACCAGTCGCTCTGGGTCCTCCGTCTTGCGCAATGATATGAAAAAATTCTTCAAAAAGATCTTCAGTGCGAGCACGATCGGACTATTGTTCCAGGGAACGTTCGTTCCGCTCACCGCGGGAGTTCCGGGCGGCTCTAGCAGCGCGGGCGGGAATTTGGCCGGACCCCTCTCGACCGCCCTTACCAGCAACAGTCTTCCCGGCTTCTTCAACGCGGCATTCTCTCTCGCGCTTTCGGCGGGAGCGATCCTCGCGGTCCTTCGACTCTCATACGCCGGCTGGCTCTACATGAGTTCGGACGCGTTCGGGAAGAAAAGTCACGCGAAGGAGGTCATCCAGGACGCGGTCCTCGGCCTCCTTCTTCTGATCGGGATCTACATCATTCTCTACCAGATCAATCCGAACTTGCTCAACCTCAACATTTTGCAGACCGTCCAGTCAGCCCCCACTCCAGCTCAGCAATTGGCCAACGGCACTGCAGCGCCTTAAAAACTACTCGGCCGAATATTTAATGACAACGCGGCGGCTGCGGCCTTCGCCTTGCGATTCTGTCTTTACGTTGGGAGCGTCCTGGAGCGTCGTATGCACGATAAGGCGCTCATAGGCACTCATCGGGGAGAGTTCAACATCATATTGGAAACTGCGGGCGCGCTCCGCCATCATGATGGCCTTGGCCTGCAGGTCTTTTATCTGCTTCGTGCGGTAGCCGTTGACGTCGATGAGGAACATGCCTTCGCGACTTGCTCCGGGCACAGTCGAGGGGTCGCCCTCCGGCGCTTCGCTCTGCTCTTCGAGCACTTTTTTCACGAGATGATCGATCGCCTGTATCACTTCACCGCGCGGACCGATAAGGTCGCGGGCATCCGAAGCTTCTATTGAAATGATGACCTGTCCGGCCGCTTCGGAGCGGGAAATGTCCTTGTACGAAATACCGGCGGCATCGAGAAGTTCTTTGAGTACGGTTTCTTGAGTGGCATCCATTGGCTTCTTGTACCATGGCGGCGTTGCAAAAACAACTCAATGGCGTGTCGTGGCACCCGGGTCGGCAATATCTTTTACGAACCTAGGGTTTTTGAAGTCGGTATTGTCAATAACGATGTCTGCCGCGGCTTTCGGATCGACTTTTTCGAAGTAGAGCCTTTGTCCTGGTACATAGCGTTCGTCATATACCTTCTCGATCTCTTGCTCTGATCCACCGAATGAAGCATCGCGCTTCACCGCGCGGGCGACCGTATGTTCGAAATCGACGTCTAAAAGTATTTTTAAATCCCAGTAGTCGGCTAGCTCCGGACGCTGGAGAAATATGCCGTCCATGAGCAAGATCGCGTTCGGTTCGGCAGTCTCAACGGGCGCGATAATCTCGGTGTCATTTTTGTAATCGAATGCGGCGGACTTGAATTTTCGGTCGCCGTTTGGTCCAAGTGGCCGCAAGACATTTTCAATGACCAATGTGTTGTTGAATGAATCGGCATAATATCCTTCGGGAGAACTTCGGCCCTTTTGGTACCGAACAATGCGAGGGTTGTGAAATTTGTCCACCGAAACACGGATGATCTGCCTGCCGGATGCTCGCAGTTTCTTGGCAAGTTCGTCCGCGATGAACGTTTTGCCTGATCCGTCCACGCCATCGATAGCGACCCTCGTCGGATGATTCAACGTTATTTTCAAAATCCGTTCACCAAGCTGTTGGAGCAAGCGCTCTCTCGCCTCGGAACTTTCTGGACTTCGGACTCCTCCCATACGCGGTAAAATTTGGTGTCAGGCACGTCAAAGACGTAAATGTTGTGTTGTAATAAAAATCTCTTGAGGCACCTCTTTTAGAGGGATTTACTTTTTCTTTTTCGAAGCAGCGTCCGGATCGTTGAAACGCCTTCCCGAGAGGTATTCCTGCAATAGCATGAATGCGTTGCTCGTCGTCCAGTACAAAGGCGCCGCGGAAGCGAGCGTGAATCCGATCACGCCGACGATCGCCGGCAAGACGTAGCGCGCCTGCACCTCGAAACTCTTCGCCATTTCGCCGGAGAGCGATGCTTCGACCGGAGAACTTTTCGTAGTAGGGCCCATCGAAAGCCGCGTATACAAGAATTGCGTGAGCGCGGCAGTGAGCGCGAGCGGAATGCTCCTCGCGGACATATTGATGAGACCGAGGAATTCCATGTTGACCTTCGGCGGCATGCTCACGAATGAATAGAGAAGCGTGGGGTTGATGGTCGGAAGCCCGCCGCGCGAGAAGACCCAGTAGAGACCGAGCAGGATGGGCAATTGAATGAGCACGAGAAGGAATCCGGCGAACGGATGTATGTTGCGCTCCTTGTAGAGCGCGAATATCGCGCGGCCTTGTTCCTCTTGCTTGTCTTTATATTTCACCTTGAGCTTCTCGACCTCGGGACCGATCTTTTTCATCGCGAGCTGCGCCTGCACCGCGCGACGCGAAAGAGGGAAGAGGATGAAACGAACGATGATCGTGAGAATGACGACCGCAACACCAACGTCATGGTTCGGTAAAACACCGACCAAAAACACAAGCCCGTTGTAGAACGGGCGGTAGATGATCGCCGTAAATCCGGCAGCTATCGCGGAGAACACGCAGGCATTGTACCCTGTGAGAGACGGGTAACGCAAAGGTTTGCCCGACGAGCGCACACTCTCTCACGGGGTGTACTCCGATTACACTTTTGAGAAAAGCCCTTCGATGTCGCGCGAAATTTCCGCGAACTCCGCATCTTTTGTCTCTCGCTTGGCATACAAGACGAGCGCAACGGATCTTTGCATCTGCGGCATAAGTTTTGCGAGTACGTTGCGTGCTCGGCGCTTTACTTTATTGCGGTCGACCGCTTTCAGGGAGACTTTTTTCGACACGACGACCGCGCATTTTTGATGATCATCGGGTATCGGCGCGACAAGCAGCGAAAAAAGCTTCCCGTGCATGCGTTTGCCGGAGAGTTTCCGTATCTCTTCGCCCGAAAGGCGGTATTTTTTTGGCATTGCCTAGACGGAGAGCTTGGCGCGACCCTTGCGACGACGACGGGTGAGCAAATTGCGGCCGCTCGTGGTGCTGGAGCGCTTCAAGAACCCGTGCGTGCGGGCGCGCTTGCGCTTCTTGGGCTGATACGTTCGTTTCATGCGCGAACCGTAGCACATCTTTTTCTTGCGCACAACACCGGATGATGTAAAATTTCTATCCCCATGCTATCCACACGTTCTGCACATCGGCCTACATTGACTCAATACTTTCATAAAAGAATCACGCGCGTATAATGCGCAGGCTGATCTCGCATGACGGCACCCCAAACATGACAAATCGCGAATTATGGCAGAACGCACTCGTACAGATCGAGCTCGGCACCTCTGAGGCCTCGTTCCGAACATGGTTCAGGAACACCGACATCGCACACCGCGAGGGAGGGGTGGTCCAGATCGCCGTTCCTTCGAAGATAGTCAAAGAATGGCTCTCCGAAAAGCACCACAAGCTCATCCTTCATGTCCTGCGGGAGCTCGACAGCTCCATCCGGACCGTTGAATACGTCGTGCACCGCACCGCGCCTTCGCAGGAAAGACGTCAGCGCCCCCAACAACCGACCGAGACCGTTTCCCTCGACCTCCAATCGCTCTATATAGACAAGCGCGACAACCTGAACCCGCGCTACACCTTCGATACGTTCGTCGTGGGGCCCTTCAACCAGCTTGCGCACGCAGCCGCGAAAGCCGTCCTTGAGCGACCGGGCCTCGCATACAACCCGCTTTTCGTCTACGGCTCGACCGGACGCGGCAAGACGCATCTCATCCAGGCTATCGGTAATCATTTCAAGAAATCCCAGTCCAACAAAAAGGTGTTGTACGTGACCTCCGAGCGTTTCGCGGTCGATTACATCAACGCGGTGCGCGCAGGGAAGGCAAACTCCTTCAAGGATCAGTACCGCGCGTACGACGTTCTCATCATGGACGACGTGCAATTCATCGCGAACACCGAAAAGACGCAGGAAGAGCTCTTCCACCTTTTCAACGCGCTCTACGACAGCAACAAGCAGATCGTTTTTTCGAGCGACAAACACCCCGCGCTCTTGCCGGGATTCGAAGACCGCATCAAAGGCCGTTTTTCTGCGGGGATGGTCGCGGAAATTCCGGAGCCAGACGTGGAAAGCCGCGCAGCGATCATTCGCGCCAAGATAGAAAGCCACGGATTCTCGCTTCCCGAAGATGCCGTCACCTATATCGCAGAAAATGTGCGCGGCAACATTCGCGAGTTGGAAGGCATCGTCAACACCATCGTCTGCAAATCGCAGTACAAAGGCAAGGGCGTGACACTGGCTGACGTTCGGTCATTAATCAAGCACAACGTAAAGCCTTCGCGCGGTATTTCCATCGAGGAGGTCGTGCGTCGCATATCGCAATACTACGAGGTGCCGGAGAAATCCATCTATGAAAAGACCCGCAAGAAGGAAGTGGTGAAGCCCAGGCAGATCATCATGTACGTGCTGCGCGAAGAGTTCAACGCGTCATACCCTTCGATCGGCGAGAAGCTCGGCGGACGCGATCACACGACGGTCATCCACTCATGCGAAAAGATCAAAGAAGAGATCAAAACGAACACGTCGCTTGAACAAGAACTTGATCACATCCGCACGCTGATACATGCGTAGCGTTGTGGAGAAGTTCGGTACAACAACAGTATAAATACCTAACAACTTCATGCTATCCACATCCAAACGTCTCTCCACAGAAAAACTTTTTCTCATCAACTTCCAATCCACAATTTCCTTCGCCAAAAATAATCAGTAAAGCAGCCACGAAAATATCTTTTCCACTTATTAGACACACTAATAGTAGTAATAGTATTTACATAAAGAAATTAGAATAGAGATATGAAACTCTCGACGACAAAAAATCAAATACTGAATGCGGTGGTACTCGCCGAGCGGATCGCCGGAAGGAAAGAATCTCTCCCCGTGCTTTCCTGTATCCTTATAGACGTAAGTAAGGAAATAGTTCTGCGAGCGACCAATCTTGAAGCGGGGATCGAAATTACTATCGCAGGTGACGTCGAGGAAAAAGGCGTGATTGCCGTACCTGCGAACATATTTTCACAAACCCTTCGTTCGATCGGAAGCGAGAAACTGAGCCTCAGAAGCGAAGAAGGAAACCTTCTCGTTGAATCTAAGGGAACGAAAACACTGATCAAAGCGATGCCCCACGCGGAGTTCCCGGCATTACCGGATACGGCCGGAAAAAAGGGGATAACTCTCCCCACAGAAAAATTCTTGAACGCATTGCAGTCGGTGGTATACGCTGCGTCGCCGTCGATGATCCGACCCGAACTCGGAAGCGTGTATGTTTCGGTCCGCTCGAACGGAGTCACCTGTGTTGCGACCGATTCATTCCGCCTCGCGGAGAAAACCATCCAGGGCTCATCCGGAAAGGGTGAGGCCGATATTTTAATACCGCTCAAACACGCAGGAGAGCTGGCGTACATTTTAGAACGCAGTGATGTCGAGACCGTTGAGGTGGGCGCCGAGGACGCCCAGTTGGTCGCCACGCTCGGTAACGTGCGTTACATTTCACGTGTTATCGACGCGCAATTCCCCAACTACAAAGACATTATTCCGAAGGACACCTCGACCGAGGCAACGCTTCTCAAGAACGATCTTGCAGAAATGCTCAAAAAGGCCCGCGTGTTCGCAGGTCAAGAGCAGCACGTCGGATTCCATATTTATCCCAAGAAAAAGATATTCTCCGCGACCGCCAGGAGTGCCGATGTCGGTGAAATGTCTGATTCGATCGACGCAGCGCTCGAGGGCGAAGACATCGACATCAATTTCCACATCGGCTACATCGCTGAATGCCTGACCTCAATCCAGTCGGATTCGGTGACACTTTCTTTTGCAGGGCAGGGAAGACCGCTCGTCGTGAAAGGAGTTTCAGACCCAAGCTTTTTGTACCTCGTGATGCCGTTAAATAGATAGCAGCGTCCAGATAAAAGGTAAGGAGCCCAAGAACTGAAGTTCCAGGGCCCCTCTTTCACACGCATTGCCCTTTTATGGGCAATGGCTCTGGCTACCGTCCTGGTGGCGGATAACCTGGTGGAACTTGCCGCCGGCTGCGGCTGCGTCGCACGCCATCATCACGAGAGCGTAGTCGGAGTTCATCGTGGTGACCGGATTCGGATACATCACCGAATATACCGCCGTTGCCGAGAACACGAAGGCGCCGACGGCCACGGCAAGGACGACCGCTTTGTTGTACATGTGCATTCCTCTCTGTTTGATTGAGGTCGAAACACGGTAATGAAAATTACACTGATTGTCAATGGATCCACCGATCCAGATCGTTTCACTGAACAATGAACGTCTCGTCGGCCTCCTCGATAGTGCCGTTGATGAGCTGTGCGACGGCGCGCATTTGCATTGTTCCTTGCGAGGATGGAATGACGGAGACGGCGTAGGGAGAGCCTCCGGATTGCCCGACCTCGTATCCGTTGAGGTAATACACGATGTCGGCAACCGGCTCGGATTGTTCTTGCGCTTCAAGCGTTATTGGCACGCCGGAAGGAACCGTCGCGCCGGGTTGTGGCGAGGTTATCTGGAGATTCGAGACTTCGGGCTGAACCGTTCCGGCCGGGTTGGTCGAGGTAGCGACAGTGCCCGGCGGAAGCGTTACCCCGGAGCTATAGCCGTTCTCCGCAGCCCAGATCTGCACCGGATAATCCCAGTACGGCTCTTCGGGGTCCTCTGTCGTCGGTGGCCCTGCGAGCGGATCGTTCTTCTGCACCCAGTACAGAATGTCGTGAATACCTTGCGATTGATCGGTATTCCAGTTGCCTTGCAGGACCGGCGGAAGGTTCGCGGTTTCGGGCGCGGGCGGGGGGAACGTATCGGTGGATGAAGAGTATTTCGTGAGTGCGTACTGCATGATGTTGTGCCACGTCGGCGCGACGATGTACGCGGCGATCTTTTTTGCCATTGCGGAGTTGTCGTTGTTGCCGGCCCATTCGCCGACGACGATGGATGGCGTGTAGCCGATGACCCAGGCGTCGCGCGAGTCGTCGGTGGTGCCGGTCTTGTCGGCCACGTCGTAGCCATCGAACCACAGGACGCCGTGCGTGCCGAATTCCGGTGCACGCGCGGGATCGTTGGAAAGCACTTCGTTGATGAGCCGCGCGATCTGCGGCTCGAGCGCCTGCTGCGGCTGCGGCGTGTATTGCTCAAGGACGTTGCCGTTGGCATCCGTCACTTCAAGAATGCCGGTCGCCGGATTGAACGTGCCGTCGTTGGCAAAGCCGCCGTACGCGGCCGTCATCTGGAGCAAGGTCACGTCGCCGCCGCCGAGCACGAGCGAGAGGCCGTAATCTGCTGCGGGCAGCGTGAGCGTCGTGATGCCAAGCGATTCGGCCGTTGAGATCGATTGTTGAACGCCGGCGAGATAGAGCACTTTGACCGAAGGTACGTTCACGGATTGCGCGATCGCATCCTCCATCGTCATCGGCCCCTGGAACGTTCCCGTGTAATCGACCGGTGAGTAGCATGGCGGCGTATCGTTGGTGTTGTCTTCGGGCGAGCAGGTAAGCGAGAATTGCGTCGGCAGGTCGAAGAGGACGGTATCCGGCGTATAGCCTTCTTCAAATGCGGTCGCGTACGCAAAGGGCTTGAATGTGGAGCCCGGCTGTCGCAAAGCGACCGCGTCGTTCACCTGCCCGTCGATCGCGTCGTTGAAGTAATCCTCCGAGCCGACCATGGCGAGAATTTGTCCGGTCTTTGGGTCGACAGCGACCACAGCAGTGTTGGAGTCGTTGAAATCGGCAAGACGTTCCGCGGAAGTAGAAGCCACGGCCTGTTCCGCATATTGCTGCAGACCGTAGTCGAGCGTCGTGATCACCTTCAAGCCGCCGTTGAGTACAGCGTCGTCGCCGTATTTTTGCTCCAAATATTCCTCAATATAGAAAACGAAGTTCGGCGCTTTGATGCCGGTCGTGTCCTCCTGCTTGAACTGCACCTGCTCCGCGACCGCCTGCGTGTACTCAGCCTGCGTTATGTATCCTTGCTGCAACATTTTCTCGAGTACGAGGTTTTTGCGCGCTTCGAGCGCCGCAACGTTGTCGCCGTACGGAGAATAGTAGGTCGGCGCTTGCGGAAGTGCCGCGAGGTACGCGGCCTGCGCGAGGTCCACCTGGCTCGCGTCGACGCCGAAGAAATATTCCGACGCCGCTTCGACACCGTAGATCGCACCGCCATACGGCGTGCCGTTGAGATACGCGGCCAATATCTGGTCCTTGCTGTATGCATGCGTGAGACGAAGGGCAAGGATGATCTCCTCGATCTTACGCGTGAGCGTCTTGTCGTCGGTCAGGAGCGAATTTTTCACCACTTGCTGGGTGATGGTCGAAGCGCCCTGCACGTATGCACCGTTCGTCAGGTCGGCGAGGATCGCGCGCACGATGGATAGCGGATCGATGCCGGGGTTGGAGTAGAACGTCTGGTCCTCGATCGCTATGGTCGCTTGCTGGATATACGGGCTGATCTGGTCGAGCGGAACGGAGGTGCGCTCTTCCTCGCCGTGCACGTCATACAAAAGCACGTTGCCGGTGCGGTCGTATATTTGCGTCGACTGCGAGACCTGCCGGTTCTGGAAATCACTGATCGAAGGGATCGGAACGACGGCTGCCCAGATAACGACGCCCCCCAAGCCCAGGAGCAGCAGCGCGAGCAGCGCGATGCCGGTCAGGCGAAGCCATTCAGGGGTTCTGTTGATCTGGCGCTTGAGCTTGCGCCACGCTTTTTTGAGCGTACTCATTTGCTCTCCATTCTAGCCTGATTTCAGCCGCTAAACTACACGCAATAGTGGACGTGCTATCGAAAGGTGTGCGACCGCTGCAGCGATGGCGTCGTACTCGTCGTCATGCTGGATGTCCTTTTCTATCTTTATAAGGAGGTGCAGCATCGCGGCCATCTGTTTTTTGTCGGCTTTCCCGAAGCCGCTCGTCGCGGTCTTGATCTGGGCGGGGGTATATTCGAATACCTCGACGCCGTGCTCGGTCGCGCATTCGATAATTGCGCCTCGCGCCTCCGCGACCCGCATTGCGGTCTTCTGATTTGCATTGAAATAGAGCTTCTCGATGGAAAGCGCCGCAGGTTCGTACTTCTCGAGCAGCGCAGCGCAGCGCAGGGTGACCGCTGAAAGTCGCCGCACGAATTCGTCGTCGGCGCTCGTCTCCACGCACTCGGAAAAAATGAGACGGTCTTTGCCGTTGTCACGTTCGACTACCGCCATGCCGCAGCGGCCGTAGCCGGGATCGATGCCGAGTACTTTCATACGATAATGATACATCAGTAAAAAGAGGGGCCGCATCTTTGCGGCCCCCACTGATGCTGCGCTGGACGTTCTGCGCCAGGTTATTTGTGGATCTGTTCGGGCTCCTCCGTGAAGTAGTAACGAGTCTCGCTTGGGCTGTAGACTCGCAAACCATCGATCGCATCGACCTCATCTAAGACCTTGATGCGATATACGACCCATGCTTTGTCGTGGCGGATGATCCGATACACCAGCTCCGGTGATCCGACGGATCGAGCCTCGCGCATTCCGCAGGCATTGGGATCATGGGCCGTCGCATTTGCCATGTGAACGCCGACTTTGGCGTACGCGTCCGGAACGGCTTCAACTTTCCAAAACGGCACGCTGAGGTAGTTGCGCAGATCCCAAGGATTTCTGCAGAACACACCGCTCATCCTCGGGATTTTATGCGGTATCTTCGTATGCCGGGCAAGCCTCGTCGCTTCGTACGGAGTGATGCTGGCCGATGCGTCGCTCCACATTGCGAAAAGTATCAACCAGGCGAACATTGCGCGCATTTGTTCCTCACTTTCCAGCCAAACGGCCGTTTCCTTTTTCACCCTAACCCGAACGCACCTTCGTGCGCAAGCTACTCAGCGTTGGTGTAGACCTCCTCCACATCGTCGTACGCATCGATCTTTTCCAGAAGCTCCACGAGCTTCTCGTTGTCGGCATCGGAAAGGGGAACGGTCGTCTTTGCATTCCAGCCCTCGCCCGTCTTTTCAAAAGCCCACGTCGCAGAGCCGGGTGCGGCGAGCGAGAGGCCGAGTTCTGAGAGCAGATGTTTGATCTCCTGCGCGGTGCGATTGCGACTGTCGGTCACTGTTTCAATGATGATGGCTGCGCCACCAGGACCGTAGGTCTCGTACGTGATCTGTTCGAGCGAATTCGCGTCGGCTGAAATCCCTTTTGCCACCGCGCGGTCGATTGTGTCCTTGGGCATGTTCGCTTTCTTCGCGGTTTCGATGATCGCGCGCAAATTCGCTGCGTTCACATCGCCGTTCGCCTTTTTGGATTCGACGGCGATGCGCTTGCCGACTTTGCCCCAGAGGTTGCTCTTGGCCTTGTCGTTGGCGCCCTTTTGCCTTTTGATCTGCGCCCATTTGTTGTGTCCGGACATGGCAGAAATATACGATATAATCGTGATGTTTACCAAATAACCCCCACCTTATGAAGTCTTCCATCAATCGATTGAGTCGGTTCACGCGCAATCGCGCGCTCGGCCTTCTCCTTATTCGTCTCGGCACCGGTCTCGTATTCCTCATGCACGGCTGGATGAAGATCAACAACCTCTCGGGCGTCGAAGGCATGTTCGTCCACTTCGGTCTCGGCGGCCCGACGGGCATCTTCATCGCATATCTCGAAGTCATCGGCGGCCTGTGCCTTATCCTCGGCATCTTCACACGCGTCTTTGGTGTGCTCTTCGGTATCGAAATGCTCGTCGCCATCTTTATCAGCGGTGTCCCGACAAGCTACGGTCCGCATGAACTAGAACTTTTCCTCATGCTGATGTCCTTCGGCATCGCGCTCGCCGGCTCCGGCAGCTACTCGCTCTGGAAAATGGAATGCGACCTATGCGGCGGCATGCTCTGCAAAGCGGACATGGATTGTCCGGGCAAGTAATTTTCAGGGACATAAAAAGATGGCGGCCGCGCATTGCGCGGCCGCTTTCGTGATCGGAACATCTTATTCCGACATGATCACATGCACGTCGAGATCAAGCTCTTCGCAGGATCGGGTGAGGAGGAGCAAGCGCTCGGGGTCCGGGTCCCGCATCCGCTTGAGCGCCCAGTCGACATCGTTCGGACTCCTCTTCAACTCATCGCCCGCCGCCTTTGGTTCCATGCCCAGGTATCTCGTGAAGATCAACAATATAACGTCACGAGCCCTGACCACGGCGCGCAGCCGGACGTCTTCGATGAGCGCATGAAACGGAACGTCGCCGAGCCTCGCAACAGTTTCCTTGACGATCTGCTTTCTTTCAAGAACCGACGTCAGGGTTGGTTCACTGCGCTTGGCGACGGGCTTCGGCTTCGGATGCCAAACGATCTGGTCGTCGCTGATCAGTTCGATCACGAGATCGTTGAGTTTGTAGAGGCGATCGACGATCTCGGCATCTTCCTTCTTCAAGCGTGTGGAAATGTATTCGATGTGTCCCTCTACCGAACTCGGTACGTCTCCAATATGCCTCGCGATGATCTCGAAAGTCGCTTTGGTATCGCGTTGTTGCATGTAGGATACGAAGCCCGCAACCTTCTTCCAGAAGGGGGTGTCCTTGGGTGCGGCGACAAGCATCGCAGAGTTCACTCGGAACATCTTGCAAACCTCTTCGACGATCGCCTTTTGATGGGCGACAGTGCGAGCAGCCTCGCTCGCAGACGGGCCTACGCTGACGGGTGTTGCCATCAATCTCTCCATTTCTATGGCGCTATTTCGCGCCCTACGGGTATGCTAGGCGCGGCGGCTAAAAATGCAACCCCGCGCAGTTGTTCACAGTTTATCGACAGGAAATCCCCGAAAATCGGAAATTCTGGAAATTTGACGCAAAAATGCGCGTCGTATATTCATTGCTACTGATGCGCTTTACCGTGCGTTGGTCGTCATCGGATAGGGCGAGTGGAAACGCGAGCTACAGGTGACTGTTCCCTGAATCTACCCTGGTATTCAAAACATCAGGACGCTGCGGGAGAAGTTGGTCCGAGCAGCGGTGCGTGCGAAGAGCGACGAGGAGATCACATCGAGTCGAAGCGGGTCGCAAGCATCGGTTCCCGAAGGACCGAAACCGAAAGAGCTCCCTAACGGGAGCTCTTTCGTTACCGTGCATCTAGCAAGCTCAGTGTAACCGCGAAAAAAGTGGATTTTTGTTTTATCCCCAATCCGTATAAGATGTTTGGAATATGAAACTTCTTTTTGTTCGACACGGTCAGACGGATTTCAATAAAAATAAATTGCCGCAAGGGCAGGAAATAGACGCACCACTAAATGATACGGGTATTCAGCAAGCTGAAGAAGCTGCAAAGTTTTTACCTGACAACATAGATTTCATCATTACATCTCCTTTGAAAAGAGCTTCTCAAACGGCGGAGATCCTCAACAAGAAACTCGACAAGAAAATTGAGTTCAATGATGACATAAAAGAATTACGATACGGGAGCTTGGCCGGCAAACCCTGGCCGGAGATTGAGGTTCTAACTGGCGACAAGGACGCCTATCAAAAAGACAAGGACATTTTATTTGATTACAGAAAATTTGGTGGAGATTCAGCCGAGGATCTCAAACGAAGAGTTGAGAAGTTCATTAGCGAGGTAAAGGAAAAATACCCAGACAAAAATATACTCGTAGCGACTCATGGTGGCGTAATAGATTCCATGCACATACTCTTTCCTCAAAAAGAGAGAGCCGAAACGGATAATGCCACTATCCATGAGTTCCGGTTCGGCGAATAAATCCTGTCGTCTTATATCAACTGCTGTTGTCCAGAACCGGGACGCGTAGCCCCAACGTGTTCGTAGCCTTTGTTTGTCACGGTGCGACCTCTTGGAGTGCGTTCGATGAGACCTATCTGCATGAGATATGGCTCGTGGACTTCCTCGATTGAACCTTCTTCTTCAGAGAGCGCTGCTGCAATGGTCTTGAGGCCGACGGGACCGCCTTGGAATTTTTCGACGACGATGGTGAGGATGTCGCGGTCGGTCTGGTTGAGGCCGATCTCGTCGATCTCGAGAAGTGCGAGCGCCTTTTTCACTGTTTTCACGTCGAGCGCACTGTTCGAAACTTCCGCGAAGTCGCGTGCACGTTTCAAAAGGTAGTTCGCTGTGCGCGGCGTCGCGCGCGAGCGGCGGGAAATTTCCATGAGAGACTCTCTGTCGATATCGATGCCTAGAATTTTTCCTGAGCGTCGAAGGATTTCCGCGATCTCGTCCTCGTTGTAGTACTGCAAGCGGAACGTGCCGCCGGAGAATCGCGAGCGAAGCGGCGCGGAGAGAAGCGAGATGCGCGTCGTTGCGGCGATGAGCGTGAAGGGCGGAAGCTCTAATTGCACCGTGCGGGCCGAAGGGCCCTTGCCGATAACGATGTCGAGCACACCGGATTCCATCGCGGGATACAAAATTTCTTCGATGGTGCGGTTGAGTCGGTGAATTTCGTCGATGAAAAGCACGTCGCCAGGGGAGAGGTTGGTCAATATCGCGGCGAGGTCGCCGACGCGCTCGATCGCGGGGCCGGATGTCGCGCGCAGATTGGCGCCGACCTCTTTGGCGATGAGGTGTGCGAGCGTTGTCTTGCCCAAGCCCGGCGGACCATAGAGCAGCACGTGTTCCGCCTGATGTTTACGACCCTTTGCGGCCTGCAAAAGTATCTGGAGGTTCTCTTTGATCGCGCTCTGGCCGACATATTCCGCCCAACTCGAAGGACGCAGCGCCTGATCGAGCGAGCGTGGGGACTTTTCGATTATGTTTTCTTCTTTGGCCATAGTTTCGGCTCGATCACAAGCTCAGGGCGGGGAATCGAGGCTCTACTTGCCCGCCGAAGAGGCGGGTTGACAAATACTGTCTACATGATATACTCCTTTTCAGAAGCGCTGAGAGGCGCTTTTCTCATACAGAGGCGCGCAGTATCGGGCAATGGTGGCTCTTCTAAGGACGAGGCGGTTTTGGCTGCCCCTATCCTCAAGATCTAGCTGCAACTTTTCAACAAAGCATTGCCCGATAGTGTGCACCTCTGAACCTCAATAAAGCCTAACACCCGATTGCAATGAAGCAATCGGGTGTTGTGGTGTAAAGTTGCGTCATGGAGGGTGAAAAGTATGGTAAGGATATCCGTCGTCCTGGGTGGGAAGACGCAGGCGACTCCTGGGAAGATGTCGATCAGGAACTCATGGAGGTACGGTATGCGCAGCTTACGCGTGCCCTGCAAGAACACGGGATTTCCTTAGATGCATCGAAAAAGATACTCGAGGTTGGCAGCGGCAAGGGTTTCTTCGTTGACTACCTACGCAAGCAGGGTCTCGATGCGGTCGGCGTCGATGCACGACCTCGCAGCGAATTGCAGATCCCACAAGCCGCGGCGTTGATAGAGCAGTTGCCGTTCGCGGACGAAACGTTCGACGTTGTATTTTCGGCAGCGGTGTTCGATGGCGACGTCTACCGGCAGAACCAACGTAAGATGATCCTGGAAATAACCCGTGTCCTCAAAAAGGACGGCGTTTACTTTTCAAGCACAGATAGCATTCATGTGCCCGTACCGATGGACAAGAAGATCACTTCAGGAGATGTGGCACTTTTCGAACAAGTCTACAAAAAAGACAAAAAAGAATAGTTCCCGGCTTACGCAATAGTTTCCAACATCACCTCATCCTCAAGGTCGACGACGCGCGCGAGCTCTTCGAGCGCGGTAACGCCTTGCAATATTTTCACGGCACCGTCTTGCGCCATGCGGCGGATCTTTTGGTGTTTCGCCGCGGCCCAGATGTCGCGTTCGCTCGATGAGTGGCGCACGCATTCTTCTATCTGACTGTCCATCAGAACGACCTCGACGACCGCGATGCGGCCTTTGTAGCCGATGCCGCCGCATTTGTCGCAGCCTTTCGGGAGCCACATCTTGTCGTGATTTTCCGGAAGTTCGTCCGCGTGCGGGATGTTCTTCAAAAGTCTGTCCATCGTTTCCCGCTCTTTTCCCTGGATCAAAGTTTCTTCCCGGCAATGCGGGCAAAGGCGTCGCACGAGGCGCTGTGCCATCGCCGTCGTGACAGCGGCGCCCAAGATGTCGGCGTTCACTCCCATGTCGACGAGGCGCGGGAATGTGCCGGCGGCGTCGTTGGTGTGGAGCGTGGTGAAAACGAGGTGACCGGTGAGCGAAGCATTGATCGCCGTCGTGGCGACTTCACCGTCTCGGATCTCGCCGACCATGATGATGTCCGGGTCTTGGCGCAACGTGGAACGCAAGCCTTCGGCGAACGTGTAATCTTTGGACACCTGCGTCTGCACAATGCCATTGAGGTGATATTCGACCGGGTCTTCGATCGTGATTATTTTTATTTCCGGCGTCGCGACGCGATTGAGGAATGCATAGAGCGTCGTCGTTTTTCCGGAGCCCGTCGGACCCGTGTTCAAAATCATGCCGTTGGGCTTCGCGATCTCTTTGTTGAAGATCTCCATCAGATATTTGTCGAAGCCGAGCGCTTCCATCGGAAGCGCGATCGTCGTCGGGTCCAAAATACGCATGACGATGGTCTCGGCGTAATTGCCGGGCAAGACGCTGGTGCGAATTTCGATCTCCTTGCCTCCGACCACGATGGAGAAGCGGCCGTCCTGTGCCGCATTCTTGATGTTGAGCTTGAGCCCTGCGAGCAGCTTGAGCCGCGATGAGATCAGTGCGTATGTCGGTGCGTCGAACATGAGAACTTCGACGAGCACGCCGTCGAGGCGGTAACGCATGCGCACGCCGTGCTCTTCCGGCTCGAGGTGCACGTCGGACGCGCCTAGAGAAAGTGCGCCGGCCATGATGATCTCAAGGACGCGCGAGATGCGGTGCGTATCCTTCGAGCCCGCGTACGATTGGATCTCCGCGCGCACGTCGGCGAGCGTTTTCAGTTTACCGAGCATTTCCTGGATGGTCTCGTTGGAGAGCGTGAGGATGCCCGCCTCCGTTTCGGTCGCGTACGAAAGGTCGTGATAACGGTCCCATGCGTGCTCAAGCGATGCCTGAGAGACGATGAAGCGCCGCACCACGTACCCCAAATGCTCCAAGTTCTCGATGGCCTTGAGCGCATCGGCGCGCTCCGGCGCCCGCATGCCGACCCAGATCTGTTTGTTGACCTTGTGGAACACGGCGACCTCGGTAGCCCTCGCCTCGGCTTCCGTGACGAGCCGCAACGCGTCAGTATCGATGGCTTTCGACGTGAGATCGACATACTCGATGCCGTATTTCTTGGAGAGCATATCCGCGAGCTGCTCTTCCTCGCGCAAACGAAGCTCTTTCAGGCGCTCGTCCTGCTTTTTTTCGTTGAACTGCGTAGCCATGTCCTTGTATTGTAACGCACCTAACCTGCCAGGATGGTACAATCGCCATATTGGTATGACACCTGATCGACTTGGTCACGGATCGGGGACGCGGTCTCCAGAAAGCAACGGTTCGGGGTCGTCGACCCCAGAAAATGCGCAGGAAACCGGAGTTCCGCTGTCGGATTGGTTGGATCGGGTGAAAAGCACAGGCACTGCGGACGCCTTGCCCAAGCCGAAAGGGAAAAAAGAAAAGGCCGCGCTGGCCGAGTTCGTCCGTGAACTAGCGCTCTCCGCGGTACACGGGGAATACAAGTCGCACAACCGTGACGAGTTCGAAGGCGCTCTCAGTAAGTACGCGCAGGCTCGCATGCGAGGCGCGGGAGAGGGAGCAGCGCTCTTGTCGGCGAACCCGGATGTTGCGGACGCTGACGCTCTGGAATTCAGGAAAGTACTTCCCAAACTTGAAAGCAAATTGCAGTCGATCGGCGCACCTGTTCCTCCACCCGAACCGCCTGCTGCGATCGAGATCCCGCCTGAACCGGAACCGACTCCGCCCGTGCCGGAACCTCAGCCCACGGAGGTTTTCGAAGAGCAGCAGGCCCCGCGACGTCCCTTGCAGCATAAGATGCCCGACCCTGACCCCGAAGACCTTAGAGGTCATCAGATGCCCGAAATAGAAGACAGTGATCTCGCGGATCGCAATAGAAGGATCTCAGCAGAGAACAAACGAACAAAAACGACAAGAAAGGCGAAGGCCAAGGTACCAAAAGAAGGTGCTGGAGGTGAAAAAAAGCAGGAGGAGTCCGGTGATACTGCGAGGTTGAAACAGACCCCTGAAGAGATAACGGCGAAACTTGGACCGCCTGAGATGATCGGAGGTGTTCCAACGTGGCCGCTTGAGGACGGGGGAGCTGTCATCTACGACAAACTCCACTTTGACGACGACACTCCGCGCGCGTACCGGATCGGCGCCGGAGGATTTCATAAATTTCCGAATCCATTCGGTACCCAACGGTACGATGCGGAACAAAAGAAGTTCGTTAGGCCTTCTTTCGATGAACTGAAACGTTCACAAGAGGAATTAAAAAAGAACCTGGTCGAAGTGTGGGGGGAGAACGGACCGAAACTGGTTCGAGAAGAAGAACCAAAGCCCAAGACCGAACCCGATGAGCCACCGAACGCCCTTGAGACCAGCACTTCAGGATTACCGCGTCCGGACAGGGAACCGACCGGTACGATCAACGGACTTTCTTACTGGCGACAAAGCCGCGGCAGTGTTTTGATCGAAGACAAAGAGAATGTAGGCAAGGTGTATCGCGTCGTGCGAGGAGGGTTCCATTGGTCGCCACAAGACTCGGAAAAGGGCATGAGCCTCGACAGGGAGGGGCTTTTTTGGGACGGAAAGAAATTCGAACAGATGACGCGAAAAGAATGGCGAAGGAAAGATCGGGAAAATGAACCGGAGCAGCCCGAACGGCCGGAACGAGTGGGAACGTTGCAAAGACCTCGCCGTGATCCGGACGGTGAGATCGACGACCTTGATTACTGGATCGAGGCGAACGGCTCGGCCATCATCGAGGATGAGCGGAACCCTCGCAGGGTATATCGCGTTGAGCCGGGCGGGTTGCACTGGATACCGCCGCGCGATCTTGAGAGCAAGAAAGAGAACCGGCGCGATGCGCAAGGGCTTGAATGGGACGCAGGGCAATGGCGCCGCGTCAAACGCAGCGAGTGGGGAAGCGAAGGCGCTATCGCTGAATCAAGACCAGAAATTGTGCGCGAAAGTGTTGCTCCCGCCGCTATTCGAGCGCCGGCGGCCCCTGCACCGGCTCCCGCTCCGGAACTTTTGCGCACCAACCAGGTCGCGCGCGCCGAGGCAGCTGCAAAAAGCGTCTCGCTCGAACTCGCGACCGTGCTTGCAGAGCCCACGATAGGTTCTGAACCGACCAAAACGTCGGTCGAAGATGAAGCCGAGCGCATCAAGAGCGCGTTGAGGCGGCTCGCAACCACGGACCCAAGTTCATTCGACCGCGCGCGGCGCGCGCTTACCGACGTTTCTGAATATTCGCGCGGCGCATACCGTCGCATTGAGAGCGAAGTGGATGAGTTCGCCCGCCGCGAAGGTTTTCCGCACGACGAGTTCGCCCGCATACTCCACGAACCCAATGCGTACAACAGGCTTAATGCGGTGAAGACACAAGTCGAACTGAACTTCGGTTTTTTCGGCAGCGTCTGGAACCGCATGACCTTCGGGCTCTTCGCTTCCGCTCGCGCCCGCCGGATCGAAAGCAGTTCCGCCTCACTCAGGTCGCGTATGAAGAACGTGGAAGCGGAGACCGAAAAACGCCGCGGCATCCTCCGCACCCTGTTGGGGATCGCTTGACATGAAGGTCCGCACCGTCGAAGAAATGCGCTCGCTCGCGGCGCAGTTCGCCAGAGAGGTCATGCCGCAGGATCGGCACGCGACCCTCGTTGCGCTTTCCGGCGATCTCGGCGCGGGGAAAACGACGTTCGCGCAGGCCGTCGCGAAAGCGCTCGGCGTCGAAGAAGATGTGACGAGTCCGACTTTCGTCATCGAGAAGATATATAAGTTGAGTGGGCAGAAATTCGACCGCCTCGTGCATATCGATGCATACCGACTAGAAAGTCCACATGAGATCGAGGTACTCGGTTTCAAAGAGCTTTTGCGCGATCCCAAGAATTTGATACTGCTGGAGTGGCCGGAGCGGGTTGCCGGGTTGTTGCCGGAAGATGCGGTGAAGGTCCGATTCGACATTACAGGCGAGGAGCGTACTATTTCAATCAATGGCGAAGAAAAAGACGGCACAGGAAGCTAAAAAGCGGCTCGTGCTGCTCGATTCGCACGCGATCATCCATCGCGCGTACCACGCGTTGCCGGATTTCACTTCGAGCAAGGATGAGCCGACAGGCGCTTTGTATGGCCTCACGACGATGCTCTTGCGCTCCGTCGCCGACCTCAAACCCGACTACATCATTGCGACGCGCGACCGCGCTGAGAAAACGCACCGCCACGAGGTGTACGAAGATTACAAAGGAACCCGCGCGAAGATCGACGATGCGCTCATTGCGCAGCTCATCAGATCGGAAGAGGTCTTTCGTGCGTTCGGTATTCCCGTCTACGATGCGGCCGGATATGAAGCCGACGACGTCGTTGGAACTATTGCGAAACAGGTCGAGAAACAAAAAGACATTTCAGTCGTTGTCGTGACCGGCGACAAAGACCTCCTGCAGCTCGTGAACGACCAGGTAAAGGTTTTCAGGCAGCTCACCGGCATCACGAACATGAAATTTTATGACGAGGAAGCAGTGCTGGCACAATTCGGCTTTGGCCCGCTGCTCATTCCGGACTTCAAAGGCATCGTAGGCGACCCTTCCGACAACATCAAAGGAGTGCCGGGAGTTGGCGAGGGAAGCGCGACGAAGCTGATACAAGCCTTCGGCGGCATTGATGATATTTATAAAGCTCTGAAAAAAAAGGATGGCATAGAAGCCGTGGCCAAACGTTCCGGTGTCCGAAGGTCGTATGTGGAACTTGTGGCGCAGAACGAAGAAGCCGCGCGCTTCTCCAAGCAGCTTGCGACCATTTCGACCGACGCGCCGATAAAGTTCTCGTTGCCGCAGGAGAAGTGGAAGCTTGCCGACCATGCCAAGACCATCATGGAAATGTGCGACAAGCTCGAGTTCCGCTCGATAAAGGAACGCGTATCGCAACTCGTTGGTGAAGAGACAGGACAGTCGCCGCAGGAAGCGGGTAGCGCGACATTGGTCGACCCGGAAGCTCTTGAGGAAACCTCGATCGCGCTCTGGCTGCTCCACTCCGACACGACGACCCCGACGCTCGAAGATATTCTTGCGTATGAAAATACGGATGATTTCGAAAAGGCACACAAAAGCATATTCGCAGAGCTAAAGAAGACCGGTCGTTTGCAGGAGGTGTTCGATCATATCGAAAAGCCCTTGATCCCTGTCGTGCATGCGATGAACGAAACGGGTATTTTTCTCGATACAAAATATCTCGCCGAACTTTCGCGCGAGTACAACAAAGAACTCGCCGCGATCGCGGGGCGCATTTACAAGATCGCGGGCCACGAATTCAACATCAGCTCGCCCAAACAGCTTGCGACCGTCCTTTTTGACGAGCTCAACATTTCCTCCGGAGGCAAGCAAAAAATGACGGCGACCGGTGCTCGCACGACGAAAGAAGATGAGTTGCAAAAGATGGTGGAGGGGAACCCGATCGTGGCGGACGTACTCGCGTACCGCGAACTGCAAAAGTTGCTCGGTACCTACATCGACAAAATGCCGGCGCTTGTAGCCAAAGACGGCCGGCTGCATGCGCAATTCCTGCAATCCGGCACGGTGACCGGCCGCATGGGCTGTGAGAATCCGAATTTGCAAAATATTCCCATCAAATCCGAATACGGCAGGCGCATTCGCGAGGCTTTTGCTGCGCCGAAGGGTTTTGTGCTCGCATCGCTCGACTATTCGCAGATAGAACTGCGCATTGCGGCGGGGCTCTCCGGCGATGAGGAACTGGTTCGCATTTTCAAGAACGGCGATGACGTGCACTCGGCGACCGCAGCAGGCGTTTTTGGCGTTCCGCAGAACAAGGTGGACCGCGAAATGCGACGCAAGGCGAAGGTCATCAACTTCGGCATTTTATACGGCATGGGAGTGAACGCGCTTCGCGCCAATCTTGGTGCTGGTACGACGCGCGACGAGGCGGCGCGCTTCATCGATCAATATTTCAAGAACTTCTCCGGTCTTGCCCAGTATGTCGAGAAGCAAAAGAACTTTGCGCGTCAGAACGGATACACGGAAACGCTCTTCGGGCGCCGTCGCTATTTCCCCGGCATTCGCTCGTCGCTTCCGGGCATCGTCGCGCAGGCCGAACGCATGGCGGTCAACGCACCGATGCAAGGCACGCAATCCGATATCATTAAGCTCGCGATGGTCGAGGCCGACCGGGTTATCAAGAAGAACGGCTGGCAGAAAAAGGCGCGGCTCCTTTTGCAGGTCCATGACGAACTCGTGTACGAGATCGAAGAGAAAGAAAGCGAAGACATCGCACGCGAGATCTGCCGCATCATGGAAAGCGTCGTCCCGCTCGAGAAACTTTCCGGTGTGCCGATCCTTGCGGAGATCGCGATAGGGAAGAATTGGGGAGATACAAAACGCATTGCTAAGTAAAAGAAATCGCCACCCTTGCGAGTGGCGATTTCCCTTCCATGTTTCGAGAATTCAATACGGAACCGGACCTGGTACGCAAATTTTATGCCCAGTGGATTTTTTTGTCAAACATTTATAGCCACCAGAGGGAATCGAACCCTCGGAACACGGATTACCAGGTCCGGTTCCGCCTCAGGCTGGTGGCTTGTCGGGCAACGTAGCACAATGGAGATAAAATTTTTCTAAAGCGTTATACTAAAAGTATGTTGTTTGTGTACTTGGGGACGGACCGCAAAAAAGCGCGCGACGCGATGAGCGCGCAGATCGGCAAACTCAAAGGCTATTCGCGCGTGCATATCACCGATGTGCATTCGCTTACGGACCTCGATGCTGCGCTTTCGGGCGGCGGCATGTTCGCGCAGAGCCGAGCGGTCGTGCTCGATGGTGTTTTTGCGAACGAAGAATTGCGAGGACGAGCGATCGACGGACTGGACATGATGAAAAAATCGGAAGACGTATTTTTTGTCTTCGAGGAGAAACTTGACGCTGCGACGAAGCGTTCGATTGCCAAATATGCGGAAAAGGTGGAAACGTTCGATGCCGCCAAGAAGGCGCCGGACAACGCCATCTTCAAGCTCCGTTTCGCGCTCGAAAAAGGCGACAAAAAGACGCTCTGGGTCGGACTTATGCATGAATATGCTGCCGGGAAAGCGCCGGAAGCCGTACATGGTTTCCTCTTTTGGGCGGCCAAACAAATGGTACTCGGCTCGCGAGGGGAAACGCAGCTCAAGCGTTCACGAAAACTTCTAGCCCGACTCGCCGAGCTTCCTCATGAAAGCCGTCGCAAAGGTTTCGACCTCGAATATGCACTGGAGCGATTTGTGTTGTCGGAGGTGTGATACCATAAGTTGAAATATGAGTTTTCCTGGAATGCGACTCATTTGGGTTACTTTGTGCACCGCGATTCTTTTGAGCGTTCCGTTGGTGGCTAGCGCTGTGGGAGAGACATCAGACGCGATGTGCCAACCATGGTTTCCACAGTGCGCTTGTAACATGGTGCCTGGGCCGAATGGCCAATGCGTCGGAGGAAAAAATACTGCGAACTGTCCGCCCGGAATTTGTACCGATACGACCAACGGTTTTTCGACGCAAGGTATTTGCGCAGCTGCGGGTAAATGTCAGGCGGTCACAACCGGCGGCAAGGGCGTCGACCAAGGGCTCCAGGCACTCGGTCAAATTCTCGGTAAATTAATGAGCGCTTTGAGCAGTGGAAGCGGTAGCGGCTCATCGAGCCCGTCTCCCACAACGAGTGGCTGCACGAGCAGTTATTACTACACCTCAAACAGCTCTCTCATCGGCGTTGACCCGTGCGCGCTCTATCAAGCTGGAGCAACTTGTACGGATACGACGGCGACGAATTATGGCGCGTCCGCGGCCTGTACGTACGGGACCGGTGCCACGAGCAGCTCGAGCGCGCAAAGCCTCCTCGATTCCTTGACCGGCTCGACTGGCACCCCGACCGGCTCGACCGGCGACACGCTCACTGCGACACCTTCATCAGGCTCCGCGCCACTTGCGGTCACGTTCTCGACGATCCCAAGCGCAACGGACCTCTCTCCATTCACTATCAACTTCGGCGACGGCAGCTCGGCCCAACCTCTTGCAGAGGCCGCGTGCACATCGGGCGCAGGTTCTTGTACGTACCAAGCGAACTACACGTACACGACGGCCGGTACATTCGACGCCACGGTGCTCGACGTCGACGGCGATACTCTATCTAGCGCGACCGTTACGGTAACGAACCCCAACGGCTCCACTGCGGGCAGTAGCGGGCTTACGCAGGTCCTGCAGAACCTCGGAGGATTGCTCGCCGGAACCACGACGCCGCAACTGCCAGGCACCGGCCAGTCATCACCGAATTTTCCCGGCGTACTTGGCAACATTTTGCTCGAAAATAATGGCGCAACGATATTCGCTTCGACCGTGAACTCGGCGAACAACAGCGAGTCGTCCAGCTTCTTCGGCTCCGACACCTTGGGTGCGCAGCCGCAGAGCGTCGCATCGCAGCTGTGCCAAAACAGGCCCTGGGCGAGCAACTTCTTGGCCGATGTCATCCCGCCATCGTTCTTCGATAGCTTGTGCCAGTGGGGCGGCTACCAAGTCGGCCAATTGCCGCAGCAGACGGCTCCGACGCAACCGCAAGTGACGCTCTCACAGCAAGCACAGACACAACAAACGACGCCTGCAGTACAAACGCAATCCACGACGACGCCCGCGGTCCCTGCGCAAGCGACCATCACCGCAGAGCCGGCTTCCGTGCCGCTCGGCGCGCGGACCTCGATCTTCTGGAACTCCCAGGGCGTGACGCAGTGTACAGAAACTTCGCCGGACGGAAGCTTCAGCGAGAATTCGCTCTCCGGCGGGGCCGCGACCGTACCGATCACGGGGCCGACAACGTTCAGCATTTATTGCCTCGATCCCAATGGTAATCCCGTCACGAATGACGTGACGGTCGAAGTTTCAAGCTAGAAAATTCGAGCGTGAGGCCCCGAAGCCTACAAACTTTTTGCAGGCGAGGATACGCGCCCCACGATCCGCGAACTGAACACCACCAAACTCTCTGCGCCCCGCAGACAGCAAAAAGTTTGTAGGCCTCGGGACCTCACCCAAGCGCCGAGAAAAGGATTATTCCCGCCGCGACAGAAACATTCAGCGACTCTTTTTTACCGCGCATCGGTATTTCGACGAGCTCGTCGCACTTGTTGCGCAGCGCCGGCGACATGCCGCGCACCTCGTTGCCAAGGATGAAAAGCACCGACTTTTTGGAATGCAATTTTCGGTAGTCGATCGCGCGTTTGTCCTGCTCGACGCCAACGATGTGCCAACCCTCTTTCCGCAATGGTGAGATGATCGCATAAGGATCCTTTTGGTACTCCCACGGAATGAATTTTTCAGCGCCGAGCGCGACCTTGGAGATGTCCTTGCGGGCGTTCCCGAAACGGTCGACGGGCGCCGGTGTGTAGCCGCTCAAAAATATCTTCGACACGCCGGCTGCGTCCGCCGTGCGGAAAATAGAACCCACATTGTGCGCGCTCCGGATGTTGTGCAGCAGCACGGCGACTTGCATGACGAGAGCCTAGCATATGTGGTACACCACCACACCAATAGCTGAAGTTTGATCAACGGTTTACAAAAACGATACTGAGCTGGTTGTTTGCGACAGAGGCGAGGTTTACCGCTATTGGTGTGGTGGTATACTTTCTTGCATGTTATCGCTCTTCCCCGGTCTTCTGTATCTCGCGCCGCTTGCGACGACGCTCATCCGCGTCGCGGCAGGTCTCACGCTCCTGTACGTCGCGTACGACCTCACGGTCGCGAGAGGTGAGATCGCAAGTACGAAATTCCTCGTGGTCGGACGCATTCCGCAATGGTTCGTGCTTTTCGGTGCGCTCGTTATCTTCGTCGCGGCGGTCTTGCTTGTGATCGGCCTCTACACGCAGGCGGCAGCGATCGTGGGCATCCTCTTCGGGCTCAAGGACATGATCTTCGCGCGAAAATATCGCAACGTCATGCCGCTTGCAGCCAGCACCGGCGCGCTTCTTTTCATCATGAGTTTGTCGCTCCTCTTTTCGGGCGCAGGTGCGTTCGCCTTTGACCTGCCTCTCTAACTCGCTCTTGGGTTGGAAAAACCTCGTAGGTTCGATAGGATACACGCACCAACCGCCCGTAGCTCAGTTGGTAGAGCAGCTCCCTTTTAAGGAGACGGTCGCAGGTTCGATCCCTGCCGGGCGGAATTTCAAAAGCTCATTCTAACCACTAGCGATCTTATACAACGCTAGAGGCTTTTTCGAAGAACTAATCTTTCTTGAAATAGATATGGCACCATGCTATAGCTAGGACTCGATCAACAAGGAGGATCGCATGTTCATTTCGGATTTAGTGAAAGAGGAGGGACGACCTTCTCTTGTTGTCCACGCTCGTTGGGAGGACAACAAACCGTCGGCTGCGCGACTCTGGTTATTTACGCAGCACTCTGACGCGGCGACGTTCGCAGCTAAATTACCTGCAAACGAAGCGGAGAAGTTCAAGCCTCGCGTTCAAGAGTTGCCAGAGTTTTCGGACGAGGTGCCAGTGCATCTGCGCGGATCGTTGGCACAGTCTTTCATTCACTGCATCGCTGAGTTCACTCGGAAACCTGCAGACGCTGCCGTGATCGAATTGCCTCAAATCTGTTTCGTGTGGGATCCTGTTCCTCAGGCACCGGGCGAGGCAGTGATTTGTTGGTATGAGCCCGGCGACGGATTCCAAGTTGCGATCGTTCACTCCCAGAAGCAAGGACGGGCGGTTGAACAAGGATTCGACTGGGCGAGCGATGCCGACAAGACAAAATTGGGCAATCGTGTCGATCGTTGGCGAATGCCGACAACCGCAACTAAAGCCACGATCATTCGCGGGACGGCCGCCAGACTTCTCGGCGCTACTGGGCTTATCGCCGAAACTCGACGCAAAACCAAGAGTCAGGCCAATTAATTCTCTCGACCCTGCCGCGGCTTTCAGCTGGGGCAGGGTTTTCATATCGCAGCAGCGCTGACCAGGAATATGGACTTGTGCCCCAAACAATATTTGTATATTAGCCCCACACTCCGGAGAAACGTTACGACTTCGTCGACGTTGCCAGATCCGGTATCAAATTGCCCCGCACGATGAAGTCGGAAGCCTCGACGTTGGCCGACTGCTGGTCGTAGAGCGTTTCGCAATCGTCGATGGGAAGCTTCGTTTTTGCCGGGAGTTGCAGGCATGTGCCGTCTGCAAAGACGCCGCTTTGCGCCGCGTCGTATTCGAGAGTGGGCGTGAGGATCGTCGTGATGATCGCAGAATACGGATCGCGATGCGTTATCACCGGCGTTTTGGTGCTCAAGAGGTCTTGCCCGATGACAGTGTTCGGAGGCGTGATGCCGAGCAGGTTTGCGACCGTCGGATACAGATCGAGATGGCTTCCGGGCGTGGACGTCGCACCACTGAGCGTTGCGTTGAGTTTTGGGTTGAGCAATATCAAGGGCACCTGGCTGTTGTCGAGCGCGGCCGGCGTGTTTGGTGTGGAACCGAGTGCGGTGCTGATGTCCGTTGAGCTGCCGTGGTCGCCGAAGATCGCGATTACGGAATTGTTGTAGAGTCCTTCCGCCTTGAGATCGGCGATGAACACGCCGAGCGCGGCATCGGCGTAGTGGACGCTCTCTAGATAATTTTTCTGGCGCTCGGAAAGCGTCGAAGTAGCAGGGAATTGAAGCGTTTGGTATTGCGCGGGGATGATGAACGGCGTGTGCGAGCTCAGCGTAATGACCGTCGTCATGAACGGTTGCTGGAAGCTCGTCATTTTCTGCGCCGACTCCGAAAGGAAGTCATCGTCATCGAGCGTGGGGAAGCCCGTTTCGTGCGCGACGAAATCGTTCTGGCTTATCTGCGTTTGGTATCCAAGCGCGGGATAAATATTTTCACGATTCCAGAAATCCGCCACGTCGCCATGAAGCGCGTACGTGTGGTAGCCGTTCTGGACGAGAAGCGCCGGCAACGCGCTGTATGTATTGTTGGCGTAATCGATGAACGCGACGGTGTTGGTAAGCGGGTACAGCGAATTGAGGGTGACGAACTCTGCGTCGGCGGTGTTGCCGGGGCCCACCTGCGTGTAGTAATTGTCGAAATACAAACCCTGCGCGGCGAGCGCATTCAAGTTCGGCGTTATTTCCTGGCCGCCGATCTCTTGACCGATGACGGCCGTTTCAAGGGATTCGACTTGAATGTAAATGAGGTTATCCCCGCGCGCGATACCGAAATACGAGTCGCTGGTAACGGCAGGTTTTTGCGCGAGCCAATTCTGCACGAACTGTATGTCGGCCTGCGAAACGGGCGTGGCGCGCAGCAGCATTCCGATAATGTCACCGAGATAATAATTGCAAATGCCGATCTCTTGCACGGCCTGATCTGGCGAATAGGTAAAGCTATTGATGTCGCGGAAGCTGACAGCAGGATGCGTGATCTCTTGCCAGGCGTCTCCGCTTGATCTCAAGAGGAGTCCGTAGCCGCCCGCAATGAGCGCGAGCGCGACGACCGACGCGATGAGCTTGTCTTGTATGCGTAACTCCAGTCGCCAATTGTTTCTCTTGTACGCCACGATCATCGCGATGATGACGACAAAAATGTTCAGCACGAACATGAGCAATTGAGGCGAGAGCAACGTGAACACCGTGCTCCATTCCGCGTTCAGTTGCCCGGCGTATTGGAGCGCAGAGGCCTGCAAGAATCCGCCGAATAGGGAAAAGTAGATATATTGAGAAACAAAGATCGCAGAAGTAATTGCAGAAACGGCAAGCAAATACGCGTATCGCGACCATCCGCCAAAAAGAATTGCCGGTCCGTAAAAAAGAACGCCGAGGGCGATACTTCCCGAGAGCAGTAGGCCGGGGCTCGGATCGGGGAAGAGTTGTACCCACACGATAAAGACCACGTTTTGTACAACGAACAGGACGACCAGGAGCAGCGGCAGCCACGAAGCGCGCACAAGGCGGGATAGGGCAGCCATTAGCGTTTCATACAATCTGATCGAGCGTTCCTTTCATTTCACCTGCCAGATCCTCGTTTGAGCCAACGAGTCGCGAAGAGCGTCGAGACAGGCATCGCGATAATAAGGCCGATCGTTCCCATCAGTACCCTGAATATTTCGCTGGATGCCGGTTCATAATTCAGAATATTGGATAGGTATTGGTGGGAACCTGAAAAGACGATCAGCGTAGGCAGCAGGACGCCGGCATAGATGAGGAACAGCGTGTTGATGATCGAGCCGAGGTGGATGATGCCGACATTGTAGGACTGCTTGTAGATCTGTTTTCTGTCAGCACCGGGGTTCGCTTCGATAAGCTCCGCAACCGTACCCACTTGCGTGACGATCATTTCGATGAGCGCCCCGAGCGTGCTTAGCATGATCGACGCGACCAAGAGCTCAGGCAGATCGATCCCCATCTGGCCTCCGACCGTTATGGATTCGTCGGATACGATGCCGGTAAATCCAGCCACGGATATTGAAACATCCACGAGGATGCTGATGACGAAAAAGACGGCGAGTGTCAGAAAGATCGACAGGTGGGATATCTCGTTGAACCCTTCGGTCAGATAGATCACGAGGAATGTTATCGGGACCGACGCGAGCAGCGTTATCAGTACGGGATCGTACTTGGAAATGATCAAATGAATGACCACGAGCGTTAGTACCGCGATCGAGAGGATCAAAGAAAGAAGCGATCGGAAACCTTTTTTCCCGCACACGACAAAAAGCGCTCCGACGAGCAAGATAACCAGCAGGAAGAACATCGATTCCGGGCTCAGAGACATAGCATATTTGATGGTAGCACCGCCCGCATGACTTCGTTACAGCACGAACGTAAAGATGCAAAATAGCGTTATCAGCGCGCCATACATATGCCACAGGCCGTGGTTGAGATCATATTGGCCTTTCCGGTCAGCAAAGAAATGGTACACGAACGCGAGCACCGCGAACAATACCGCTATCCAGAAATAGGGTGCTTTGTAATCTCCCAAATAACACAAAATAAAGTTGGAAAGAACGAGAAGCGATGCTGAAACAGAATCCGGCAACAAAAAATGTTTTTCGTTCGAAACGTGGTACAGCGATCCGAACGCTGCGACCGCGAACGTCAGGATAGCGGTCGGCCATAGGTGCCAGTACAGCGCGAGAATGAGAGGCGCTAGGTAGAATGTGTTACTCCACACCTTGAATCTCCCAAGGTAACCGATTTTCACCACGAAATTGTAGCACGCGCCACGTTGGGAATTTTCTCACTGTAGAATGACTTTGTTATGCGCCTGTACCTTTTGATCTTTGGCCTCTTCATCATTCAGGAGCCGATATCATCCGATGCGGTCTTGCTCGAGGCATACCAGAATCATTACAACGTGTGGATCATTCACGCACTATTTGTCGTCGCGACGTTGCTCGATATCCTTGTCGGCTACTGGATCGGGAAATGGCTGCAGGGAAGATCTCGAAATGGTCGATACATGCAACGATTCATCGACTGGACACGCTCGGCCTCGACGTTCGCGGGGAAGTACGGCGAATATTTGTTCCTCTTCATCTGGGGCCCGTACCTCTTTCCATTATCTACGCTCGTTGCACCATGGCTGGAGATCCCATTGTGGAAAACGCTTACATTTCTCTTCCTCGGCGATCTCGTTTTTTGGTACGGAAGCGAATGGCTTATCGTGCTCGGCGTGAAATCCGCCATACCGGATCCGCTCGGAGCGCTCTACGGGGTGGTCGTGCTCTCGCTCGTGGTCGCACTTTTACTACGCTACATGCGCAAGAGGTAGGAGTGGTACTAGAAAGGCGTGGTACACCACCACACCAATAGCTGCAGTTTGGTAAAGGTGTACAAAAACGATACTGCACAGACTATTTGCGATAGAGGCGAGTTCTACAACTATTGGTGTGGTGGTATACTGGGACGACTTTAGATAATCGTTGAACACCATGCGCACTATAAACCCTGCACTTTATACGCCCATCGCGATCGTTGTTGCCGGTATCGTCGTCGCCGGAGCGGTCCTCATCATCGGCCATTCGGGTTCGGGTACTGACACTACCACGACGACGGCGACCACGACGACTTCACCCTCGACCGCTTCGACCGTGAACGCCGACCAGGTAAGCGCGACCGGTAACCCGACCGTCGGCGACGCGAATGCGCCGCTCACGATCGCATACTGGTTCGACTACCAGTGCCCCTTCTGCAAACAGAACGAATTGACCGTCATGCCGCAGATCATGACGAACTACGTCGACACCGGCAAAGTGAAGATCGTATACAAAGACTTCTCGTTCCTGGGCGCGGATTCGGATACGCTTGGCCACTATGGCAGGGCGGTCTGGGCGGTCGCGCCGAATCTATTCGAAGCATGGCACGCTGCCGTCTATCAAAATCAGGGAGAGGAAAATACAGGCTGGGCGACGACTGCTGAGATCGAAAAGATAACGGCGAGCGTCCTCTCACCCGCACAAACCGCGCAAGTGATGCAGCTGGCGGTATCGAACGCCACCAAATATCAGGCTGCAATGGATGCCGACAAACAGGAAGGAGAGAACGACGGCGTCGACGGCACGCCTGCGATGCTCATCGGCAACCAGCTCGTTGCCGGCGCGGAAACGTACGCGCAGGTTTCTGCGGTCATCAATGCGCAGCTTGCAGCGTTGAATAAATAAGAAACCTTCGGCGGCAAGTGACACGGTAGGGATTTTCGGCATTCCCGATTTTTCCTGCTGAAAAAATCGGCTGTGCTCGACCAGTCTGCGCGGTGCCGAAAATCCCTACCGTGTCACTTGCCGCCCCGGACGGTGGAGAGGTCTCAACTGTGCTGTCTTTGCCAAGGAACACAGCACATGCGGGGAGGGCCGCCACCCAAGTACTTTTAATACGAAGCCACCCCGACCGTTTGTCCTTCAGAGTCCAGCAGGCGGATAGTGTCGTGGTTGTTATTCCAAAGTTCGCGCGTGCCATCGAGGTAGACGCGCCAGTTGCTCGAAGCGAAGTCGGTATCACCTTGGTGCGTTGCCACGCAGCCGTTGTACGAAAACGTTGTTTGAATATATGCGTCGCATTGTGCGGAGAGGTCCGATGGCGGGTTTTGCGGGAACGTGCAGGAGGGGATCGACGAAACGTAATCGGCGCACGCTTGCCCGTATTGCGCCGCTTCGTCCGCTGCGTTTTGCGGTGTGGGACACTCTGTTTCGATGGGCGGTGTAAATTGTTGTAATTGTTCCAGGTAGCCGCTGCATTCATTCTCACGGAAGGACGTGCCGACCGGTGATACACCGGTCGTGACGATGGCGACGCCGCCCGGCGCAAGCTCGATACCGGTCTGTGCGTTCAATTGGCCCTGCTCGAAGAAGCTCGCGCCCAGCGGGATGTATGCGCGCGCGCCGCTAAGCGCGCTTTGCAGCGACCAGCCGCTTATGTCGATGGTCGACGGACCCTCGTTCTGGATGACGACGTATTCTTGCTGCGGGTCGTTCGCGGTCGCGCCACCCTGCGAGAGCGTCACCTCATTTACATACGACGATTGGTTGCCGAACGTCTCGGCTTGCGAGATGCTTCCCGAGCTCGACGCGGCATTGATCAAGTTGGAAATATCGACGCCCTGCGGGATCGGTATCGCCCAGGGCAACTCGACAGCTCCGCCGCCGTAAAGTTCCGAAACGAACGGATTGGAGAAGTAACGTGCGGCAGCCTGCACCTTCGCGATGCCGCCAGAGAGGAGCCAGACGATCAATAAGATGACGAGAAGCCCCCAGAAAAGCCACCAAAATACCGTTCGTACCATATCCGCTATTATTACACGCCTGTCTGCGCAGGCAGGGCCTTGCCGGAGAGTGATCTTTCTATCTCCTCCCGCGCGACCTGTGCATCGCTCCAGGGTATCTTGGCACCGTTTGCAACGCAGATGCACGGGTCGGTCCCTTTGCCGGTGATGAGTACCGCATCGCCTTCGTGTGCGAGCGCGACAGCGCGCGCGATCGCTTCGCGCCTATCCATCACGATCGCCGGAGTACCTTTCATGTTCTTCGTCATCTGTTGCACGATATCGAGCGGTTCCTCGTCGTACGGATCTTCGTTGGTGAGAATGACCTCGTCGCAATGCTCGTCGGCGATCGCGCCCATCACAGGACGTTTCCATTTGTCGCGGCCGCCGCCCGTGCTTCCCAGTACGCAGATCTTCCGTCGTCCGTCGAATGCATCGTAGAGCGCCCGCAGCGAATCCGGCGTATGCGCGTAATCGACGATGACAGTGAAATTCTGGCCCGCTTCAATGCGCTCAGCGCGACCGGGTATCGTGCCGAGTTTCGAGAGCGCGCGAGCGATGGTCGGTGCCGGAACTTTGAATGCGCGCGAGACCGTTGCAGCGGCAAGCGCATTCTTCAGCGAGAATTCTCCCGGCAGGTCGATCGCGATCTTTTCGCTCTCGAACGTAAAAAAGCCGCCCCGATCGCCCGCTTCGAACGGCACTTGAGCGGATAGCGTGAAGGGAAGTGCTGCTTCGAGCCCAAGCATGAGGTATCTCGTCGAGGCTGGGTCGTCGGCATTCGCGACCATTATTCTCGGACGTTTCTTTGAACGCATGAGCTGCTTACCGATCTCGAATTTCGCATCCGCATACGCTTCGGGCGAGCCGTGGGATTCGATGTGTTCGGGCGCGAGATTCGTGAAAACGAGCGCGTCGAGCTCGATCGCGCGATGGCGATACTGTCGCGCGCCCTCGGACGTCATTTCGAGCACTGCCGTCGTGCATCCGGCGCGCACTGCATCCGCAAGAAAACTTTGAATGAAAAAGCGTCCCGGCATCGACATACGCAACAGATTCGGTTCGGACTGCTTGTCGATCTTGAACCGTATGGAATTCATCAGCGCGGTCTTCTCGCCGTGTTCCTCGAATATCGCGCTGATCATCTCCGTCGTCGAAGATTTTCCCTTGGTGCCCGTGACAGCGATGACGCGCAGTTTGCGGGAAGGGTATCCGTACACGAGCGCGCCGAGGTATGCGTAAAAAAGATGATACGCCTGCAGCACTTGCGGCGGAAGGGACGCGACGATGCTCTGTTTCAACCCGTTCATGCGTTGCCGACGGACTTCAGCGCTGCGCGCAGGCGCTCGCTCGGTTTTTTGACGTCAGCGGGAACTTTGCGCAACGCTTCGCGCGCCTCGTTCAGAGAATAGCCGAGGGACTTCATCGCTTCGAGCGCTTCTTCGTCGTCGGAAAGCGTGGCCTCGGAACCGCTCACCGCTTTGCCGACCTTGTCGCGAAGTTCGACGATGATCTTCTCCGCGGTCTTTTTGCCGATGCCGGAGAAGTTCGTGAGGTAGCCCGCGTTGCCCGAGGCGATCGCGGAACGGAGCGTTTCGACGTTCGCGATGTCGAGTATCGCGAGCGCGGATTTCGGGCCGATGCCGGAAACGGTCAGGAGCAATCCAAAAAAGTTCATCTCGTCCTCGTTCAGGAATCCATACAGGTCGAGCGCGTCCTCGCGCACGGCAAGGTGCGTCCAGAGCGATGCCGACTCTTGCGGCTTTAATCGCGCGAGCGTTTCCTTGGTCGCGGCGACCTTGTAGCCCACGCCGCCGCAAGAAACTATTGCGGAGCCGCCGGAGACTTTCAGCACGGTCCCTTCAAGATGTCCGATCATGCGCCAATGATACCTCTATTGCGCGAAAGCCGCACTTGGGCTAGTATCGCGCCATGGCAAACACGACTTCTGCAAAGAAAGCAGCGCGCGCAGCACTCCGCAAGCGCGTGCACAACGAGCGCCGCAAGCGCACAATGAGATCGACCACAAAGGACTTCCGCAAACTCGCCACCGAAGGCGGTAAGGACGCGGCGGCGAAACTCTCCGAAGTATTCCAGGCGATCGACAAGGCGCTCAAGCGCGGCGTCATCAAGAAGAACACGGCAGCCCGCATGAAATCGAAGCTTTCGAAGATGCTCGCGAGCAAGTAACACAGGTCTGATCTCTCAAGGTGGTACTATTTCTACTATGCCACCTACGCCACAAGCTGATGCGCCGTCAGCTACATCAATTGTTCCGCAGGCAGATAAACCGACATGGGGCAAAGTCGCACTCGGTTCTTTTTCTGAACCCGATCAGCTTTCGTTCATACACCGGGTGTATGCCTGGATGTGCGGAGGTCTCGCGATCACCGCTATCGTTGCATATCTCACGGCTTCGACGCCGGCGCTTGTCCAATTTATCGTTGGCAATGAACTAGTTTTTATCGGCCTGCTCGTCGTTGAGCTGATCGCGGTCATATACCTCGCGACCATGGTGCACAAAATATCGGCCGTGGCAGCCTCGCTCGTTTTTCTTGTCTATGCCGCATTGAACGGACTGACCTTTTCGGTCATTTTTCTTGTCTACGACATTAGCTCGATCGGTTCCGTGTTCGTCATTACCGCGGGACTCTTTGGGGCGATGAGCCTGTACGGATATTTGACCAAGCGCGACCTCACCACGATCGGGAGCTTTGCGGTGATGGCTTTATTCGGTCTCGTACTTGCGATGCTCGTTAATCTTTTCATACAGAACGATCTGACCGGACTGATACTTGCATGCATCGGCGTTCTTGTGTTCGTCATCCTGACCGCCTACGATACGCAAAAGCTCAAGTGGTTGTACGAAGTGGGGAGGACCGAAGGGGCCGACGGCGAAAAGAAAGAAGCCATCAACGGAGCGCTTACGCTCTATCTCGATTTCATCAACTTGTTCCTCGATCTCTTGAGGATCATGGGGAAACGTAACTGACGAAAAAGCCTAAAAATTCGAGGGTTAACCTCAGATCTTAGCTCGTGTTTTGCTCCCGGCAGGAATCGAACCTGCATTACAAACTCCGCAAGCTTGCGTTCTATCCATTAAACTACGGGAGCTAGTGAGAAACGAAGTGAGAATATCACATATTCTCACTTCTTTCGAGCGACGGTCCCGAAAGCTCTGCTTACGGGAGCGAGCTAACCTGCAAAATGCAGGACAATTCGGCGGCTTTTCCACATTTTTTGCCGTTCAGCGCACACTTGCGTGAAAGGGGCAGTATCATGGGGGTATGGGTTCCACGCCGCGCTTTACTCGCGGAACATCCGTTATCGCGGCGCTCGTTTTTGCGGCGGTCCTCGGCGCTATCGCGCTGAGCCTTAATGCGTTGCAACCGAATTCGGCGAACACAGCTGCGTTGCCCGCTTCGGCTGCGACCCCCTCTGCACAGCAGCAAGCCTGCAATCAAGCGATACAGCAGCTGATCTCAAGCGGAGCAAAAGAAAGTGGAACGACGGTCACTCAATATCCAACCACCGACAAAAGTCAGATCAAAGATAACTGTACAGATGCAATGCTAAAGCAAGGAGCTACGGATCCTAAAAGCGCGAGCAGCTATACATGCATAGGAAAGACCACCAAAATAGCGATCACTAGTAACGGACAAGGGTTAACAGTAACTGCCAGTCCGAATGCGACCCAGCCTCAGGGAGAATGCCAAGCTATGAGCTGTGGTTCAGGTAGCAACGCTCAAAGTTGTACGTCTGATAATTCTGCATACCCAGGACTTGGCGGCTCTTCGGCTGGATCAGCCGCGACCACGATTCCAGCAGGGATGCCCAATGCACAAGGATGTTACCCAAGCGGTGTGGAAGCCGACGGAACAACTCCCTGTACGTATGTTTCTCCGAACGCCACGACCATTCCAGCAGGGATGCCAAATGCAAGCGGATGCTACCCAAGCGGCGTTGAAGCCGACGGAACAACTCCCTGTAATTATGTTCCTACGAGTTCGGGTCCGGGGGGAACAACATCGACGACCGTTAACTGCGATCTGGCGTCCAATGCGAGCGCTTGTAGCGGCACCCGTGAGTCGGGCGACATGAATACGTATTGCTACGACAACGGCCAGACGTGCTACCCACCTCCTTCGCAGGTCGCGGCGTTGCAAGCACAAGGGCAGACTTGTGCCACCGATTCTTCGGGAGAGATAGCGTGCACCAAAGCGGGCGCAGTTGTGCCGCCACCGGGAAATGGCGGCGGCAATGGCGGCGGCGGCGGAAGCACCGGCACTGGTGGTGGCAGCGGAAGCGGAAGTGGAACCGGCAGCGGAAATAACAGCGGCCTAGGTGCGCTTGGTTCACTCCTCTCCGGACTCGCAAAAGGACTGACCGGCTCCAGCTGCCCCCAGCAGAGCACCTCGGTCGGCGGTAACGGTTCAACGCTCGTTCCCGTGCAGGTATACAACCCGAACACAGGAACGTACACCACCACGTATGTGCAGCAACAAGCGACCAATGCCCTAGGACAACCTTGCGCCGCAGCTCCGGCCGCCCAATCTGCACCATACGGTACCGGAACGGATGGCAATGCTTGCTCCGCACCCCCTACCGTCCCGCAGTGCGCAAGTGGCGCAACGCCGATGCCTATCTCTGCGACCAATGGTTGTCTCGCCAACTATCAGTGCGTCCCGACAAGTTCGACGCTCGGGCAGACCCCGACACCGCAAATATCGTGTTCACCGCAGACCGCCGACGTCGGCGAGGCCGTCGCCATCGCGTACTCCTGCCAGAACGCGACAGGCTCTTCCGGTTCCGGCTTCTCCACCAACAACCAGACTTCCGGTTCCGCGAGTACGACGATCACAACCCCGCCTTCCGGGACCAACACCGCCACATACGGCCTTACCTGCACGGCGAACGGTCAAAACGCGAGCGCACAGTGCAGCGTCCAGATCAACCAGCCTGCCATCGACCTCGTCGCCGATCCGCAATCCGTTCAATCCGGCAACACGGCCTCCATCGGCTGGATCACGGCCGGCATGCAATCTTGCGTCATCTCAAGCGCTCAAGACTCGAACTTCACCACGCAGAACGCGAGTATCACCAACGTCAACGGTGTCGCACAGACCGATCCCATCACAGCGAGCACGCAGTACACGCTCACGTGCCAAACGCTTGGCGGACAAACGAAAACCGCGACCACGATGGTCACGCTTGGCACCGGCACTTCGACCCCCGGAACGCAGGACATCACCGTGAGTTCGACCGCCGACGGACAGACGGTGAATCACGGGGGCACCGTTACCATCACCTGGGGCGACCCCAGTGCGACCACGGGCTCCGCACTCTCGCTCTGGCTCGTCGATCTCAACACCGAACAGGCGACCGCGCTCATCACGGACGACCAAGCGGCGACCGGCACCTATGCCTGGCAGATACCCGCGACAGGAAGCACCTGCGACTCTACTTCCTACCTTGCCTGCGCTTCCGATCTCGTCGACGGCAGTTCCTACGGCATCCAAGCCGCCCTCTATACTCCGGCGAACGCATACATCGGGCCGCCCGCGTCCGCACCAGCGAATGCGGCGCAGCCCACCTACACCGATTATGGATACACTTCGGATCCATTTACGATCGGACAGTAGCGCGCCGTGGCAATGAAGTTTTTTGCCGTCTGCGGGGCGCAAAGGTCTTGGTGAGCTTTAGTTCGAGGATCGTGGGGCGCGTATCCTCGCCTGCAAAAAACTTCATTGCCACGGCGCGCGACTCCTCGATGCTACAATAATTGAATGCCACCGCAGAGGAACTTTTTGCGCTGGAGCGCGTACGAACACGAGTTCGTTGAACGAGGAACCGACTGGTTCTGGGCGCTCGGCATCATCGCCGTGTGCGCCGCGGCGCTTTGCGTACTTTTTAGCGACGCGCTTTTCGGACTTTTGATACTTGTTGCTGCGGTCGCGTTCGGACTCCTGGCCAACACGCCGCCGACGCTCGCGACCTTCGAGCTTTCGGACCGCGGCCTGCGCATCAACGGCACGCTGCATCGCTTCGACGAGATAATCTCATTCTGGGTCGAGGACGAACATCACCATGGCCGCCCGCTCCTCCTCGTCGACACGACGAAGTTCATGGCGCCGAATTTCATCATTCCCATCGAAGGCATCGACCCGCATCTCGTGCGGGCATTCCTGAAAAAGCGCGCGCAGGAACTTCCGATGAAAGAGCCGCTGCCACACAAGATCGTGGAGTTTTTTGGATTGTGATCGGTGTGGTACAACAAGCGTGAAGGAGGGGTGGCGGAGTGGTCTAACGCACCTGTCTTGAAAACAGGAGTGTCGCAAGGCACCGTGAGTTCGAATCTCACCCCCTCCGGTAGCTGAAGCTGTAAGCCGTTCCTGACTTTGCGCTGTTGCTTCGTTTCCGGCCGGCTCATCTCAAAATATCTTTTACCGGTGTAGTGTCCGGAAGCGCCGAGGGCCATTAGTCTCGCGCCGGTTTCTGTCAGTACTCCTTGTGACGGAGCGTTGGAGCGTTTTCGGTTGAAAAAATCGAGGTAACTCATAGGTCGGATCGTACACGATGCGTGATGATGAAGACGTGAAGGAGCAAAGATGCTTACCGTGGACGACCTGTCGAAAAATCAACCGCGATCTCATTGACGCCTTCTTTCAGCAGCTCGGATCCTCCCACGACGGCACCTTTGTGCGGAGCGGGGAGAAGTACGACCACGGACGTTCCGCGTCCGACAGCGGAGCGGATCATGATCTTGCCGTTATGTAATCTCAATAGTTCTGAAACGATGGTGAGGCCAAGCCCAGAGCCGCCGAGCCGGCGCGTTCGTGAGCGTTCGGCGCGATAAAACGGCTCGAAAATGCGGAACAGGTCTTTTCGGGCGATGCCTATGCCGGAGTCCTGAATGACGAGCTCGACGTGGTCGGTCGCGGTCGGCGTTACCGTAATGACGATCTGGCCGCCCTTGGGCGTGTATTCGAGCGCGTTCTTGAGCAAGTTACCGAATATTTGCTGAAGCGCGGTCGCGTTGCCCCACACGATCGCATGCGGGCTTTTACGCACGGTGATCTGATGGTCGCTGCGTTTTGCGAGTGCTGCGAACTTGTCCACCACGCTCGTTGCCAACTCCGAAAGATCGATGGCGGAGAATTCCATCTGCTCGGGACGGACCAGGACCGAGAGGGACAGCAAGTTGTTGATGATCTCGGAGATGCGGTCCAACTCTCCGATATTGCTCTGAAGCATCAGCTTCATTTCTGCGTGCATGTTGTTCTCGAGCAGTGCGACCTCGGTATTCGTCTTTATCACGGCAAGCGGCGTACGCAACTCGTGCGCGATATTGCCGATGAATTGCTTCTGCGCCGCAAGCGCGTTGCGCGCGGGCATAAGCGTCACGCGCGCGATGACATACCCAAAGGCGATGGTCGTCCCGATGATGATGATGACGATGGAGAAAAGATTCCGATCTCTGATGACCTGGATCTGTTCGACTATCGTCGCGCCCAGCGATGCAGTGGAATGTGTCGCAAGGCCTGTCTGGATCCCATCAAGGATGGCGGCAGAAATACCGCTATACAGCAAGCTGAAGGATGCGGCGACAAGGCACAGCGTGACCGCTGCGAGGGCGACCAGGAGCAAAATGATATTGACCTCGGTGCTGAAGAACGGGTCGTACCGGTAGTTATTCCACCAGCCGGTAGCCAATGCCACGAACCGTTTCCAATAGCCCTGCATCGTCGCTATCCAGTTTGCGTCGAAGATTTTTGACATGCACGTCTACTACGTTACTAAATCCAGCATAATTGAAATCCCACAGATGGCTCAAGAGGTCCTCCCGGTTTACGACCTGGTTCGGGTGCCGCATGAAGTATTCAAGCAGCCCGAACTCTTTGAGCGTGAGAGGAACTTCTCTGCCTGCTCGCGTGACCCTGCGCTCCGAAGTATTGAGCTCGATGTCGGAGAACTTGAGCGTCTCGGGCAATTTTTCCCGCGGCCGTCGCAAGAGCGCCCGCAGACGGGCGGAAAGCTCGGCGAAAGAAAAGGGCTTTACCAGGAAGTCATCGGCCCCCGCAAGGAGCAGCTGCACCTTCGTTTCGGTCTCGGCGCGGGCCGTCAGCACAAGGATCGGCAGTGTGATGTCGGAGCTCCGTATCGCTTTACAGATATCGTACCCGTCCATTGACGGAAGCATGAGGTCAAGAATAACGAGGTCGTAATCGTTGCGATGTAGCTGGATGCGCGTCAGGGCTTTTTTCCCGTCAGAAATAGTGTCGACAGCATAGCCTTCGTGGGTGAGCCCTTTGACCAGGGCGTCTGCGAGCTTTTGCTCGTCTTCGACCAAAAGTATCTTCATAGCCTGTAGGACTGAACTTAATAAGCGAACGTAATCTTCCTCAGTATACGCAGCTTAAATGAAGGTTTCATGATGCCGCAGCTTCCTCTACCCAAGGGCTCGAGAGTTCGATCAGGACGAAATCACCCGCTGTTCGGTAACAACGGTCGTATCTGCGGAACGGGAAACCGCTTTCGCCAAGGACTGCTTCGTGTTCGCAAGGTCGTTCTGGAGTTCACGCTCGCGCTTTTTGATCGCGGAGAGATAAAAGTAATCGCGTATGAGGCTGGGAAGCAGCATGAGCAACGTTATGACTATCCCGCACACGATGGCGAGGAGTAACACGACCGCAAGAGAACCGGTGATCTGCCAGCTCAGGAAGGTTACCGTGACGACGGCGACGTTCTGTAAAATGAATATGACGGCAACCGCTCCGAGCAGAACACCCAGGATCAAAGAAAGTATCATACGACTCTTATGTTTATTAGATGGCTAAGTCCAGTGATATATCGCTCAGGCTGTACGTTCCCGGCTCGCTGGAGAGAAGTAGTGTACACCGTACCTTACCGTCCGCCAGTCAATTGAGCCGGCGGATATATGAGACGCAGCACGTTGTGTTTCTCCACTACCGCCATTGGCTTCTTCGGCATGCGGACAGGGTAGGCATTGACCCTGTCATCGCGGACGATATCGAACGCCTTCCATTCGCCGCTGCCTTTTGCGGCGCGTATCGGGAACAGCGTCGTTTGTCGATCGACGTGTGCAAGCTGCTGCTTTCTGCTCTGGAGTAATTCGCTAATGTGTTTCATGGTATTGATGTTGATGAATAGTGGTACCGCCCAATGCTATATGACGTCTCGCGCGGACTCGCCTTACTCACGATGAGAATGGAGTTTCGGTAAGCATCGTCACGATAAGCCGTCGTGGACAAAGGCGGCTCATGAAAATCTAATGTGGGTACCTAACACATCAGAAGGAAGATCTACGACCGCTTGGACCATTTAAACAAACCTTCAATGTTGATTGTATGAAAATACTGCTCGTCGAAGACGAAGAGAAACTCGCGCATACCCTGAAGCGCGGGCTGGAGCTCAGCGGCTACGCGGTCGATATCATCGAAGACGGCCGCAAAGCGCTCACCCGTATCTCTCTCCACCGTAACGATTACGATGTGGTGATCCTCGATCTCATGCTCCCGTCGCTGGGCGGAGAAGAGGTGTGCAAACAAATGCGGGCGCAGAACATCGAGGTACCTGTCTTGATCCTGACAGCGCGTGCCGAGGTGCAGACCAAGGTCAACCTGCTCATGACGGGCGCCGACGACTATCTCGTGAAGCCGTTCTCGTATGCGGAACTTTTGGCGCGGCTGCAGGCGCTCTTGCGCCGTCCCTCACAAAGCGTTCCTGAAATTCTGCGAGCCGGCGACATCGCCCTTGATCCGGGCACAAGACGTGCCACGCGCGGGGACCGGGACCTCAACCTGACGCTCAAAGAGTTCGGATTACTTGAATATTTCATGCGCCACGCGGGGCAGGCTCTCAATAGGGAAGACCTTCTCACGCACCTCTGGGATTTTAATTACGAGGGATTCAGCAACGTCGTCGATGTGCATGTCAAAAATCTCCGCCGCAAACTCGACGCACAGGATCCGGAAAGCGTCCTCCAGACGGTGAGAGGTATCGGATATAAATTCATCGCGTAGGACGCACCTTCGGCGCTCGTTCAGGAGATGAAGAAATGAATATGCGATTCATGCGTAGCTCACGAGCGATACGTATGATGACTATCAGAAAGCAGTACATGAGTATCTGAGTTCTTTCGTGACGTTATGACGCGTCAATATTATCAGGGCTAAATTCTACAGGCCCTATGCGAAGAGAAGAAGCATTGCAACACCTGTTGAAGCGCTGCGGTAGCAGCAGCTCCAGTGAAGCGATCATGTGAGCCGGAGGCCGCGCAGTACTCTAGGGTGCGTGCGGCCTCCGGCGCATACGCCTTTTCCTTTACAATAAGCTGTTTTATATGACGAATGAGCGAGGAACATATTGCAGTTCCGGATGGATCCTCACGATCATTGCTCTTCGCGTACGAATTGCGCATTGACCGCGAGCTGTCCGCTGCCGCCGGCGAGCATTCCCGTTACATCGACGATGTCGCCTACATGAACATCGGAGAGCGCCGTATTTGATGCGGTCGGCGTCGGGAACTGCGTGCCCGAATTCGTTTGCACCATCCAGACGAAATTGCCGCCGGGGAAGTCCGTTTCTACCTGTATCGTCGTGCCGTTGATCGAATCAACGCGCGCGCCTTGCAAGAAGACGAGACCGTCATTTGCGATGTGCATTTCAAGGACGGGCGCGGCTTGTGTGGTGGCGGAAGGGGATGCCGGTATCGCTGGACCCGCTGCATATGAAAGTTGTTCACCGGAGATCGGCACTACGGCAGCTCGCGCCCACATGTTCCAAAAGAGTAAGGACACGACAAGTCCCGCTGCGATCACGCCGGCGGTGATCCAGATCGCCTTATTCTTGGATCGTATTTTGGGAAATGTAAGCGTGACAGGCATGAAGTGAATTATGAAGAAATAAGATGAAGATGCTGTGTGGAGAGCCTTAAGCACGTTTTCATATACCGATCCGTATACTGCTCCGAAGGTTGCAGCACCGCTTCTTTTTTCTTTCGGAAAGATTATGAAACTTGGACGCATCTCAACTCTTACGGTCGCCGTAGCGACGGCCATTGCTGCGATGCTATTCATGTGGACGCTGGTGCAAGCTGTCTATTACGACCCTGACAGCTATGTGGCGGATGTGGCGACCTCTACCGCGCCGGTCGTGGTCCCGCCAGGCGCGCTTCCTGCCCGTCTCGAGATCCCTTCGCTCAACATACATGCGTCGGTCCAGGACCTCGGTATCAATGCGGCGGGGGCAATGCAGGCCCCCGATAATTTCGTCGACGTCGGCTGGTACAAATACGGCGTTCCTCCGGGCTATACCGGAAGCGCGGTGATCGACGGCCATGTCGACAACGGCCTGGGTCTCAATGGCGTATTCAAATATTTGGACAATATAAAGGTCGGCGACGATGTGTATGTCGTCACGCAGGGAGGCTATACATTGCATTTCGTGGTGACCGACATCGAAGTATATCCCTACACAGATGCGCCCACCGACCTCATCTTCGGGCAGGATGACGCAGCGCGATTGAACCTCATTACGTGCGACGGGACGTGGGTGAACGGCAAAGATACGTACAATGAACGGCTCGTCGTGTTCACGACGTTGGCAGATTCATGAAGAGAATAGGGCTAATATCAACAGTTTTCTGGTTGCTTCTGGAATACGCCCGAGATGTAAGTCTCCCGGCAGCGCTTCGTCTTAGATAGCATAGTTCGCGATGATCTCTCGAGGTCGTCGCGAGCTTCCATAAAATTACTAGGGTCATTCATTACAGAACAAATTAAAATATGAACAGTACGAAATGGGTCAGCGCGGTCGTCCTTGGACTTTCCTTCGCCATGTCCGCCACCATGGCCAGTGCGCTTGCAGTGGGAGCGAACGGCACGATCGATATCGACGCGAATGTTCCGAACGTCATCACCGCGACTACGTCCGCGAACGTTTCCGGTAACGCATCGACGAATTCAAATTCGCGGGGCACCTCCGGCGCACAAAACGCGAATGTCTCGGCAAGCGATGCAACGAACGTCAGTGCGAACGTTGCGGCTAACTCAGTTATAAACCTCACACGCGCCGACCTTTCTGCGCAGGCCTCGACAGGAGCGAGCGTCACGTCCGCAGTTGCGGTCCGATCGAACGACGACCTTTCCGCGTACGCCAATTCGCTCATGAAAGCGGATGCGAACGTGAGCGGCGTCACGCTTTCGTCGACTGCGGTCTCGCTCACCTACCAAGAACCGGCAAAGTTCTTCGGCTTCGTTCCGGTCACCTTCGATACGACCGCTACGGTGAAGGGGGACGGAAGCGCGACCGTAAGCCAGCCGTGGTACGCAGTGTTCGCTTCCACCAATTCCGGCGGACTTCAGTCCGAGGTGCGTGCGGCAACGGCCGCGACCGTATCGGCGAACGCCAACGCCTCCTTCTCAGCTACGACCCAGGCGCAACTTCTCGCGGAGATCCATCAAGCGATGAAGACCAACTTCGATAGCTCGGTGGCCGCACAAGGACAGGCGAGCACGTCCGTTCAGTAATTCTTGAACGTCCGTTCCATGAACAGCATGGCCGCTTTTTAGCGGCCATGCTTTGTTTTATCCCCCAACAGCGCTACTATATCGTGGTCCGCTTGTGAGGCGTTCTCGTAAGAATAGCGCTATATCGTTCGTCTCAATATAGCAGGATGCACAATGGATCCTCAGGAAGAAAAAGCGTTCCTCGAAGCATTTGAAACGCACGCCGACGCGCTCTATCGTCACGCGTACTTTCGCATCAGCGACAAGGAGCGGGCGTATGACCTCGTGCAGGATACGTACCTGAAAGCGTGGGACTACGTCGCGGGCGGGGGAGAGATCAAGCAGTACAAAAGTTTTCTCTACCGCATCCTGCATAACCTCATCATCGATGAATACCGCAAGAAAAAATCAAGCTCGCTCGACGAACTCCTCGAGAACGAAACGATCGCGAACGCCGTTGAGGCACGCCTTTCCGAAGGTTCTCTCCAAGAGACCGAGGAGAGCCTCGACGAAACGGCGCTCGTTGACAAGATCCGCTCGCATATCCCTGAATTGCCGGACGATTACCGGGTCGCTCTCACGCTCCGTTTCATCGATGACCTGTCGATCGGGGAGATCGCCGATACGGTCGGCGTTTCCGAAAATGTCGTATCGGTCCGCATTCACCGCGGCGTCGCGAAGTTGCGGGCCCTATGTAATGTATGAATGAGAAATTCCACACACACTTGAAGAAAGCGGGCGAAGAGATGTCGCTCACCCAGGAGCAGCGGCAGCGCATGCGTGGCGTGCTCCATGCGTACATGGAAATGAAACCCATCCGCGCACGCACGCACGTAACTTCGGTGAGTACGTTCTCTTGGTTCTTCAGCGCTCGTCCGATCGCCGCTGTCTTGGTGCTCGCGCTTTTCGCTTCTTCCGTTGGTATTTCATATGCTGCCGAGAACGCGCTTCCGGGCGACGTGCTCTATCCGATAAAAACCGACGTCAACGAACCTGTGCAAGGCGCGCTTGCGACCACCGCTTCTGCAAAGGCCGCGTGGGCGATGAGCGTCGCGGGTGAGCGCGTGCAAGAGGCTGCAACGCTTGCGGCAGAGGACAAGTTGAGCACGAGCACGCAGCAGGCACTCCAAAGCAATTTTGAGACGCACGCCGACATCGCCGCGCAGGCCATCGCACAGCAAGCGAGTTCGAGCCCGACGGCAAGCGCCGAGACCGCGATCAGTTTCCAGGCGCAGCTTGCGGAATACCAGAACGTACTTGCGCAAGTCGGTTCCACGACCATGTCCAACACGATGCCGCTTGCGGATGCGATACGAAACGAAGGCAGGCGTTTGGACGCGATCCGCGCAGCGAGCGAATCGCGCATTGCCTCGACCAGCGAGGCAGCGTACGCGACCGCGAATATGCAGGTCGCCGCGCAAGAGCAACTCAACACTTCCGCGCAGCTTGCGCAGAGCGACTCCGGAAGCCTTTCAACATCGTCGGCACAACTCGTTTCGGCGCAACTTGATACTGCGAGCACGACGATCTCGGCAGGAGAAGCGCTCGCCGCTCAGGATGCAACATCGAGCGCGCTCGGCGCATTCCAGAGTGCGCTCACGTCAACCGAAGAGCTGGGCGTTTTCCTGCAAACAAGTTCTTCCATCCACTCGCACACAGGTCTCGTTGTCGGACAGCCTCAGCAGGATCCTTCCGGAGGTGCACAGGGCGGTCGGCAATACGGAGGTCCGGATCATGGCGTGCATGCCGCATGGATGATGAACGCGACCTCGACGGCTACATCCACTTCTTCCAACGCTCCTCAGAGTTCCGCGACCACGAGCACCGACGAGTCCGTTACGAACGTTTCGGCTCAAGCAGAAGTCCAGGCTCCAACACCGTCGGACGGCTCTCAGTCCGTGCCGGCATCATCCTCGGCGTTGCCTTTGTCGCTACCGACCCCACTTTCTTTGTAAAAGAAAGTCTTCACAGGATTTTTATATTCGATCCGGACCTATGTTCCGGCGGTCCATTCTTCGACGGTCATGACATCGGCCTGGCGGGGAAATACTTTTGAAAGGAGTACCTGATGCACTTCGGGATCCATATCCGCGCAGCAATCCGATAGCACGGTCAGTTGGTAGTCCTTGTCGGCCGCTTCGCGCAGGGTCGAAAGCACGACACCGCTCGTGGCGATGCCGCACAAGATCATTTTCGTTATGCTGAGCGAGCGAAGCAGCACTTCCAGGTCGCTGCCGGCGAAAGCGCTCACACGGCGCTTCGTCACAAGGATGTCTTTTTCTTGCGGCGCAATATCCGGATGCACCTCACTTCCTTTCGGGTCCGCGAAAGAAGCTTGTCGCTCTTTGATAGTCGAAAATGACTTGTTGTTGGGACTGACTTCCGGAAATCCCGGCCGGAATGTGACGACTACATAGATGACGGGAATGTTCTTTGCGTGCGCCTGGTCGATCGCTGTGCGCGTATTTTTGAGCAGAGCATCGTGATCGCCGATCATATCGACGATACGCGACTGCATGTCCATCACGAGAAGTGCTTCCATTGCTGCATGCTACCATGCCCGCATGAAGGACGTGAGAAACGTCATCGCGAAGTGCCTTGGCGCGTTTTGGATAGTCGACGGACTGCTTCAGTTACAGCCGGCGATGTTCGGACAAAGTTTTGTGACGAACGTGCTGGTGCCGACTTTGAGTTCGCAGCCGCACTGGATGGAGCAAATAGTTTCTTTCGGAATTTATTTGTGGGATTTGAACCCATTCTATAACGACCTCGGCGTTGCGCTCTTGCAGGTCGCGATCGGTATTTTGCTTTTCTTCCCGATCTCCAGCACCCGATTCAAGGTCGGCGCGTGGGTCTCGATCGTGTGGGGGATCGTCGTGTGGTTGTGCGGCGAGGGGGCAGGCCAGCTTTTTACCGGTGTCGCATCTTTTTATACGGGCGCGCCGGGCGGCGTGCTTTTGTACGTAGTGCTCGCCATGCTTTTGCTTATTCCCGATCTCCGTGCACGCAGGTTCGTGCAGGCTGGCGCGTGTTTGTTCATTCTCGGCGCAGCGCTCCAATTGCAAAGCGCGTTCTGGAGCGTCGATGGCGTACAAGGCGCGGCCATGGCGGCAATGATGGAGTCGCTGCATGCGCTCAATGCATTCCCGATCTACGTCTCGAACACGCTCGGACTTGATCCGCTCGTTTCGAATTGGATCCTCGTACTGATCCCGCTCGCGATCGGCATCGCGCTCTTCCTCAAGCCGAACCGCACGACTGGCATTGTCGCGCTCATATTTCTTTTCTTCGTATGGTGGGTCGGACAGGATTTCGGGATGCTCTCGACGTTCCCGACGGGTGTCGCGACCGATCCCAACACAGCGCCGCTTCTTGCACTTTTCCTGCTGCCGCTCTTCCTGAAAGGCGGTGCTACACTAATTGAGTGACACGTTTCCAAGCATTTTTGCTTTGCGCATTCGCGCTGCTTCTAGCCGTCGCCACCACGATCTACGTGCAGGGAGCCAACATCGCCATTCTCGAGCCGGCAGGTCCCGTAGCCCTCGGCGAGCGCAACATAATCATCATTACGTTCCTCTTGTGCGCGATCGTTGTCGTGCCGGTCTTCGTGATGCTTTTTGCCTTTGCGTGGCGTTATCGCGCGAGCAATCCGGTCGCGCACGAAGAGCATCATCCGACCTGGGATCACTACAACTGGGTCGCCGAAATTATCTGGTGGGTGATCCCTGCGATCATCGTCGCGATACTCGGTGTCATCGCCTGGCAAAGCTCGCACGCACTCGATCCGTACAAGCCGCTTGATTCGAATGTGCCCGCGATCACCGTCGACGTCGTCGCGCTGGATTGGAAGTGGTTGTTCATTTATCCCGCGCAAGGAGTCGCGAGCGTCAATCTCGTGGAATTTCCGGAAGGAACGCCCGTGCATTTCTACCTGACGGCCGATGCGCCGATGAATTCATTCTGGATACCGCAGTTGGCGGGGCAGATCATGGTGATGCCCGGCATGACGACGCAGCTCAACCTCATGGCAAGTCGCACCGGCGACTTTAACGGATTTTCCGGCAACATCAGCGGCGAAGGCTTTTCCGGCATGACGTTCACGGCTCGCGCAGTTTCCGATAGCGATTTCAGTGAGTGGGTCTCATCGATCAAAGCTTCTTCAACGCCGCTCACGATGGTGTCGTATGCGACGCTTGCACAGCCGAGCGAGTATAATCCGATCGCGTATTACGCACCGGTCGACGATATCTTTGATGCTGACATAATGAAATACATGGCCCCCGGAAGTTCCATGGATATGAACATGAATGGCCCAGATTCAACGATGGACGAACCTACGACTTCTTCCGACACAATGTCTGGCACGTCGGATATGCGCATGTGATATGACCTGGCAAACATTCATCTTCGGCAGGTTGGCCTGGTCGGTATTTCCGCAGAACGCGATCGCGTGGGGCGGCGCGCTTTTCATGCTCTTGTGCGTGATCGCGGTCTTGGCGATCATCACGTTCTTTGGAAAATGGAGATGGTTGTGGGAAGAATGGCTGACCTCGCTCGATCCAAAAAAGATCGGCGTCATGTACATCGTCGTTGCATTCACCATGCTCGTGCGCGGCGGCGCCGACGCGCTCCTGCTGCGCACACAGCAGGCGACCTCGGTAGGGAATTCTTTCGGCATTTTGAGCGCGACACATTTCCAGGAAATTTTCTCCGCGCATGGTTCTATTATGATCTTTTTCGTCGCGATGGGTCTCATGTTCGGGCTCATCAACCTTGTCGTGCCGCTCCAGATAGGCAGTCGCGACGTCGCGTTCCCTTTTTTAAACAGTGTCAGCTTCTGGCTCTTTTGCGCGGGCGCAGTGCTCATCAATTGTTCGCTTCTTCTCGGTGATTTCTCCACGGCGGGCTGGCTCGCATACCCGCCGCTCTCCGAACTCGCGTATTCGCCGACGACCGGCGTCGATTATTGGATATGGAGCTTGCAGATCGCCGGCTTAGGGTCGCTCTTTTCAGGTGTGAACTTTTTCGCGACCATCGTGAAGATGCGTGCGAAAGGCATGACGTGGATGCGTTTGCCGATGTTCAGCTGGAGCGTACTCGGTGCCATGACGCTCGTCATCTTTGCGTTCCCGATCCTCACGGTGACGTTGACGCTGCTCTATTTCGATCGCACGCTCGCGATGCATTTTTTCACAGCCGGGCAGGGTGGCAACATGATGATGTATGTAAATCTCATCTGGGCGTGGGGACACCCGGAGGTCTATATCTTGGTGCTGCCGGCTTTTGGCATCTATTCGGAAGTCGTAGCGGTCTTTAGCGGGAAGAAACTTGTCGGCTACGTCTCAATGGTGTGGGCGATATGGGCGATCGTCGTGCTTTCCTTCATCGTCTGGCTCCATCACTTTTTCACGATGGGCGCAGGCGCCGACGTCAACGCGTTTTTTGGCATCATGACGGCGGTCATCGCCGTGCCGACGGGAGTAAAAATATTCAACTGGCTTTTCACGATGTACCGCGGCAAGATCCGTTTTCACACGCCGATGCTCTGGTTCATGGGATTCGTCGTCCTCTTTACGCTCGGCGGCGTTGCGGGCGTCATCATGGCAGAACCGCCGGCCGACTACGAGTTGCACAACTCGCTCTTCCTCGTCGCGCATTTCCACACGATGATCGTTTCCGGCGTGCTCTTCGGTTATTTCGCAGGCTACACGTACTGGTTCCCGAAGATCTTCGGATTCAAGCTGGATGAGAAGTGGGGCGTGCGCGCATTCTGGTTCTGGTTCATCGGATTCATCCTTGCGTTCGGGCCGCTCTACATTCTTGGACTCGAAGGCGCGACACGCCGCCTCGACCATTATTCGGCAAGTCTCGGCTGGCAGCCGCTCTTTGCGGTCGCGGGCGTCGGAGCGGGACTTATCGCGATCGGTTTCTGTTGCCAGATGGCGCAGCTCGTCCGCAGTTTCCGGTTGCGGCACGAGAATATAGATACGACCGGCGACCCGTGGGGCGGCCGTACGCTCGAATGGTCCATACCATCGCCCGCGCCGTCATACAACTTCGCGGCGCTGCCCATCGTGCATCACCGCGACGAATTTTGGGAGCGAAAGAACAGCGGCAAGCGGCAGGAAATGAAATTTGAGAATTTCACGATGCCGAAAAATAGTGCGTCCGGCATTATCATCGCCGCGTTCGCATTCTTGCTCGGCTTCGGTGCGATCTGGCACCTTTGGTGGCTCGTCGTCATCGGGCTTGTCGGCGTGCTGATCACGCTCATCATGCGCACGTTCGACGAAGATACGGAATATACTGTCACCGCTTCGGATATCGCGCACAGGGAAGCGGGACTTCGCTATACAAATATATGAACGACGAATTCGATCAAAGCGGCATACTCTCCGTCGACCACAAGTCGAAGGATTCGACGACCGTATTCGGTTTTTGGATGTATCTGATGACGGACCTCGTGCTCTTCGCGAGTCTCTTCGCGACGTTCGCGGTCTTGCGCGGACCTGAATTCGGCGGCGCGACGATACAGAATATCTTTAGCTTACCGTACGTGCTCGTCGAAACGATCATCCTTCTCACGAGCAGCTTCACCTGCGGCATCGCGATGCTTTTTGCGCGTGAGGGAAGTGTGCGTGGCACCGTTTTGTGGCTATGCGCGACGCTCGTCCTAGGTGCGACGTTCGTCGGCATGGAAGTTTCCGAGTTCTCGAACCTTATCGCGCGAGGTCAGGGACCCTCCAAAAACGGCTTTCTTTCGGCCTATTTCACCCTCGTTGGCACACACGGGACGCACGTTGCGATCGGACTTTTGTGGCTCCTCGTGCTCATCATCGCGATAGCGCGGCGCGGACTTTCGCGAGGCAATATGCGCAAGCTTGCACTCTTCAGCATGTTCTGGCACTTCCTCGACATTGTGTGGATTTTTATATTTACTATCGTGTACCTAACCGGATCTTTATGAAAATCGCGAGCTACTTCGTTGCGCTTCACGAAACGGCACTCACCGTATCTTTGATACGTCTCATGCCATTTCGCTTGCACGCCTCGTATCTCATCGATTTTAATAAAGATCCAACGAGAATATGAAAAATTACTTCGAAGAAATCGGCGCGTGGCCACGTTCGCACTCGATGGTGCAAGCGTACATCGTCGGGTTCGTGCTTTCGCTTTTGCTGACAATGGCCGCATACGTGTTCGTCGTGCAAGATACGCTTCCGTATCAACTCCTCATCGCGGCGATCATAGCGGCCGCGGCCCTGCAATTCATCGTGCAGGTGTATTGTTTCCTTCACATCGGCGGCGACGCAAGCTCGCGCGAACGCCTCTTCGCGCTCGGCTTCGCCTCCCTCCTCATTTCCATTCTCGTCATCGGATCGCTTTGGATCATGTTCAGCCTCCAGGGCCGCATGATGCCCGACACCGCGCAGATGGAGCAGTACATGAATGACCAGGGCGGATTCTGATTATGCTCAAAGAATATTATCGCCTCGCTAAGCCGGGGATCGTCTATGGGAATTTATTGACGACGGTCGCCGCATATTTGTATGCGTCGCGCTGGGGACTTGTCTCCATGGGAGGTTGGGAGAGCTTTCTTGCAACTATCTTTGGGCTCGGGCTCATCATCGCTTCGGCGTGCGTGTTCAATAATTACCTCGATAGTGACATCGACAGAAAAATGGAGCGTACCAAGGATCGCGCGCTCGTTTCAGGCGCGATCCCGCAGAGGAACGCGCTCTTGTACGGCACGACCCTTGGGGTGCTCGGCTTCGTGCTTCTTTTGCTTTTCGTGAATGCCGTCGCTACGACCTTTGCGCTTTTCGGTTTCATCGTCTACGTAGTCGCATACACGAGCGCAAAAAGGCTGACACCGTGGGCGACCGAGATCGGCAGTATCGCGGGGGCTGTGCCGATCGTTGTCGGCTACACGGCGGTCACGAATCAATTCGATCTGACCGCGCTCATTTTGTTCTTGATCCTCGTCATTTGGCAGATGCCGCATTTTTATTCGATAGCGATGTTCCGCGCCGACGAATACGCGGCCGCAGGCATTCCCATATTGCCGCTCAAGAAGGGGACGCGCACGACGAAAATCCGCATGCTCGGCTACATCGTCGTATTCGGTATCGTCGTTTCCGCGCTCACGTTCTTTGGATACGCAGGATACTTGTATCTTATCGTCGTCGAACTCGCGGTGCTTGTATGGCTCTGGCAAAGCATGAAAGGTTTTTCGGACGACGAGGGGTGGGCGCGGAAACTATTTTTCACGTCGCTCGTCGTGCTCCTCATATTCTGCGTAATGCTCTCGCTCGCACTGGTGTTGTCGTAGTCAGTCAAGTCGGGTCGACATAAAAGTTGCAGCTTCGCGTAACGATCCGGCTCGCGCCCCGAAAGGTTCAAGAGCTGCGATCGCCTCGATGATCACGTGCTCCAACATCTCTTTGGCGCCGACGGCGCCGATGAGCGAAACAACGGTAGATTTTCCCGCCGCCGCATCCTGATCGACGTCCATTAATTGATCGGAGAGATCATATGCAACGCCGAGCTTTTCCGCACACGTGGCGAGTGCGGTGCGATCTTCGGTTCGTGCACCACCAAGAACAGCTCCGGCGTCCACAGAATATTGAATGAGCGCACCCGTCTTCAATTTTTGAATGCGCGTGATGCCTTCCATATCCTGCGGAACGCTTTCCGCTTCCATATCAAACTCCTGCCCGCCCGCCATGCCTGCCTGTCCGGCTGCCCGTGCGAGACCGAGGATAAGTTCAGCACGGACGTTCGCATCGGCATGTGTTTCCGGCATCGCAAGAATTTCGAACGCGAGCGCCTGGAGCGCATCGCCCGCAAGTATCGCCGTCGCCTCGCCAAAGACTTTGTGCACGCTCGGTTTTCCTCGACGCGTATCGTCGTCGTCCATCGCGGGAAGGTCGTCATGCACGAGCGAGTAGCAGTGCAGACATTCGATCGCGGCCGCAACGTTCAAAGCTCGATCGTTGGGAACGCCGAACAGTGCGGCACTTTCAAGTACCAGAAATGGACGAAATCGTTTGCCCGCACCAAGCACGGCGTACCGCATCGCTTCGGCCAATTTTCCGTCTTTCGGCAATAACTCGTCCAACTTCGGTTCGAGCAATTCGGCCACTTCGGAAAGCTTTTGTTCGAAGAAGTCCATAATCGTGAGTATACAACTATCAAAAAGAGATGCGGCGCGGGAGCAAAAGTCCCGCGCCGCCGATTTCGTGAAGATCAGGTATTCAGCGAGTAAGGAACGAACGTGTCCATGCCGCGCACAATGCCGACATGTCGCTCGTTCAACCGATCATTCCCAGCGAGTTCGCCGTACCAATGGTCGGCTCTCGCCAAGCCGGTGCCGCCGCTTTCTCCCAAGGGGATGCCCGCAAGGCTGAAAGCTTCTTTGCTGTATTCCCTTGCAGTGCGCTCATCTATGCCTTCGATGTCGTCGGCAATGCCTTCCCAACCTTCGAGTTCTCGCAATCGCTCCGGTCCACGCAGTCCTCCGATCTTGCGTTTGAAGTAGGGGCGCGCACCGATGATCTGAATGTTCGGGTTAAGTTCCTTGAGACGTTTCCCCATGCCGCGCAGGCAGCCCGTTGAGCCAAGATCGATGAATGCTTCCGTCAGACTCTCTCCGAAGATTTCGTAGAGTACTTCGGCAACGATTGCCCAACTCGCCGGGTTCCACTGGTTGGTGTACTGATTGAGGAAGAACGCGCCGATCTTTGCGGCATACAACTCCGCGAGCTTGATCAGGCCAGGGGATTTATCGAGCCCGAGATATTCAACCAGTTCGGACTCGCGCTTGATTACGGCACCAAGCCTGACTTGCGGGAGGACCTTGCCGTAGGGCATGTCGTCAGCGATAACGGTATGGACTGTGACGCCATACCTTTTTGCAACGAAGGCTTCCGCCGCCCCCATGCTCCCGGAAGTGGTATCAACGGCAATACCACCTGGTTTAAGGCAGCCGCTTTCCATCGCCTTCTCGAACATTAATTCCGCTGGGGTACGTTTGCCGTTGGGCTTAACAGCAAAAGATCCGAGAATGTAGCCCTCGACATTTTTATTGCAGAAGCCGGTCCAGAGAGGGATTCTCGGAACCGGAATCAATGGGATCTGATAGACCCCCATGTCGATACCAGCGATCGGTTCAGGCATTTGGCAAAGAAGCGGGTCGCTCCAGTCGATCAGGTCGACCATTTCCTTGCCGGTGATCTGTTTGGCCATTTTATTCCTCCATGTAGAACGTTCGCGAACCGACGTTCGCAGCCGAATGCCACCTTACTCCCGGTCTCGTTTTTCAGCAACAAATGTTACGATGCCGACATGCGATACAGAGGCATCGTGTTAAAGGGCCGCAATTACGGCCATGTACTTGGGTTTCCGACCGTAAATATCGAAATGAACGACGAGCAGGCTTCGGGCATCTACGCAGCAATGGTCTACGTTGGTGGAAAGAAATTCCCGGCTGCAGCGTATGCAGACCTGTCGCGCAGCATGCTCGAAGCGCACATGCTCGACTTCGAGGGCGACTTGTATGGAAAAGAGATCGACATAGAACTTTTGCACAAGATCCGCGAGGACGAGCAGTTCCCGGTCGAAGCTGAGCTCAGGGCGGCAATTGCGGATGATGTTGCGAAAGTCCGTGAATATTTTAAGAAATAGAGTATGTTTTCAGGAATCATCCAAGCGACCGCGCGCGTGAAGGCGGTCGAAGAAGCGAAGAAAATAAAACGAGTGCGAATTGAGGCGCCGCGCGGATGGAAGTTGGCACTCGGCGCGAGCGTGAACGTCGATGGAGTTTGCTCAACGGTCGTGAAAAAAGGTGCGGGATATTTCGACGTCGAATACATGCCGGAGACGCTTTCAAAAACGACGGTCGGCAAATTTACAAGGTTCAACCTTGTAAATTTGGAGCGTTCGCTCAAATATGGACAGCCGATCGACGGTCATCCAGTGCAGGGGCACGTTGATTGCGCAGCGCCGATTCGAGAGATCGTTCAGAAAGGCGCTTCGCGCGAATTCGTCATCAAGCCCAGCGCGCCGCTTGCTCGCGCCGCGATACTCCATGGCTCGATCGCGATCAATGGAGTTTCGCTTACGATCGCGAAAAAACACGGACCGAATATAACAGTCGCGCTCATTCCCTATACGCTCAAGCACACGAACCTGGGTTCGCTCAAGGTAGGAGACTTGGTCAACGTCGAATTCGATCACTCGCGCGCGTACCTGGATAAGGTCCGCAGAAAGTGATACGGTTCTCCCATGCAAACAAACGAATTCTTGAAAAAGGCGAAGCCGCAAGACGCTTCAAAGCTCAAGGTCTCCATCGTCGCGGCGAAATTCCACTCCGACGTCACCGACCCGATGGTCGAGGGAGCGCTCAAAGCACTCAAGGAATGGAACGTGAAAGCGAAGAACATCACCGTGCGCCGCGTGTACGGCTCGTTCGATCTTCCTTTTGCCGCCGCGCTCGCTATTAAAAAGGACAAACCAAACGCCGTCATTGCAATTGGATGTATCGTAAAAGGCGAAACGAAACACGACGAGTATATTGCGGGCGCAGTGTTCAAAGGCCTGACTGACCTTTCGATATGGCACAAGCTCCCAGTCTCCTGTGGCGTCCTCACCGTCAACGACCTCAAGCAAGCAAAAGCCCGTTCGACCGGCAAAACCAACCACGGCGAAAAAGCCGCCATCGCCGCGCTTGAGGCGGCTTTATTGAAGTGACATGGACGCTTTCCTGAAGCGGATTATCGTTGAAGCGGGCGACTTCGCAATGAGTAGGATCGGCAAAGATGTTGCTTTTAAGACGAAGTCACAACACCCGACTGATGTCGTAACGAAGGCCGATGAAGCAACCGAGCAACGGATCGTTGATGCAATTCGAAAAAAATATCCGACCCATGGCGTTATTGGTGAGGAATACGGCGCGTCAGCATCGGACGCAGAATATGTTTGGGTCATTGATCCGATCGACGGCACGATAAACTTCGCCGCCGGCGTTCCTGTTTTTGGGACCATGATCGCGCTTGTGCGATACGGAGAAGTTGTCATGGGAGCAATATATCTGCCGCTCACGAAAGAAGTGTTTTTTGCCGAAAAAGGGAAAGGGGCGCGTCGCAATGGCAAGCGCATCCACGCCAGTTCGCTGGGATCGATCAGAAAATCCCGCGGCTGCATATCTTCGACAATGAGCGACAGGACAACCTCTTTTTACGAGGAGTTGTGCAAACTCGTTCGAGGGAAATTGGTCCATCTTGAGGCGTTCGGCTCCCTCGCGTTCGGTTCGTGTATCGTCGCGCGCGGAGCGCGCGACTGGTATGTAGGCTCAAGCCCGCATTTCCATGACAACGCAGCCGTTTCCATCATCCTTTCAGAAGCGGGCTATAAAGTGACAGATGTGCGCGGTAAACCTGTTCGACCAGGCACTTCTGGCATCGTCGCCGCTCGACCAAAAGTTCATGCACAACTTTTGCGGATAGCAAAACGAACGTTATGACCCGGATCATGGTCTTCGGTACGTTCGACATGATCCATGCGGGTCATGAGGACCTTTTTCGACAGGCACGCGCACTTGGTGACGAACCGTATCTCATCGTTTCGGTCGCGACCGATGCCAACGTTGACCGGATAAAAGGGAAGAAGCCGCAGCGTTCGCAGGATGAACGTCGCGAGCTCGTCGCAGCGAGTCCATTGGTCGATGAAGCGATCATTGGTGACGAAGCGGGATATATCGACCATATTCTTGCGCAAAAGCCTGACATTATTGCGCTCGGATACGACCAAACAGGCGAATACGTCGAGGATCTCCAGCAAGACTTGGCGCAAAGCGGACTTTCGACTAAGGTTATGAGGTTACAGGCTTTTGAACCCGAACGGTTCAAGACGTCCAAACTTCATGACGAACGAAACCGCAAACGAGACGGATGAAATGGTCGCGACGCGTGTGCAAGACGGGGACGCCGACGCATTCGCGATGCTCGTCGAGCGCTACGAGGACAAGCTGATGCGCTACGCGCGGAAATTCCTGCGCGATCCGGACGACGCGAAGGACATCGTGCAAGACGTGTTCATTAAGTCCTACGAGAATATCCAGAGTTTCGACGCGACCAGGCGTTTCTCGCCGTGGATCTACCGCATCGCACACAACGAATTCGTCAATGCGATCAAGAAACGCTCGCGCGGCCCGGTCCTCGGCATCGATTTCGACGTCGTCTTCCCGCATCTCACCGCCGGTGAGACCGCCGACGACACCGCGCTCGAACGCGACACAAAAAGGATACTCGAGGAATGTCTGGACGAACTCGACCCGAAATACCGTGAGCCTCTCGTGTTGTATTACTTCGAGGGGTTAAGCTATAAGGACATGGCCGACATTCTCCGGATACCGATGTCGACGGTAGGGGTAAGGCTCGCCCGAGGCAAATCCCAGCTCCAGAAGATCGCTGCAGAAAAAAATCTCTATGAATGAACAAGAAAAACCGTCGGTCGAACGAGGCGTGATGGACGCGATCCATTCCGGACGCGTGCGCATGCGCCCGCGCTGGAAGTTCATCCTCTCCGGCGTGCTCGCCGCGCTCGGCGTCATCATTTTGGTATGCACGCTGCTTTTCATCACGAGCTTCGCCATCTTTACGTTGCGTGAGACGGGAGTCCTCTTCACGCCGATCTTCGGCATGCGAGGACTCTTCACGTTCTTCGCGGCGTTGCCGCTCATTCTCATCATCCTCCTGGTTTTGTTCGTGATCATCCTGGAAGTTCTCGTCCGAAGGTATCGCGTGGGCTATCGAACCCCGCTCCTTGTCTCGGTCGTAGCAATACTCATCGTTGTTGTACTCGGAGGCTACGGCGTCGAACAAACGCGCGTTCATGACATGATCCTCCACCAGGCAAGGCTTCCGGGTGGTGGAGTCCCTCCGCCGATCGCGATCATGTATCGCGCGGGCGTACAGCATGTGCCCGGCGTCTTCCATGGCACGATCGTTTCCATCATTCCGGGCGGATTCCTACTTGTGGACCAGGACGTGGACGCAACGACCACGGTCTATATTGACCCTTCGACCATGATCCCTCCGGGCGCAAAGTTCCAACCTGGAGAGGAAGTCGTCGTCTTTGGTGACGAAGCTTCGGGTACGGTACATGCGGAAGGAGTTGTCCAGATATCGGATTGAAATAATGTCGGCGAAGGTGAGGTAGTACGAATAGCTGGCATCCCTTCGCGCCTCTCGCGTAGAAGGACCCAGCGATTTTAGAGGGTCAAGAAATTGCCTTCTGAAGCGGACGCCTGCCTCCTGACCCCGAGGCGGGCGTTCCGCGTTTCGGCAAAGCCGAAACGCGGAACGACAAACACAGCAAGCTTGCTTGCTGTGTTTGGATTAGATCAGTGCGTTGCGGCTTCGACCCCATAAGCTTTCATGTATAGTGGAACGGATGAAATATTTAGGCATTGATTATGGCAGCAGATACGTTGGAATTGCGATCTCCGATGTTGGTGGAACGATCGCGTTCCCCCGAGGGGTCTTTTTGAACGATGAACTTCTTTTACCGAACATCAGTGACCTTGCTACGAAAGAGAACATAGAACAGATCGTCGTCGGCGACACCCGCTCGCACGGCGGCGGAGAGAATCCGGTCACGGCCGAAGCGGAACAATTCATGAAAGACCTGGAACAGGAAACGAAACTTCCCGTTACTCGCGCATTCGAGGTCTTTACGTCCATCGAAGCCTCACGTTACGCGCCGGGCACGAAACAGCACGACGATTCCGCGGCCGCAGCGGTCATTTTGCAGCGGTTTTTGGATATGCACGCCTCGCGGTAGAATCCTCGGATGGAAGACCAGATCTCATACGAAGATTTTGCGAAACTCGATATCCGCATCGGGCTCATCGTTGCTGCCGAAATGGTCCCTGATACGGACAAGCTCATCAAATGCACCGTCGACTTGGGAGAGATGGGGCAGCGCACGATCGTTTCGGGCATCGCCCAGTGGAAAAAGCCGGAAGAATTGGTGGGGAAGAAACTTCCGTACATCGTGAACCTCGCGCCGAGGATGTTGCGCGGCGTCGAAAGTCAGGGAATGTTGCTCGCCGCCTCGGACGACAATGGTGTCGCACTGCTGCAGCCGGAGCGCGATGTCCCTCAGGGAACGAAATTGAAGTAGCACGCGTTAAGCGATGATATAATTTGAAGATGCCACGAGCTCTTTCGCAGCGCGCAACGAGTCTCGGACACGTGCTCGCGCGCACTTTCCCGACCCCGAAATTTCTTCTCCCGCATGCAGCCGGCGTGGATATTTCCGACGCGTCCATCAAGTGGATCGTGCTGAGCGACGCGCAGAGTGGCAGGCGTACGGTGGAAGCGTGGGGGCAAGAAACATTGCCGGACGGGGTAGTTGTTTCGGGCGCAATTCAGGATGAGGCCCGTCTCATCTTAGCGCTGCGCGAAGTACGCAAGAAAATGCCGCACGTCGCGGCAGTGCATGCGTCGCTTCCGGAGGAACCGGCGTTCGTGTTCAGCATGAACGTGCCCCCGGGATCCAAACGGCACGAGATACTTGATCTCATCGGGTTCGAGTTCGAGGCGCGAGTGCCTATCCCGCCGTCCGCGGCGGTCTATGATTTCGATGTTATTCCGCGACAAGAGGGCGAAGGGCAGGAGATCGGCGTTGTCGTATTCCCGCGCGAACTCGCGGAAAGCTACGCGAATTGTTTTTCAGCAGCAGGGTTCACGCTTTTTTCGCTCGAGATAGAGCCGCGCGCGATCGCGCGCGCTATCGTTCCTGAAAGTGAGCGTGATACTATTTCGCTCCTTCTGGATTTTGGCGCCAAACGCTCAGGGCTCGCGGTATTGAAATGCGGTATCCCGATCTTCACCTCGACCGTCGAGGTCGGCGTGGACCGCATCAATTCCGTGCTCACCGATCAATTGCATTTGTCACCCGAACAGTTGGAACCGTGGAAGAACGAACAGGGGCTTTTGCCTTCTGCAGGGCAGAGATCAGGACTCGAAGCCATTTCCGGCGTTGCGAGCTCGCTCGGCAGCGAGGTCGCGAAGCACTTCAACTATTGGGACACAAGACGCAACGAGCGCGGCGAGCGCGTCTCTCCGGTCACCGCCGTATTGCTGGTCGGCGGCGGCGCAAATTTAAAAGGACTCGGCGACTATATCGCAGGTCGCGTACAAGCGAACGTGTACCGTCCGAACGTGTGGGGCCGCGTCTGTTCGTTTGAAGAATATATTCCGCCGATACAGCGGCGCATGTCGTTGCAGTACGCGACCGCCATCGGACTCGCACTGCGCTAAGTATGTCCAACCTACTCCCTTTTGCATCGCAAAAAGATATCCGTGCAGACATGCGGGCGCGTTTTCTGCTGGCATTCTCGCTCGTGGTTTTTTGCGGGGCCGCGTTGTGTGCGCTTGCGCTCACGCCCGCAGAGGTGTCACTCCTTTTCTATTCGTCGCCACCGACGCAAGCCGCACAGCAAAATATTAATGTACCCGCTGATACCGCAGCCGTTGCTCACACGAAGGCATTGCTCGTGGCTATGCAGCCTTTCGCCACAAGCTCTTCGCTCTCCGATATTTCGGAGGCGCTCTCGAAGCTCGGCACGGGGGTAACGGTGAATGATATTTCCTATACCGCCCCAAATCACTCTCTCTCGCTTGGCGGGGAGGCGCAAACGCCCGACGACGTCAACGCGCTTCGCCAAGCACTGCAGGCGGACCCGACCTTCAGTAATGTTTCCGTACCGGTTTCCGCGTTGCTCGGTTCGCAAGGCGGCGGCTTTACCATCACGATGAACGTCACCCAATGATCGTATGCGCCACTCACTTACATTTCTCTCGCTCCTTGCGTTCGTGCTCGCACTAGCAGCGTGGGTCCTTGTGTGGTTTTTATATACCGATGTTTCCAACCGACTCTCGGATCGCACGAACGCGCTCTCGAGCTTGAGTCTCCAGAGCGCGCAGCAGGAGAATGCGATCGGGCAACACGCGCTCGTTTCTGACACCGCAGCGCAGCGTTCACAGCTTGATGCCGCCGTCGCTACCGACGTCGTCGGCATCGCGGGAGCGATCACGGCGGCAGGCAATGCCGCAGGCACGCAGACGACGATCGGCTCCGCTTCCGTCGTCGCGTCCTCGGAGGCGGCGAGTGTGAACGAGCTTGAGTTCGTGGTCCAGTCGACCGGCTCGTTCCAGCAGATCTGGCGCGCGGCCGAGTTGTTCCAGAGCTTGCCGCTGCCTTCGACCGTGAGCGAGATCGATCTCGAACAGCTCCCGACCTCCGGCAAACAAACTTCGCAGTGGCAGCTTACGGCGCACATAGACGTTCTCACGAGCGCGCAAATATCATCATGAGCTTGAAATTCTCACAGGTGCAGGAAGCGTGGGATTCTCGCAACGAGCCGGAGTCGCTGCGGGTACTCGTCGCGGTATTCTGGCGCGCGCTCCTTGTGGTACTTTTCGTTGTGCTCGTGTGTGCATGCTTGCTCGGCTTCGAAGAATTGAGCGCGGTATCGCAGGCGGAAAATCCCGGCGATACGTCATCCGCTGCGAAATCGTCGTGGAGTCCAGCGCAGCTGGAGGCTACGCTCAGCTTTTTCTCACAGCGGCAGCAGACATACCAGGCACTCTCGCAGTCGCCGCTGCCGACCGTCGCGGATCCGTCGAAGTGATAAAACGTTTAAAAAGTAAGAAAAGTAAGATATCCTGACCTTGTTCCTCGCTAGCTCCGTAAGCAAAGCTTTCGGGACCGTCGCTCGGAAAAAATCAGAATATGAGATATCCTGATTTTGTTCCTCGCTAGCTCCCGTAGTTCAATGGATAGAACAGGGCTCTTCTAAGGCCTTGATGTGGGTTCGATTCCTGCCGGGAGCAAACGCGCGCTTAGCTCAGTTGGTAGAGCAACTCGTTTACACCGAGAAGGTCGCAGGTTCGAGTCCTGCAGCGCGCACAAGGCCGGAAAATACATGTGGACAGTCGGTTTGACGGCCAAAGCGCACATGCCACACTTCGGGTATTATCCTAAGCTAATCCTTTATGGCAGAAGGCAGTCTTGATAAGAACCGTGGAAAAAGGATCCTTGGAGCAGGACTTATCGCGGGGGCGCTTGCGGCAGGTGGGCCGGCGCATGGTCAGGAGGCTAATGATGGTGGCTACGCAGATACCCGCGGTGAATATACGACAGCAGATACAGATACTGAATATAGTGCCGATCTTTCGGATTACACGTATCAGCCATCGAAAGAAGTTGTCGATCTCTTCGCTGGACTGGATGACGAGTTTGGCGACTCTCTTACGTTAACTCAGGATCAGGCCTCGAAAATGACTGCGAAAATTCACGCGGCTATCGACGACTTCGTTGCGAAGCATCCATAGGGGCTTTGGTGGGGACCGGACAAGAATGCGCTGGTCATCGGCATCTCCATGGCGTACATAAAACAGAAGATGGCAGCGGAAAAACCGGCGGACCACCAATAGAAGTTTCTTCAACACGACAGTTCGCCAAAAGTTGCCCAATCCGGCCGACGATGCTATAGTGCCGCGACCAAATCTATGGCATTCAAAACTTCACCGGTAGACATTGAGGCACGACGCACGCTCGATATTCGAGCGGGCGACACCGTTCGCGTGCACCAGAAGATCGAGGAAAAAGGGAAGTACCGCATCCAGATCTTCGAGGGCCTCGTCCTCGCGCGCAAACACGGCACCGAGGCCGGCGGCACGTTCACGGTGCGCCGCGTTCTCTCCGGCGTCGGCGTCGAAAAGATATTTCCGCTGTACTCTCCGATGATCGACAAGATCGAGATCGTAAAACGCTCCCGCGTCCGTCGCGCAAAGCTCTACTACATCCGCGACAAAGTTGCCCGCGAGCAGCGCAGGCAGTTGCGCCGCAGTCACATCATGAACTTGAGCGACGCTTCGGCGCCGGAAGGCGTCCCGGCAGACTTTGCAAAAGAAACCGAAGGAGAGAAGGAGATGATCGTCGAGGAGATGACCGCTCCGACGGACGAGAAAGCAGTGGAGAAAGCAGAGTAGCTTTTCTTGCTACTTCGCCGTACTATAGCGACACGCGCGGGTGTTGAAATTGGTAGACAAGCTACCTTGAGGTGGTAGTGCTCGCAAGGGCGTGGAGGTTCGAGTCCTCTCCCGCGCACAAAATAAAATACCGGCCTTGGCCGGACTTTTATTTTGGCAGGGAAGGGCTCGAACCGGAAAGGGGTCGGGAAAACACACTGTTTTCCCGTGGAGGAAGGATTGGGAAAACCGTGGGTTTCCCAGAAGTTCCCGTCCTCTCCCGCGCACAGAAGTGAACAGTCCCAGGTCATGCTATTCTAGCGATATGGAAAAACCGAAGAGTCGTTTGATCAGCAAGGAAACGGTCAAACAAGAACCTTCAGGGTTAAAAGGAGAATCGTCCGAAAGCGCTCCAAGCAACGGCGAGTCCGAAGAGAAGATCACTAAACTCCATGTCGATATGCGAATTCAACAGCGCGATGCTCCCGACAAGCAATGGCACACAGGAGACATTTTCCTTGATAGAAATATAGTTTTACTCCGCCGATCTGATGGCGCGACGGTGTCGAAGAAGGCCGATGAATTCATGGAACAATTAAACACCCCCGGAAGTCCGTGGAGTCAAAGGAGGTAAGCAAAAACAGCTGAGGTTACCAATAGATCCAAAGTCCCGCGTCGCGAAGCAGGGGTCCGAGGAAGTACGACGTCGCATTGGCAACGAGCGAAAGAAGCAGCGCGGTCTTGAGGTCGACCTCAAGCACGAACCAATAAAAGATTGCTTCTATCACGAAGACAACCGGTTCGGAAATGATGAGCGCGTTGGCACTCGACGTACTCATGACGCCCGGGATTATGAACCACACATAGGGTACGGTGGCAAAGTTGACGAATATGCCGGCGAAAAGAAGCCGCTTGCTGCTCACCTCCCGATTTCGCAGGAAGCCTTTGAGGATAGCGAAGATGACGCACGTCTCGACGACGATCGTAAATACGAGCGAGGTGACGAAGTTATGGTAATAGGCGATATCCGACATATTGAAGGGTTTACACTACGCTTTTTCGGCATCATAGCAAGTCCTTTGTCCAGTCCTTGCCGTTCATGATTGCATCATGTAGATTCCTGTAAGTTTCTGACCGGGACATCCTCTAGTAGATTGGAAAAAACATGCGCCTATCCGCCCGCCTATCCCTCGCTCTTTTCGCAGTTGCGTTCCTTCTTCCGAACGCGGCAAACGCCGGTTGCAACAGGTGCGGCCACAGCCATCGCGTGGAGCCTGTGCAGTGGATCATCGTGGATTATCCGCGTCGTATCTGTTCACCGTCGTATGCGGGAATGGTCAACAATACTGTGAAGCGGTGCTATCGTTCCTGCGGCTGCTGTGGCCCCTGGTGATCACAAGACGCGAATTTCGTGCGGGGCGCCCAGCGCCCCGCCGAATTACCAATACTCAAATCAAATATGTCTTTTATAAGAACATTTCTATACCGGTCACGATCAAGCTTCCTTTTTGTAGGGTTGTTCATGGCATCGGTAACGTTGCTGCATGCCGTGCCGCTCGCACTTGCGGAGTACGACTTCGCGCACGGCGGGACATTTTCCTTCGGCGTCCCGCTGGCGTATGCGGACGACGGCGGCGGAGGTGGAGATGGTGGCGGTGACGGCGGCGGTGACAGTGGTGGGGGTGACAGTGGAGGCGATGGTGGAGACGCGGGCGATTCCGGTGACTCCGGAGATTCTGGAGATGATGGCGACTGCGGATGCGGCGACACGGGCGACACCAGCGGCGCTGGTGGCGGTGTCTCGGTTGGGATCCCGCCGATCCCTCCTTCGACCCCTATGCCAACTCCGACACCCACGCCAACTCCCACGCCGAAACCAACACCGATCCCGCCGTACACTCCGCCGCATACTCCGCCTTACACACCACCGTACACTCCTCCTTCCAGCTACTACAACTACAACAACAAAACGGTAAACAACAACATAAACAAGACCATCACCAACAACACGTGCACCAACTACAGCTGCAACACGACCACCAACATCAGTAACAGCGGCAACTACACCAATATCGTAAGCGACGTAAACGCCAACTCGAATTACTCCAACTACAACAGCGTATTTGCGACGACACCTGTCTACCAGCAGCCGCCGGTATACCAAACGCCGCCGATCTATTATTACCAGCAACCGGTCCCGACCGTATATCAGATCCCACCGCAACAGCAGTACATTTCGCCGCCTCAGTATGTGATCCCGCAATATGTCCCGCCACAACAGTACGTCCCTCAACAACCGACAGTAACGCTCTCGCAGATCCCGTACACCGGCGTTGATTGGGGATTCGTCGGCGATCTACTCTACTTGCTGCTCGCCCTGGGAATGATGTTGTCGCTCTGGTACCTCTCTATGTACTTCGCCGTGTTCAGTCGCTGGTCTCCAAAGAGGTAGTAATGTCCGCAAGGGCCTGTGGGTTCGAATCCTCTCCCGCGTACAAAAAGAGCCCCGGCGAACCGGAGCTCAATAACGTTCCCAATCTCATAGCACGAGTCTCCAGAGCGTGAGATCTGCTTTGAGCGCGTTGATCGACACGCACGTGCTGTGCCACGGTGCGTCTGCGAACGCAGTGAGTACCTTCCCCCACAATAGATGCCCGTCCTCGTCGACGGCGAACGCGAGCTCGCCGAACGGTCGCCTGGGACGATCGGTTATCGCCCGGACACATCCTAGAAGATTTGGATACAAGTGCGTTTCCATATCAACGATATCTGCGCCTGATGCTTCGCGGATGAATCGCAGCTCGTCGGGATCAGTAATTATCCGATCTGAGCCGACCATGATGGCGCGTTTCGCGCCCGGGATCCCGAGCAGCGGGACGTCTTTGATAGTTCTTCCTCGTGTGTCGACGATGCGGTAGACCTCGACGAGCGTGCCCGGTCGCCAATCTTCGCGAAGCGAGCAGGCGTACCCATACGCGATCACCTCTTCTTGCGGAATTTGCAGAACCCCGTTCTTCTTGCACCCCAACCCGACCACTATCGTATTTCCATGTCGCTTTGCCAGACGTGCTTCTCTTGGCAATGCGCAGGCGAATGTTACGGCAGTTCTATCCGTACGCATTGTCATTCTCCTTTCTACTCAAGGTAGCATTGCGAACTCACGGGGCATCCGTAAGCCGCCAGCCAAGCCCCACTCTATTCAAAATTTCTGTTCCCGCAAATCCCGGGTCAGTACCACTCTCCCGTATACGGATCCTGGATCCACTGTTGCGGGTCGTGGCCGCATGGCGCATAGACGGGATAGTCGGACCAGTAGCACATTTCTTGTCCGAAAGGACCGGTCGTTCCGGAAGGATAAGAGACGGAGTTCGGATTCGGAATTTCGCCCGTGTTGGACGAATAGTTTGAAGAAGGCTGCGTGTAGTAGTTGTAAGTCGGGTACGATGTTTGGTATTGCGACTGAGATTGGTACTGGTATTGAGATTGTGACTGCGTGGGGTACGAGTATGAATACGACGAAGGATACGAGTAGCTCTGGTACTGCTGCTGAGACTGCTGTTGCATCTGGTAGCCCATGTTCACGTATGGCATGGCTGCGGCGGGGATATATGAATTGTAGCCTGCCTGTCCGGTAGGCAGGTTGTAAGCACCGCTCACCGTTCCTGGCGCGTAGTAATAGACTTGGGCGTACGCCGAAAGAGGGGAGGCGAGTAAGGCCAGACTTGCGATCAAAGCTGCTGCAGTTCGAACGGTCTTCATATGGAGCGACACTCTACCTCACGAACTATGAAATGTCAATGAATCTGGTATGATGCTCCGATGATACGACGGTATCTTCCCAAAAATATCCAGGAGCTCGTGCACTGGTACGAGCGTTATGTTTCGCCGGTCTCGCTGGTGGCGGGATTCATTTCCGACAACCTCATCCTGCTCAAGCGAGTGGATCTCTGGACGACGGACGCGCTTTTTCTTTTCTACCTCACGCTCTCGGCCGCCGGCATCGTGCTCATCAACGCGCTCGAAGCGGGAAAGATCCGGCAGAAATTCCTTATCGACGCCGCGCCGGCCATTCCGATCGTCGTGCAGTTCGCCTTCGGCGGTCTCTTCAGCGGATTCCTCTCGCTCTATTCGCGCAGCGCCGGCTATGCGGCGAGCTGGATATTCGTCGCACTGGTCGCGGCACTGCTTTTGGGCAACGAACGTTTCTCGCGCTTCTATGTGCGCGTGCCCGTGCAGGTCTCGATCTTGTTCACCACACTTTTTTCATTTCTTATTTTCTTTTTACCGGTCGTCTTCCACCAGATCGGTCCGTGGATGTTCGCCGCAAGCGGACTCACCGCGCTTGTTCTCATTGCGCTGTTCCTCGCACTCCTCATCGCTGTCGTGCCGCAAGTGAAAAAGCAATTGACGACCAGTGCACGCGTCATCGCGGTCATCTATGTCGTGTTCAACGTGCTCTATTTTACCAACGCGATACCACCCTTGCCGCTTTCGCTCAAGGATGCCGGCGTATACCACAGCGTCGTGCACGACACGGCCGATGGCACCTACGTCGTCGCGGGCGAACAGGAACCTTGGTATGACTCTATTTATCCGTTCGACGTCACGTTCCACGAGCAGCCGGGGCAGAGCGTCTTCGTCTATACCTCGATCTTCGCACCCTCCGGACTTTCGACGCAGGTCTTGGACGAATGGCAGTACGACGAGTCGGGGAAATGGGTGACCGTTGCGACGATCGAATATCCGATCGTGGGCGGCCGCGACGGCGGCTATGAAGGGTATTCGGAATCGCTCGACCCTGCGCCTGGCAAATGGCGCGTGAACGTCATCACGCAGTACGGGGCACTTATCGGGCGCGTCTCCTTTACGGTCGTGGATGCGACGAGCGCCGCGCCGTACATCACTGCGACAAAATAAGGAGGTTCATAACTCGCTTGACGCCGAACTCACGTGCGTCACAATGCTTCATGAAAGCGGTCGATTAGGAATACGTACCTACAAATATGATCCAAAAATTAGCTTGGGTGTTCGGCATTGTATTTATTGTCATCGGGATCCTGGGATTCATTCCCTCGCTCACGCCGGGAGGACTTCTCTTGGGCATTTTCTCGGTCGACGTGATGCACAATGTCGTACATCTCGTTTCGGGAGTGCTCGCTATCCTCGCGGCATGGGGGACCGGCAGCTACGCGCGCCTTTACTTCAAGGTGTTCGGCGTTGTCTACGCGATCGTAACGATCATCGGATTCATCCAGGGCGACACGATCCTGGGTCTCATGATGGTCAATACCGCGGACAATGTGCTGCACCTTGTTATCGCAGCGGTCGCGCTTTGGGCTGGCTTTGCCAGCTCGGCTGAAGCCTCGATGCAAGGAGGGATGGCGATGTAACGATCCATCAGCGAATACGGCCGCGCTTCCGCCAGTATCGGGGGCGCGGTTTTCGCGTTCGTGCTACACTCGTTTTTGTTCGATGGCGACCGTGGTGTAACGGTTAACACTGGAGCTTGTGGAGCTCTCGATCAGGGTTCGATTCCCTGCGGCCGCCCAGGTTTTCAACAGTATGCATTTCGCCAGTTGGCGAGGCTCTGAGGGAATAGAACTTAATCCGTTTCCCATACGCAGCAACGCTATACTGAAAGCTATGGGCAGCATTTTCCTCCTTTATATAATCGGTCCCGTACTTCTCGCGGTGATCATTTTTGGCGCACTGCGTTTTTTTGAGCCAACGCATCTTCGGACTTTCAATTGGTATCCCAAGTTCCTGTACGAGAGAAGTGTCGGCTTGGACATCGTGCAAGGCATTTTCATCGGCATCGGTCTCGCTTTTATAACGCTCTTATTCATCCTTCCGGATCTTTATGTCACGAAGGTCAATGGTTGGACCACCATGTACGGATGTGGCGAGCCTGGCAACGGGATCTTTTTGCGCGCCGCATGCAATATCACATTTGCGGGCCCCGTAAACGTACCGCAAGAAGCGATGTATTGGACGACGAAAATAGATGGCTCGGGCCAAGCGTTAAGCGGAGCGCATGACTATGTTCTGCACTTTCCAGCGGGGCAACTTCCGCCCAACAACGCGTTTTGGTCGCTCACGATGGCCGATGCGCAGCAGCATTTTGTGCCGAATTCGATCAACCGCTACAACCTAAGCAGTCAGTCGGGGCTCGTGCCCAACGCCGACGGCTCCGTCGACATCTATATCCAGAACACACCTCCGGCAGGACACGAGACCAACTGGCTCCCCGCGCCTACTGGCAATTTTCTCCTCTGGCTACGCGTGTATCTGCCGGGGCAGACAGTTCTCAATGGCGAGTACAAAGTGCCGCCGATCGTTGAAACTCAATGATATGAAATACAAACATCCGATCATATTCGCCGGGGCCTGTATCGTAGCGTGGGCGATCGCTACGCTTGTGCTCGCGTATTTTTGGCCGCACCTCATATACAACAACTTCGAAAAAGCGATCGTCGATAAAGGGTTCGGTGAGGGTCCGGTTCCGGTCAATACGCTTTATACGGAGCCGCAGGCGCTCTTTGCAGAACCCCTGACCGCGCAGTCCACATCAGGCTCGAATCTCATGACCACCGGCGTCAATCACGACACGCTCCTTACGGTCGGCGTGCTCGACCTCTCCAAAGGTCCGCAAGTTTTGCACGTGCCGGATTTCTCCGGCCGCTATTACAGCGTGCAATTCACTGACACGTTCGACACCGATTTCGCGTATGTCGGCACGCGAGCTACGGGTACACAAGCGGGCGACTATCTCATCAGCGGACCGGGTTGGCAGGGAACGGTGCCCAGCGGCATGACGCAAATATCCTCGCCCAACAATTCGGTGCTCGTTATCGGGCGAGTGCTTGTGTATGGCGACAGCGATCTCGGAGCGGCCTACGACCTTGCAAAGCAGATACAACTTTCGCCGCTGTAGTGAGGACCTCGACCATTTTCAAGGCGGCTTCATCTGAAAAACAGATGGAGGGAGTACGCTAAAAATGATATAAAGTAACACTACTCAAATAATAAACGCTTCTATGCAAGTGATCGACAAACTCATGATGCTCGCGGTGGTTGTGAACGACATGCCGAAGGCAAAAGAATTTTATGCAGACAAACTCGGCTTGAAGGTCGCGTCGGACTACCGCCAAAGCGACGAACGCTGGTGGGTAGCGCTTACGCTCCCCGAAGGCGGCATTACCATCACCCTCACTACCTATCGCGAAGGCGAGAAGCCTGGCGCAGTAACGCTGTGGTTCGCGACGTCAGATCTTTCCGCTGCACACAAAGACCTCGCAGATAAGGGAGTCAAAGTCAGCGATATCGGAGACGATCTGCACGGCCCGGGGTCGGGCACAAAGTGGTTCAACTTCAAGGATCCTGAAGGCAATTTGATCCATATAGAACAGGCGTAGGTCTACGAACAAGATCGGCGCGGGCGAAAATGTATAATCGTCTGATGGATATCACGCACGACCGCAAATTCGAAAGGACCGACATCTGGCGCGAAGGGAAGTGGATCGACCTTTGGAGCGTGCCGCATTTTCTGTCGGGTCTTTCGATCGGCCTGGGGTTTTTCATTTTGCGTATCGATATCCTTGGTTCGATCGCGCTCGTGCTCGTCTCACTCGTTGCATACGAGATGTGGGAAGCCATGGTACGTATCCAAGAAACCCCCACCAACAGGTTCATGGACGTCGTGGTCGGCATGGTCGGTTTTCTTCCGGCCTTTTTCCTTTTTGCCCCTCGACTTTCCGAAGCCCCGCTCGTTCTCACGTTCGTAGGTGTGCTCGCCGTCGATATCGTCATGAGCGTGTTCGGCTGGCGTGCATCGCAAAAGGCCGCCGCACTTGAGCAGCAGATGCGCGTAAGGTATGCCGCTGAACATGCGCAATTCATCAAGCGCAGCGCAAAACTGCGCGAGAGGTTCAGGCGCGGAAGAGTGCGCGCCACGAAGCTCTTGATGGCAAAAGACGAGATGAACCGGAACGCGTAATTACATTCCCGCGTGCGGCATCTCCATCACGTCGATGAGCGAGGAAGGGATCTGCGTGTGCGGATTATCTGCGAGGATCTTCGCGGCTTCATCGTGTGAATTGGCTTGGATGATCATGAAGTAGTTGAGATCGTTGCGGGAGTCCTTGATACCATCCTTCGTTACCGTCTTCGTCTTGCCGAGCGGCGAGCCTTTGTCGACGATCGCGCCCGCGTGTTCTTCGAACCATTTCGGCCATGCCTGCATGACCCCATCCGATTGCTTCTTGCGTTCCTCCGGTGAGACATTTTTCATCCACTCGTCGACGCTTGCTGTCGGTATCCTGAATACTACAAAATATTTATTCATATTGATCTTCTAACGATTAAACTGCTGCTAACGCGCAAGGAATTCGCCGAGCTTGTCCGATTGTTCGTTCCAGCCCTGCTCCATTCCCGCGAGCATCATATCAGTTCCTGGCGCTTCGCCTTCAGCGCCCGTGCGTACGGTCATTTTCGTCTTTCCACCTACGTCTTCGAACGTAACCGAAGTTTCGCCCGACAAAAGCACGTTCCCGGCTTCGTCGAGCGCGTTGTTGGTGAAGACTAGTTTCTCGTCTTCGACCACCTCGGTAAAAACGCCTTTCATCGGCGCTTTCATGCCGCTCATCGCACCTAAGCCTTCGCCCGCGAGCATGACGATGTAGAGTTCGCCGCCCACGCGCGGGTCTACCTCGACCGTCGGACTCGTAAAGCCGCGCGGTGCCCACCACTGCCGCAACTGCGCAGGGTCCGTCCACGCTTTCCAGACTTTCTCGCGCGGTGCGTCGAACGTTCGCACGATAGTTATTTCTTTTTTTGCCATACGATTTTAATTAACCTCTGTTAATGCTTGTAATGCAGCCGTGATCGCCGCCCAGCCTTCGCGGTAATTGTTACGTGCGAAGTCGGGCGTTTGCGGGAATGTTTCAAGTCCGGCGTGCGTCAGCTTCAGCTTCGTGCCTTTGCCCTCCGGAAAAAGTTCGAACGTCACGACGGAACTTCCTTCGTATCCGTCGTAGCGCCATGAGTACGAAAGTTTTTTGTTCGGTATGACTTCGATGACTTTGCACAAATGCCGGAATCCTTTGCTGTCCTTGTCGCTTGCAACGAATGTGAATTCGCAACCGGGTTCAGCCTTGAATTCGGGAACAGGAACGAACCATTTTGCGATCTGGTCTTTATCGGTCAATGCGCTCCAGATCTTTTCCGGACTGGCTTTGATCATCCGCTCGATAGTTAACGGCTCCATAGTTATGGTTGCTTTAAAAATCCTTCTAATCGATCCAAGCGTTCCTCCCACAACTCGCGATATCGCTCGAGGTACGCATCGGCTGTCTTGAGCGCGGCAGGGGAGAGCGAGATGAATTGTTCGCGGCCGCGCCGCGTCTTGCGCACGAGCTTCGCTTTCTCGAGCACCGCAAGATGCTTCGAGATTGCTTGCAGCGTGAGATCGTAGGGCCGCGCGATGTCGCTCACCGAAAGCTCCTTTTGCGATACGCGTTTCAAGATATCGCGTCGCGTGGGGTCGGCGAGCGAGCTGAAGATCGAATCGAGCCGCGTTTTATAATCAACCATATGGTTGAATATTAATGCAGTCCGTATGAAACGTCAATGAAGCCAATTCCGAGATAGGGACACATGGTCTATAATGGGTCCCACTGAATCACATGACCATCAGCCTCGTCATTCCCGCCTATAACGAAAGGCGTTACATACGCAACGCGTTGGAAGCTGCTCTCAAGAACGGCAAGGGGAAATTCCTGGAGATTCTCGTCGTCGACAACGCGTCGACCGACGATACCGCGCGCGTGGCCGCGAGTTTCCCCGGCGTACGCGTTGTGCGTGAGGAGCGCAAGGGCACGGGCAATGCGCGCCAGACGGGCTTCGAGCAGGCCAAGGGGGAGGTCGTTGCATACGTGGATGCCGACACATTGATCCCCGAAGGGTGGGTCGAGGCGATCGAACGTGCATTTCGCGATCCGGAGGTCGTCTTTTTAAGCGGACCGTTCCGTTATTACGAAAGCAAGCGTTATCCCATTTGGCTCCTCAACGCGATCTGGTGGGTAACGCCACCCATCTACTGGGCCGTCGGTTACATGGGCAACACGGGGAATTGTGCGATACGTGCCTCGGCATTGCGCGCGGCCGGCGGGTACGACCGTTCGATCTCGTTCTACGGGGACGACACCGATCTTGCGCGTCGGATGCACAAGGTCGGGAAATCGCTGTGGCGGCTTGGATTCAACGACTATTCTTCGGGTCGCCGTTTCGACGAACAAGGCATCATCAAAAGCTGCTGGATCTATCTGCTCAACTACTGGTGGCCGGTCATCTTCCACCGCCCGTACACGCCCGGCATCCATCCGGTCAAATCGCAGGAAGCTCCAGCGCAGCAATAAAACAAACCCGCCTGGCGATAGCCAGACGGGCTGTGATCGGAGACCGCACTGGTCTCCTAGAGTTTGAACTTCGAGATCGCGGCAAGAAGCGACGCGATGACGAACGGAAAAATGACGTAGTAGGCCGGAAGCTTGAACCACACGAACGTGACCCAGCCTTTATGCCAGGTCGCTTCTCCGCGGAAGAACCGGGCGAGCGCATGAGGGTATGGCGATCCTACGATCGTGCTGAATACGAAGAACAAAAAGTCTTCGAGCTCCATGACGCCGAGAAGGCAGGCAAGGATGAACAATCCCCAGCCGACGATCGTCGTAGGCGGCTCGGCCGCCCATCGCTTGAGGAAGATCGCTGATGCTGTGAGCGCCGTCGGGATGAAGACGAAGAACATCACGAAGTGATACCGGGTCAGCAGCACCTCGCCGACCAGGTTCCAGGGCATCTTCTGGATCAATTGTTTGCCCCAGAATGTGTTTTGGGGTAGCGGTTCGCCCCATCCGACCTTGAACCTTGCAATGCCCCAGCGCTCGAAGAGAGCTAGGGGGACGGAAGCAATCGTGACAACCACTACGTAGAACCAACCGATGTTCATCGGCCTCTCCTCTCTGTTGAGTTGGACCTGAAAGAGCTGATCTTTCAGCTTTGAAAGATGCCATTATTATAAACTAAATATTATATACGGTCAAGAGAGTCACTTGCCGTTGCTTTTCTTATTGAGCTTGCCACGCATATAGAGGGAAAACATGTAGTAGAGAGAGGCCGCGAGCGCAAGACCCGCGACCCCGTACTGCACGTCCTCGATGATGTTGTTCGACGAGAACGACGTGCCGAAGAAATAGCCGAGCAGAAGCAGCGTCCAGTATTGGGAAATTGCGACGACGGCACCCCAGCCGAAGAATTTTTTGAGCGGCATTTTCACCGTGCCTGCGAGCACCACGAACGTCGCCGCGACGCCGTAGGAGAGCTTGCCGATGAACATGGTTTTCCCGGGATTTTTCTCCCAGAGCTCCCGAATGCCTTCGAGGTGTTCGGTCCGCACGCCGATCTTGCCCAAAAGCCAGTGCGCCCAGCCACTCCTGCCACCCCAGTAGCCGAGAGAGTAGTAGAACGCGTCCTTCGCCATGTCGACCACGAGGAAGAACGCCCCAAGCACGTAGAGATTGAAATACCCCAGTGGCACCAGGGCGCCCGCAGCGAAAGCGACGATCGGTCCTTCAATGACCGAGAGCGGTATGAGGATGAGGTATCGGTACTCAGTGATCAGGTGGGTAATAGCGGCAAGTGTCATAGAAGTATGGCAAGCGGTTCTTGCATTATCGCCACAAGAAATACCACGAACCTATCGCAACGAGAACGCCGACGACGTAGCCCGTGGGAATGATCTTTCTCCCGCCGACCTTGATCCATGGATAGTAATCCGAGAATTCCGTGAACCATTCGCCGAATCGAACGACCGGGTTTGCGACATACCAAGTGAAATCCTCGATGATAATGCCGGTCGCGTACGCGCTTATGAGAATACCCAGGAGCTCAGCATTCCACCCGGTAAATACGAAAGGGAGCGCAAGGAAGAGCGGATACATGATCCAGAACAGAAAAAAGTGGTACCCCGTCAGCACAAAAGAACCGATCTTTATTTTCCAACCGAGCTTGCCTTTGTCCCACGGATTTCTTCCTTCGACGTACGCTTCCCATATGCCGGAGGCGATCATGGCCGCCCAGACGATGGCGAACACGAGGAGTGTTTGAAGCTCACTTGGTCCTTGTTGCATGCGCAAATGGTATCACGATGCCGGTCGGCGCGTTACCGGATAATTGTTGTACTATATCTAGTATGGAATCTAGTATGGACAATACGCGACCGCTCTACCTGCAACGGCATCCTTTGCGCGCGCTCGTTCGCCGGTACACCGAAGCATTTTCCACACACAGGTTCCTCTCGTCCTCGCTCTTGTCGATCATCTACTTCGCGATCAGCGTCGTCATCTCTTTCTACGCAATAAATTATGCGAACCACGTGGCGAGCAATTACGTGACCGACATCGTCCTTTCCAACATTCCCGCGTTCGACGTCGACTGGCTTTTCGCCTGGGGCACGATCCTGCTTATCGTGTTCATCACGCTGCTCGTGCTCGCACAGCCCAAGCGCATTCCGTTCACGCTCAATTCCATGGCGACCTTCTACATTATCCGTTCCGCGTTCACCTCGCTCACGCATCTCGGACCGTTCCCGACATTACCGCCCAACGGCGATTGGGGGACGCTGCTCTCACATTTTTTGTTCGGTTCCGATTACTTTTTCTCGGCGCACGTGGGCGTCTGTTTTTTGATGGCGCTCCTGTTCTGGCAAGACGAGGTATTGCGCTACCTATTCATCGCGTGGTCGGCCTACATGGCAGTCGTCGTCCTGCTCGGCCACTACCACTATTCGATCGACGTCGCTTCCGCGTATTTCATCACGTACACGATCTACGTACTCTGCGTCAAATTCTTCCCGAAGTCGCTCGCGATCTTCAGTGCGAAACCCGCCTTGTGATCATATGACGCGATCAAGCCTCAAGGAAAGAAGGATACACGGCGCGTTCCTGATCACGGTCGTCCTCAAAGGACTCGACGGACTTCTCGAGATCGTGCTCGGACTTCTGCTCATCTTCACTGATGAATTCAGCGACGTCGTCTTTTTCCTTACGAAGAATGCCATCATCGACGACCCCAACAATTTCTTTGCGACCCACCTGCGCGCGCTGGCTTCGCAGTCGCACGAAGCTTTCATCATCGGCGGGCTCTATTTGATAGCGCATGGCGCCGTAAAGGTCTTTATTTCCGGTTCGCTCTGGCGCAACTATGTCTGGGCTTATCCCACAGCCATGGTGATCATCGGACTCTTCATTTTTTATGAACTCATTCACATTTTCCGGACCGGTTCGGTCCCGTTCATGTGCCTCGCCGTTTTCGATATCGCGATGTTCTGGCTCGTCGGGTACGAATACAAGCATTCTTCGCACCTAGTGTAGCGTCCCGCAGCCTGTGCGGTTTTGCCGTCTGTGCGGCGCATTGAGTTGGATGGTCTTTATTCCGAGGAACGGTGGGGCGCTTTGTGCACGCCTCCTAAAACCGCACAGGCTGCGGGACGCACGGGTGCTACACTTTCCATGATGGACCCGAATGCTGTTGTGGTTCCCGACGAACATCCAGGCGTGTGTCCCGTGTGTCATATGCCCGTTTCGCCCACGTATTATTTTTGCCCCAACTGCGGCGCGAAAGTCCACGAGCCGCCGCTGTCGATCTCGCCGCTTGCGCAACTCGGCTTGTACGCCTTCAGCATCATTCTCCCGATGATCTGTTATCTTCTCATTTCGAAATGGCCTGGCATCACCTATGTGCGCTCGAAAGATGAAAAGATCCGGCAGGTAGGGGCGATCGCATGCGGCCTCCTTGTGCTTTCGAGCGTCGCGACCTTTTACTATGCATACGTCTGGACGGAAGAAGCGCTCCAACAGGCGACCGCTCAGATCAATCAGGAAAATCAGGACCAAGGAGAATTAGGTCTCTAGATAATAAAATATTGTGATACAATAATTTCCACTATGGATGAACGGACTGCTCAGGAGATCGTCAAGGCGACCCACTGGCCACGCCTCATGGCCGCGTGCGCGCTCGGCATGCTCGCCATCTTCCTTCTCGTGCTCACGATAAGCGCGGTCAAAAGCTACCACTATATCGGCACCGGCATTTCCCCGACCAACACGATACAAGTCGAGGGCACCGGAGAAGTCGTCGCAGTGCCGGACACCGCGACTTTCACGGTGACGGTGCAGGACACCGCTGCCGACGTCGCGACCGCGCAGACCAAGGCGACCGACCAAGGCAACGCCATCGTCAAATATTTGCAGAGCCAGGGCGTTGACTCGACCGACATCCAGACCACCGACTACGAGATCCAGCCACAGTATTCATACAGTCAGGCGGCGTGCCCCAGCGTTCCGACCCCCGCCATCGGTGGAGCTGTTTCAAGCGACGTTGTGTACTGCCCACCGGGCAGACAGACACTGACCGGCTACCAGGTTTCCGAAACGCTTAGCGTGAAGGTGACCGACACATCGAAAGCCGGAACGATCCTCTCGGGCGTCGGCTCGCAAGGCGCCAGCAGCGTAAGTGGCCTTACCTTCACCGTCTCCGATCAGGACGCGCTGCAAGAGCAAGCACAGCAAAAGGCGATCGCGGAGGCGCAGGGCAAGGCACAGGCGCTCGCCAAATCGCTCGGCGTCCAGCTCGTCGGTGTCGTCGGCTTCAGCGAGAACAACGGCACACAAGGCGTCTATCCGATGGCGTTCGCAACCAACGCGAGCGCAGGTGCCGCATCGGCTCCAGCTCCGCAGATCCAGACCGGCCAGAACACCATCACCGACGACGTGACCGTCACGTACGAGATCCAGTAAAAGGAAAACGTCACCCTTTCGGATGACTTTTCCCTGCAAGACCTCGCACTTTGCCGCGGGCGGAAGAAGTATGAACTAGCGGTGATAAAATCTTTCTAAAATCCCTCTTAATTTCCCATGTCGGACCGAACACGGCGTTTCAAAGGGCATCTTTGACACTGGCTTGACTAGCCGCTCCGAAAGATTATGATATCCGTATAGCCCCCGCAGGGGGTTTTAAAATGCCCAAATATGGCCAATCCCTTCACTCAATACCTGAAAGACACGAGAAGCGAGCTCAACCATGTCGCCTGGCCGACCCAGCGGCAGACGGTCGTTTTCACCGCGCTCGTCGTCGCGATATCGCTTGTTGTCGCAGCGTATGTCGGCGCCCTCGACTATGCCTTCAGGGCTGCGCTCTTTGATCTGGTCGACGCAAGCGGCAACACGAACGCGTCCAATGCCATCCAGGTCACGCAGCAGCCAGCAACTCCCGCCACCACCACACAAGCGCCGACCGTTACCGGACCGACGTTCACCATCCCTGGCGCGACCACGAATACAACAAAGTAATATGGCAAAACAAACACACGGCGCAGAAAGGCAGTGGTACGCGGTGCACACGTACTCAGGCTACGAGGACGCGGTCGCGCGCAATTTGAAGCAGCGTATCGAATCTTTTGGCATGAGCGACAAGATATTCAACGTCGTCGTTCCTATCGAAAAGAAAATAAAGATCAAGAATGGCCGCAAAACGGAGGCCAAGGAGAAGATTTTCCCCGGCTATGTGCTCGTTGACATGATAGCGACCGACGAAGCATGGTCGGTCGTGCGCAATACACCGCAGGTGACGGGTTTTGTCGGCACCGCCAACCAAGCTGTTCCGCTTTCGCCGGAGGAAGTTGAGAAAATATTGAAGCGCTCGAGCGGCGAACAGGTCCGTCACGCCATCGATCTCGCTCCTGGCGACGCGGTCAGCATCATCGACGGACCCTTCAAGGATCTCGAAGGCAAAGTCGGAGAAATTGACGAAGAGCGTGGAAAGGTTAAAGTGTTGGTTCCTATGTTCGGTCGCGAGACTCCGGTTGAATTGGAGGCAGATCAGGTACAGAGGCTCTAGTTTTAAGTTTGCAGTTATCAGTTTCCAGAACTAAAAACCAAAAACTTAAACCTAAAAACTATTCCTATGGCAAAAGAAATAACAAAAGTCATCAAACTGCAGATCGAAGCCGGGAAGGCTACGCCTGCGCCGCCTGTCGGTACGGCTCTTGGTCCGGCTGGTGTGAACATCGGCGAATTCGTCAACCAGTTCAACACCCAGACGCGTCCCTTGATGGGCAACATCGTTCCGGTCTTGCTCACGGTGTACAAGGATCGATCTTTCACCTTCATCGTCAAGAAGCCGCCGGCCTCGCGCCTCATCCTCAAGAAGCTCGGGCTCGAAAAGGGTTCGCAAAAGCCGCAGAACAAAGTCGGCAAGCTCACCAAGCAGCAGCTGACGGAGATCGCGGAGGAGAAAATGGAAGACCTCAACGCGCCTGATCTCGAACAAGCCAAGCGGATCATCGCGGGCACCGCGCGAAGCATGGGGATCGATGCGTAAGCTCGTTTGATCGAAATGTAAAAAGAATTGCGGCGCGACCGGAAGGTCGCGCCGCTCTTCGCTAGACGGCGGTCGCGCAAGCGATCAGCCTGGACATGCGTTTTTCAAGGAAACCCACCTTGAAGCCGTTCTGCTCAAGCAGTTCGATCAGTTCCATTTTCCTGAACCAGTGCGAGTAGAACTCCTCCGTTCCCTTGTCGGATCTGTACTCGATGAACAGATCCCCATTTTGCGGGTCGCTTTTTGGCAAGATACGAACAATTCGTCCATACGGCTCAGTCAGCGCATCAAGGTTGTATACGCTGATCACGAACGAGCCGTCTTTTCGCAGGAGTGAACGAACCTTCCCGATGACCTGCATGCGCAAATGCGACGCATGCATGGTATCCAGACGCATATTGCCGAGCCCGTTGTTCAAGAAGCTGATCACGTCCTGCGCCTCGGTCGTCAATTGTGTGACGTCCGCATGGACGAGCTCGACCTCCGTAAGTTTCAGGCGGCCGATCTCTTCCTGGGCGATAGTGAGCATGTTGCATGAGGAGTCCGCGCCGACGATGAGCGATCTCGGGTAGAGACGTTTCATCATCGTAATGTGGAAACCGGTGCCACAGCCGAGGTCGAGATACCGCACGTACGAACGCTCCTCCAAATGTCTGTTGAAAGCTGCCTTCAGCACATCTAGGTCCGAGCCCCAATGCTCGTCGTCCCTAATGTAAGTTTCCGCGACGAGATCGAATCCCACCATGCCTTGCATCTAGCCCTCCTGTCTTGAGCCATTTTTCCGGCAACGTGCGTTGCCGAGACTTAGAGAATGTTGCTTGGTTTTTGATTAATGTTTAGAAAAGTGGTCACTTTACGCGTATTAAGTTGACCGATTTGGGAAAATATGCTTATAATAAGTCACAATTGAGGTGCTTATAAATATGTCTAAAAGCAAGTCATTTATTGAGGAAGATGAAGCGGAGTTGGTACAGACGCTCGGCTTGTCGGAGCAGGAGGTCGCGGTGTACCTTGCCGCGCTTGAGCTGGGGCAGGCCAATATCCAGGAGATATCGCGCAAATCGGGCGTTAAGCGGACCAGTATCTATAACTTTATCGAAGTGCTGAAACAGCGACAGTTCCTCTCTGAGATAAAGAAAGGTAAGAGGAAATTTTACTCGGCAGTGAGTCCGCATCATTTGGTGGATGAGCAGAGATCCAAAGTTGCATCCATCGAGCGACTTATCCCGCAGCTTCTCGCGATACAGAACAATGTAAAGAACAAGCCTCGTGTTTCTTTTTACGAAGGTGTAGAGGGGATCAAAGAGATCTATCAGATGACGTTGCGTGACAAACAGATCATCTACGCATGGGAAGACCTGGATCAAGCGGTGCAAGTCTTACCCGCTCCGTTCATAAAAAGTTACACAGAAGAACGTGCTGCAAAAAAGATCGTTGCTCGATGCATCGACAGGGATTCAAAATTTGCCCGAGAGTGGACCGCGAAGAACAATGTCCGGCTTGCGCGCGAATCGCGGTTCATCGAGTCGGAAGAGTTCGGAACCGAGATCAATGTGTTCGGCAACAAGGTCGCGTTCTTCCGTTGGGATAAGCAACACCCGTTCGGCGTGGTCATTGAAGACACGGGCATCGCGACCGCAGTGCGCGTCTCGTGGCAAGAACTTTGGGATCGCCTAGAACCGCCGGTTCGTGCATAATGCACTCAATGGCCATGCGTAAATTTATTGTCTTTGAGGGGATCGACGGCGCCGGAAAGGGAACTCAAATAGCAATGCTTGAAAAGCGCCTGCGGGCATCCGCCAGGCGCTTCAGCATTGTGTCGTCGCCGCGATACCAGACGCCGACCGGCAAGCTCGTCAAGCGCGCCCTTTCGGGCGAGTTCGGGGATTTCGTCGGACTCAATGCGTACCTTTCGGCGCCGCTCTATCTGCTCGATTTCGCAGCCGGCCGCGATGCGACGCTGGAAGCTCTCAGGAAGGGAAGCGTCATTTCCGATCGCTATGTTCCGTCTACGTTGGCGTATCACGCGGCGAAGTTGCCGCCACAGGAGCGCAAAGCGTTCCTTGAGCTCGTCGAAGAGCTCATGTATCGCGTCTTCAAACTTCCGAAGCCCGACCTCGTGCTCTATTTCGACGTCCCCGTGACACAGGCACAGAAGAACATGACGGGAAAGAAAAAGGATCAGTACGAAAAGAACGTCGTGTACCAAAAGCGTGTCGCCGAGGTGTACAAGCGACTTGCAAAGCAAAAGGGTTGGCGTGTTATTCCGTGCACGAAAAACGGCAAGATGCGCTCGCCTCAGGAGATTCACGAATTGGTTTGGAAAGCGGTACAATAGGAGCGTGGAGGTAAAAAAAGCAATACAACAAGCGCTCTCCGAAGCGCTGCAGAAATGCGGTGTCATGATCGAGCCGCACGATATTCCGCTCGAGTTTCCGGCGGAACTGATCCATGGCGATTACGCGACTGGCGTTGCGCTGAAAGAGGCGAAAGCAACTGGTATGAACCCGCGCGCGCTTGCCGAAAAGCTCGTCGCCGAAGTCGGCACGATCGAAGGCGTTTCGAAGATCGAAATAGCCGGCCCTGGATTCATCAATTTTCATCTGTCGCCGCAAGCGCTCGCCGAAACGATAAAAGTTGCCGCCGAAACAGATATGTGGGGCGCGAACTCAGATCTCTCCGGCAAAAAGATAATGGTCGAGTACACCGACCCAAACCCGTTCAAGGAATTTCATATCGGACATCTCGTGCCGAATGCGCTCGGCGAATCCCTCTCGCGACTTTTGCAGTTTTCCGGCGCGGAAGTGAAGCGCGCCAACTGGCAGGGCGACGTCGGCGTCCATGTGGCGAAGTCGCTTTTCATCTTGCTCGAAAAGAAGATAACCGACCCGACGATCGCTGACTTAAGCGCGGCATATCCCGAGGGTTCGCAGCGATACGATGAAGATCCAGAGGCGAAGGAGGCCATCAACGCACTCAACAAAAAGATCTATGACAAGAGCGACCCGAAAGTGAACGATCTGTACGAAAAAGGCCGCAAGCTTTCGCTCGATCATTTCGAGGAAATTTATAAAGTGCTCGGCACGAAATTCGACTCTTACTTCTTCGAAAGCGCAGGCGGCCCGAAAGGCATTGAAGTAGTGAAGGCGCATCCCGATATTTTCCCTACAAGCGATGGCGCGGTCATCTTTCCGGGCGAACAGTATGGTCTGCATACGCGCGTGTTCATCAACAGCGCAGGATTGCCGACCTACGAGGCGAAAGAGATCGGGCTCGCGCTCATGAAAAAGGAAGCATGGCCATTCGATCTCACTATCACGATCACAGGCAACGAACAGGCCGAATATTTTAAGGTCGTGATGAGAGCGATGGAACTCGCGCTGCCGGAGTTGAAAGGCAAGCTCGCGTTCAAGACCAACGGCATGCTTCGCTTCTCGGACGGCAAAATGTCCTCACGCCTTGGCAACATCATTCGCGGGGAAGATCTCATCAACGACCTTACGGAAGTCGCCAAAGCTCGCGCATCAGAAAGCCGCGCGGAAGATCCCGAATTGCTCGCGCAACAAGTTGCTATTGCGGCCGTGAAGTACCAGATCTTGAAACAGGGATTCGGCAAAGACATCGTATTCGATCGAGAACGTGCCCTGTCGCTCGAAGGAGATTCGGGGCCGTATTTGCAATATGCACATGCGCGCACGCGAGCAATTCTTGCAAAGGCGGTTGAACAGAACATTAAGCCAAAGGCTGATGCAAGCATCGACCCAAGCGAGCTTGAACGTTTGCTACACCGTTTTCCCGAGATCGTCGAGCGCGCAGCGGGAGAATACGAGCCGCACTTGGTCACGAATTATCTTTTGCAGATCGCGTCGACATTCAATAGCTGGTACGCGCAAGAGCAGATCCTCGACGGCACGCCTGCCGCCGCGCACAAGGTCGCACTCACTGCAGCTGTTGCCCGCACGCTCAAGAACGGACTTTGGATACTCGGTATTTCGGCGCCGGAGAAGATGTAGGTAGGGTTGCGAAGCGAAATGGTTTGCGATACGGTACTTTCAGCCCAGCCAGGAGGATGCCATGTTCAAACGTGCATACTTGTCGACCAACGACTCACGGGGTCGCCAGCGTGGAGATTCGAGCTTTGGTGAAATGTACGCCCATAATCCGCCGCTGCCTCAGCGCGTCGCTCCCACGGCATCGATAACGATCCTCATGGGCGAGAAGGCCTGTAGTCTCCATGAGGCGGCCCGGATCTGCCGCGGCAAGTACCCTGTGTATTGCCAATTGCACAAGGCTGGTCGCGCCGACCCGAACATTGACCGCATCGAGAGCGAAAGCAATCTGCGCTTCATGTATGCGGTTCCGGCAACGTGGGACCGAAACGAATATCTCGTGATTCGACGAGCGTGATCGCGCGTTCATTTTCGAAGCTCCGGCACCCCGCCGGAGTTTCTATTTGATACTATGATGCGATGCTCGAATATACTCTTCGTGAACATCCCCGCGCAAGACACATCAATGTGACTGTGCGACGCGACGGAACAGTGTGGGTGACAAAGCCCAGGCGCATTCCGGTGCGCGAGGTGGAACGGTTCGTTGAGAAGTGCGGTCAGTGGATCGAGCGTGCGCAAAAGAGATTTGCGAAGCTGCCGAAGACGTCACGGATCGAATCGTCGAAGAAAGAGCACGAGAAATATAAAAGAGCAGCGCGCTCTCTGATAGAACGCCGCGTCGCCCATTTCAATGCCTTCTACAAAGTGCCTGTCTCAAAGATCGTCGTTCGCAATCAACGGACGCGATGGGGAAGTTGCTCACACAAAGGCGTTCTCTCGTTCAACTACCGCATCGTCTTTCTGCCGGACCATTTGGTGGATTACATCGTCGTGCACGAGCTATGCCATAGGCGCGAGATGAACCATTCGAAACGCTTTTGGGCGCTCGTTGCTCAAGCGATTCCGGACCATGCCGCGTGTCGCAAGGGCTTGCGGAAATTGGAACGTGGCCTTTTACAGAATTCGTGAAATAATAGCTGTGACCCCGCGAGCATTTCGCTCGCATTACTCTCCTTAAGTATTATCAAGTAGACTTCTTTTATGACGCAAGACGAAGCGTTCGCGATTTTGAAGACGGGATTAAATGTATTCCTGACCGGCGAGCCGGGCAGCGGCAAAACCCATACGATAAATCGCTATGTGAAGTGGCTCCGCGAGCGCGATGTCGATCCGGCGGTGACAGCTTCGACCGGCATTGCGGCGACGCATATCGGCGGCTACACCATTCATTCATGGAGCGGTATCGGCATCAAATCGAATGTCAGCGACCACGACATTGAAATGATCCAGAGCCGCGAAAAGACCGCACGGCGTATCGTGGATGCGAAAGTGCTCATCATCGACGAGATATCCATGCTCGACGCGCAGACGCTCGAAAGCGTCGATCGCGTTCTGCGGACTCTGCGTCACCGTGCGATGCGAGAGGAGGAACCCTTCGGCGGCTTGCAGGTCGTTTTCGTTGGAGACTTTTTCCAGCTGCCGCCTGTTTCAAGGAGCAAAGAAACGCAATTCGCGTTCGAGTCGAGCGCGTGGAAAGAAGCGAATCCGGTCATCTGCTATTTGAGCGAGCAGCACCGGCAGGAAGATAGCGAGTTCCTGGAATTGCTCGGGGCGTTCAGGAAGGGAACACTGAGCGCCGCACATCGGACCAGATTGCGAACGCGCGCGGGAGTTCGCTCGCAAGAAACGGTCGCGACGCGTTTGTATCCGCACAATGAAAATGTCGACCGCATCAATCAGGAGTCGTTGAAAGAGATACAAAATCCCTCGCACGTCTATCAGATGACCTCGCGCGGCGCCAAAGCGCTCGTCGAATCGCTCAAGGGACAGTGCCTTTCGCCTGAAACGTTGGAACTGAAAGAAGGCGCGAAAGTACTGTTCACCCGCAACAATTTCGATATGGGCTACGTCAACGGCACGCTCGGGGAGATCATCGGCTTCAATCCGCTCGGCGCGCCGATCGTGAAGACCAGGAACACTACCATCACGGTCGAGCCGATTGATTGGGCCATTCAGGACGGCAACAGGTTGCTCGCGAAAATAACGCAGATACCGCTGCGGCTCGCGTGGGCGATTACCGTGCACAAGTCGCAAGGGATGTCGCTCGATGCTGCGGTCATCGACCTTTCGCAAGCGTTCGAATTCGGACAAGGTTACGTCGCGATCTCTCGTGTTCGTTCATTGAATGGATTATTTCTCGAAGGGTTCAACGAACGCGCGCTCGAGCTGCACCCCAAAGTTGCAGTCGCCGACCGGCATTTCAGAGGCTACTCCGACGCAGCGCGCAAAAAATTCGCAGCGCTCCCGCAAAGTGAGAAGGATAAATTGGAAACGAATTTCCTACGCGCGATCGGTGCGCACGAGCCGGAGCCGGTCCGAGAGATCGTTGCCCCTGAGAAGACACGACACGAAGTGCTCAAAGAGAAATATCCCAGCATCGGAAAAGCGTGGAGCAAAGAAGATGACGCGAAGCTGACCGAGATGTTCAAAGCCGAAATGTCGAACGTACAGATCGCCGAACACTTCGGCCGCAAACCCTCGGCCGTTCGCGCTCGCCTCGGGCACCTCGGTCTTATCGACTACCACTGGACGCCGAGAAAATCTTAAATCGCACTGCCTCGTGTCTGCGCTCGCTGCCGGGCTTTTCGTTTGGTACGATAGTACAAATGGCTGAAAATCAACAAAAAACGGAGGTCGCAAAGCGCGAGGAAGAAGTCCTCGCGTTCTGGAAGGAAGGCGATATTTTCAATAAATCACTGGAGAAAGATGCGCCCAAAGGCGAGTTCGTTTTTTATGACGGACCTCCTTTTGCCACCGGTCTTCCGCACCACGGCTCGCTTCTTTCTTCGATCATCAAAGACGTCGTACCGCGCTACAAAACGATGCGCGGCTATCGCGTGCGCAGGCGTTGGGGCTGGGATTGCCATGGCCTTCCGATCGAAACGCTCGTCGAAAAGGAATTAGGACTGAAGACGCGTAAAGATATCGAAACGATCGGCGTCAAGGCGTTCAACGAGGCGGCGCGTTCGATGGTCCTGCAATTCGTGCACGATTGGGAAAAGTACATCGAACGCATCGGCCGTTGGGTGGATTTCAAGAATTCGTACAAGACGATGGACAACACCTACATCGAATCAGTGTGGTGGGCGCTAAAGCAATTGTGGGAGAAAGGACTTATGTACGAGGGCAGGAAAGTGCTCATGTACTGCCCGCACGACGAAACGCCGCTCGCCAAAGCGGAGATCGCAATGGACAACACGTACAAGGACATCACCGAAGAAGCGGTGACGGTGAAATTCAAGGTGAAGGATCCCAAGAAGCACGGACTTCCAGAACACACGTTCATCCTTGCCTGGACGACAACACCCTGGACGTTGCCAGGTAATGTTGCGCTAGCAATAGGAAAAGATATCGACTACGTGATCTGGACTCGCGGTTCGGAACATTACGTCATGGCGGGAGAGCGCTTTGTCGCAGATCGAATCGAAGCGCAGGCGGCAACGCTGGAGAATGATCAATTGCTCGGACTTGAGTACGAGCCCTTGTTCGACGTTCCCGCACTCAAGTCCGAGAAATCTTACAAAGTGTACGCGGCGGATTTCGTAAACACCGACGAAGGCACTGGCGTCGTACACACCGCGGTCATGTACGGCGAGGACGACTTTGCTCTGGGAGAAAAGGAAGGACTTCCCATGGTGCAATTGTTAGATAACGGTGCGCGATACAACGAACTCGCGCCGGAGTTTTTGCGAGGAAAATATATTAAGGATGCTGAACGCGACATCAAGCACGATTTGGAAAATCGAAAACCGACCAGTCTTTTGTTCGAGAAGAAAAATCACACGCACTCGTATCCGCATTGCTACCGTTGCGGAACACCGCTCATCTACAACGCCGTACCGTCGTGGTTCCTTGGCATCAACAAAGTACCGAAAGGAAAAAGCAAAACGATCAAGCAGCGAATGCTCGAAGAGAACGAGAAGGTGAATTGGATCCCGGAACACTTGAAGCACGGGCGCTTCGGCAATATCGTCGAAAGCGCGCCGGATTGGACCATTTCGCGCAACCGATTCTGGGCATCGCCGCTTCCAATCTGGAAATGTCAGAAGTGCCAAAAGATCGAGGTTGTTGGCTCTGTTGCGGAGCTCAAGGAAAAAGCAGGCGGCGCGCCGGACGACCTGCACCGGCCGTATATAGATGACTATTCGTGGAAGTGCTCGTGTGGCGGGGAGATGAAACGCATCCCCGAAGTCGTTGATTGCTGGGTGGAATCCGGCTCAATGCCGTTCGCGGAATATCACTATCCTTTTGAGAACAAAGCCGAGTTCGAGAAGCGCGCGCCGGGGGATTTCATCGCCGAGTACATCGCGCAGACTCGTACGTGGTTCTACTATATGCACGCGATGGGCGTTCTCCTTTTTGATCGCCTCGCGTTCAAGAACGTCGTTTCGACAGGTACCGTACTTGCTGCTGACGGTCAGAAGATCTCGAAGTCCAAAGGGAACTACACCGACCCGCTGCATCTCATTGAACAGTATGGCGCCGATGCCATGCGTTTCAATCTCATGGCATCTCCCGTCATGCAAGCGGAAGACATTCGTTTCCGTGACGAAGACGTGCGCGATGCGCATAATCGCGTGATCCAGATGGTGTGGAACTGTTACAAATTCCTCGATCTTTACAAAGCTGAGTACGACGGTACGACCACTGCTGCGCAGAGCAAGCATCCGCTCGATCTGTGGATCCTCGCGAGATTGACACAACTCGAACAAGAAGTGACGAAGGCGTTCGACGCGTACAACATGCCGGAGGGTTGTCGCGCCATCAAGGAATTCATCGATGATTATTCAACGTGGTATGTTCGTCGTTCTCGCGAACGTGCCAAAGGAGATGGGGCGGACAAACAATACACGCTCGCGACGCAGCAGGAAGTACTGCAGCGACTCGCGCGGCTTATGGCTCCCGTGACGCCGTTCATCGCGGAAAGTTTGTACAAAGGCGTCGGTGGTGGGAAAGAAAGCGTACATCTTGAAACCTGGCCGGAACACGAGAAGCTTGGATTCTTGGAACGATTTTTCCGCAAGACTCCCGACGAGCCGAGAATACTGCATGCAATGAAACTCGTGCGCTCGACCGTTTCCCGCGCGCTCGAAGCGCGCGACAAGGCCGGCATTCGCGTGCGCCAGCCGCTTTCAAAACTCGAGGTCGCCGCGACTGATTTCGAAACATTGCCGATGCAATCAGAACTTCTTTCGATCATTGCGGATGAAGTGAACGTAAAACAAGTCCTCGTTTCATCGGGCGTGAATTCCGGTGAAGTTGCACTCGATACCACGCTGACCGACGAGTTGCGTGAAGAAGGCCTCGTACGCGAAACGATCCGCGAGATCCAATCGTTCCGCAAAGAGCAAAAATTGCGACCGGGCGAAGAGGCGACGTATCGTATGCCCTCGTCCGAGCACCGCGCGCTCATCGAAAAGCATCTCGAGCACATCCAAAAAGAAACAACGACGAAGATAGAATTCGCCTGACCATGTACCAGAAATACCACACGGACGCGTTGATACTTGGAAGCCGCGAACATGGCGAGGCGGATAAGGTGTTCTCGCTTTTTACCCGTGACTTCGGACTCGTGCGTGCGCGAGCTTCAGCAGTGCGCAGCGAACATTCAAAAATGCGCTACGCGATGCAAAAGTTCGCGCGAGTCAATGTGTCGCTCGTGAAAGGCAAGCGCGGCTGGCGTGCCGCGGGCGCCTCGACGATACAAAGCGCGGCGGGTGATATTCGTGGCATTTCGACCTTCGCGCGCATTTCGGAACTCGTGCTGAGGCTCATACATGGCGAAGAGATCAACGAGTATCTTTTCGCAGCACTTGCAGAAGCGCACGGCGCGCTCATGGTCGAGCAATGCGACGCGTGGGCAACGATCGAAATAGTGTGCGTCGCCCGCATCCTCTTCGCACTCGGCTACATTTCCAACGAAGCCCTCTCAATGGCGCTTTTCACACATACCGCGTACACGGGCGAATCACTGCTCGAAGCAGAGACGATGAAGGACAAGCTCTTGAGTTCTATCAACAAGGCGATTGCAGAAACGCAGCTGTAGCATATGTCAGACAACTTCACTCTCCCGCTTCCACTCTACGAAAAGCACGGCCTCGGAACACTGCAATCGAAAAACGGCGACGACTTTATCGTATCGATCGGGCTCGATCGCGATCTCGTCTCGCAGTTGAAAGAACGATCGCGCGACATGAGCGACGTCGATCTTCAGAAAAACACCTCCGATCTCAAACGGTTCGGCGGGGACTCGTATGAGGATTGGTATGCCAAAGAAAGAACGCCGTACGCATTGACCGACAAGAACGGGACGTTGGCGGCGCTCGCATGGTTCGGTCCGAAACCGCTCGGGAGAAAGTCGTTGCGCTTTCTTTCCGAAGAGGAGTTGGCGAAAGAAAGCCAGCAGGAAAAGAACGAATGGCACACAATTGTCTATCGCTCATATGCGCCCTTCCGCGGGATCGGCATTATGACCCCATTCGTACGGTTCTCGATGGACGACTACAAAAAGCGCTATCCGGGGGCGAAATTATGGGCAGGCATCAGCACCGATAATCCATCAAGTATGGCTTTGGCTGCGAAACTTGGCTTCAAGCAGGATCCGAAATACGTCGACGCGGATGCGCATTGGTGCGCAATGGTCGAGGTATAGCAGTGGTGCTACAATTCCCGCCATGACCGCGGACGGCATCGCTACAAAAGATTACGCAAAGATCGCACGAGAGGTTCGCCGTAAGGCGCTTACGATGATCCACAAGGGAGGGACCGCGCATACGGCGAGCAATTACAGCCTGACGGACTTTGCCGTTGTGCTCTATGAAAACCTCAAGCCCGAGGATCGCGTCGTGTGGAGCAAAGGCTGGGCCGCCGCGACGACGTACATTTTGCTCGCGCGACGCGGACAGATCCCGGAAAGCGACCTTGATATCTTTCCGAAGCCGCCATACATCAATCTCGTCGAGTACGGCGTGAAGGGCGTCGAAACGACCGGCGGCTCGATGGGCCACGGGATGCCCGTTGCGGTCGGCATCGCGCTCGGCCAGAAAAAGGCCGGTACGAAGGGAATGGTCTACTGCATCATGTCCGACGGCGAGCTCAACGAAGGCACTGCATGGGAAAGCATGCTCATTGCCAACCACCACCAGCTCGACAATATGACCGTGTTCGTCGACCGCAACACCTGGCAAGCGATGGGCAAGACCGAGGAGGTTTTGAAACTCGAGCCGCTCGAAGACAAGTGGAAAGCATTCGGTTGGGATGTCTATCGCGTGGACGGTCACGATCACTCGGCCGTTGAAAAGGCATTGCTCGCTCCTATGCAAGGCAAACCGAAAGTCATCATTTGCAACACGATCAAAGGCAAAGGTGTCTCATTCATGGAGAACTCCCTCGTCTTCCACTACAAAGTTATCGATAAAGAAACCTACGACAAGGCGATGGCAGAACTCGCCGATTAATTTCTATGGTACGCAAACCTTTCATTGAAAAGTTGACCGAACTCGCGGAGAAGGACGATCGCGTACTGCTCATGATCGGGGACATGGGCTTTCAGTACATGCAGGACTACATCACGCGCTTCCCGAAACAATTCCTCAACATTGGCGTTCTGGAGCAGACAATGATGGGAGCGGCGTTCGGCCTCTCGAAAGCCGGCTGGAAACCGTATGTGTATACGATGACGAATTTTATTATCTTCCGGCCGTATGAACAGCTGCGCAACGACATCTGCTATCAGAATGCGAATGTAAAACTTTTCGGCATTGGCGGTGAGCACGGATACAACTTTATGGGATATGGCCACAACGTCGAGACCGACGAGGAAGAACAGCTGCTTTCGCACCTGCCCAATTTGAACCGCTACTACCCGACGACCGACGAAGAGACGAAAGGGATCATGGAAGAAGAATATAAGCGCGAAGGCCCTTCGTTCATGCGGGTGTAACGTTGCGACAAGCCGGCGGGGGCAGGCAGGCCCTTTTCAGAGAGTCCCAATTTTCTGCTGAAAAATTGGCTGTGCTCGGCCAGCCTGCGCGGTCTCTGAAAAGAGTGTGCCTGCCCCCGCCGGCTCGCGGTAAGCGTCACTGGACTCAAAACGGCTTTTGTGAGATATCATGCCGTTATGGCACGCGTGAAGATCAGCGAATACCGGGCGAAGAAGATCCTGCTCGGCGATACATATAAGGGTGTTTCGATCCGTTCAGACTCAAAAGCGAAATTGCCGAAGAGCGGAAAATGGGTCGCGAAGGTGGACCAAGGTATAAAAAAGCGCTTTAAACAAGGACTTGTTGCGGTCGGCGTGTCGAGCGCGCAGGCTGCCAAAAAGATGTCGGAATGGAAAAAGAAAGGCTTTTCGCAATTCCTGCTCGAACCGCTGGTACCGCACAAAGCTAGTGAGGAGCAGTACTTTTCGCTCGAGCGTGTACGCGAGGGCATTCGCATACTGCATGCGGGAGAAGGCGGGATCGATATCGAAGCGCACCCCGAGAAGGTGAAAACGTATATCGTTACGAATGACGAAGACATTCTGAAAGTCTCAAAGGCCACAAAGATCCCTGCGGATCTTTTGAAGCACCTCATGGATTCATTCAACAAAGATCTCTTCGCATTCCTCGAAATAAATCCGCTCGTCGTGCGGGGCGAGCAGGTGTTCTTGCTCGACGCAGCATGTCTCGTCGACAGCGCAGGTGAATTCTTTACCGGCGCGTGGGGCGAGCAAGACATCGTACACACAAAGACGGCGCACGAAGCAGAAGCTCGCGTCGAAGAGTTGCAGCGGACCACGCCGGCATCGCTGAAGCTTTCTGTCGTGAACAAGAACGGCTCGCTCTTTTTTCTGCTTTCGGGCGGCGGGGGCTCGATCGTTATTGCTGACGAAGCGCAGCTTGAAGGCGCCGGCAAAAGAATAGGGAACTATGGCGAATACAGCGGCGGTCCGTCGCGCGAGGAAACGTATTTGTATGCGAAAGAAATAATTGCACTCATGCTCAAGTCGAATGCAAAAAACAAAGCACTCGTTATTGCGGGCGGTGTTGCGAATTTCACCGACGTACAGAAAACGTTCGCCGGCATTATCGACGCCCTTTCCGAATTCGCTCCGAAACTGCGCGCGCAAAAGATAAAAGTATTCGTGCGTCGCGGCGGCCCGAACGAGAAGGCCGGCCTTGAGCTCATGCGCGGATTTTTGGAACGCGAACAGCTGTTCGGTTCCGTGCAGGGTTCCGATGCGATCATTACGAGCGCGGTCGAAGATGCCATCAAATTCGTCGGCGTACGCGCCCCGCTGAAACGTTCTCGAATTGCAATTGAACGCATATGATCAAGACAAACAGAAATGCGACCGTTTCCGGCGGGGTGAACATGCTCGAAGCGGTCCGGAAGGGAAAGACGGGGATACTCGTCGTTGGCAACCATGCGGCGATCGTCCAATCGATCCTGGACTTCGATCACTTGTGCGCAAAGGAAGAGCCGTCGGTGGTCGCGATACTCGGCGGCGCACGAAAGGCGCAGAAATTCTTTTTTGGGAAGAGTGAAATCCTCGTGCCGTGTTTTTCAGACATCGGCGCGATCCCGTCCGCGCTTGGGAAAAAGGTATTTTGGATGTTGAACCTGCAATCCGGGCGCCGAGCTTTCGATTCGACGGCCGCCTTCTTCGGTGCGTTTCCCCATGCACTTGGCGGCCACCTGTTCGCAGAAAATATTCCCGAGCGGCATGCAACCGAACTCATCAGACAGTTCGGGAGTAAAAAGTTGATCGCGGGCCCTTCGGGCGTCGGCCTCGTGGTTCCCGGCCATCTCAAGCTCGGTGCGATCGGCGGCACGGATGTCGCACAGATCGAGGCTTCGAAACTTGCGACAGAAGGTTCGGTCGCCGTCATATCGACATCGGGCGGCATGACCAACGAGCTCATCCGCGCGCTCGCGAGCGCGGGGAAGCGCGTATCCTTCGCGATCTCGATCGGCGGAGACCGTTTCCCCGTCACATCCCTGACCGATGTCCTGCTGCTCGCGCAAAGCGATCCGGGAACGAAAGCCGTCGTGTATTTCGGCGAACTCGGCGGGGTCGATGAATACGAGATCGCCGAACTCATCCGCGCGAAGAAACTGACGAAGCCGGTCCTCGCATACATCGCCGGTATCATCGACGAAGCGTTCGACGAGCATATGCAGTTCGGTCACGCCAAGGCGCTCGTCGCGAGCCCGAACGAAAGCGCGCGTGCGAAGCGCGACGCATTGCGCAAGGCTGGCGCGATCGCGCCGGAGACGTTCCCGGAATTTCTGGCACAGATGAAAGAACTGCCCTCCAAAGAGTTCCGTGATAGGGTGCGTTCCATGGACCAATTGCAGGAACGTCGCTCGAGCATTCTTTCGACGCGCGAGGTCGTGGACCAAGGCGAGATCCCCGTGTTCGTGAAGAACAAAAAATTGGTCTCGCAAAAGCGCACGTTCGCTTCAGCGGCCTTCGAAGCACTACTCGACCGCAAACTGCGCTCGCCCGTCACTGCCGCGCTCGCCGAGGCAATATTCCAACTCCTCATCGACCACGGCGGCGAAGTTTCCGGCGCGGTCAACACGATGATATCCGCGCGCGCGGGCAAGGATCTCGTTTCTTCGCTCTCGACCGGATTACTCACCATCGGGCCGCGGTTCGGCGGTGCGGTGAACGGCGCAGCGATCCAGTGGCTCGAAGGTGTTGCTGAGAAACAGCGTGCCGCCACGTTCGTCGAGATGCGCACGAAGGGCGGGAAGCTCCTCGCCGGCATCGGCCATCGCAAATATCGCGTCGGTATCCCTGACCCGCGCGTCGCCGCGATTGCTGCATTCGCTACGCTGCTCAAAAGACATCCACACCTTGATTTCGCGCGGCAGGTCGAAGAGATCACGACACGCAAGGGTGGCAACCTGATACTGAACGTCGACGGCGTCATCGCCGCGCTCGCCCTCGACATCCTCGTCGAGTGTGAGAAGTTCTCGCACGAAGACCTGCGCGAACTTGCGGACGCCGAATTCTTCAACGCGCTCTTCGTCATTCCGCGCACGGTCGGATTCATTGCTCATTTCATGGAACAAAAAACGAGCGACGAGGGGCTGTTCCGACTGCCGGAGGAGCTTTTGTTCGTTCGGAAAAATAAGAAGAGGTAGCGAGAGCCGGCGGGGGCAGGCACGCCCTTTTCAGAGACCGCGCAGGCTGGCCGAGCACAGCCAATTTTTCAGCAGAAAAATTGGGACTCTCTGAAAAGGGCGTGCCTGCCCCCGCCGGCTCGCGGTATACCCCATGAGATATCATCATTATCTTTGCCGATATGTATCTTTGGCGTTTGGGCTGTCTTTTACGACCAACGCGTGTTCGAGGTTTATCTCACGGGGTATACTTTATCGATGCCCCCGGAGGACAATCCTGAGGAACACGAGCGGATCGATCGCCTGCGACAGGCGATGTATTCGCGGACGCTTTCCGAGCAACTGAAAGCGAGGCAGCGACGCGAGCTTGACCCTTCGCGCAAGATCGTCGGCGACGATTTCGTTCACAACGGCGAGCCGCTGCCGGAAGCTATCGTCGCGCCGCGCGGTATGACGATCATGCGCAAGGTGCTTTGGTGGATCCTCGGATTTGCCATCCTCTTTTTCATCTGCGCGGTCGGGTTCTTCGGCTACTACTTCGTCTTTGGCGGCGGCGCCCTTTCTTCCTCTCCGCAAAATATCGACATCGCGGTGTCCGGCCCTCCCGAAGTACAAAGCGGCGGCGTCACGGAGCTTCAGGTCGTCATCACGAACCGCAACACAGTCCCGCTCGAACTTTCGACGCTCATCGTCAATTTGCCGCAAGGCACTCGCTCGGTAGCGGACCTTTCGCAGGATGAGCCGACCTATACGCAGGATCTCGGCACCATCGCGCCCGGGGCGAGCGTACAAGGCGAGATACCGGCGGTCTTTTCGGGCGTCGCGGGGCAGCAGTCCAATGTGCAATTCCAGTTGCAGTACCACCTGCCCGGATCGAACTCGGTCTTCATCGCTTCGAGCAATTACGGCATCACCTTCGGGACCTCGCCGCTCTCAATATCGGTCAATGGCAATTCGCAGACCGTTTCCGGACAGCCGGTCAATTTCACCGTCAACGTCGCTTCGAACGCGACGCAGGCGATCCAAGGCGCGCTGCTCTCGATCTCATACCCGTTTGGATTTACGCTCACGTCCGCAACGCCGCCTTCGACCGCGCCGGGCGTTTGGAATCTCGGCACGTTGAGCCCCGGGCAATCGCAATCGGTCACGGTTGAAGGGACGCTGACGGGAAGCCCTGGTGATACGCGTACGTTCAACATCGAGACCGGCACTGGCCAAAGCTCGACGTCGACCAGCATTTCCGCGCCGCTCTCCAGCGAAAGCTACGCGATGAACATCACCAGTTCGTTCCTCGGACTTTCAATCTCGGTCAACGGCGCATCGTCCACGACGACCGTTTCGCCCGGCGAAGATGTTTCGGTCTCTATCAACTACGTGAACAACCTCGGTACCGCGATACAGGACGCAGTGATCGTCGCGGACCTCTCCGGCGTCCAGATCGACGGCTCGACCGTGCGTTCGTCCAACGGCTTTTATCGCTCGAGCGACGGCTCGATGTACTGGGACCAATCGACGACCAACGGACTCCTTTCATCCATTCCTGCCGGCGGCTCCGGGACGCTCAAGTTCGAGTTCACCGCGCCGTCCGAGGCGATGCTCGCGAGCACGACGAATCCGCGCATCACCATTTCATTGAGCGCCGCGGGACAACGCACCGATCAATCGGGCACGGTGCAGAATTTGCAGGGGACTGCGCAACAGACGATCGGCATCACGAGCGGGCTCGAATTCGCCGCGCAGGGCCTCTACTATGCCGATCCGTTCGGTTCTTCCGGGCCGATGCCGCCCAAGGCCGGTACCGAGACGACGTACGCCCTCCTCTTCACCGTGACCAACACGACGGACCAGATACAGAACGCGGAGCTCACCGGATATTTGCCACCATATGTGCGCTTGCTCGGCACGTATCCGAGCGCGACCGAGAAGGTCACCGTCAATTCCGATAACGGAGAAGTCACCTGGGATCTTGGCACCATCGCGCCCAATACCGGCGTCAACGGAAGCCAGCCCCGACAGACGGCGATCGCGATCGGCTTCACGCCTTCGACCTCGCAGATAGGAACGCAACCCGCGCTTCTTCAGAACATTTCGCTGACCGGCATCGACGAAGGAGCGATCGCACCCATCTCTTCGGGCGGACCCTTTGCAGCGACCTCGAGCGGGGCGGTCGATCTCTCCGTGAGCGATGTCACCACCAACCTCTCGCAACCATCCGAATCTTCTGCGGGCATGAATATCGCGCCCGACCCCGGCTTCACGCCTGACAACGCGACGGTCGTTTCGCAATAGCAAGGCGCCCAGCCCGCACAGGTACGGTTTTTGCTCGTCTGCGGGGCGCAAAGATTTCGGTGGTGTTCAGTTCGCGGGTAGTGGGGCGCGTATCCTCGCCGACAAAAACCGTACCTGTGCGGGCTGGGCGCGCGTGCCGCCATGCCATTTTTGCGCTACACCACCACACCAATAGCTGCAGTTTGGGAAACGGAGGATAAGACTATCTCAGCCGTCTGTTTGCGATAGAGGAGAGTTCCACAGCTATTGGTGTGGTGGTACACTCTTCTGAATGGCTGACGACCTGATGGAGAAAATAGTGTCCCTTTGCAAGCGCCGCGGCTTCATCTATCCGGGTTCAGAAATTTATGGCGGCCTGAGCGGCACGTGGGATTACGGGCCGCTGGGAGTCGAACTCAAAGACAATATTGCCGGTCTCTGGTGGCGGATGTTCGTGCAAGAGCGTGACGATATGTACGGACTCGACGCGGCGATATTGATGAACGCGGAAGTATGGAAAGCGAGCGGGCACGTCGAAGGATTCGCGGACCCTCTCGTCGAATGCAAAAAATGCAAACGCCGATTCCGCGCGGACCAGGTCGGCGACAAGTGCCCTGAGTGCGGCGGGAATTTTGGCGAAGTGCGGCAGTTCAATATGATGTTCAAGACACAGGTCGGTGCCGTACCGGAGGACGAGGCTTCGATCGTATACTTGCGACCGGAAACGGCGGGCGGTATCTTCGTCAATTTTAAGAACATCGTTGATTCGTTCCACCCGAAGTTGCCGTTCGGTATCGCGCAAGTGGGGAAGGCGTTCCGCAACGAGATCGCTCCTCGCGATTTCACGTTCCGTTCGCGCGAATTCCAACAAATGGAGATCGAATATTTCGTGCGGCCGGGCGAATGGGAACAGGCATTCGAAATGTGGCGGCAGAACGTCCATGCGTTCAACGAAGCGGTCGGCATTCCGCGAGCTGATGTCCACGAACTTGAAGTTGCACCGGAAGACCGCGCACACTATTCGAAGCGCACGATCGACTTCGAGTTCGACTTTCCGATAGGCCGCAAAGAACTCTACGGACTTGCGTACCGCACCGACTTCGATCTTTCCGCGCACGCGAACGCTTCCGGCAAAGACCTTTCATATTTGGACGACTCGACAGGCGAACGTTTCATTCCGCATGTTATCGAACCATCGTTCGGTGTCGACCGCACCGTGCTCGCAGTTCTTTCGAGCGCGTATCGCGAAGATGAACTCGGCGGAGAAAAGCGCACATACCTCGCGTTCAACAAAACCGTTGCACCGATCAAAGCTGCCGTTTTTCCTTTGCTCAAGAACAAACCCGAGCTCGTCGAAAAAGCTCGCGAAGTTTATTTGATGTTGAAAAAGATCGAGCCGCGCATCATGTGGGACGATAACGGCAACATCGGCAAACGCTATCGTCGGCAGGATGAGATCGGCACGCCGCATTGCATCACCATCGACTTCGACACGCTCGGCGAGACACCTGATCTCAAAGACACGGTCACCATCCGCGACCGCGACACGGGCGAGCAGGAACGCGTCTCAATTGACAGCTTGGCAGCACGGGTAGCATAATCCGCACAGAAATAATCGAAAGGAACAGCCCATGGCTGAAACAGTCTCTAGCTTAGTGTTCGTGGGCAATCCACGACGCTTGATCACGATCTCCGAGCTCCGCGACCCCGGCGTCTACTGCCGCAGTCGTCCCGGCACGCATGTTACGGATCGTTTTCGCAACAACGTTGCCCTGAAGGCGAAACCGGTCGAAGTCGGGACGATCTTCGAGGTCAATGAAAACGAACTCGCCGATTCGCTGAGCGTCGAAGAGGCCGAAAACCTTCTACCGAAGAGCCTTTTAGTCGACGAAAGTGCGCTCAGCGCGGTCTTCGCCGAAATGAGGGAGTCGGATCAGTTCAACGAGGGCTGCACGTACCTGTTCTATACCACCTCGTCCGTCGCGTTCGTATTCTGGGACCCCGGCAACCCCATATTGATCGTCGATAGTCTGCTTCGCTGCGACGCCGTCAGTTGGCCCGCCGGCATGCGGATCCTCTCTCTGGTCCTGGTCAAATGACGCTCCATATCTCTGCTCGTCGCAGGCGGTTGGATCATGTGGCTCCCGAGCGATCGGGGGCCGCATTCTTTTTAGGCCAATATGCTAGGATTGCGATATGGATAAGGAGGTCACCATGTCGATAACTGCGGGGACGGTCGTGAAAGCGCTCGTTATCCTCGCGCTCGCGTGGTTCCTCTACACGATCCGCGGCGTCGTCTTGATCGTGCTCACGGCCATCGTGATCGCCTCTGCGGTCGAGCCGGGCGTCGCTGCGCTCAAGAAACGCAAGATTCCGCGCATCATTGCCGTCATCATTGTCTATCTTTGCGTCTTTCTTGTCGGGTTCGTCCTCTTCTACTTCTTCGTGCCGACACTGCTCGCAGACTTCGCGACGTTCATCGGGGCGTTGCCGACTTACCTTGGCATATTCGTTCATTCGGGCAACGTCGCTGAGTATGCGCAAATGCTCGGTCTGCCTGCACCTTCCTCGATTACCGCGAGCGACCTTTGGACTGGCATCTCAGGCGCGCTCAATTTGAATTCTGCGTTCGGGAACGCCCTTTCGGCCGCAACGACGATATTCGGCGGGGTGTTCTCGTTCCTGCTCATCGTCGTCTTTTCCTTTTACTTCGCCGTCATCGAGACCGGCGTCGACGACTTCCTGCGCATCGTCGTCCCGCGCAAACATTTGAAATACGTACTCGGCTTGTGGCGGCGCTCGCAGCACAAGATCGGGCTTTGGATGCAGGGCCAGCTGCTGCTCGGACTTCTCATGGGTGTTCTCATCTACCTGATGCTCACGGTCTTCGGCGTCCCCAACGCGCTCGTCCTTGCGGTCATCGCGGCGTGCTTCGAGATCATTCCGGTCTTCGGGCCGATCCTCGCGGCGGTGCCCGCCATCATGATCGCGTTCGTCGCAGGCGGCGTGCCGCTCGGCATCATCGTCGTTTTCATCTATGTCATCGCGCAGCAATTCGAGAGCCAGCTCATCTATCCGCTCGTCGTTTCCCGCGTCGTCGGCGTGCCGCCGCTCCTCGTCATCCTCGCGCTCATCATCGGCGGCGAGCTCGCGGGCTTCCTCGGCATCATTCTCTCGGTGCCGGTCGCAGCGACCATCCAGGAACTCGTGCGGGACCTCGAAACTGGACGATTGTACCAGCACGAAGAAGAGACTGCGAAAACATGAGTAAGCCGTTCTATCTCACAACCACGCTTCCATATGTGAACGCGGACCCGCACATCGGCTTCGCGCTCGAGCTCGTGCAAGCCGACATCATCGCTCGATACCGCAAACTCCTCGGCGACGAGGTTTTCTTCAGCACCGGGACCGACGAACACGGGCTCAAAATATTGCGCAAAGCACAAGAAGAAGGGAAAGAGCCGCAGGCGTACGTCGACGAGTTCGCGGCTAGATTCCGCGCGCTTCCGGCGAAGCTCGGCCTGAGCCCCGACGTGCATTTCATCAGAACGACCGATCCGCATCACAAAAAAGCGGCACAAGAAATGTGGAAGCGGTGTGAGAAAGATATCTACAAGAAGAAATACAAAGGCCTCTACTGCGTCGGCGACGAAGCGTTCGTGAAGGAAACAGATCTCGTGAATGGTATGTGTCCGAATCATCCGGGGCAAAAACCGATCGAGATCGAAGAGGAAAATTATTTCTTCGCGCTCAGCAAATACCAAAAAGAACTGGAGAACTATCTTTCGCGCGAAGGCGTTGTTGTTCCCGAATGGCGCAGGCAGGAGGCGATCAATTTCGTAAAAAGCGGGCTTGAAGATTTTTCCATTTCTCGACAAAAAGACAGGTTGCCCTGGGGTGTGCCGGTGCCGGGTGATGATTCGCAGGTCATGTATGTGTGGTTCGACGCGCTCGTGAATTACATCTCGACGCTCGGTTGGCCGGACGAAGGCGGCGATTTCAAGAAATTCTGGACGGAGGGCGAGACGTTGCAGCTCGCGGGCAAGGACCAGGTGCGATTCCAATCGGTGATGTGGCAAGCGATGCTGATGTCGGCCGGACTCAAAAATACTGACAAAGTTCTCTATCACGGCTTCATCACGAGCGATGGCAAGAAAATGTCGAAAAGTGTCGGCAACGTCATCGATCCCATCACTATCATCGATGAATACGGCGCCGATGCACTGCGGTACTTCCTCGCGCGCCACATCTCGCCTTTTGAGGATTCGGATTTTACGATGGAACGATTCAAGGAGGCTTACAATGCAGATCTTGCGAACGGGTTGGGAAACCTCGCGGCACGCATCATGGCGCTTGCAGAAGCAAATCTTGAAAGGCCGATAGAACGGCCGGAGCCTACAGGTTTTGCGGGAGAATATAACGAAGCCATTGAGAAGTACGAGTTCAATCGTGCCCTCGAACATATCTGGAGTGAGATCCAAAAGCTCGATAAGAAAATAGTTGAAACGGAGCCGTTCAAGGTGGTCAAAACGGATGTCGAAAAAGGTCGCACACTCATCGCCGAACTTGCGACGCAGCTGTATGTGATCGCGAGAATGCTTAATCCGTTCATGCCGGAAACGAATAAGGTACTCAAAGAGGCGATACTTGCCAACAAAAAACCTGCGAACCTTTTCCCGCGCAAAGAGTAGTCATGAAATACCTTGTATTAGTCCTGCTCTTTCTCGGCGAAGCGTTCTCGATTTACGCCGAGGAGATCGGCGCCAAGTTGTACGCATCCACCACACACCCGACAACATTCCTGCAGTCGCTCGCGCACGCGACGATCCCGCTCATTTTGGGAGCCGTGTGCATTATGGTTGCCTACACGCTCGGCTTACGCAATCTTCACAACATATGGATCATCAGCGCGGTTTCGTTCGCTTCAATTCTACTCGTCGAACCGGCCTTCGATTACTTTTATATCGGCCAGACACCGACACTTGGAGCGGGTATCGGAGTGATATTTGCGGTACTCGGCATTTTGTCGACGTTGCTTATCGGTTAGCCCGCGCATACATAAAGGAGAACGTCACCCTTTCGGATGACGTTCTCCCCACATCTCATGTCGCATAAAGTATATGCGGGACAGTCCTGACACCTTTAGTATAGTCGACGGTCTTTTGCCGTCAACAGCCCGCGGAGGGATTTGCACCCTCGAGATGTGAATTGTCAGGTTCTATCCCGCACTGCGCCGCGGGCGGAAGGATTATGGCCCAATGGACATCAAATAATCCTAAGGCTAAGATAAAATCTTGCTATACTTCCGAAGTGAAATACTTCGACGCACACACGCACGTGAACTTCGTCGCGTATAACGACGATAGGGAAGATGTAATCAAGCGCGCCGCTGGGGCGGGAGTGGGAATGAATTGCGTCGGTACGCAGTTCGATACGTCGAAAGCGGCGGTTGAGTTGGCACGGAAATACGACAATGTGTGGGCGACGATCGGGTTGCATCCGATACACACGAGTAAGTCGTATCACGATGAAAAAGAACTTGGCGAAGGCGGAAAAGAGTTCACATCGCGCGGGGAAACGTTCGACATGTCCGCATACGAAGAGCTCGGCAAAGATCCACGTGTCATTGCGATAGGCGAGTGCGGGCTCGATTATTTTCGTGTTGATGAAAGCACGAAGGATGTGCAGATCAAGAATTTTGTCGCGCAAATCGAGCTTGCCAACAAATTGCAGAAACCTTTGATGTTGCACATCCGCAACGCATACGATGACGCGCTCGAAGTTTTGAAAGCCCATGCGGTCGTCCGCGGTGACGTACACTTTTTCGCGGGGAATTGGGCCATCGCCAAGAAATTCCTGGACCTCGGCTTTACGCTGAGCTTCACCGGCGTCGTCACCTTCACGCACGATTACGATGAAGTGGTCAAAAATGCGCCGCTCGATATGCTTTTGAGTGAGACCGATGCGCCCTACGTCACTCCGATGCCTTACCGTGGTAAGCGCAACGAGCCGGCCTATGTCGAATATGTTGTGCGGAAGATAGCTGAGATCCGGGGCGAAGATGAGGGCAAAGTTGCGACTCAATTGCTCGAGAATGCACGGCGGGTCTTCGGCGTCCTCTAAAAGTTGCGTGGGAGGGCAAGCCTCCCACTACGTTTGCGTGGCCTAAATCCTCGTGTTAAAGTGCCCCGACATATGGCAGAGGCCGTCATTGAAAAAGAACTCGAGACCGACATTGAGCCGGCCATTTCCCGCGTATATGAGGTCGGCTATCTCGTTTCGCCGACCGTCAAAGACGAGGATGTCGAGAAGGTCGTCGCGGAGATTCGCAAGGAGATCGAGAAGGAGGGCGGCTCTTTCATTGCTGAAGGCGCGCCTTCGATGACCCGCCTCGCGTATCCCATCGACAGCATCGAGGCAGGCAAGCGCATCGAGCACGACAGAGCGAGTTTCGGCTGGATCAAGTTCGAAGCGCCGATCGCGGCTGCGCAAGCGCTCGAAGAATCGCTCAAGCGCAACGCTTCCGTCATCCGCCACATCGTTTTCCGCACGGTCCGCGAGGAAACCCGTGCACATCTCAAGGCGCCGCAGTTGCGCGAAGTTCGTCGCACCGATACAATTAAGTCGACTCCCAAGCGCATCGAAGAAAGCGCCGCTCCTGTTTCCGAAGCCGACCTCGACAAGGCCCTCGAAGATATAACCGCTGAATAGTTTTATGTATATCAACAAGGTAATGGTGTTCGGCAACCTCACACGCGATCCTGAGCTTCGCGCGCTTCCGAGCGGTATGAACGTCGCAAGCTTCTCTGTTGCGACCAATCGCGTTTTCAAGGATCGCGACGGCAAAAAGCAGGAGCAGACCGACTTCCACAACGTCGTCGTATTCGGCCGCCAGGCCGACACCGTCGCGCAATACCTCAAGAAAGGTGCTTCCGCCTTCGTCGAAGGCCGCCTGCAGACGCGCAGCTGGGAAGGGAAGGATGGCGAGAAGAAGTACCGCACCGAGATCGTCGCCGACCGCGTGCAGTTCGGACCCCGCAGCTCCGGTTCAGGCGCCCGTTCGACTGTCTCAGGGCAGGGCGGTGAGGAACAGCCGATGCCGGAAGATATGGGAAGCGCATCCGGTGGAGCGGGTATCGACTACCCGAAGGACGACATTAATCCTGACGATATCCCGTTTTAATAGTTTACAGTTTCGAGTTTTCAGTTTTTAGAAAACTCGAACCGCTCTAAAAACTAGAAACTTAAAACTAAAAACTACCCTATGAACAATATCCTTACGCAAAATGACATCCAGCACGTCGATTACAAAGACATCGACCTCCTGAAGCAGTTCATCAACCCGCACGGCCGCGTCATGAGCCGCACCCGCACGAATCTCACGGCCAAACAGCAGCGCCAGGTCGAAGCCGCCGTCAAACGCGCGCGCTTCATGGGACTTCTTCCTTACGTGCAGAAGTAATTTTCTCAAAATAGTAAAACAAGAAGGGCCGCTCAATCGCGGCCCTTCGGCTGTATGTCACGGGGATTCGTTTACGCGACCACTTCGTCAGAAGTCGCCCTATAGAACTGCACGTACCTTTCGTGCAGATCGCACATCGCCCCGACCATCTCTTTGCCGTGTTCATCGAACATCGGCTGCAGGTCCGCGCCGAAGACGATATCGTGAGTCGTTTCGGCATGTTCGACGAAGAACTGCAGAAGATCAGTGCGGCCCGGCCAGATCCGCTTCGCGGCCGTGAGAAAGAAGGGGAAGTCGATCTTGTCGCCTTCGATCTCGTACGCCCACAGGAGCGCGAGCAGGTATGCCGCCGACTGCGTTTCGAGTCGCTCCCGGAACCAGTCGTAGAATATCCGGCTCCCTGTTGAACGTTGAACAATCGGGATTGACGTCATTCCATCAAGGACCGACACCCCGCACTCGTCGAGCAGACGTCGATAGAGTGCGGAATGGGAAGGCTTCGGTTCGCCAGCGTTGAGTTCGATACCGAACTCCTCCGCCATGTTACGTGCAACGACGTGCGCGTACGGATGGTCGAAGAATCGCGCGATGAAAATGCCTTGCATCTCCGGCAGCCATGGCCGGTTCTCGGCGAACGGTCCGAGGAACCATTTCTTCACAGCGTCATCGTTCCGGCCGTCACGCATGCGCTCGAAGAGCGGAACATGCAGATACCCGTCTTCCGGATCCTCCGCCAACCTTTTGAGTTCCGCCATGATGCGGCCGGTTTCACTGAGCCCGGCAAGCATTTGTCTGGTGTCTCTCGTTAACATTTGAAGTATCCTTTCCTTTTTGTGGATGTTTTAGCGCGCGTAGTTATTCGCAGTTTTTACCGAAGGCTATTTCAGCCCACTTCATCAGCAGATATCCAGACCATCCGACCATCGTGCTGACCGAAGTCGATTTGTCGAAGTGTGGTGGGATGAACTTTGTCGCATCGGTCAGCGCAACCGATACTGTCGTCCCTATGATTCCTGCCGTGCAGAATCTCCGAATAGTAGAGCTCATTTCCATTATTTCAGCGAACATCGGAATCTCCTCTGGATCTTTGACCGGACGAAAGATAGAAGAGAAGCGTGGATATGTCATGACGGGTACGTTCGAGGAACGGCCTCTCATCGAGAGGTGGCTCGAAATCAAACAAACTAAACTTGTTTTTGTCAGAAATATTGACAAAATAGCCTATTTTGCTAGGCTCGCTGCATGCGCACGAACGTACTGACATCGATGGGAATATCGGAAAAGGCCGCGAAAGTATATCTTTCTGGGCTTTCTTTAGGTACGACCTCGATACAAGAGATCGCCCATAAAACAGGATTGAAACGGCCGACAGTGTATTTGCACATCGACGAACTTGTACGGCGCGGACTTTTCGAAAAGATCGCGATAAACAAAAAGCGCTATTACCGTGCCGCCGACCCGAGAATCTTAGAAGAACGCCTCAAGGGTAATCTTGTGGCGATGCAACAAGCAATTCCCGAATTCTTAAATCTCCAATCAAAAACACCGGGAAAACCTCAGGTTGCTCTGTACGAGGGGAAAGAGGGAATCGAAACGATCTACAGAGAGTTGAAGGAGGCAAGCGCCGTCCGGATCTGGTCAAATCTTGATGCTGGTCAAGTGCTATTCCACGATGTCAACATGGAAGTTGCAGAGACACTCGGTAAGAATGGCGCTGCCGTTCGCGAGATCATCGCGGATACGAAGGGCGCGCGACGGTATTCACGATTGGTCGTGAAAGTCGCCGGACCTACCTATCAGGTGCGCACGGGAACCGTCGATGGATTCGCCAACGATTCGATCATTTATGACAACGTCATCACACTTTTCCGTTTGAGCGAAAACAACATGTTCGTCGTTCGTATCGAAGACAAAACGATCGCCGACAGTATGAAGGCGCTTTTCGATATGGCATGGAAGTCAGCCCGACCATTTCGATAAAAGAGAGCGGGAATCCCGACTGTCGGGATATATGAAATTGACAGATGGCTCGAATAGTTTAGGGTGCCGTGATGCAAAACGAGCCGGAAGCGATCCAGCTGCCCGATAGATCACGAACGGTCAGTACTTGGGCCGACCCGTTCATATTGTGTGCGGTCATCGTGGCCGTCTACCTAGACCTTTCTCCGCTCAAAATAACGACAACGGTACTTGCTGCCTGCATCGTCGCGGCCTCGATGTTGGCGATGGGAGGACTCGAATGGCGGCGCGCGCAGCGCTTTGCGGGCAACTACTCGCTGAAGGGAAATCTCGGACATTTCGTGACGGCGTGGCTTGGCACGATGGTCGGTCTCGGGCTCGTCACTCTCGCGTGGTGCACGCTTTCGGAATATCGATTCTCGACCTACGCACCGTTGTGGCAGATGTTGCCGTACGTACTGGCATTCTCGCCAATTGCCGCGGGCATCGCGATCGCGCTCGGTGACCACCAATTTGGTGCGTCAAAACGCGGGGGATACCAGCTCGGCCTTATCGCGCGCGGCGAACTCTCGGATATCGATTGGCCGCTCCTTCGCGACGACCTCCTTACGTGGTTCATCCGCGGCTTCTTCTTGCCGATCAATTTCACCACGCTCGTCGGAAGCATCGACTTGTTTCGCGGAAAAGAGATCGCGGTATTGAGCGGCTCGTTCGCATACAACGAATACTACCTACTCACAATGATCTATGCGGTCATTATCGCGGCCGTGACTCCGGGCTATCTTTTCGGCACCCGTTTCATTCGCACGGAAACGAAAGCGGTCCTGAGTTCGTTCTTCGGCTGGACGGTCACGCTCATGTGCTATCCGCCTTTCTGGGACGCGACCCTGCACTGGTTCAACTATTACGCATACACGCCGAATCCCGACTGGATGGAACCGTGGGCCAATCTCTTGCAGAACTCTCCCTTTTGGCTCGCAACGGTCGGGATCGCTATCACGATCTTCTCGCTGATCCACCTCTGGGGCGAAGCGCAATTCGGTATACGTTCATCCAACCTCAGCAATCGCGGCATCATCACGGTCGGCCCGTATCGTTTCTCAAAGCATCCGGTCTATATTGCGAAATGTTTCGCATGGTCTTTGGTTTGGATGCCATTTGCGGCGGGAGGCAACGCGCTCGAAGACGTGCGCCTCACGGCACTTTTCTTATGCGTGTGCGTGATCTTTTTCCTGCGCTCGCTTGCAGAGGAAAAATTACTGTCGTCCGACGAAACGTATGTGGCATACGCGCTGTGGATCGACGAACACGGAGTGTTCAGCTATTTGGGACGGCTCATCCCGCCGCTTTCGTTCCGCTGGCGTTTGCAGTATTGGAGGGAAACATCCAAGAGCGCCGCGTCCCCGACGGTATCCTTTTAAACGCGCTCCACGTACTCGCCCGTTTCGGTATTGACGCGGACGACGTCGCCGAGCTTTACGAACATGGGAACGTCGAGGGTTGCGCCCGTTTCGAGCTCAACGATCTTGGAGCCGCCTTGCGCCGTGTTGCCGCGGACATCCGGCGGAGCCTCGGTCACCTTGAGTTCGACTTTGATCGGAAGCTTCACGCGGAAGAGCGCGCCGTTGAACCAGAGCGTCTCGACCTCCGTATTTGCTTTGAGGAATTTACCGGAGTTGTTCATCGCGTCGTCGGTGACGGTAAAGCGCTTCGATTTGTCCTTGATGTCATGAAAGAACCACTCGCCGTTGCGTTCGTAGATGAAAACGGCCGGACGCGATTCGATCTCGGCCTCTTCCACCTTGTCGGATTGCTGGAATGAGTACTCGATCGAGTTGCCCTTGATGATGTGACGCATCTTCGTCTGGTTGACCGGACGACGCTGCTGCTTTTTCATGATGTTGTTCCACGTGCAGACGTACGGCTCGCCCTCAATGAGGACCGCGACGCCCGGCTTCACTTCGTTGTATGATATCATTGCCATAAGTGGAGGTATTGTATGTATTTTTGAGTTTTTGTCCAACCCTGCTATAGTTGGGGCCGCTTATATCGGGAGGGTTCGATGAGCAGATTCGAAGAGTTTGAAAGCCGTACAAGCAACAGAATACACAAAGCTTTCGTGATCATTCTGGGTGTCGCTGCGATCGGTGTGGCCGTCGCCTACATCTTGTGGCTACTGCTGTCTTCATGTGGCTTTATCGTGCACCAAGCACGGGGAGGCACGTCCAGTGAGTTGTTTACGTCGGTCATGATCTGGAACTTCGGCTGGCGCACTCATGTGCCTGGCGTCATGTTGATACCCATTCTTATCCTGGGTCACATTTCGCTCGGCCGGTTGCTCGGCTGGCGTCGTTTTGTTTATTTGCACGCCTAGAATACAGCAGGCTTGCTTTCCGATCTCACACAATGCCGCCCGCGGGAGAACGTGGGCGGCATTCTAATTTGTCGCTATTCCTCGTCACCCGATGGACCTTTGCTGCCGATCACACCGCCGCCATCCTGCAGACCTTTGCGAATATCTTTCAATAGTTGAGTGAGAATAGGTTTGTTCTCGCGGAGGAACGTACGCGCAGCGTCGTAGCCGCGACCCATTTTGGTCTCGCCCATGCTGTATGCGCCGCCGGAGGATTTCTGTACGAGTCCGAGCTTTTCACCGAGTGCGAGCGCTTCGCCTTCTTTGGAGATGCCCTCGCCGTAGAGCATGTCAAATTCGCTCTGACGGAACGGTGCCGCTATTTTATTTTTGACGATCTTCACGCGATGCCTGCCGCCCATCACTTCGTCGCCTTTCTTGATCTGCGCGATGCGGCGAATGTCGATGCGAACGCTCGTGTAGAATTTCAGCGCCTTTCCTCCCGGCGTCGTTTCGGGATTGCCGAACATGACGCCGATCTGCATGCGGATCTGGTTGATGAAAATAACGACGGTCTTCGTTTTGGAAACGATGGCCGTGAGTTTGCGCAGCGCCTGGCTCATGAGCCGTGCCTGCTTGCCGACGTGCTGTGCGCCCATGTCGCCCTCGATCTCGTCGCGAGGAGTGAGTGCGGCGACGGAGTCGATGACGATGACGTCGATCTTGCCGGAGCGCACGAGCGACTCAACGATCTCGAGCGCTTGCTCGCCGGTGTCCGGCTGCGAAACGAGAAGGTCCTGGATCTTCACGCCGAGTCTCTTGGCATATTCGGGGTCGAGCGCGTGTTCGGCGTCGATGAAGGCGCACACGCCGCCTTTTTTCTGCGCTTCGGCGATGACGTGGAGCGAGAGGGTCGTTTTGCCGGAACTTTCGGGGCCGAAGATCTCTATGATGCGGCCGCGGGGAAGTCCGCCGATGCCGAGCGCCCAATCGACGCCGATGGAGCCTGTCGGGATCGCGTTGACATCGACTTTCGGCGTTGCGCCGAGCATCATGATCGACTCGTCGCCGAACTTCGTCTTGATCTGCGCGAGCGCCCGCTCGATGTCTTTATCGGTACCGGTTCCGACCTCTTTCGGGGCTGCTTTTTCCTTCTTTCCCATTGCCATATAAATGAGTGAATTTACCTGCTATCGGGGTCACGAGCAGTATACCCCGTGAGATAAAAAGTGCAGTAGGGGTGAAAGGTCGCAAAATGTGGGTATCTCACGGCGTATACAAGAGGGAAATCGAGGCGTATAGCGCGTGGGGAAAACCTTTGGTATGGTGCGAACAGAAGCCGCAAACCGAAAAGGACGAAAGAGTCGCATGGCCAACATTGCAGTGGTGGGCGCGACAGGCGCCGTGGGTGTCGAAGTGCTTGATGTGCTGGCGAGAAGAAAATTCCCGATCGATTCGCTCCGACTTTTCGCGAGCGAACAGTCCAAAGACAGGGTGATGAACTGTGGCAACGGATATGCGAGTGTCGAAACATTGAAGGAAGGATGTTTCGATGGCATCGACGTAGCCATCTTCAGCGCCGGCAGCGAGATTTCGAGGAAATGGGCGCGGCACGCGGCGGATGGCGGATGCGTGGTCGTCGATAATTCATCGGCGTTCCGTATGGACAAGGATGTGCCGCTGGTCGTCTCCGAGATAAATGGCAATGACGTCGAGCGACATAAGGGCATTATCGCCAATCCAAATTGCACGACGGCGATCACGGTGATGGCGCTGTATCCGCTTCACTGCGCGTTCGGCTTGAAGTGGTTGATCGCCTCAACCTATCAGGCAGCGTCAGGCGCGGGGCAGCGCGGCATGGATAAATTGCGCGATCAGCTCTCTGCGATCGCACAAGGTCACGAGCCCATCGTTGAGTTCTTTCCGCACCAGATAGCCGGCAACGTGTTCCCGCAAGTCGGATCGTTCATGCCTTCCGGCTATACGGATGAAGAGGAAAAGATGCAGAACGAGGGACGAAAGATCATGCATCATCCAACCTTCAAGGCCAGCGTGACCTGCTTCAGGGTACCGGTCTTCCGTGCGCATACGATAGCGGTCTCGGCCGAGTTCGAACGGCCGGTGACAAAATCGGAAGCGACGGCGGTGCTCGCAGGAATGCCGGGGCTTAAGGTCCTGGATCTTCCCGAAAGGTCAGTGTATCCGACTCCAGTGCATGCGACCGGCGAAGACGATTGCTTCGTCGGCCGCATCCGCAAGAGCATGATATCCGATAATGGCCTCGATCTCGTCGTCTGCGGCGATCAGCTTCGGAAAGGCGCCGCGCTCAACGCCGTGCAGATCGCAGAACGTGTGATCAACTGATCGTTGCGGCAGACGCAAACAAACGGGCCGGCACCAAGTTGCCGGCCTGATTTTTTATTGAACAGTTGAGGTGGAAGAAATTGAGGAGGTCGTTGCCGTGGACGTCGCGGACAGTGTCGGGACGGTCGAAGTCGCAGGCGTATAGACGATCTCGACGACCTTTTCGGTCGCGTTGCCGTACTTGTCGGTCGCGTCGAGGACGATGCGGTTGAACCCGGGCGAGAGAGCGTAAGGAATGTCGAATGCTCCCGCTTCAGTGACGGGAACGCTCTGCCCGTTCATCGAAAGTGTCGCGATGTGGCTCGTGGTACCGGTGAGTTCGATATACGGACTCGAGACTTGTTCGACAGTTTGCGAGACCTGTATCGTCGGTCCGAAAAGAATCCCGCGCGCTTCAAAATACGCATAGCCCGCGATGATGAGAAAAAAGACGACGAGGGCGACCCTGGTCAGGGTGCTGTCGCGGTAGGGGAGCATGGTGGCAGTATATAGGAAACTTGCGTGTCCAAAAAACGACGAGCCTCGCGAGAAAGAAGTATTTCTCACGAGGCTTAGTTTGCCTCAAGACGCACAAAGACCGGCCGGTGGTCGGACGGGCCGCTGGGCAGAAGGCGGACTTCTTTGACCCACTTCAGCATGTCGGTAGTGGCGAATGCGTAGTCGAGTCGTTTGGGCGAATAGATCCAACGCGGCAACCGTTTGCTGACGAAGCTCGGTTCTGTGGTCGCAGGGCCGAGATTCGTGAGCAGGTTTTCGAGTTCGCGAATAACTCGGAACTTCGGCGGTGAATTCAAATCACCGACGAGAAGGAATTCCTCGTTTTGTTTTGCGACCTCCCGACATAGAGCATTGCACGCCTCTTTGTACCTCGATTCGAACGGGAGCGAGTGATGCGTCATCCCGACCGTAACTTTGAAGTTATCGGAGACCCGCAGGCGAGCTTCGATGTAGTAGCGACGGACATACAAAAGTCCATCAGACATCGTTTGGACGACACGCAAGTCTTCGATCGCGAAGCGCGAGAAGAACATAATGCCTCCCTGAATGGGCCGCAGCAATTTAAGGAGATCGAGGCGGTAATTAGCTTCGATATATACGCCACCGTACCCAAGCGCGTGGAGGCTTTCTCGAACCGTTTCGCCGACGACTTCCGACAGACACAAGATATCGCAGTCGATAGATTCCAGCGCTGAAACCACGTCGTCTGCGTGATTCGGATGATCGCCGTACGAAACGTTCCAACTCAAGATGCGCGCCTCATTAGAGACACGCGGATGCAGCAGAGGGTATTCCGCTGTGCGCGGCTCCATGGCACGCTCCTTGGTATGACCTGTCCGCTTTTTGCGAACCCGCGTTACGGTACCACGGGCAGCGTCAAGGAATCAAACTTCTTCAGGACTTTCCGCTTCAGCGGCTTTTACAAGGTCGTCCGCATTGCCTGCGCCGATGACGTCGCGCGGTTTTGCGCCGTCCGCGGGGCCGACGACGCCGCGTTCTTCGAGCATATCGATAAGCTTTGCCGCGCGCGCGTAGCCGACGCCCAATTTTCTTTGCAAGTACGATGTCGAAGCTTTGCCCGCCTCGATGACCGTTTTTTTCGCTTCGCCGTACAGTTCGTCATCTTCTTCTTCGTCCGCCATCGAGGAGAACACCGTGTCCAATCCGTTGCCGATCTTGCCGGTGTCTGTGAAGTCGATCTCGCTGGTGAGCGTTCCTTCGGCATTCTTCGCGATCCACGCGACCACCTTTTTCACTTCGCTTTCGGAAAGGTACGGCGCCTGGATGCGTCGCGGCTTCGACATTTCGCCGGAGAGGAAGAGCATGTCGCCGGCGCCGAGCAGCTTTTCCGCGCCGCCGGTATCGAGGATGGTGCGGGAATCGATCTGCGAGGAGACCTGCAGCGCGACGCGTGCTGGAATGTTTGCCTTGATGAGGCCGGTGATGACTTTCACGCTCGGACGTTGCGTCGAGAGAATGAGGTGAATGCCCACCGCGCGGCTCATTTGTGCCAATCGCACGATGCCGGCTTCAAGCTCGCGCGGATATGCGGTCATGATGTCAGCCAGCTCGTCGATGATGACGACGATGTACGGCATTGCCTCAGGCGGCTTTTCTCCTTCCGCGAAACCTTTGTCGAGCGCAGGCGCGACCACGTTGGTGTGGTACGAGCTGATATCGCGCACCTTTTCCGTTTCCAAGATGTTGTAGCGTCGATCCATTTCCTTCGCGAGCCATTTCAGCGCCAGGATCGCTTTTTTCGCATCGGTGATGACAGGGGTCAGAAGGTGAGGGATCGAGTTGTACATCGTGAGCTCCACGCGTTTCGGGTCGACCATGATGAATCGCAAACGCTCCGGCCCGCACCGATAGAGGAGTGAAACGATGAAATCGTGTATCGCAACGGATTTGCCCGCGCCGGTCGCTCCCGCAACCAGCATGTGCGGCATCTTTGCGAGGTCGGCGAAATGCGCCTGTCCGGTGATCGAACGTCCGAGTGCCATAAGGAGCGGCTTGTCTGAAGACGTGTATTGCTCGTCGGAAACCAGGGGTGCCAGGCCGAGCGTCGTGCGGGCGATGTTCGGGACCTCGATGCCTACGAGCGATTTGCCAGGGATCGGCGCTTCGATGCGCACCGGGGAAGCGGCGAGCGCGAGTTCGAGGTTCGATTGAAGCGCGAGGATCTTCGTGAGACGCACTCCTTCCGCGGGCTTCATCGCATACCTCGTCACGGTCGGACCTATTGATGCCTCGTCCATTTCGACCTGAATGCCGAAATTCTGGAGCGTTCGTTTGATGATGTTCATGTTGGCCTTCACGTCACCCACCTCGGGCTTGCCCTTGTTCTTGGAAAGAAGCGAGATCGGCGGCGGCTCGTAGGCGCTGCCTGTCGCTGCGATGATGGGGAAGCCGCCTTCCGCAGCATCCGCTCCGTCGTTGAAATTGCTCACGGCCGGTTGTTTGCGCGCAGGCAAAGCTTCTGTCTCTTCAGCCATTTCCGCAGGCAACTCCTCCACATCCGCGGGCTCTTCTTCGTGAATGCCGGTCACCGGAACTTCGTCGAGCTGCTGTTCAAAATCCTCTACGTCCGGGTCGGAGCGGAACCACTCGCGGATGCTCGCGAAGAGCGCCGGCAAATTCGCATCGTACGCAATGATAAGCGAAGCGATCATAAAAGCGGCGAGGAAGATCACCGTTGCCGGAGTTGCTATTGCAGAGACGAGAGGGTTCGAAACACTGCCGCCAAGGACGCCGCCCTTTCCCATAAAAGCGAGGTTAACGAGACCAAGCGCAGAGAGCAGGAATACTGCAAGTCCAAGTACTTGTATCCAGCCGAAACGTTCCTCAAGCGAGCGGAACACCAGTATGGAAAGCATGGCGAAGGAAAGGGGAAGCAGCCAATAGCCGATTCCCAGGAGCCAGGAAAGCCAGCCGAAGAGGCCTTGTCCGACCGCGCCACCGCCACCAAGCTCTGCAATGACAAGAAACCCCGCGATCGCCAGGAAGAAGATAGCTCCCACTCCTCGCCACGCTTCGGAGCTGACCCTACGCTCGACTATTTTGACCTGCGCAGCATTCTTGCCGTTGCCCTTTTTGCTGCGCTTCTTTTCCTTCATGCGCGTATGATATCACGCTTGGCTTCTGGATAGGTCAGGGGTATATCACGCGAACGGCGGGGCAGGCATTGCCATTTTGGGCACCGCGCAGACTGGTCGAGCACAGCCGATTTTTCAGCAGAAAAATCGGGACTGCCAAAAATGGCAATGCCTGCCCCGCCGTTCGCGAAGAGCTCTTCATGTCTCGACCTCAGCCGGCAGATACTTGTCTATTATCGGTGTCCTATATATACTGCGAATACTTTGAGGTCATGTCCTTTAGAAGGGATTTACCTTTAAGACATATCATGGACGATATAAAGGACAATCAAAGAGCCGATAATTTCTCCAAATTCATAGATGCTCAAGAGGTGCGAACCGATCCGTTTGGCAAGAACCGATCCGGAGAGCGTCTCTACCGTCGTGTCGAAAGGATCGTAGCCGCTTTGTATCTTCTCACGCGTCACATACCGGACATAGAACCGCTACGGATCGAAGTCCGCTCAGTGGCAATATCGTTGCTCGAAAAAGTCTTGGCTCTAAAAGATGAAATGCGGGCATCGGAGTCGGAAGCGATCTCTGCATTCGAGTCTTCCGTACGCAGACTTATATCCTTGGTCCGTATTCTGACAGCAGCCGGGCGCATATCGTTTCAGAACGCTGACACTGCGATCGGAGCGCTCGATGAGCTCGCCAGCTTTGTGATATCTTCGCAAAGATCGGGACTCTCCGAATCAGTTTCCTTGACGAAAGAAAATATCGTGGGCGATACAAGTCCTTTACAGGAGCGCAAAGTCATAAAGGACATAAAGGACAGCAAGAGAATAGTAAAGGACAACACGGACACGGACAGCATGGGAACAGCTCTGGTGAGTTCACGCGCTCAGGGTATAGTCTCCGTTTTGCAAGCCGGTGGCGGCCTTGGCATCAAGGATATTTCTGCTCGGCTACCCGATTACAGCGAAAAGATGATCCAGCGCGAGCTCGCGGCGCTCATCAAGAACGGAAAGGTCAAAAAGGAAGGTTTCAAGCGCTGGAGTAAGTACCTACTTGCGTGATAGAAGAAAACATTGCCAAGTCCATTTTTACTGCGAAGTGAAGCCATCATGAAAGCTTTCCGGATCATTGTGGAAAGGTTTGGTGAAATGGAACGTCATATCCATTGACTCCTGTGTGGGAGGAGGGTATCCTTCCTCGACTTGTGACCATCGCGTGAATTTGGCCAAAACTCTGGCTAGGAGCGCCGATGTGTTTTCACAAGTTATCCACAAAACGGAGTTACGATAGCTCAGCGTTAGCTTGCGGCGCATATATACTGTATGCGTTACGCAAGTAGCGGCTTTCGCTGCTCGCGTAGTTCATTGACATTTGCATAGTGCACAACCATTGCGGGAATTCTCCCGTAGGTTTCCTCAATAAAATGAGGTATTCCGACGCAACCTTAGGGGCTCTGCGTTCATTCAGAAACTCTGCTTATTCCGAAATTTTCTGCACGTCCGTATGTCCTCTTCCAATTCGCTGCTACCCTCATCACGATCATCGAAAGGTGAGCGGATGGGTTAGCAAAAATATCGTTGCTGTTCGAATGAAAGAAATTTCCACTCGAACCGCAGATGATATGCATTATTAGTTGTCTTCACTATTAGTAATTTAGAAGACACACAACAGCGCACATGCTCGCGTCGAACGAGTGTTTGCGCGATCCCGATGTAAAAGTCGGGATGAAAGGTCAAACAAAAACTATGAGTAAAGCATTAGCAACAAAGAAAATTGCGGCTGCTTTCTTGGGCTTTGGAATGGTCCTCGCGATTGCCGGTGTGGCAAGCGCGCAGACGACCACGACCACCACTACGTCGAACTCCTCGACGTTGGCGGCTCTCCAGGCGCAAGTTCAGGCATTGCTCGCACAAATCGCATCGCTTCAGGGAACTGGCACTGCCACGACCGGTAGCGGCGCGTGCTTCACCTTCACGCAGAATGAGTGGCAAGGCCTCTCTGGCGGTCAGGTGATGTGGGTCCAGGAATTCCTCAACGGTCACGGCTTCACGGTCGCTGCATCCGGCGCGGGATCCCCGGGCAATGAATCAACGTACTTCGGTGCTCTCACCAAAGCTGCGGTCATGAAGTTCCAGAGCTCGGAAGGCATCACGCCTGTTTCCGGCTACTGGGGTCCTCTGTCCCGCGCTAAGGCGAACGCCATCTGCGCCGGTTCGACCACGACGACCACGACGACGACTGGCACTGGCACGACAGCCACGGGAGCGGGTATCACCGTTACCGCAGGCGTCCAGCCGGCCAACTCGCTCGCTCCGGCCAACGCGAACCGCGTTCCGTTCACGACGTTCACTCTCACCAACAACTCCGGTGCTGCAGTGACCGTCAACGGTATCGACATTCAGCGCACGGGACTCGCAGCTGACGCTGCGTTCAACGGCGTTGTCTTGCTCGACCCGAACGGTGTCCAGCTCGGAACGTCTCGCACCTTCAACTCCAACCACCAGGCCGAGATCGGCACGCCGTTCACGTTGAACGCGGGTCAGTCTGAGACCTTCACGGTTGCGGGTAACATGGGCACGATCGCGACTGAAGCCAGCTACGCTGGTCAGGTTGCGTCGCTCTCGGTTGTCGGCATCGACACCACCGTTCCGGTTTCCGGCACGCTCCCGATCACGGGTGCGCAGCAGACGATCAACGACTCGTTGGTCATCGGAACCGCGACGCTCCAGGTATCGTCCTTCGACCCTGACAGCTACCGCACGGAAGCGATCGGCACGACGGGCATCATCTTCTCGGGCATCCGCATCACTGCGGGTTCCGCGGAGAACGAGAAGCTCTACTCGATCACGTGGAACCAGACTGGTTCCGTCGGATCGACAGACCTCGGCAACCTCGTCACCATCGTCAACGGCACGAGCTACCCTGTAACTGTCGACTCTACTGGTAAGTACTTCACCGCGACCTTCCCGGGTGGCATCGCCATCAACGAAGGTCAGTCGGTTGACGCTTACATCCAGGGTAACATCACGGGTAACGACGCCGCAGGCCGCAATGTCGAATTCGACATCTACCGCGCCTCCGACGTCTACCTCGTAGGCCAGACGTACGGTTACGGCATCACGCCGACGCCGAACTCGACCAGCACATACGTTGCGCAATCCAGCACGGCTGACAAGACGATCTTCACGACGAGCGGTTCTCCGTTCTTCGAAGGTTCGTTGACGCTCATCCAGCCTGGTACGCTCTCCACGATCTCTAGCGCCGGCTCTGTCGGTTCTCAGAACATCGCGGACAACGTCCCGAACCAGCCTCTCGGTGGATTTACGACGAACTTCACGGGTGAACCGGTCACGGTTCAGTCTTTGTCGTTCAGCGTCGCAAGCACCTCCGGCCTCGAACTTCAGAACGTTTCGCTCGTCGACGGTAATGGCAACGTAGTTGCCGGACCTGTCAACGCGGTGGGCACCACCATCACCTTCAACACTGCGGTCACCTTCCCGGTAGGTCCTATGACTTACACGGTCGAGGGTACTGTACAGACAGGTGTTGCGAACGGCTCTACGTACCAGCTCTCGACGAACCCGTCGAACTGGACGAACGCTCAGGGTGAGACCTCGGGTGCGAACGTTTCGCTCCCGAATACAACGATCACCTTGTCGACCATGACGGTCCAGGGCGGTTCGCTCGTCGTTTCAGCGGCTTCGACGCCGGCTTCGACGACGGTCGCTCCGGGTGCCAACAACTTCGTCATCGCGAACATCAACCTTGATGCCTCGCAGTCTGGCGAAAATGTCCGCATCAACTCTGTTCCTGTCGTGATCAACGCAACGAGCACAGGAGCTGCAACCTCCCTCCAATCGTTGCTGACGAACTGCCAACTCTTCAACGGTTCGACCGCACTCAACACGCAGTCGATCGGTAACGGACAGTGGACGGTTTCGGGCAGCATGCTTGAAGCGAACGTTGTCTTCCAGAACTCGCTGACGATCCCGAAGGGTACGGTTGTTACGCTCTCGCTTGAATGCAACATCTCGAGTTCGATCTCGACCATCGACGGTGGAGCATTTAGCGCAGGTGTGAACAGCACGTACGACACATCGATCACTTGGAGTGCAACGGGTGCCCTGTCGGGTAACACGATCACTCCGGCTGTCACGACCAGCGCTTCCGGCACGATGACGCCGGGCACGGCGACCCTCGCGGTCACTGTCCCGACGCCGATCTCCTACGCGCAGGTTGCAGGTGGCACGCAAGGCGTCACCGTTGGAACGTTCACGCTCCAACCGACGTCTGACTCGGTAAACCTCCAGAACCTCGCGCTTGCTCTCAACAGCAACTACGCGTCGTCCTCGGATGCTTCCCAGTTCACCATCTGGGATGGTGCTACGCAGGTCGGTACGGTGAACTTCACCGGCTCGCCTGTTAGCTTCGATGAGGGTGGCAATGACTACATTGCGACCACGTCGATCTCGGGCGTCAACATTCCGCAGAACCAGCAGACCGTGTTCACGATCAAAGCGAACGTGAACCAGGTCGGTACTGGCCAAGCGGCTATGAGTGGCCACGAATTCCGCGTCGCTCTCGCGAACGCGCAAGGCGTTGGTGCAAGCTCGGGTACCTCTGTTGACTCCGGCGTTGCTGCCACTTCGACTACGGGCGTTGCGATCTTCCGCAGCTACCCGACGGTCGCGCAAAGCAGCTACTTGCCGAGCAACGGTATTGCTGACGGTCGCTTGATCGCGTTCTCCATCACGGCGAATGCGAACAACCCGGTCGGCATCAACCAGTTGACGTTCAGCATCTCGACTTCGTCGATCTTGACGCTCTCGAATGTGAGCCTCTACGCGTACACCGACTCTGGCTTCTCGCAACCTGCGGGCGGCACGACCAACGGTATCGCGGGCTCGACGAGCTACACTGGAGCTACCCAAGTAGTGGTGAGCACGATGGCTCCCGCACTTGAGATCCCGGCCGGCACGACCGAATACTTCCTCTTGAAGGGAACGGTCTCGCCGACAGGCAGCACTTACAACATCGCAACGACGTTGGAAGGTGATGGCACGGATCTCGCTCCGAACATGTCTACGGCCGCGGCCTTGAATGCCGACCACATGATCTGGTCTCCGAACTCGACAACGACCTCGTTGACGACGACGAACGACTGGACAGATGGCTTCGGTGTCTCTGGCTTGCCGTCGATCGGCATCACGGAGAACCGAACGAACTAATCTTCGTTCCATCCTCTCGCTTACGGCGACAACGTAAGCAACAAAACCCCTCTCCGAAAGGAGAGGGGTTTTGTGTTTGTAATAGAAGCGAGTACTCTATGCATATGGAGCGAAGGCCCCAAAGGTCTCTTCTCAAAGCCAGTGTCGCTGGGTTCGTCCTCGGTGCCGTCATGGCAGGGCTCTGTACGTATTTCTTTTTCCTACCTTCGTCGCAAATGCCAAGGGTGGTCCGCGAAAGCGATTTTGCTTCGAGTACAGGGTACGAATTCACCGACCCTCTCATAACCGTCAGCACCGGAAGTGCGAATTCGCCCGACTATGCGGCGCTCCAGGCGCAGGTGCAGGATTATCTCAACAAGCAAGAACAAACAGGGGGTCTTGCCTCGGCATCGGTACGGTTCAGTGATATCGAGGCGACCGAAAGCTTCACCATCAATCCTGACGAAGAGTATGACCCCGCAAGTCTCACGAAGATCCCGCTCGCGATGGCATATTACGACCTTGCAGAAAGTGATCCTTCCGTCCTCTCACAAACGATCTACTATTCGGGCACTCCAGATCTCGATGCAAATGAGCAGATAGAGTCGTCGACGCAACTCACGCCGGGACAGACGTACACGGTCGAAGAAATGATAGAGCACATGATCAAATACTCCGACAACAACGCCGAGCAGCTTTTGGCGGACCACCTTTCACAGATAGGACAGCTCAACGTTCTTTCAACGCTTTACGATGATCTCGGCATCGAACCCGACACGAGCACTCCCGACAACACGACCGTCGGCTCGTACTCGCTTTTCCTACGTGTACTTTTCAATGCGACCTACCTCGATCGTGATTATTCCGAGCAACTGTTGCAACTACTTTCAGAAGGTGATTTCGCGCAGGGTATCCGCGCGGGCGTACCGAGCTCGGTTCCTGTGGCCGAAAAATTCGGTGACGCGCGCATTCCGAACGCGCAGGGGGTCCAGGTGGGCGCTGAACTCCAGAATTGCGGCATCATTTACTATCCCGATCATCCGTACATCCTTTGCATCATGACAAAAGGTGCCAGTGTTGCCGATCTCGAGCAAACTATCGCAGGCGTATCAAAGCTTATCTACCAGAACGTGTCCGCGCACTACCCGCAGGGCTGACCTTCCGACGGGATTGCGTTTGTGTGCGCTTGCGATTATCCTTGTGCCCATGACCTCAACAACGCGCAACGTTCTTATCGGGATCGTCGTCGTTCTCGTTATCGCACTCCTTGGCTATTTTGATTGGCAGGAACGGCAGACTTCCGCTCCCGCGTTGAGTACCTCCACGACGACGAGCGCGACTTCGACCGGCACCTCTATCAACGTCTCCGGTTCGGGCGCAACGACCACGAGCACCGGCTATACAGTTACCCCCATCTATTCTTCTTCCGGCTCGCCGACGCCTCCCAACTATAAAACGCAGCTCACATTCCCGGCTGGTACGAACGCTGCTGTGGAAGCACAATACCAGAGCCAGTTCGCGTCGATCCAAACGACGCTCGCCACGAGTCCGTACGACTATCCCTCGTGGATCCAGCTCGGCATTGTGCGCGAGGAGACAGGCGACTACACAGGCGCAGCTGCTGATTGGAAGTACGTTACCGAGATCTATCCGCAGGGCCCGACTGCCTTTGCCGACCTCGGCAACCTATACGCGACCTACCTGAATGAGAATTCCCAGGCCATTACGGATTACAAAGAGGCCATCAAGCTCGACCCGACCCACGAAGAAACTTTCTACCAGAATCTCGCGCAGGTCTACATCAACGAAGGGGACACGGCCGACGCCAAGGCGACGCTCGAAGAGGGTATCAGCGCACAAGTCATCGGCTACCAAAACCTGCAGGAAATGTTGAATTCGATGCAATAGTTCCGTTTCGGATCTTCTCAGGAATACCGAGGTCCGACCTCGGTTTCAGGTTTTCTTGAACTCCATTTTATAGAAATTTTAACTACCAAATGTAATGCTCTCGGTACATGCCTGCTTTAGGGGTCGAGCAGGCTTGGGCAATCGAACTCCCCCTGCTAGGCACAGCCGCAGGGGGTTCGTTGCTGTAAGGCCAAAGATTACCGAGGTCGGACCTCGGTATTCGATAAAATTTATGCGACGAGTTCCGTTCATCGAAGGCGAAATATTTCATGTATTCAATCGCGGCGCTCACAAACGGCCGATCTTCCTTGATGAAAGTGATTATCGGCGATTTCAGATCCTTTTGCTGTTATCGAATACCGACCGGCCTCTCGACGTGAGTAACGTTCTCAAAAAATACCGAGGTCCGACCTCGGTAAAGCTTTTTCACAACGAAGCCCCTTCGAGGCGTCTGGTCGATGTGATGGCATATTGTTTGATGTCGAACCATTTTCATATTGTTCTGCGACAGCTCGTATCGGAAGGCGCAACGTCTTTTATGCGGAAATTGTGCACTGCATATTCTATGTATTTCAACAAACGTCATGAGCACAGCGGCACCCTATTCCAAGGAAAATTCAAAAGTTCCCATATCGACTCGAACGAATACTTGCTATGGATATTCACGTACGTTCATCTCAACCCCGTCGGGATCGTCGAGCCGGCTTGGGATGAACGGCATATCAGCGATCTGAACCGCGTACAAACGTTTCTGGATACTTATAAATATTCGAGCTACGCGGATTATTTTTTTGAACCTCGACCCGAAAGTTCGATCTTGAATACGAAAGAAGGGAGACCGTATCTGGGGACACGCAAAGAGGTCGATCTTTTACTTGAGGAATATTCGAAGGGTAATAAGTATTCGCACCTTCTCGAACGGGAAATTACGGAGGTCGGACCTCGGTACTAAGATTTATTTAGGTAGATTTTAGAAAAATATTAACACTCGCATGCCATACTCGCGCACATGCGAGAGTGGATGATTACGTTCTTACGATGGCTCTGGTGTATCGCGCACTGGATTCTTCCCACGCTCGCCGCAGCGTACGCGGTGATCATCGTTTATGCCTATCCGCACGACCACGAAGCGCACATTTCTGCAGCGATGGTCGCGAAGATCGAGGCGCAAAGGCTCACTGTTGCCGACGTCGACGGCCAGTATCTTCCGCCTCAGCCCGATCCGACCCAGGCCAATGCGACCGTTGCCGGCATCGACGCAAACGACAACGGCATTCGCGATGACGCAGAACTCGCTATCTTCGCAAAATATCCGATCTCGACAACGACTCGTGCGGCGGAGCTGCAGTATGCGATGGAGTTACAAATGGAATTCACAGACGTTATTGATTCACCAACGCTTGTTGCGGTCATTGAACAGGAAGGGCGAGGGTATATGTGCATTTTCGACGACAAGAAAACGAATGAGGTTGAGTCGTTGGTTTTTAATACCAAAGAACGTAAAGACTATCGAGAAGAGGTTCGGGCGAAATACATGGCATCGTTCGGGCTCGCGTCGTCAGGTTTCTGTGACCTCGATCCGAAATCGATATAACCCCTTAATTCAAAAGAACCATGAGGGGTCAAATTCTTGTCTGCATAGCGGTCATTGTTTTTAGTCCAACTTTTGCGCTAGCGTTGTGTACAAATAATGGCGCAACTGTCGTGTACGTGAACGGGATCACGACCGCTTACTCGGATGCCCAAAACGACCTTTTACATCTTGAGAAGATATTCATTCAGAATGGCGGAGACAAAAATGTTAGTTTCAAAAACGGGTACAACCCAAGTCACCTCGACGGCATCGGCGACGAACTTGAATCGATAAGTCAGGCGTTCAACGCTCCCATCAGCGATTACGACCTGGATACCATCCTCACCCAGATCGCGCCGGAAGTAACGACACGCAAGATACTGCTGGTCGGGCATTCGCAGGGGACTTTTTATACCAACGAGATGTATGACTATCTCGTGCAAAACGGCGTGCCGCCGCAGTCGATCGCCGTCTACAACCTCGCGACGCCTGCGAGCAACGTTGCTGGAGGAGGAAATTACCTCACATCGGCGAACGACAAAGTGATCAATTACGTGCGCGAATTGGATGCAGAGGCGAATGCGCCGCAGGCACTTTCCGCCAATATCATCATTCCGGAAGAGTTGGGATATGCGAACAGCGTGTGGGGAGGACATGTCCCGGAGGTGTATCTCGATGGTGCGCCTCAAAGAATAGTTTCCGATATCCAAAATGCACTCGGTAAACTTTCTGTCTCGGAAGCGAACGACTCCGATAGCCTGCCTGCGCAGGCAGGCTGTTTTACGCCGCCACAGTTGGGCTTGCTATACGACGCTCAAAAAACAACATTTGCCATCGCAGATCCAGCCGTGACGAGCGTTGATCTTGCCGCGTTCGAGGCGAAGTCCACGATCGCGTCCGTCACAGACAATGCCAACGATATTCTCCATAGCGCTTTCAGTGACGTCGTTTTCTCAATAATCCCAAAACCCACCGTCCAGAATGCGGCGAGCGTGTTCGCTGTCGAGAAAGCTTTGTACGGCTCAAGTCTAAGTGTCGCGGACTATGAAGCATTGGCTCAGGGAGAAAATATCCCTGAAGTACAAACGCCCGCCGCGCGGGCTCCTTCCCAAGTTCCGGGAGCGATCGCGCCGCCGCCACAAACACCACCACAGCCAACTTCGACGCCACAACAAAAAACATCCGCCTCTTCGACACCTTCGCAACCTGTTTCGACGGAGCGGGCGCCGGTTCCGGTATCGCCGGGTTTCGGCGGCGGCGGAGCTCCGGTAATTGCGGCGAACGTTGCGACACTTATTCCTTCGAACATAAGTAGTGATACAAACGGATCGAGTTCCTTGCCGGATCAAGTACCTGACCAAACTATCTCCACGACCACAGATACATCCGAGAATGGCCCGCAACCTGCCGCGACGACCACTTCGCCGACCTCTATCATTCCACCTGCCGATGAGGCGACATCTTCCACAACAAGCGTTGCTGTCGTTCCCGAAGCTGCGCCCACCGCTTCTCCGGTCACCGATACATTCGACCCAGGGTCTTCAGGTTGGAATAATTATCTACCCGGCTGGTCGAGCGCTTCCTGGGATACGACGGCGTCGGATTGCTACGCGGGAAATTGCCTTTCTGAAACCACTTACAACCAGCAGTATGAGAATGTAAAATATGGGACGCCACTTACTTCTGGTTCATTCGTGATCTATTTCCGCAACGACGGATACGGCGGTGAGTTTGGTGTCGGTGTCTGCACTACCAGCTCATCGTCGGAATGTGAGAGCTCCTCTTCTTTCGGCGGCACTAACGCGCTCCTATTCATATTTCCGATCCATTATTGGGACTACACCTGGCATTACGTCTATTTTGCGTTCCGTGACGGTCCGCAGAACAAGGAATTTTGCGGCTTGGTGGACGACGATGCACCTGCAGATTGCACCTGGCAGACCGCATTTAACCCAAGCGGAACGACCTATTCCGGCGTGGTCCTTTTCACTGCGAACGGTCTCAATGCGGGGACGTCCTTCTATTGGGATGAACTTGGTACAACTCCATATTCACCGACAGGTCTGTAGGGGCGTTGTATAATATCCATATGCAGCCGTCGCCCGCGGGCTCGTTCTTCCGCTTTCTCATCGGCTTTTTCGTATTCATTTCGGTCTTTTTCGGCGTGACTATCGCGGTGCAAAAAATATCGGCGAACGAGAACGCCTCGCAGCAAGCTGCGGCAGCGGAAGCTTTGATGCTCAAATAAAAATGGAGAAGCGGCGGGAGAACATTACCCGCCGCTCCATACAGAGTTCGCGCTACGCGGAACTGATCTCGAACTCAGTGATTCTGTAACGTGCGCCTCGGGTGAATAGAGGCCTGGTCATATGTTTTGCCCCAGTTCAGGCAGATCTCAACTCCGACGAAGAGCATCGCACCCAAAAACAGCACCACCAGCCACCAGGCAGGGAACCGGAGTTCGGTTTTCACCGTTTCCTTCGGCAATTCCATTGTTTAGCCTCACTTTGTCTGATCGTTCGTTCATCCGCGATCACAGCCGATCGCAAGTGCTCCACGCGTACGCAACAAGTACTGTATGTACCCTATTCATTTCATGCGAAAGTGTCAATCACGATATAAAAACAATAGCGCCGTCTCCATTCTGGATCGAGCGCTGGTTGCAGCATTAGAGCTGTATATGAATGCCACGGGCATTAGCAAGGGAAGAGAGCGCTTCTCGCTCTCCGGGCCTCAGCTCGCAGGGAAGTCCCGCGAGGTGAGCTACTAGTTCAAGCGTTGGACCAAGACCTACCTCTCGGCATGCCAAAGCCAGATACGCTTTCGTTTCCGAGGTGAGACCTCGGTAGCACTGGGTGATTCCCATAGGGCGACTCCATAAAGTTACCCTCCCTGTCACCTAAGAATAATTATAGCACATTAATATACCAGTGGCAAATTCGATTGACTCCTCCACTCAATCCTGTATATTCCTCTCTACAAGGCCAGAGAAAGCGAGCTCTTCCAAGGTAATCGAGGAACGTCAGACTTGCTGAGGTCGAAACTCTCTCCCGAAAGGGGCCTTGGTTACGAATAGGTTTTGCTTAGATATGGCGAAAACCAAAGAACAAAAACAAGAGATCATTACGAAGCTGGAGGGCGCTATGAAAGACGCGACCTCGACGGTGTTCGTTCACTTCAACAAAGTGACGGTCGCCGAAGAGAGCGCCATGCGTCGCGACCTTCGCAGCGAGGGGGTCGGCTACACGGTCGCCAAGAAGACCTTGATACGCCGCGCGCTCGATTCGCTCGGATTCAATTCCGATGAAGCGGTGCTCGACGGCGAGATCGCGGTCGCTTACGGCAAAAGCGGGGACATCACGACCCCGGCCCGGCTCATGCATGACTTCGGCAAGAAGCTCACCGACAGACTTACCATCGTCGGCGGCATCTTCGAAGGCAAGCTGATCGGCGCTGAGGCGATGCGAGAGATCGCAACGATCCCGCCGATGCAGAGCTTGCGCGCGATGTTCGCGCAGCTCCTCAATTCGCCCCGCCAGCGTTTCGCGGTCGTTTTGAGCAAGGTAGCGGAAACGAAGTAGTTACTAGCAAACAAATAAAAATATGACACAAGAACAGATCATCGAAGCAGTTGAAAAGATGTCGGTCGTCGAACTCAACACCCTCGTCAAAGCGATCGAGGAGAAGTGGGGAGTCTCTGCGGCAGCGGTCGCGGTCGCGGGCCCGGCTGCAGCGGCAGCGGAAGAGAAGACGGAATTCGGCGTCGAACTCACGGCGATGGGCGATCAGAAGATCGCGGTCATCAAGGTCGTCAAGGAAGCGCTCGGCTTGGGCCTCGCAGAAGCGAAGACCATGGTCGAAAGCGCGCCGGTCATGCTGAAGGCGGACGTCAAGAAAGAGGACGCCGAGGCGTGGAAGGCGAAGATCGAAGCAGCCGGTGGCAAGGTCACGTTGAAGTAATCCGCCTTGTTGCGCAATGTAAGAGCCCGACCTTTGCGGCCGGGCTTTTGCAACGTATGCGTCCAGACATCATTCAGAACGGACATGCCCGAACGACCGACGCCGCGTTCGCTACGGTATTGCAGCTCACGAGACGCACTTCGGGTCTTCCGGAATAGCCAATGCCCCCGAAGGCAACGGCTCCTACGACCAAGACGATCATAGCAACAATATCCACGCTTCGAACCCAGCGCTTTCTGGTTTTCGGTAGCAGGAAAAGCAACACGAACGCGGTTGCCAACATGACAATGGCACACAAGCTGATGCTCATCGGTTTCCTCCTTAACGCTCCATGAAAGTGGAGCGACCAATCTCATTAGAGCTTTTCAATGCAGTATGTCAAGCGGCGTCTCGGACCTCTTTGCAATGTGAAAATTAGAGGTAGCATAGGAGGCGATGAAGGATGATTTTCTCGGACAGTTCATGGGGGGCGACCAGTCCACGGCAAGGCTCCTGCGGGCATTCGTCTTCGACGCCGAGCGTTCGTTCCCGCTGAAGGATGCCGCAAAGCGGGCTAACATTTCGCCGCAAGCAGCAGTGCGCGCCATTAAGATACTGGAAAAGTGGGGCGTCGTGAGGAAGGGGAAGTCCGCCTCGATCATGCTCGGCAATGGCACTGCACGCAAAGTGGTCGCCAAAACGAAGGTGGAGACCTGGGAGTTCGATCCTGATTTCGTATACGCCCGCGCCCTCTCGGCATTCGTGCGGGAAATTTCTCCGATACGCTACGAGAACGTGGTCGCATCGCTGAAGCCATGCGGCAAGCTCGCGGTCGTCATTCTCTCAGGCTCCTTCACCGGCGACGACAGCCGCCCCGTCGATATCTTGCTCGCGGGTGAAGACATGAGCGAGGCGAGGCTCGAACAGGTAATGAAATCCCTCGAAGGCACCTTCGGGAGGGAATTGCGGTATGCGGTCTTTACGACGCCCGAACTGCGCTACCGTCTGACCATTCAGGACCGTTTGGTCCGCGACACTCTCGATTTTCCGCATGTCGTGCTCCTGGACCGGGCAAAAATCCTCTAAAAGGGCTTGAAATAAGGGATTTCCCACCTGCCTACCGGCAGGCAGGTATCCACAGCCATCCATGGCTGACGCGCCGGCCTTCATGAGCCCTGCTATCATTACGGTATCCATTACAAAGCGGGTCGAACTGCTGGATTATCATTAATTATCCTTATTTTCATTACTTATGATCGTTAGCCAATCAGCGACCGCGGTCTCAGGCTCGTTCAACGACCTGTGGTACACCGTGATCGCCTTCCTGCCGAACATTATCGCGGCAGTCATCGTATTTCTCATCGGATGGATCATCGGCGTCATCCTGTATCGCGTCGTCGTTGAGATCGTGCGCGTTCTCAAGATCGACGAAGCGCTGAAGACCGCAGGAATGAACGATGCGGCAAAGCAAGCCGGCTTCAACCTCGACGTCGGCAAGTTCCTCGGGACCCTGGTGGAGTGGTTCATTATTTTGGTGTTCCTCGTCGCCTCGCTCGACATCCTCGGCCTCACCCGCGTGACCATCTTCCTGCAGACGGTCGTGCTCTTGTACTTGCCGCAGGTCATCGTCGCCTCGCTCATCCTTATCCTCGGTGCCATCGTCGCTGAGGTGGTAAAAGGTCTCGTCTCTGGCTCTGCGCGCGCCGCAGGCGCCCGCTCGGGCAACTTCGCCGGCTCTGTCGCCAAGTGGGCGATCTGGATCACCGCGATCATGGCCGCGCTCACGCAGCTCGGCATTGCGACCGCTCTCCTGCAGACGCTCTTCACGGGAGTCGTCATCGCGCTCTCGCTCGCTTTCGGCCTCGCATTCGGTCTCGGCGGCCGCGACGCAGCGTCCGACATCATCAAGAAAGTCCGCTCCGACATCTCGCATCATCAGCTGTGATTTGGAGGATCTAATTCCGTTCATGAACCGCCGGCTCGCGCCGGCGCATCAGAACAGGTCGCACGTATGTGCGACCTGTTCTGGATATTAGAGATTCGGTTTGCGTGAGATACAATAGAACACATGCAAGCAGTCATTCTCGCAGCCGGGCGCGGAACGCGAATGCGGGAACTCACCGAGAATCTTCCCAAGGCGCTTATTCCGCTCGGCGAAAAAACATTGCTCGAATATGAATTCGACGCGCTACCGAACGAGGTGGACGAGATCATTGTCATCGTCGGGTACATGGGAGGTTTGATACACGACCGTTTCGGCGGTTCATGGCAGGGCAGGGACGTTTTGTATGTCGAACAGGAAACGCTCGACGGCACTGCCGGCGCTCTGTGGCGGGCGAAAGATATTTTGGAGGACCGGTTCGTCGTTATGATGGCGGACGACCTGTACGCGAAAGACGACATCGAGCGATGCATGCAGGGAAAGAATTGGGCCCTTTTGGTACAACGTCGCGCAGAAATGCGTTCGAAAGGAAAGGTTGAGGTTGATGCGCAAGGGAACATTGTTGCCGTAACAGAAGGCGATCACGGCAACGTGCCGGGACTTTTGGGAACAAACCTTTTCGTTTTGGATACGCGGATTTTTCAATGTCCGCTTATCCCGAAAGCCGAAGGAAGTGAAGAATTCGGCCTTCCGCAAACCGCCATTGCAGCCGCGAATATGCTCAAGATACCGTTCCATGCCATCGAAACCGACAAATGGGTCGAAATAACGACTCCCGAGGACCTCCAAAAAGCTGAGGAAATGCTTGCCAATTCCTAAAAATACCGAGGTCCGACCTCGGTAAAAGCTGCAAATTTGACAGGACATAGGCCAGCGACTATACTCCGCAGCACATATGGTGTTCGGAATGGGTACGAAAAAGCGGCAACCGTAAGGCGGGGTAACACCCACACTACCGGCGGCCGCGAAAGCGGCCTTTTTCACGCTTCAAAAGAAGCACGACACGATATGTTGCTCGTTGAAAACTGAAGAGCGACACAAGAAAAAACAAAACATTCATTCGAAAGAATGAGTGGAATCAACAACGTCTCGTTTCGGTTACTAGTCTTTCCGAAACGGGATGCAGGAACCCGCCGAAAGGCGGGCAAAAGAAAGAAAACAAAGTCGCGCATTCCTCTTGTAGGGAATGCGTGCAATACGCGGTTCTCAGAGTTCCTTTCGAGGAGTTCTGAGTAAGGGCGTGTGGTGGATGCCTTGACTGAAGAAGGCGATGAAGGACGCGGTTTAGCTGCGATAAGCTTCGGTGAGCTGCCAAGCAAGCTTCGACCCGGAGATTTCCGAATGGGGCAACCCTATCGAGTAACCCTCGATAACTTTCCACTTAACAGATGGAAAGAGCAGACCTTGGGAAGTGAAACATCTCAGTACCAAGAGGAAAAGAGACCAACAGGTATTCCCTGAGTAGCGGCGAGCGAAACGGGAGGAGCACAAACTCAGCCACATAGATAGTTTCTAGTTTTTAGTTCTAAGTTTTTAGAGAATGCATTTGCGTTTTACTGAAAACTGAAAACTTATTTTCTGGTAACTATCTATGTAGTTGGGGGTATAGGCTACAGCGCTGGAAACAGGTGGAGTTACAAAATGCTTAGTTAGTGGAACGAGCTGGGAAGCTCGACTCCAAAGGGTAATAGTCCCGTACACGAAAACGAAGCATCTCTATGGCTGTAGTTCTTGAGTAACTCGAGACACGAATAGCTCGGGTGAACACACCAGAACTAACTGGTAATGCTATATACTTCTTCAGATCGATAGTGAACAAGTACCGTGAGGGAAAGGTGAAAAGAACCCCGGTGAGGGGAGTGAAATAGATCTGAAACCACATGTCTACAAGGAGTAGGAGCGGGCAGCAATGTCCGCGACTGCGTGCCTATTGAAGAATGAGCCAACGAGTTGATGCGTGCGGCTTGGCTAAGTCCTATCGGATGGAGCCGTAGCGAAAGCGAGTGTGAATAGCGCGTTTGTCGCACGTATCAGACCCGAAGCCGGGTGAGCTACCCATGAGCAGGATGAAGTTCGTAGAAATACGGATGGAGGTCCGAACCCATAGATTGTGCAACATCTCGGGATGACTTGTGGGTTGGAGTGAAAAGCTTATCGAACCCGGTAATAGCTGGTTTTCTCCGAAAGAGCTTTCGGGCTTGCGTCGTATGTTCCCTCTGGGGGTAGAGCACTGGAAGAAGCGGATAGGTCGAAAGACCACTGCCTCTATCAAACTCCGAATACCAGAGGTCAAGAATACGGCAGTTAGACGATGGGGGCGAAGCTCCATACGTCAAAAGGGAAACAGCCCAGACCGCCAGTTAAGGTCCCTAAATTCATGCTAAGTGCTAGCAAGGAGGTGGAATTTCTCAGACAGTCAGGATGTTGGCTTAGAAGCAGCCATCATTCAAAGAAAGCGTAACAGCTCACTGACTTAGAGATTCTGCGCCACAAATGATCGGGGCTAAGCATGGTACCGAAACTGCGGATGATTTTCATATTCGTATGAAAGTCGTGGTAGGAGAACGTTTTGATCGCGATGAAGGTAAAGGGGTGACCCATGCTGGAGCGATCGGAAGTGAAAATGTTGGCACGAGTAACCGCAATGCGGGTGGGATTCCCGCACGCCGAAAGAACAAGGTTTCCTTCGCAATGGAGATCATCGAAGGGTTAGTCGGTCCTAAGCCGATGGCGAATGCCGGAGGCGATGGATTCACGGTTAATATTCCGTGACTTGTGTAGTATGCGATGGAGTGACGGAGGGTTGTACTCTCAGCCTCTTATTGGATTGAGGTCCTCTGCGTGATCATGTTGTATAGGTAAATCCGTATGACATTAAATGAAAGTGCAGGGGAGAATTGGAGATTCGTCAAAGAAAATTGAGAGGAGCACGCTCCCTAGAAAAACTTCTAAGCACAATACTACATAAACCGTACCGCAAACCGACACAGGTGTTCAGGGCGAGTAGCCCAAGGCGAACGAGTGAGAGGTCCTCAAGGAACTCGGCAAAAAAGCGACCGTAAGTTAGCAATAAGGTCAGCCATTCATTCATTTGAATGGCCGCAGAGAATTATTCCCTGACGACTGTTTACCAAAAACACAGCTCCCTGCAAACTCGCAAGAGGAAGTATAGGGGGTGATGCCTGACCAATGCCGGAAGGTCAAGTACGGTCGGTCCAAGTATTTATATTTGGGCTGGCACTGTATAAGCCCCGGTCAATGTCGGCGATAACTATAATCGTCCTAAGGTAGCGAAATTCCTTGTCTGGTAAGTTCAGACGCGCACGAATGGTATAACGATTGGGGAACTGTCTCGAGGACTTGCTCGGTGAAAATACAAGGGCGGTGAAGATGCCGCCTTCCTGCAGCTAGACGAAAAGACCCCAGAAGCTTTACTGTAATTTGGTATTGGGATTACGGGTGCACTGCGTAGCGTAAGTGGGAGACTTTGAAGCGAAGGTTTCGGCCTTCGTGGAGTCGTCAATGCAACACCACTCTTTGCAACTGTAGTTTCTAACCTCTCGGGAGAAACCCGAGAGAGACAGTACCTGATGGACAGTTTCGGTGGGGCGCTGTCCTCCTAAAAAGTAACGGAGGAGCCTATTATGGTCACCTAGGCGCGAATGGAAACCGTGCCGATAGTGCATTGGCAAAAGGTGGCTTGACTGCGAGAGGTACATCTCGAGCAGGCGCGAAAGCGGAGCAAAGTGAACCGACCGCCCGCATTAGATGCGGCGGAAGATTAACGGATAAAAGTTACTCTGGGGATAACAGGCTGGTATTGCCTAAGAGTCCAAATCGACGGCAATGTTCGGCACCTCGATGTCGGCTCATCTTATCCCGGGGGCGGAGAAGCTCCCAAGGGTATGGCTGTTCGCCATTTAAAAAGGTACGTGAGCTGGGTTCAAACCGTTGGGAATACAAGAGTGCTGAGGCAAGACGCAAGAGCCAGGAAGAATGCAAATGCATTTTTCTTGACTCCAACCTCTTGGCTCCTGCCTCTTGCATTTCAAACGGTTTGAATCCCGAGGCATCCAAGAATCGAACAGATCTTGGAATAAACAAGACATGATCACGGCGGCGACATGCAGCAATGTATGTCGAGAAGCTAACTGATATCGGTGAATCCCGAACGACAACGATTGTTGGCGAGGGGAACACCGAGAGAAGTTCGTGAACTTCATTGAAGAAGAGGAGGAAGTGATGGATAGGAAGATGACGCAAAATAACGGCGCGGGCACCGGATATCTCGTGGCGGTAATGCTTGCCCTAGCCTTGGGCTTTGGCTACGTGATCGTTGACGGGGCAAACAAGTGCCCTCAAGACATCGCAGCCGGGATAGCCGGCGAATGTCCTGCATCGAAGTAAGCCGGAAATCCCGGAGCGCCACTGGTCGCTAAAAACCAGTCTTCAATGAAGTTCGCGAACACTCGTAGAGACTGAATGTTAGCCTTCCGGCAACGGAAGATGTTACAGTCCAATGCACACAGTAATGTGTGGAGAAAACTCTCGCTATGGAAGACCGGCGAGAGAGAAACCCTACTACGCTCTAACGAGCTACGAAGGGCAAGCATGCGTGAGACAGGTTGGTCTTAATCTGCTGCAGGCGTTGATTCTTGAGGGGATTTGTTTCTAGTACGAGAGGACCGAAATGAACCGACCTCTGGTCTGGGGGCTGTCACACCAGTGGCAATGCCCCGTAGCTATGTCGGGTCCGGATAACCGCTGAAAGCATCTAAGCGGGAAACCAACCCCAAGATAAGGAATCGTTATAGGGCCGTGGGAGATGACCACGTTGATAGGCGCCAGGTGCACGTGCAGCAATGTACTTAGCCGAGGCGTACTAATACCCCGACAGAACTCTCGAAAGGAATTGTGGGAGTCGCGTACAACTTGTTTTCAATTCTTGTGTCGCTCTTCGGTTTTCAACGAAGAGATCTTTTAGTTTGAAGATTTTGTTCTGGTGCTTCATCGGAGGGGTCACACCCGTTCTCATTCCGAACACGGCAGTTAAGCCCTCTTGAGGCGATGGTAGTCGAAAGGCGAGAGTAGCTAGGCGCCAGAACAAAATTCTCAAACTCATTCCGTCAGTCTATTCGGCAATCAAAGATTGCCGGTGGGCAGTTAAGCCCTTCTGCGCCGATGGTAGTCGAAAGGCGAGAGTAGGTCGCCGCCAACACACAGGTTTTGAATCTGTTCTCATTCCGTCAATTATTGTTGGCGTGCAGGCACGCCAATAACGCAGTTAAGCCCTCTTGAGGCGATGGTAGTCGTAAGGTGCGAAGCTCGTGGGGCGAGCTTCGCAGGCCGGAAGCGCTCGGCGCTGAGGCGGGGTCGCGCAAAATCGCAGCAGCGATTTATGCGTGACAGAGAGCTAAGTCGCCAGGACAGAAAGAAGAAACATCCTGACAACCGCGCGACCTTGGGTCGCGCGGTTGTTTTAGGTACAATATGGGGAATGTCCTGGTCCACGCGCCGACGCATCATCTACCTAACGGGAGTTTTTATATTTTTCGCCATCGTCGTCGGCGGACCGGTCGCGTATTGGTATTTCAATATACCGGCCACGTGCCACGACGGTATTCAAAACCAGGGCGAGACCGCCGTCGACGAAGGCGGCCCATGCCTCATGCTCAATCCTGCGGACCTGCAGCCCGAAGGCGTCCTGTGGGCGCGTACGTTCCTCGTGCGGCCGGGACTTTCCGACGCGGTCGCGTATATCGACAATCCGAACCAGAACGCCGGAGTCTTGCAGGTCTCGTACGAGCTCGACCTCTATGACGATCAGAATTCTCTCATCTCGGACCTCACGGGAGAAACATTCATCATGCCCGGCGGCGTGACGCCCGTTTTTGTCGGAGGGATCAATACGGGATACCGTGTCGCGCGCTACGCGCAATTCAAATTCACCGCACCTTTGGTGTGGGAGAAAGTCCTGGACCCATCATCGACCATCAAGGTCACTAATATTCAAACGACACAGAGCGCGAGCTCTTCGCAAGTGACCGCGCTCGCTACCAATACGTCGGTCTCCAATATTTCCAACATCACGTTCGTCGCGACGGTGTTCGACCCTTCGGGCAACGCGATCGCAACCTCGCAGACCGCGTTGCAAGGACTTGCCGCGGGGGGAGGACAGCATATCTACTTCACGTGGCCGTCGGCATTTTCCTCGCCGGTCGGAAGTATCGACATTATTCCAGTCCTTGCGCCGGAGGCGGATCCGAGCGCCGAGCGCTAAGCAGCTATGAGACCCACGCGCACAAAGGGGGCATTCCGCACCTTTTCGCACATCGACTTTTTTCTTTTCGCGGCCGCGCTCTCGATATCGCTCCTGGGGCTTTTCACGATGCGTAGTTTCTCTGCGCAGAATGACTTTTTCGACAAACAGATCATCTGGATATGCGTCGCGGTGATCGCATTCTTCGTCGCGAGCCTGCCCGACTATTCGTTCCTGCGGCGTACGCAAGTGCTTTCCGGTCTGTACATGTTCATCATTTTTATCCTCGCGCTCATTTTCGTTTTCGGTTCGGTCGTCAAAGGCGCGCAGAACCGCTTCGATCTCGGGCTCTTTTTCGTCCAGCCCGCGGACCCGGCCAAGCTCATCTTGGTCGCGGTCCTCGCGAAATACTTCGCACGCAGGCACGTGGAGATCAAACACTACCGGCACATCATCGTTTCCGGCGTGTATGCACTCGTGCTTTTCGTACTTGTCTTCCTGCAGCCGGACTTCGGCAGCGCGCTCATCATCGCCGCGATCTGGCTGGGCATGGTGCTCGTCGCCGGCATTTCGTGGAAACATATGGCCGTCCTTTTCATAACGGCGGCGATCGTGTTCACCGGACTGTGGCAATTCGGCCTGCACGCATATCAGAAAGAACGCATCATCACGTTCATCCACCCGCTCGCCAACATCCAGACGACCGGCTACAACGCGTACCAGTCGACCGTCGCGGTCGGCTCCGGCGAGATATTCGGCAAAGGTATCGGCTACGGAACGCAATCCAAACTCCAATTCCTGCCGGAGTATCAGACCGACTTCATTTTCGCGGCGTTCGCGGAGGAGTGGGGATTTGTCGGCGTACTCATCCTCATCGGATTATTTACGATCGTTATCGTGCGCATCCTCGCGATATCGGCTCGCGGCGCGGACAACTTCGACATGCTCTTTGCGGCGGGCATCGCCATCTATTTCACCGCACAATTCCTCGTCCACGTGGGCATGGACATGGGGCTCCTGCCGATCACCGGAACGACGATGCCTTTTATGAGCTACGGAGGCTCGCACTTGTTGACCGAATACATCGCCCTCGGCATCCTCATGAGCATGCGCAAACACGCTCGCCCGACGCTTCAGGCCCGTGACGAGACGGAGATCGTGGGCGCGCTATAATGGGACTATATGGCAAAAGGGCATGAGTCGGCCGAGAAGCATGGAAGCAAGCATGAAGAGTGGTTCGGGCCCAAAATGAAGCATTTCTTGAAAGGTTCGGCATTCACCGCCGCTATGGTTGCAGTGTTTTGGCCCGTAGCTGTCCCTCTTTCCGTCATCGCTGGAGCAGGGTTTGCCGGAGGTGCTCTCTCAGTATCGGGGTGGAACGCAGGACAGGATTCCGGGAAAAAAGGCGGACACCACTGATATGTTGAGTGAAGAACAGGTCACGAAACGGCTTGAGAAGCTCGGGTACAAGAGCGGGGAAATTCGTCGCGCGCTCCGAGATGTCGGGCAAGTCATCATGACGGCGACGGCAACCGCGTATTTTGCTTCGTTACCTGAAGACAAGCAGGTATTGATCAGGTCACTTCCCGAACAAGAAGTGGCGCAGTACATCGCAGAGCATCGCGCCGAATTCTCGCCGATGTCGCAGGAGGCGTTCGATAAGATACACGACGAAACGTGGGAGGACTATTTCAGCGCGATGGCTCAGTAGAACGCGAATAATACCGAGGTCGGACCTCGGTATTATTGGTAGAGCGCGGTCGTGCGTCCGAGCATTTGATCGAGCGAGAACTCATTCAGGTCTTTCGCATTCAATATCTCGCTGACGCCGCCGACGTTGTGGGCGGCTATCGGCAATCCGGCGAGCTTCGCCTCGAGCAACACATACGGCAAACCTTCCTTGAGCGACGGGAGCATAAAAAGGTCGAACCCTTTGAGCGCTTCGTTCGCCGGGACGAATCCGAAGAACTTCACGCGCTCGCCGAGGCCGTATCTTTCAACGAGCGATGTAAGTTTTGCGCGATCTTCACCGTCGCCGACGACGGCAACATACATTGAAGTGTCGTTGCGTGCGCGGCCGATGAGCGCTTGCTGATTCTTGTTCCTGGTGAGCTCGCCGACCGTACCAGTAATTTTCACATGCGGTGGGAATGCAGAGCGAATGATCTCTCCGGAGCCGAATTTCATGTGTAGATCGATGCCGTTGTAAATTCGTACCGACTTTTTTCCGACGAACGGCATGCGTTTCGCCTGACGCAAGTCGAATTCCGATACGCAAATGACGTCGGTCGAAAGGAGTGCAGTGGACCATGACACGAGCCAAATGACCGCGCGGCTCAAGGCGTCGCGGTTCTCGCGGAACGGCCAGCCATGCACCGTGAAGACGATCCTTTTGACGCCTGCGATGCGGCCCGCAAGCGCGCCGAGCGCGGCGGCTTTAGAGCTGTTGAGGTGTAACACATCCGGTCGCTCCGAACGCAGGCAGCGGAGGATCTCGAAGAAACTTTTGATGTCCGAAACGAGTGCCACATTGCGGCCGAGAGAGGGGATCTGAAATGTCCGGATGCCGGCGGCTGTAAGGTCTTCAGCGAGTTTGCCGCCGGTGCCATAGGCAACGACGGGCTCGAATGTGTCCTTCGGAATGCCGGTCGCGAGGTCAAAAACGTACCGTTGCGCCCCGCCCCAGTTCGCTTTTGTGATCAAAAACAGGATCTTTGTGCGGGCTTGATTCATGGCTCATTTAATGGCAAAATACTATCACGTATGACACTGATGCCCAAGCGCGAATACTTGGCGCTGTTCATCGGCGACATCCTCGTCTTCACCGCCGCGTTGTGGCTGACGCTTGCTTTGCGATATCTGCAGCCGCCCTCGGCGGCTCTCTTCAAACTCCACTTCGTGCCGTTCTCGATCCTCTTCGTCGTGTGGGTGCTCGTCTTTTTCCTTGCGGGATTGTATTCACGGCACACGCCGCTCTTCCAGAGCCGGCTGCTCGCCACGATCGTATACGCGCAGGTCATCAACGTGGCGCTCGCCGCGCTCTTTTTCTTCCTGACGCCCGTCTTCGGCATCGCGCCCAAAACCAACCTCGTGCTCTATCTTTTCGTTTCCTCCGCACTCATCTTCCTCTGGCGTGTCTCGCTCTATCCGAGGATACGCTCGGGCAAAAAGATCCGCGGCGTCCTCATCGCCTCGGGACCTGATGCGAAACGGCTGGCCGAAGAGGTGAAGACAGGCCGTTATACGTTCGCGTTCGATTATGTCGTCGACACGAAAGAGGCGCCGTCGCACGAGGTCATCCAGCGCGCGTGCCGCGTCGCCGTGGACACGGGCGTCTCGTTCATCGTCGTCGATCTTTCTGACCGCGCCGTTTCCTCCGCGCTTCCGATCATTTACGATGCTGCATTCCACAAAAAGCGTTTCGCGCTCATCAACGCGGTCGACCTGTACCAGGAATTGTTCGAACGCGAGCCGCTCTCGCTCATCAACTACGAATGGGTGCTCGGCAATATCGGCGTATCACGCCTCTACGACATCCTGAAACGAGGCACGGACATCGTGTTCGCGTTCATCGTCGGCGCCGTTTCGCTCATTTTCTACCCGTTCGTCATTCTTGCCATCAAGCTCGACGACGGCGGAACGGTATTCATCGAACAGGTCCGCGTGGGCCGGTACCAGGAACCTATTCGCATCCTGAAATTCCGCAGCATGAGCGGCAACGACGACGGACGCTACGGCAAAAATGGCAAAACCTCGCTCGTGGTCACGCGCGTCGGCAAATGGCTGCGCCTGCTTCGTATCGACGAATTGCCGCAGCTTTGGAACGTTTTGCAGGGGGACCTTTCACTCGTCGGCCCTCGTCCCGAATTGCCGGCGATCGCGGGCGTTTACAGTGCCAAGATCCCGTACTACAACGCCCGCTATCTTGTCGCGCCGGGCTTGACCGGATGGGCGCAGCTCAAGCACGACCGCGACCCGCACGGCGGACACGACATCATGGCGACGAAAGAGAAACTTTCGTACGACCTCTACTACCTCAAGCACCGCTCGCTCTTCCTCGACCTTTTCATCATCCTGCAGACGGTCCGTATCCTGGTGAGCGCGCGGGGTTCATAGTACAATCCTGCAATGGAAAAAGTCGTCGTCACGGGCGGAGCGGGGTTCATCGGCTCGAATCTCGTCGACGCATTGCTTGCAAAGGGATACGAAGTGCACGTTGTCGACAATTATGCGGGCGGAAAGCGCGAAGACCGTATCAATCCGAAGGCGACGTATCACGAGGTCGATGTTCGTTCGACCGACGCCATAGTGCCGATACTCCAAGGCGCGGACGTCGTTTTTCACACCGCCGCGATACCGCGCGTGCCGTATTCCGTCGAGCATCCGGTCGAAACGACCGACCAGAACATCACCGGCACCGTTTCTGTTCTCACTGCCGCTGCAAAGGCGAAAGTCCGTCGCGTCGTGTATTCCTCATCGGGCTCTTCGTATGGTGACCAGACAGTGCTTCCGCTCGTCGAAACGATGATCGCGAATCCGGTGAACCCGTACGGTCTTCAGAAATATGTCGGAGAATTGTTCGCCAAGATCTGGCCGGGCATCTACGGTGTCGAAACGGTTTCGCTGCGCTATTTCAATGTCTATGGCCCGAAGCTCGACCCGACCGGTCCTTATGCGCTCGCGGTCGGCGCATTCTTGCTCGCGAAGAAAGAAGGACGGCCGCTGACCATCTTCGGCGACGGCACGATCACGCGCGATTACACCAATGTGAAGGATGTGGTCAACGCGAACATTCTTGCCGCGTTCTCCGACAAGGTCGGCAAAGGTGAAGCGATCAATATCGGTGCAGGACGCAACGTGACCATTCAGCACCTGGCAGAACTCATCAACGGAGGAAAGGAGGGCATCGTGTACGGCGCGGCGCGCGTTGAATCGCACGACTCCAAAGCCGACAATCGCAAGGCAAAAGAGCTGCTGGGCTGGGAACCGACAGTGATGCTTGAGGATGGCGTCGCAGAACTAAAAAAGATAATGGGGGTCGCATGACTACTATTGTCGACGGCAAGGCGATCGCGGAAGATCTCTACAAGGAACTTGAGCAACGGCGTGCGGGCATCGCCCGTCAGCTGAAGCTCGGCATTGTAGTTGTTGGCGTCGATCCGGTCATCGAGTCGTTCGTGAGTATAAAAATACGATCGGCCGCACGTCTTCGTATCGATATGCCGCGTGTCGATCTCGATGGGGGAGCGGGCACCGAAGACGTCATAACGGCGGTACGAGACCTTGCAGCGCAGGTCGACGGGCTCATTCTCCAACTGCCTTTGCCCAAGACCGTTGATACCAACGCCGCACTTTCTGCGATCCCGGACGACAAGGACGTCGACGCCATTTCGACCGCGAATCCCGACCATATCGTCGAGGCTCCCGTCGCGCTCGCAGTCGTCGAGATATTACGACGAGCAGGAGTTGAGCCGAAAGGGAAGAAAGCGCTCGTCGTCGGCGCTGGCCGGCTCGTCGGCGCGCCGACCGCAAAGCTTTTGAAAAAGCTCGGTGCGAACGTCTCCATGTTCACGCTCGAAGAAGGTTCGATCGACGACCTCAAGGAAGCTGACATCGTAGTGTCCGGCGCGGGCAATCCCGGGTTCATCAAGCCCGAACATCTCAAAAAAGGCGTCGCACTCATCGACGCGGGTGCGTCCGAACAATCCGGCAAGGTCGTGGGCGATTGCGATCCCGCATGCGCCACCATCGCATCCGTTTTCACGCCCGTTCCCGGCGGCGTCGGCCCTATAGCCGTCGCCATGATATTCAAAAATCTATTTCACCTCGTCGACCTCGTTGAGCACGTCGGCCGGTAGCAAGAGTGAAGATTACATCACAAACTTTTCACTTTTGACGTGCCTGACACCGTTATTGGTCCGGGTACATAAAAAACTCAGTCCGGATTCCTGAGGAGATCCGGACTGATTGTTCGCTCGTTCGCCTTACGCGATCCTGTCACGTGCCGCGATCTTCTCGAGACCTTTGACGAAAGGGATCAAGACGGCGGACGATAACGCGGCCAGAGCGCCCATTGCGATCCAGCCGGCTTCAACTGTGTTCGTGGCGTACGGGATCGAAATGAACCCAGCGATGGCAACGACGGCCGAAGCCGCTGTAAGCTTTCTCAACATATGACTGCTCCATAGCGGTCTCTCAACGACAGGGATTGCCGAGCGAGATCTGAAGGTATTATAGCACCTACACTGCCATAAGTCAAGGGGCTAAGGTGTCTAAAAACCTGGTCAAAATGTGTGTCGTGGACCGTGTAACATCTTGCGTGGCTTTGTTGCAGGATGTTTCCGCACAGGTATACTGCTGCCAATGTTCAATAGACGCCTTGTGGCGCTTCTGATCGTCGTCCTCGGGCTCGGGGTCGGTTTTTTTGTGTACCATACCCAGGAAACGGGCTCGTGGCCCTTCAAGCTTGGTCTCGACCTCTCCGGCGGTACGGAGCTCATCTACCAGGCGAATTTGAATGACATCCAATCGCAAGACGTTTCCGGTTCCATGTCGGCCCTACAGGAAACGATCGAGCGTCGCGTGAACCTCTTCGGTGTCGCCGAACCGCTCGTCCAGACGGAAACCACAGAAGGACAACAGCGGCTCATCGTGCAATTGCCTGGCGTCACCAACATCCAGCAGGCGATCACGCTCATCGGCCAGACACCGGTGCTCGAATTCCGTTTGCTCAAGCCTGGCGCATCGGTGCCGACGGACAACTCGACGACTTCGATCAACGCAGCATTCGAGCCGGCGATCCTGACGGGCGCCGACCTCACAAGCGCCTCGCTCCAATTCCAGGGCGCGAGCGGCATCGTGCAGGAACCGACCGTCGTCCTGCAATTCAATGCAGCGGGCACCGCGATCTTCTCGCAGGTCACGAGCAAGAATGTGGGGCAGATCTTCGGTATCTTCCTCGACGGCACGCTGCTCGAAGCGCCGGTCATCCAAGAGGCGATCCCTAACGGCCAGGCAGTCATCTCCGGCAATTTCACTGCTGACTCTGCGAAGGACCTCGCCGACAACTTGAACGAAGGCGCGTTGCCCGTGCCGATCACACTGATCTCGACGGAAACGGTCTCCGGTACCCTAGGCAATCAAGCTGTGCAAAGCGGTCTCGAAGCGGGCCTCGTCGGCGTCGGACTCGTCATGCTCTTTATGATCCTGTGGTACCGCTTGCCAGGACTTTTGGCGTGCATCGCGCTCTCGGTCTACATCGCTCTCGTGCTGGCGCTCTTCAAGCTCATCCCCGTGACGCTCACAGCAGAAGGCATTGCGGCGTTCATCCTCTCGATCGGTATGGCCGTCGACGCCAACATCCTCATTTTCGAACGAATGAAAGAAGAATTGCGCGGCGGCAAAAGCGCTGAAGACGCGATCAGGGACGGCTTCGCACGCGCGTGGCCTTCGATCCGCGACTCCAACATTTCCTCGATGATCACGGCCGTCATTCTTTTCTGGTTCGGCACCGACATCATCCAGGGCTTCGCGCTCGTCTTCGGGCTCGGCGTCCTCGTTTCGATGCTGACCGCGATCTCCGTTTCCCGCACGTTCCTCTATGCGCTCGGCTTGAAGGGCAGGAGCAAATTCTCGCACTTCTTCTTCAGCAGCGGCTTTTCAAATTAAAATATGTTCATCATTCGTCATCGCAACTGGTTCTTCGCGCTCACGGGCATCATCATCCTGCTTTCGATCATTTCGCTTTTTGTGTACGGACTGCACGAGAGCATCGACTTCACCGGCGGCACGCTCGTCGACGTCACGTATCCTGCGGGCAGACCGAGCGCGACTGTAATTGAACAATCGCTCAACACCGCCGGATTCTCGGAATACGAATTGCAAGAACTCAACACCAACGACTACAACCTGCGCGCGGGCTCGCTCACCAGTGTGCAAGAGACCGACCTTACCCAGGCACTTTCGGTCAACGGCCAATACCCGGCGTCCATCGTCTCACTGAACGAGGTCGGCCCGACGATCGGCGCGCAGCTCAAGAGCGACTCGATCGAGGCGATCGCGGCCGTGCTTCTGTGCATCCTACTTTTCATCGCGTTCGCGTTCCGCAAGGTCTCGAAACCGATCTCTAGCTGGGTGTACGGCCTCATGGCCATCGTCGGCCTTTGCCACAATGTCCTCGTCACCTGCGGCTTCTTCGCGCTGCTCGGGCACCTGACCGGCGCGCAGATCGACGAGCTCTTCGTCACGGCACTCCTCACCGTGCTGGGCTTTTCGGTGCACGACACCATCGTCGTCTTCGACCGAGTGCGCGAGAATCTACGCATCAATCAAGAAAAGGGAAGACGCGAAGATTTCGCCGAGACCGCGGGCCGCGCGCTCAGCCAGACCTTCACCCGTTCCATCAACACCTCGCTCACCGTACTCCTCACTCTGCTCGCACTTTACTTCCTCGGGCCGCAATCCACGCAGGTCTTCTCGCTCACCCTCCTCGTCGGTATCATCGCCGGTACGTACTCCTCGATCTTCCTCGCGACACCGCTTCTTGTCGAGATCGAAACCCGCCGCGCGCGAAAGAGCAAATAATCTTTTCTCCATTAAAGAAAACAGGCGGCGAAAAGATCGCCGCCTGCTGTATCCAATGTGCCCGAGTGTCAGGAGATCCCGCCACCGCTGCCGTCGTAGAATCCGGGACGACGCTCAAGGTCGAACGTTTTGCCCTCCTGCGGCGGCTTTTTTGCCGTTGCAGGACGTTCCTCTTTTGCAGGGACCGTATCGGGCCGGGGCTTCTCTTCAGGAATGCCGGGAACCGAAACGAAATAAGATCCACTCGCCATCGTCTTTTCCTTTCGATGCTGCTTAGTCGGTCAGAGCGCCGTTAGCCCAGCCGCCGACCGGGCCGCGCGGAGCTTGGCGGATACCTTCACCGATCATCTTTTGCTCGGGAAGCAGTCGGGCGATCGCTTCCGCGATCTCGCCCACATCGTGTGTTCCCGCCGCATTGGCAGTGAGAATGTGGGCATTGGGGTACAAGCCCCCGAGCTCGCGGCCTTCGTTCACTTGCCTCGCAACGACGAGCGAAATGGCGTCGAGGGCGTCTTCGACTAAGTGGGGAGCGGTGATCTTCCCGTGCGGGTCGCGGACGATACCGACAGGGATTTTGTGGGCGAGCGCGTTCTTGAGGATGTCGTGCTCGATCCTGAAGACCTTCGAATCCTTGTTCGCGCTATCGCTACTGAGCCCGATCAGAATGAACACGACGTTCTGCCAATCGATCCCTTTCTCATGGTGCAAGCTGAGCTGCTGTTCGAAGTAACAACTCACTTGTCCACGATTCAGCTTGCGCAGAAGTGGAGCGATGGCGCGACACAGTTTGCATGGCGCACCGCCGACAATAAGGATTTCCCTCATGTGCAGTCTCCCTGGTTGGGTTGGTTGGATACTTTGGACACTATTGTACGCGTAAAGAACTTGACCAGTCGCTTTGCGATCTGGAACCTGGCTCGAGGTTTCGGGGCAGGTTCCAGAGAACAAAGAAGCCCCCTCTTGTGGAGGGGGCTTCGGTCTTTGCGTTTAGGTTGGTTACTGTCGTACCGGCGCAAAAGCAGAGGCCCCCATGGGGAAGAAATAGCTAAACCAGAAACCGAACGACTTTTGCATATATCCAAGGTATACCGTATTAAAAATCTGTCAATGAAAAGCCGCGGAGGGAAAAGTTCCCGTCCGCGGCTTTGATCCATCACAAACCGCAACCTGATGTGCCGATCGGAACCCCGACCCAATCTGGGTTGTAGGTAAAATTCGCGGTGATGCGAGGTTGGTCCAGACCTGAGGCGTGGAATGCTCCGCGAATAGCCTGATTGAAACTGACCACAACGGCATCGCTGACATTGTCGATCAGTACATGTGGGACACCCTGGCAGGGTTCATCTTCAAACTTGATCTCGACCGCGTTACCGGCGTCCCCCGCAAGCGCGAACGTCGCTTGGAGTGCTTCTTGGAGTTTGGGGCGGTCCGGTCCATCCATAATTCCTTTGATCGTCAGTGAAGTGCCTTGCTGCATCTGCGTCCCCGCGCGGTTGGTGGATTGATGTGAATGAGCGAAAAGAGCAAAAGCCCGCAGTACGTCACTCTTTTCGCCCACGGGTTGGAGCAAGTGTATGCCTCCGGTCGATCATGTCAAAGCCTTGACGCAAAACCTGCGCGGCTGTACTTTTTCGTAGGTTGGTACCGATTCGTCAGGCGAGTCGATCCCGGCGCGATCATGACCTCATGATCGGAACCGTATATCTTGGGAGAATGAAGAATGGGAAAAGTTTTCTGCCATGAGCCGCCGGCACCGGCGTCGTCGAAAGATCGGCCCGATACCGGTCCACAGGCGCTCGGAATATTCGCATCTGACCACCAATTGCCTGTCCCGGATGATCCGCCGCCGAAGGCTGGTAAGCCGCTCAGCCACGCGAAGGCGGGGTACGCAGGTTCTCCATTCAGGGACTTCTGAACTGCTCAGGAACGATTTTTTCAAGGCTGCCCGGTCCACGGGCGGCCTTTTATATTTGCTTGACACATTCGTTTTGAGGACTATCCTGAGCTTATGAATTACAAGCAGCGCCAGATCGTCGTTCTTGGCCTCCTCCTTACCACTTCTGGTGGAGGTTCTGCTTGTCTCTAAATCACAAGATTCGGAAACAAGAAGGCCCTTCACCAGAAGGGCCTTCGTTCTTTCAGCACCTTGAGTAAACGAGTATATAGAGTAGATACGTTCAACCCAGAAAACGCCAGAGGAATTCAATGGTAATTCAGCAGACGACCGCTACAGACGTCCCTTACGGCCTTACACAGGCTGACCCGGACCTTCCACTTTTTACGCACGACGGCCAGTTGGCCTCGTTCAGTATTCAGGAAGGATGGAGCGAGCATGTTGAGCGCGCATCCAATGTCGATCCTGACAGGCCGCACGAACTCGTCATTGTTACCCGAACGAAGCATTGAATGAAAGAGAGAAAGGATAAGCCGTGACGATTCAAAACGCGGGAAACTCGGAGCCCACAAATCTCGAGAGCTATCGAAAAGCGAGGATCGCTGAGGCCATGGCTATCATTCGTCCCGAACATCCGGATCGCCCCAGTGAGCTCACTCTTCGCTCGGGCAGGGACAAGTTGGGATACCTCGTCTATTTCGAGGGGCCGATCGGTTGCCAAGACTGCGACGCATGGAACCGGGTTCGCGAGAAAACTGATGCCGAAATCGACGCCTTCCTGGCGATTCGCGATCGCGGTCGCGGTGAGTGCGAAGACCATCGAGGCCCTGCGGGTGCCGTTCTTCACTATCACGTGAGCGAACGACAAGGACAATGAGCATCGTTGCTCTTCAAGTGAGAATCGCCGGTACCCAGCAAGGCACCGGCGATTTCTTTTTAAGGGTGCATAACTGCTTTGACGTATCCAAGATAAGCGCGAAACTGATAGTAGCTAAGCGATGGATACGCAGAGATCTGTACAAGCAAAGCGCAAATGCCGGCTCTGGTGCAGACTCGTCGGGGCAAACTCCCTCGTCGAGGTTATACATGCGGCGTATCTAAAACTTAGGGGAAGGAAACTTCCAAATAGAGGGCGCGCCGGCTTGATCGGCGCGCCATTTATGTGCCTTGACGGGTATATGGTGTCTCATATATACTCTTCCGACCATCGCTCCTGATGGCGTGTCTGAGAGTCACTCGATTCTCTACATAACGATCCGCCTTCGGGCGGACGGAGCGATGTGCCGAAAAATTTCTATGAACTTTTTTGGGAGAACCTTGAAAATTGAATACATGATTGTACGCATCAATGCCGATATAAAAGTCGGTAATTGGTAAGTAAGAAACACACACAAGCCCTACTTTGTTCCGCTAACGCGGAACTTCGAAGGGCGAGCAAGCAACACAAATAGAAAACAGGCATAAGGCTCTAGGAGGGTCTTGTGTTTGAGTAATAAACAGTAATGGAACAGAAGATGTACAATCTTTTGTTCCGTCCATCCTAAAAAGTTAAGAGCTCAAAAACTCGTTAATTAACTTTAACTGAGAGTTTGATCCTAGCTCAGGGTGAACGCTGGCGGTATGGATAAGGCATGCAAGTCTAGGGGGCACAGTTAGTAATAATTGGGTCACCGGCAGACGAGGTAGTAACACGTAGGAACGTACCCGGAAGTCGCGCACAGCTCGTCGAAAGACGGGGTAATTCGCGATGGTCTCGCAAGAGTAAAGATTTATCGCTTCCGGAGCGGCCTGCGTTGTATCACGCTAGTTGGTAAGGTAACGGCTTACCAAGGCTATGACGCATAGGGGAGCTGAGAGGCTGACCCCCACCGATGAAACTGAGACACGGTTCATACCCCTACGGGGGGCTGCAGCCGAGAATATTCGACAATGGGCGAAAGCCTGATCGAGCGATACCGCGTGGTGGATG